>Ga0114980_10000409_pt1 | contig 31160 bp, 22 predicted proteins | sample S_140806_EF_Meta_FD_87018 | JGI IMG/M metagenome (GOLD analysis project Ga0114980, IMG submission 87018) | Freshwater microbial communities from Lake Simoncouche, Canada to study carbon cycling - S_140806_EF_MetaG | ecosystem: Environmental > Aquatic > Freshwater > Lake | place: Lake...
GCTAATTTTAAAATTTCTGAATTTTTTGTTGAAATATGAATTGACCTGCACGTTCATTTATTCGTGGTAGTATAGCACGAATGACGAATAGCGACTGTGGTTCCACCAATCTCTTCTTTTCCGAGCAAAATAATTGTAATTCAATTTTCCAGCTTGTGATTGAAGCGGAAACAGGACTTCCCCGTTTTCACGAAACGCTTTTTTCTTTTCGGTTTCAGGAACTATGGGAACAATATGCCCCGAGAGACCTGCAGTTTTTCTTTTGGCACAAATAATTCCCACGCCACCTTCTTCGGTTACTCTTTGTTGAATTTCAGTAAGAGATGTCATTTGCTTCCATCCAAAACTTTCTCCCCATTTGAAGAACCAGTCGTGAATGGCACTGGAGTATATAGGACGAACTGTTTTATTGAAAACAGGTGTAACGTCTATTCCTTCTTGCAGTTGTTTTATCGCAGCATCTGTCCACCACACTGTCGGAAGATAAACTTTCGCGAAGTAGCAATAGTCGAACGAGTATACGTTGCAATAGGTGTCTTCCGGTGTTCTCTGATAGCGGGCACTTTGTTTTACGTCCAATTTTTTAATCAGCTTGTGAAGACTTCTTTTTTTGGATAAAACACTTCTTAAATTTCTATATGGAATGGTTTCATCTATCATTGGATGAAATTTACACACCACAGAATCTAAGTTAGAGAGTGCGTTGGGCAGTAGCACCGCCGGTTTTATGGCCTTCACCTTCGAGACAACTTCCACGTGAGAAACTGCATTGTCAGTTTCATTAACTTCTTTCATCAGGTTAGTTTTTACGAAAGTAGGGATAAAATTCCGACGGATTATCAAGTACTAATCAAGTGTAATCATCGGAGAGCTTATAATATTCTTTTCTTCGTCAATAGCCACTTTGATTACAGGAAACATTCCTCCAATTTTATAGCGACTAATTTCAAAAATTGCATATTTCGTTCCCTTGATTGTACGAATTGAATATTCGAGTTCTTGATTGTGAAAGTCTTGTTTAATGAGTTCCCAGTTAGGGTGATTCATTAAGTTAACTGGAATATCGAAGTCAACAGTTTTTCCTTCCGCCCATTTACCCATCATTGAATAAGCTTGGGCAACGCACCAGAGGCTATCTTCATACGAAGTAAGTTTTGTGAGTGCGCTAGCTGCAGCGTCTTCGGGATATGCCAAGAAGGCAATTTCGAAATTGTTATTTCTTAATGTGTATTCAGCAAGATCGCTTACAAGAGGAATTCGCACATGATTAATTCCTTTCGTTAATTTAATCTCAGAATGCTTTTCCCCTTTGTAATATTCAATCATACTTGGAACATCGTGGTAACAACCTATACAAAATGAAATAGTCATTGAGTGGTGACCATGTTGCAATGAATCAATGTGTAAATCTAGTGTCGCTTCCTTTTCCGAGTAAAGATCAAATTCAAGATTCTTTCCAGTGCCCGCAGCAACATATTCCTTTGAACCAACATAGATAATACTCATGTCGTTTTGCTTAACCACCGGACATCTTAGTAGCTCTTTTTTATTCTTTGGCGCAAATGAATTAGCCAACGTAACATTATGATCTGGCAAATGCTGGTATTGATAAGCTCCTATTGGAATTAGAAAATGATCATGAGAAAACATTGTTTTATACCAAGTTGGATCAACAGCGAGCCATTCCCCTTGAATTTTCACATAGTTCCAGGCGTGATAGCTGTCTCTTCGAGAAGTCATTTTCCCATCAATATCGTCAATGGGGTATCCGGCAATATCGAAGCAGGGTATGTTCTGACTTTGGCAGAAAACGTTTAATAAGCGAGAATAATCTAGACAAAGCCCTTTTTTGTTTGTGAAAATAATTTCGGGGCTGTTGTTCTTATTTTCTGCACGCGAGAATTCTAGATCGTATTTAATATTTTCTTCAATCCAAGTGCACATGGCTCTGAGCTTCGCCGAGTCTGTTTGAATTGCGCTGAAAGTCTTTGTAGCAAAGTCCCAGGCCATGGGGTAGACCTTGCTCCAATCTTCTCGGGTTTCTTTACTTTTAGCATATTCTTTATTCGACCAAGCTTGGGCTGTTTTGTTATTGTTTTTAATTTCCTCCAGAACCATGCTCAAGTTGCTTTCCATAGAGGTAGGGATTTCCCAAGAAAATTTCTTTTGACGATTGTTTATTTCGTAAAGCGAAAAAAGTTCTCTGTACTCAGAAGGAGTGTTTATTTGCTCAAGAATCTGAGGTAACATTAATGCTGTAATATTTTCAGTTGCTAGTTTGAAAACAGGAGTCTTTTGGTCTTGTTTGAATAAGCCATTTTCAATAACGGTTAGCGAATTACCTAAATAGCGGGCATCGTCTATGTCTTCAGAATAAAAACTTAAGCTTTTATTTATTGGATTGCGTTTCCATACTCCGTCAATGGTCTTAACTTCCTTAGAAGGAGAATCATCTACCCAAATGAATTTGCCGTTCGGATCGATATATACATAGGTTGTCCCGTTGTAATTTTGTTTTTCAAATAAATACCCGTGTTCCCAATTTTTCGGATTTTGATTAATTGAGAATGTTGTTCCTGAGTAGATCAGGCAAATAAATGCAAGGGTGAATGTTCTCATAATCTTCAGTTTTAAGGGTTAGAAACAGTTGAAGATGTAGAGATTCAATTCATCATGAATTATTTAGGGATTCAATTTAATAACACACGAAAATTTTGAATATTGTGTATTCGAAATAATTCGCAAAGAGAAAGAGTGAGAAATGAATTCTTGCAATGAAGAAAGCGACTACTTATAAATAGCAGTAATGAATCCATTTGCGATATAAGCGCCAACGGATGAAACTTCAGAAATGGTAAATGTCTCAAATCTGCCTTCTTTTTCAGTGATGCCGGTAAGAGTTTCGTATTCGGTAGCTTTCGTTTCAGAATTGTAAGTTAGAACTTCAACGTGATTTATTAAATCTGCGAAATTATTTGTTTTAAAGATAGTTTGCAGTCGTGCAATGGAAACGAATCCAACATTCTTAACATAAATTGGGTGGTTGACCGTAATGTCAATAGACTTGGTTCCTGTGCTGATTTGATAGAGCTTGGTGTGAATTTGTGAATTGAGTTTTACAATCTCAGCCTCCTGCGTTTCGTTGGTGTTTATATCAATGGTTGTGATTTGCGCATGAGTTCCAAGTTCATCGAAACCAATCTGACCGTTGTCTGAATAGATGGTTGTGTTAGTTGAAAAGCAGCAACCGGAAAAATCAACTTCAGAAATTGCGACATCGGACCATTTGTCTCCTGGGTAAACCTCTACAATTTCAAATCGAAAAGTACTTGGGTTGTCAAAGTCGTAATCTTTATTTATGGGTAAGTCAAAATACTGCCCACCCATTTCATCTGTGAGTACTAAATAACAGATAGGGTAATTGTCTTTATAAATTTTGAATTTTTTAACTCGAGAATTGTTTCGCCAGTTGGATGGTGAGGACTGGTAACCGTTGTGTATTGAGGTAATATCAAGACTTTTTATTTCGAAATATTCGCCTATTCCATAATCACTCTTTCCTTCAACCCAAGCGGTCATTGGATTGTAATCGCCGAGGTTAGTTATTGAGTATGATTTAGAACCTTGCGCCGCTAAAGTTGATGAAGCGCGCTTTGTTTCAATACCTTGACTGCATGGGTTGTAAAAAAAACCAGGTCCTTCTTTGTCTTTTTCTTCTTGAATTTTAATTGCGGGCCAATTGACGTTTCTTCCATCGCCGCCTTTGGCGTAAATCGTTTTAATGTTTTGAGAAAAAGCACTGAGGGAAGTCAGAATACCTAAAGCGAGTAATAGATTGCGCATTTTTTGACGTGTTAATTAAACGATTCTTTGAAGAATTCATTAAAATTAACTCTTTTAATTCAAGGAGTCTGAAAATAATTCTGAACATCTAAAACGAACCGGCTAGGACAGCTAGAAGAGCTTCGGGAATGAGTCCGTCGACTGTTAGGATACAATCGAAATAGTTGGTTGAATTCCCGCGATAGACTTTCGATTTGTCAATAGTTGTAAGACAGTCGAAATAGCTTGTGGAATTTCCCTTGTATACCTTACCACTTTCAAGGGTATAGAGGCAATCGAAATACGATGTAGAATTTCCTAAATAAATTTTACCATCTTCAATAATGTAGAGGCAGTCGAAGTAACTGGTTGAATTTCCTCTGTAAATTTTATTTCCAGATACAGTGAGGACGCATTCGAAATAACTTGTTGAATTTCCTTTGTATACTTTATCCTCTTTGTAAGTATACAGACAATCGAAATAACTGGTTGAATTCCCTCTATAGATTTTCGTTTGCGCGAACAATCCAATTGTAAGCATGAGCAGAAGGGAAGTGAAAATTGTCTTTTTCATATTATTTGAATAACGCAGTTCTCACAACGCAGTTTCAACAACGCAGTTCCAACAACGTAGTTCTCACAACGCAGTTCCAACAACGTAGTTCCCAGTTCCTACTCCTCCATCAACCGCTTCGCAGCTGCAATGATATTCTTCGACTTCAATCCGTATTTTTCCATCAGTTGATCAGGCGTTCCGCTTTCACCGAAGCTGTCGTTTACACCAATGAATTCCATAAGCGAAGGAGCTTCTTTCGCTAATACTTGCGCCACCAAGCTTCCTAAACCACCATTGATCATGTGTTCTTCACAAGTGATAACCTTTCCGGTTTTCATTGCGCTTCTAACAATGGCCTCTGTATCTAAGGGCTTAATGGTATGAATGTTTATTAGATCAACTGAAATTCCTTCAGCTTCCAATTCGCGCGCCGCTTCAACAGCTTCCCAAACAAGGTGTCCAGTTGCTATGATAGTCACGTCGTTTCCTTCGTGAATGTGCCATGCTTTTCCAATTTCGAAATTCTGATCAACAGCAGTGAAGTTCGTTACTTTCGGTCTTCCGAAGCGCAAATAAACAGGTCCATGATGATCTGCAATTGCTAAGGTCGCTGCTTTCGTTTGATTGTAATCGCAAGGATTAATAACGGTCATGCCCGGAAGCATGCTCATCATTCCAAGGTCTTCTAATATTTGGTGAGTGGCACCGTCTTCACCCAAGGTAAGTCCAGCGTGAGAAGCACAAATCTTAACGTTCTTATCGCTGTAGGCAATGCTCTGTCTAATCTGATCGTAAACACGTCCGGTCGAGAAATTCGCGAACGTTCCAGTGAATGGAATGTATCCGCCAATCGTCATTCCAGCTGCAACACCCATCATGTTTGCTTCAGCAATTCCAACCTGAAAAAAACGTTCAGGAAAATCTTTCTTGAATGCGTCCATTTTCAAAGAGCCAATTAAGTCGGCGCACAACGCCACAACCTTAGGGTTGTTTTTTCCTAATTCGTGAAGTCCAGCTCCAAAGCCAGAACGTGTGTCGTTGGCAGGTGATAAATCGAATTCTAACATGTCTCTTTTATTAATAGTCGCCTAAAGTTTCTTCTAACTGTCCCAATGCATTTGCCAACTGTTCATCATTCGGAGCCACACCATGCCACTTGTGCGTGCCTTCCATGAAGTCGACACCTTTCCCCATGCTTGTGGTCATGAGAATCATAATCGGATATGCGTTTCCGGTTAGACTCTTCGCTTCTTCTATGGTAGCGTTCAATTGCTCTAAATCGTGTCCGTTTGTTTCCAAAACTTTCCAACCGAATGCTTCGAATTTCGCACGAAGGTTACCCAAAGACATAACCGCCTCTGTTGGACCATCGATTTGTTGTCCGTTTACATCAACCGTACTTATGATATTGTCAATTTTGTGATGCGCGCAATACATAGCCGCTTCCCAAATCTGACCTTCTTGCAATTCACCATCTCCGTGAAGGGTGAAAACAAGTTTCGGATCGTTGTTTAATTTTTTTGCTTGTGCTGCTCCAGCAGCCGCGCTCATGCCTTGACCAAGTGAACCGCTCGCAATACGCACGCCAGGAAGACTGTCGTGAGTGGTAGGGTGACCTTGAAGGCGTGTGTTAATCTTTCTGAACGTTGCCAATTCAGCAACATCGAAGTATCCTGAACGTGCTAAAACCGAATAGAAAACTGGAGATATATGCCCATTGCTTAGAAAGAAGAGGTCTTCTCCTTCGCCGTTCATGTTCCAGCTAGTTGGGTTAATAGTCATTTGACGGAAATAAAGACTAACCATGAAATCGGTGCAGCCTAAACTTCCTCCTGGGTGTCCGCTGTTCACAGCGTGGACCATTCGCACGATATCACGTCTCACCTGAGAGGCTATTCGCGAAAGTTCTTGATTAGAAACCATTGAAGATTTTTTTTGCGAAAGTAGTTTTTAATTTAGGTTGAAGAGAGAAGTGTTTGTTGTTTGTGGAAAAAGTCACATATTTAATCTCATGAGTTCCTTTAAATTGGCTGAAAATTACAATTTTATGAAAGCGAAATATATTTTATTCTCAAGCTTGTTGTTTGTGATAGGTTGTGCTGAAAATTCTGATAAAAGTACTAATGCTAATGCCGAGATTAAATCGGCCTGGGAGAAAAAATCATATAACGAATTGTATTGCGAATTTGCAGATTCTCTGAAGCGCACAGGCGAAGAGATTTATATGGATTGGGATACCACATGCAAGAAAGTGAAAATAGATGTGGTCCAATGGAATGAGCAGAATGAGTTAGGAAATAAAATTAACGATTTTGTTTTTCATTATGTTGTTGGAGATGGAGGGAAATTTAAGTCTATAGATGAATGGTTGAAATACAACCACAACTCCTCTTTTTCGGAAGAATTCGCAATTGACGCTTCTGTTAAAAGTGAGAATGAGAAGTTTGTTGGTATGGAAATCTCAAATGAATGGTATGGTGGTGGGGCACACGGAGGCTTCGATCTCACGTTGGCTAATTTTGATAGAAAGGATGGTCATTTAATTACAATCGAGGAAGTTGTTTTAGATGGAAAGCTTGATGAATTTACTAAATTGTCATCCGATTTATTCTTCAAATCCTTTCCCAAAGAAGATGTTGAAATGTTAGATGTAAATCGCAACACATTCTATCTAGCAAAGAATTTCTCCATGGGAAAAGATGGGATTCGATTTGTGTATCAGCAATATGAAATTGGTGCCTACGCTCTTGGCATGCCTGAGATAGTGGTTCCATTAGCCAATTGTCAGAACTTAATTAGAGCTGAATTTTTGAGCGAAATGGCTAAATGAGCCAAATTCAAACTAAGTTCTTATTGTATACCAATTTGGGGTTAGTTGCCTTTATCTTTGCGCCTTAAATCGAAAAATCATGGCGTTAAAGTGCGGTATTGTAGGTCTTCCGAATGTGGGAAAATCAACCTTGTTCAATTGTTTATCGAACGCGAAAGCTCAAGCAGCTAATTTCCCGTTTTGTACCATTGAACCAAACGTGGGAACGATTACCGTTCCAGATGAGCGCATGACAGATATTGCAGAGCTTATAACTCCCGAGCGAATTGTTCCTACAACCATTGAGATTGTTGATATTGCCGGTTTGGTGAAAGGTGCTTCGAAAGGTGAAGGACTTGGAAATAAATTCTTGGCTAACATTCGCGAAACAGATGCCATTATTCACGTGCTGCGTTGTTTCGATGATCCGAATGTGGTGCACGTAGACGGATCTGTGAATCCACTTCGCGACAAAGAAATCATAGACATTGAATTGCAGTTGAAAGATTTGGAAGCGGTAGAAGCGCGTATTGCGAAAGTTCAACGCGCTGCGAAAGCAGGGGATTCAACCGCTAAGAAACAATTCGATTACTTAGAGCGCTTGAAAGCTGCTTTAGAACAAGGAAAGAGCGCGCGTACCGAGCAACCTGAAAATGATGAGCAAATCATTCTTCTTCGTGAATTACAATTACTAACTGCGAAGCCTGTTTTGTATTTGTGCAACGTAGACGAAGGTTCTGTGGTAAACGGAAACGCATATGTTGAGCAAGTAAGAGAAGGAGTGAAGGATGAGAATGCAGAGGTGTTAGTAATAGGAGCTGCAATTGAAGCAGACATTGCATCGTTAGACACTTACGAAGAACGTCAAATGTTCTTGCAAGATATTGGACTTGAAGAGCCGGGTGTTTCGAAGCTTATTAAAGCAGCTTACCGTCTTTTGAATTTGAAAACCTACTTCACCGCAGGAGTGAAGGAAGTGCGCGCGTGGACCATCTATGAAGGTTACACTGCTCCTCAAGCAGCTGGTGTTATTCATACCGATTTCGAAAAAGGATTCATTCGCGCGGAAGTCATTAAGTTGGTAGATTTCTTAAGCTTTAAATCTGAGGCAGCTGTTAAAGAAGCCGGTAAAATGTCGGTGGAAGGGAAGGAATATGTGGTGCAAGACGGAGATATCATGCACTTCCGTTTCAATGTATAAAATTCAAATCGCAATAATTGCAGTGTCCATGCTTCTTTTGGAAGCATGCGCCTCTGTATCTTCCATTCAACAAGAAATAACCAACACTATGCAAGCCCAGCAGAAGTCATGGAACATGGGCGATCTAGTTGGATTCATGAACGGATATTGGGAAAGTGACTCGCTTCGTTTTTTAGGAAAGGACGGTGTGACTTTGGGTTGGAAATCTTCGTTGGAGAGATACCAGCGTGCATACCCTTCAAAAGAAAAAATGGGAACATTGCGTTTTGACGATTTACGAATTGAAGTGTTAAACGGAAAGAATGCTTACGTAGACGGGCGTTGGAATTTATTTCGAAGCGCTGATACCTTAAGCGGACATTTTACGTTGCTTTGGAAACGAATAAATGGAAGATGGGTTATTGTAAGTGACCATTCCAGCTAAAATAAATTATGCAACTTTCACTAACTGTTTTATTGTGCCTTGCAACAGGAATTGTCTCGTGGCAAGCACTTTCGAATTCGGAACTCTTTTCGAAATTGTCTCTTTCTCCATATCGGGTGAAGCACAACAAAGAGATTTATCGCATTTGGTCGCACACATTGATCCACGCAGATATGGGACATTTGTTCTTCAACCTGTTTGCCCTTTTTAGTTTTGGAAGAGCGGTTGAACATTACATGCCAACAGCATTATTTGCTTTGTTGTATTTAGGAGCCGCGGCATTTGCCACCTTGCCCGCTTTGAAAAAACATGGCGACAATATCTATTACACAAGTGTTGGAGCTTCAGGCGCGGTTAGCGCAGTCATGATGCTTTACATGTTCATGTTTCCAACGTCAGAACTTTTGTTTTTCTTCATTTTGCCATTACCCGGTTGGGCCGCCATTATCCTTTTCTTCGGGTTAGAATATTACATGAATAAGAAGATGAACACCAACATTGCGCACGACGCGCATTTAGCCGGAGCCGCCTTTGGGATTGCATTTTTATTGGTTTGGAAACCGCAAGAATTCCTTGATTTCTTTGTGGTTGTTTTCAATTCAATCGTTCATTGAACCATGATACCAGGTGCAAATTTCAAAATGAAGAGTGGTATTAGCTGGTGGATATTTGGTCCAGTATTGGGACTTTTTATGGTCACTGGATTTCTGACGGTTCGAGATTCCTTAGTCATGTTAGCGTTATATATTCCTCTTACTGCGTTTATTCTAGCTATCATTTTTAACACACATTACACCATTACTTCAGAGGGTAAGCTGAAAGTGTTCTGTGGAATCTTTCCTTTTCCAACCCTTGATATTTCAGATATCACACATTTCAAGTACACAAGTAATCCAATTAGCTCTCCAGCCGCATCTTTGAAGCGTTTGGCATTGTATCATAATGGAAGGATTTTAGTGATTATTAGTCCGGAAAACAGAGATCTCTTTGTTGAAGTATTGAAGCAACACAATACTTCTTTGCAACAGAAGTAATATTTGTTCGGAATTCCGTTCTACAAGGGTTATTTTTGTGCTATTGGAAACACCCGAGGAAATAGTTGTACCACCTAAGAAAAAGCGAAAGAGAAGATTTCTCTGGCTTTTGACTATTCCTGTTTTTTTGTTGGTGTTAATTCTTTCTCTTCAAATTCATGCAGTACAAACTTGGGGTGGTCACAGGTTGGCCGGATACCTTTCTTCCGAGTGGAATCGGAAAGTGGAGATAGAGCGTGTTCGAATAGATTTATGGGCACGCTTGGTTTTAGATGGTTTATACATTGAAGATCACAAAGGAGATACCTTGCTTTATACCAAGGAGTTGCACATGGCAATCTATTCATTTTCTTCAGATGATTCTAAGTTCGAATCTCAAAGTATCTCGCTCTTAGAACCAAATATTGAATTGAAAAAATATGCTGGAGAAACAGATTGGAACTATCAGTTTTTGTCGGATTATTTTTCTAGCGATGAACCAAAAGACACCACGAGCAGCTTCAGCATCTGGGTTGGAAAGTTGAACATTGATAATGGAAGATTCACCTATTTCGATTACACATTGCCTTTGGCAGAGGAGGGTTCGTTTTATGAAGAGCAGCTGATGGTCTCTAACTTTTCTACGGAAGTTGAAAATTTTGAAATGAAAGGTGATGTGATTCAAGCCACCATTGAATCGTTGAAGTTGAAGGAAAGATCCGGGTTGAATGTTGAAGATCTTCATGCGCATTTCCGAATGCAAGGAAATGCAATTCAAGTAACTGAATTGGATGCCGATCTAGGTGAAACGCATTTGGTGGGTGACTTGGGGATTTATGCGCCCAATGACGATGCCTGGAGCGACTTCAACAACAAAGTGAATTGGGACATTCACTTGAAACCTACTGATTTGGTGTTAAATGATCTTTCGGTGTTCAGTAGCGATTTGAAGGGGTTCAACAACGTTTTGAAATTGAAAGGAGATATTTCAGGACCGTTGAACGATCTGAGTTTATGGAATATGAATCTCGAATTTGGAAGGCAATCACACTTCAGAGGCAATATTCATTTGATGAATGCAATGAATATTGACAGCCTAAAGTACGAAATGGCAGCAGAGTCAATTTCGAGTGATTACACAGATATTACAGCACTAAAGAGTTATCCGTTTTCAGACGGAAAATTTATGGAACTTCCAGCGAACATTTCAACACTGGGTAAGATAAGGTTTGAAGGAAACGCTCGCGGTGATTTGTCGGAAGTTGAACTTTATGGAAAGACGACAACGGATATTGGTTCGCTCACAACGGAAATTCAGATGAGTGACTTCGATTCATTGGTTAGTTACTCGGGACAACTGAAATTGGAAAAATTCAATTTAGGCGCATATTATTCAGATCCAGAGTTAGGTGTTGTCTCTACAAATATGCATATTCAAGGGACTGGCCTTGAGGTGAGCAACATGAATTTAAACTTCAATGGAGACATTGGGGAACTTGGAATAGGAAATTACGTTTATACCAAAATGACTTCGAGCGGAAATTTCCGAAATAATTTCTTCAGTGGTCAATTTGAAATAGCCGATGCCAATGCTCAAGCCACGTTTGACGGAGAGATAGATTTTTCGCAAAAGCAGCCGATTCTAAACTTCGATTTGAATGTGAATCGATTTGATTTAACCGCTGTAGGTTTAATTGAAGATGAGACTCCTGCTGTCATTGCAGGAGAATTCAATGCGCATTTGAAAGGTTTGACATTAAGTGAAATTGAAGGTGAATTTGTTGGGGCGAACATTGTTTATCTCATCGATGAAAAAATTAGAAAGCTGGACTATTTCACCTTAGATACAGAGCAGGAAGGAACCCGAAGTATAACTGTGAACTCTGATGTGGTTTTTGCGAAATTGGAAGGTAATTTTAACTACGATCAATTGTGGCCAAGCTTGCAGGATATTATAGCTGATGCGATGCCAAACATGAAATATTCGGCGCGTCCGCACAAACAGCAGGATTTCAATTTGACGGTGAGAATAAATGATTTCGAATTCATTTCCGCGGCTTTCATTCCAGAGTTGAAAGTTGCAAAAGGCACATCTTTGAATTTGTATGTAGATGAGAAAAACAACGAGTTATCGGGCACATTCGGATCTCCGTTTGTTCAATATGAAGATTATAAAGCAGAGGAATTAGTTGTCGATATTTCTCGTGAATTGCGTTCAATATTTCTCACGGTTCAGGTGAATGAAGTGTTGTCTGCGGATTCAAAATACATAAGTAATCTTTCTTGGGACGTGCAATCGCTAGGGGATACAGTGTACAGCGCATTAATGTGGGGTAATCCTGGTGAATTTGTTACAGGCGACTTAAATGGTGTTTTTTTCCTAAATAGTTTCGATGATTTTGAATACATCATTGGCAGAAGCGAATTGGTTATTAATAATGAACCGTGGTACTGGACTCCCAATGCCTCAATAACATTATGTCACAAAGATTTGGGTGTGAACGGATTTCAAATGCACAATCAGGACGAATTTTTGGGCGTTAATGGAATGGTTACCGAACATCCTTCTTCTCCCCTCCGTTTAGAGCTTGGGAATATCAATCTGTCTATGTTGAATGGTTTGTTGGGAGAAGATTTAACACTTCAAGGAGAAGCAAACGGAGTAGTGGAGTTGAGCAATGTGTACGATAAAACAATTGTTTCGTCTGAACTTAGTTTATTTGACTTGGGGTTGAACGATTATAAAATTGGAACCCTTTGTGTCAATAGCACATGGGACAGTAAGAAAGAGCGTTTGAGAGCAGATGGTGAAATTGAAAGGGACAGTGTGCAACCACTTCGTTTTGCAGGGAACTATACGCCAAAGAATGAAGAAAGTCCTCTTGATTTCTTACTTACCATGAATGGCTTTGATTTGAGCATATTGAATGCGTTTATAGGTGAAGATGTTTTGGGGATAAGTGGCTATGCCTCTTCTATGGTCAGCTTAACAGGAAAATTAGATGATCCTCAACTGGAAGGTGATTTGTTACTTCGTAAAGCAAAGATTTTCGTGCCCTTCCTTCAGTCGGGATATTCATTTAGCGACAAGATTCATATAGATCCGGAAATGTTTGCATTCGACAACGTGCAAATTTTTGATGACGAAGGCAATCCGGGAAGACTTACAGGACAAGTTCTTCACAAGAACTTTTCTGAATGGCAATATGATGTAATGGTTGAGATGGATACGCCTATGCTAACCATGAATACCAAGGAAGGTGATAACAGTGATTTTTATGGAAAGGCGTATACAACAGGGTTCTTGGATATTTCTGGATACGGTGATCAGACTTTTTTCGACATGACATTGAAGAGTGAAAAAGGCACAACTTTTATCTTGCCTATGAGTTCTTCAGGAGAATTGCAATTCGACTCTTACATTCAATTTATCAATCCACTCGACACGACTACAAAGAAAGAGCTGAAAGCCGACTTGAGTGGAATTACCATGAATATGCAACTTGATGTAACGGAAGACGCCGAGTTTCAAGTTATTTTCGATGAGGCCGTTGGTGATGTTATGAAAGGAAGAGGGAAGGGGCATTTGTCAATGATCATTAATAACTTAAGCACGTTCAACATGTATGGTATGTTGGAACTTACACAGGGAAGTTATTTATTCACGTTGAAGAATTTATTGAATAAACCTTTCGAAGTAAAACCAGGTGGTACCATCGCTTGGTATGGAGACCCCATGGCAGCGGAACTAGATATGCAAGCTATTTATAAAAGCTCAGCAAGTTTGAACGATATAATTCCAGACCCCACTCAAACTTCAGGCAAGAGAGTTCCGGTCAATTTGATTATGGGTCTTCAAGGGAAAATGATGAACCCTACCATTGGCTTCGATTTGGAATTACCACAGTCAGATCAACTAACGAAATCACGTCTGGCAAGTGTCATAAGCACCGAGCAAGAGCGTAACAGACAAGCATTTGCTTTGTTGGTAATGGGAAGATTTATTAGTCCTCCAAACATCACTCAGACGGGAGGCTCAGGTGTTGGATTGGCAAGTAATGGCAGCGAATTAATTTCGAGTCAGATTTCGAATTGGCTCAGTCAAATTAGCGATGATTTCGATTTAGGTTTTAATTATCGTCCGGGAGATAAAATAAGTAACGAACAAATTGAATTGGCTCTTAGCACACAATTGTTCAATGACCGCGTGAGTGTTACAGGGAACTTTGGGGTGGCTAGAGGCAGCGCCAACACCAGTCAAACCACAAACTACATTGGAGATGTTCGTGTGGAATACAACATTACGGAAGATGGTAAAATTCGTTTAATGGTATACAATGAAAGTAACGACACTCGAATGACCACAACTACGCAAAGTCCGTATACACAAGGCATCGGTGTTATTTACCAAGAAGAGTTCGACAATTGGAAACAATTGGCTGAAGGGATTCAGGAGTTGTTCAAGCGGGACGCCAATAAATCCTCAGGAGGACAAATCCCATAGGGACAAATCCCGAAGGGACCAATCCACTTCGTGGATACATCCGCTTTGCGGACTAATCCCGAAGGGAATATTTACTTCGCTTTGAATTTTGCGATAGCTGCACGCGTGAAATCACTCAATACAAGTCGACCAGAAATTCCGGCTCTTTCGAAAAGCAAAGTATCCCAGTGCTCAGTGTTTTTCCAAAAGATTTTCTTCAATTCAGACATGGCTTCCGGATTGCTGTTGTTGAGCTTTTCAGCTAGCGTTTGAATAGCAGCATCCATAGCTTCAACAGTATCGAATACTTCAGCATACAATCCTTTCTCGCGCGCCCATTGTGCGCTTTGCCATTCGCTGGCGTTGATAGCCAATTGCGACATAGCAGACAATCCTATTTTTCGTTCAACAGCTGGTCCAACAACGAACGGCCCAATTCCAACCACCAATTCGCTTAGCTTAACGGAAGCGGCTGATGTTGCGAAACAATAATCAACCGAAGCGGCAATTCCAACTCCACCACCAACAGCTTTGTTCTGCACGCGTCCAATTACAAGCTGTGGTATTTTACGCAGCGCATTTATCACCATGGCGAAGCCCGAGAAAAACACATTTCCTTCTTCGGTAGATTGAATGGCAACTAACTCATCGAAACTTGCTCCAGCACAAAATGCTTTTTCCCCTTCACTCTTCAACACAACCACACGAACATCTTCACGTGTTCCAACTTCTTCAATGGTAGCGGCGAGTTCACGAAGCAATGCTCCAGGAAGCGAATTGCTTTGTGGGTGAAAGAAGGTGATGGTTGCAATTCCGTTTGCATTTTCGACAGATACTTTTCCGTTTTCCATGTTGAAATTTATTGAAACTCTATTGAATGAAAAGGGCTGCCGAAGCAGCCCGTAATATTATCCTCTTTTTGCAATGGGCACATAATCGCGAAGATCATGTCCAGTGTAGATTTGACGTGGACGACCAATTGGCTCTCCTTGTTCAATCATTTCTTTCCATTGTGCAATCCAACCTGGTAGACGTCCCAATGCGAACATTACTGTAAACATTTCAGTTGGAATTCCAATTGCGCGGTAAATGATTCCAGAGTAGAAGTCTACGTTTGGATACAACTTACGCTCAACGAAATACTCATCTTTCAATGCCACTTCTTCCAATTGCTTTGCAATGTCAAGAATTGGATCGTGAATGCCTAATTTATTCAACACATCGTCACACGCTTTTTTAATGATGCGTGCACGTGGATCGAAGTTTTTGTATACGCGGTGACCGAATCCCATAAGGCGGAAAGGGTCATTTTTATCTTTTGCTTTCGCTACCCATTTCGAAACATCTCCGCCGTCGTTCTTTATCTTCTCTAGCATTTCAATTACCGCTTGGTTAGCACCACCGTGAAGAGGTCCCCAAAGAGCAGCAATACCTGCAGAGATAGATGAGTACAAGTTACTTTGTGAAGAACCAACCATACGCACGGTAGAGGTAGAGCAGTTTTGCTCGTGGTCTGCGTGAAGGATTAACAACTTGTTCAAAGCATCTTCAATAACAGGATCAATTTCGTATTCGTAGGTCGGCAATGCGAACATCATGTGCAAGAAGTTTTGCGTGTATGAGTATGCGTTGCGTGGATATACAATTGGGTGTCCAATACTTACTTTGAAAGCTTGCGCAGCCAAAGTTGGCATCTTAGCCATAAGACGATGAATGGTTAAATCAATGTCTCTGAAGTTATTTGGATTTTGAGATTCAGGGTAGAACGTAGACATACTCGCGATCATGGAAGACAATACTCCCATTGGATGCGCGTGTGTTGGATACGCTTCGTAGAAACGCTTCATGTCTTCGTGCACCAACGTGTGGTGACTAATGCTATCTGTAAAGTAGCGTAATTCTTTTTCAGTTGGAAGGTCTCCGTATACCAATAAATAAGAGACTTCCAAGAAAGTTCCGTATTCTGCAATTTGCTCAATGGGGTAACCGCGGTACCATAATTTGCCTTCTTCACCATCTAAAAAAGTGATTGCACTTTTTGTAGCACCGGTATTTTTATATCCGCTGTCTAAAGTTACGTAACCAGTAAGGTCACGAAGCTTAGTAATGTCAATAGCTTTTTCGTTCGCAGAGCCTGTGAATACGGGTACTTCGTATTCCTTTCCGTCTAGTATAATTTTTGCTGTCTCTCCCATTGCAATTGCAGTTTTAAGTGTGCGCAAGATAATCTAGGAATTTCCAATTACAAAGGAAATCCGAAGGATTTATAGGAACGTTGTTGTTGGAACGTTGTTGTTGGAACTACGTTGTTAGAACTGCGTTGTGGGAACTGCGTTGTTAGAACTACGTTGTTAGAACTTCGTTGTGGGAACTACGTTGTTGGAACTTCGTTGTTTGAACTATGTTGTTAGAACGGAGTTGTTCGGTTGAGTTTATGCGAAAGAAGGAGGTCTGGAAGCGTTGATTTTATTGAAAAAAAAGAAATTCAATGTTAAATAGATGAATAAACAGCGCATAGGGATTTTTGAAGGATAGTTTGAGATTTGCTCAAATTAAAACAAAAAGAACTATGAAAATACGAGAAGTATCCAAAGAGCTATCTTATCAGGTTTTTGATTTGTGCAATGAACTCAAATTAGTGAAACGCGAATTTGAAATCAGCAACCAATTAAAACGAAGTTGCACTAGCGTAGCTGCTAACATTGAAGAGTCCCAAGCAGCAGAATCGAAAAAAGACTTTATTCACAAGTTGCGAATTTCGAGAAAAGAGTGTTTGGAAAGTGTTTATTGGCTTCAGTTAGTAAAGGACAAAATTGAAACAAATTCAGATGTCACGCCATTAATTAACGAATACAAAAAGCTAAGTTTTATGATTTGGCGGATTACAGTCAATTCAAAATAATGCGAATCACAACTTAGTTCCCACAACTTAGTTCCCACAACGTAGTTCTAACAACGTAGTTCCAACAACGCAGTTCCAACAACGCAGTTCCTAATTTTTCTTCAAAAACTCCTCCACCTTCGCAATCCAAACATCCGGACCACCAGCCATGTAGCCGTTTTGACCAAGAGGAGCAAGGTTAATGCGTCCGTCGTCAGATGGAGTGGGCATTACAAAATGACAAGTAGGGTAGCCTTGTACTTGGAACATCTGTTGCAAATTTCTATTTTGATCCTTAATGGCTTGTGGTTGTTCTTTTTTTCTAGGGTAATCTAACTCAACTAAAATCACGTTTTCTTTCGCCCATTTGGTGAAAGTTTCCGTTTTGAAAACTTCGGTTTGTAAGCGAATGCACCATCCGCACCAATCGCTTCCTGTAAAGAATAACATGATTGGTTTCTTTGTTTCGTATGAAAGACCAATGGCTTTATTTAAATCAGTTTCCCAAGCTTCTCCATCTGATTGAATAGCAGCTGTTCCATTAGGTTTAGCTACTGTAGGAGGAACATTTTGGGCGCAAGCATTCAATGTAAACGATAAAATGAATGCCGAAAGAATTATACGGAATGACATAGACTTTGTTGAAGTGTTCATAAAGCGAATATAATAAAGTTCGTTCAAAAGAAAAGGGAACGACAATTATCGTTCCCTTTTTAAGAAGGTGATTATTTTATATTACTTAGCGAAGTCCGTGCATCATTTTCAAAAGCGTCTTGCTTAAGAAGAATAACAACACAGATGCAACACCAGCAAGAATAATGAACACAACAAAGAATTCGTATAAGTTTTTAATTTCTTGTCCGAAAATACTCGGTTTCTTCGGATTTAAATCCCAAACTTCGAAGGCCACATTCATTTTTTCTTTGTTGATCTCATCTGGAGTCATTTTCAAAACGTAAGCAGTATTTGCGTCTTCACTGACACCAATTGAGAATTTGGTTTTCTCTCCTTTCGGAGTGATTTGCTTCAATTTGTGCTCTTCAATTTTTGGAGTCACTCCAGCTTGAATAGCAACAGCGGTAACCACATCAGTTTCTTCAGCTGCAGTGAAATAATCTACCAATGGATCTGCTGTCATGTTGTGCATGAACTTGTCCATTCCCGTTTTTTCAGGCGCTTCTTTCTTGTTGTCAGCGGTAGTTGCAACAGTCCACATACCAGGCTTTGCATTGCTCGCAAAGAACTTTGTGTTAGCGTCAATAACAACGGTAGAATCCAAACCATTGAAATTCGCATCGAATTTTGGAGCGCCGTATGCCGATTTTTTATGAACGTCCTCAGGGTAGTACCCACTTAGATCTCCAGCTACTTTGTTGGCCAAGGCGGTGCTTAAGAACCAAACACCCATAAGCAATGAACTGTAGCGAACAGGAGCCAATTTTACAACCATGGATAATCCGATAGGAGAAAGGCAAAGCTCTCCCATGGTATGAATAGCGTACAAGCTGAACAACCAAACCATTGAAACTTTAACACCAGGCCCTAGGTCCTTCACAACAAGTGCAATAATTACATATCCAACAGCTACCATAAACAGACCAATTGACTGTTTCATTGGAGAAGCCGGCTCTTGATTTTTCTTTCCTAATCTTACCCAAAGCATTGCGAATAGCGGAGCTAAAGCAACAATCAAAATTGGATTCACCGATTGGAAGGCACTAGCAGGTATATCGAACCATCCGAATAAGTTTCGATCAGTTTGCTCTTCAGCAAAGAATGTTAATGAAGCACCGGCTTGCTCGAAAGCAGCCCAGAAGGCAATTACGAAGAACGCGATAATGTAGATTACCCAAATACGACTTCGTTCAATTTTATCTAGGGAAGGGTCTGTGATAATGTATCCAGGAGCGGCAACGGTACACGCGAAAATGAAAGATCCAATAATGTCAAATCCGACAACTCCTTTGAATATAACATATAAGGTAACCAATACACCAAGCCACATATATGCGCGACCATTTCCAACTTTATCTGATGCTGCTTTTTCATCAATCGTAGGAACAACCTTCTCCGGCACACCACCAATTGGAGAGCCATCTGGAGTAACGATGTATTTGTTTTTCATGGAAATGAAAATGATCAAACTCAAAATCATTCCGATACAAGCTGCAAGGAATCCCCATTTGAAGTCAGCCGGATCTCCAGTGTCTCCGACAGCGCCACAGGCAAGCGGAGCTATAAACGCACCGAGGTTAATACCCATATAGAAAATGGTGAAGGCCGCGTCAATACGCTTATCTCCTTGCGGATACAATTGTCCAACCATGGTAGAAATGTTCGGCTTGAAGAAACCATTACCAACGATCAAGGCCAACAATCCAAGAAGCATAATTGCTGTTGCACTTGAAGGAGTGGTGTAAAACATTCCACTCGTGAACATCAAGAGCTGACCAATGGCCATTAAAACACCTCCGACAATAATCGATTTTCTATTTCCCCAATAACGGTCGGCCACGAATCCTCCAATAAGCGGAGTTAAGTATACCAATCCCGTGTAATCTCCATAGATAGCAGAAGCCAGCGCTTTGTCGAATAATAGGGCCTTGGTCAAGTAAAGCGTGAACAACGCTCGCATACCGTAGTAAGAAAAGCGTTCCCACATTTCTGTGGTGAAGAGTAGGTACAGTCCTTTAGGATGACCTTTCTGAGTTGATGCTTCAGACATAAATCTTGATTAATTATAAGGGTTAGTTTTCAAAAATAAGAGAAAGGAGCCAAGTTCGCACTTGACTCCCAAGAAAAATGAATAAGTTGTGAAAAGTTTGTGTTAGTGTGAGCCTGGAACAAGCAAGATTTCACTCTCCCAAAACGATTTCCACTGAATGGGTATGAAGACTTCAAATTCAAAAATATCGTCACTGCCATTGCGGTTGCTTCCAACCAGATAATGGGTAACATCATTCAAGACATTCACCAAATAAAAATCATCGCGAACAGAATTAATCGGAGCAGGCAACAATTGAGGTGAAGACCAATTTCCTAGCGAGTCTGCATAACTAATGTACAAGTCTAATCCACCATATCCGCCGGGTCTATCCGAAGAGAAAACAAAAGTTCCTTCATTCAAAAAAGTTGGAAACACTTCGTTCGATGAAGAATTTAAGTTGGAAGCAAACGACTTTGGTGTTTCCCAATCGGCAAAGGCATCGGTGAAATTTTTGGTTGAAAAGTACAGGTCGTAGTTGTCGTTCTTTTTTCCATTCAATTCAATAAAATTAGTTGAAAAAACAAGTGTGTTTTCATTCTGAAAATACGGATGCATGTAATTGAAGCTGTCTGTGCAGAAATTTACAATTTCAATGTTTCTTCTTTTGAAGTCTAATGATGGAATTTCATAAAGAGCCAAGCGTTCATTCAATCTTTTGGAAGCAGGAATGCTTCTGTTGAATACGACGGCATGTTTTCCAATGGCCACAGGGCCGTCGTTTCCGGCAGTGTTGAGTTTAGAGATCAATGTGTTTTTTTTGTTGAAGGAAACTAATTCGGTATACGTTTTTCCTGTCACTGGAGAAACCGCAGAATTGCTGAATAGATTGTCGTTAGTCGATGAATAGTGCAATACTCCGTTGCAATAGAAGGGAAAGGCCTCATCGGCGAATTCATTCGCAAAAACCGAAGTTAATGTTAATTGAAGCTGGATTAATGTGGTGTCTGTAACGACCAACTTACTTTGATGAAGAGCTTCGGCACAATGGGCTTTGTCTTCTTTGGAGAGGAATTCAGCAGGAACATGCTCGTATGCTTGAGCTGCACGCTGCATGTGTGCCAATTCAAATTCTGCGTTAGCTAAAAGCAAATAAGCTTTTGCATCAGGCTCTTTTATTGAGCGCAAGACTTTAACGCTTTCTGCGAACTGCTTCTCCTTGTAAAGTTGCTCAGCATATTTCAACTGAGAAGTTGTGCTACAAGCCTGCAAAAACAGACTTGCGAGAATGACGAAGTATGTGAATTTCTTCATGAATTAATAAAGTCGAGGTGAGAGATGTGTTCCTTTTGCTCCGATGGCGTATCTCACGAAAAGCTCGTGCGAGTTGTTGGCGTATGTGGCCAAATCAGATAAGGTGTAATCGAAAGCATAACCCAGTTTCCAATTTGCATTGGCCTGAATCTCTAGCATAGCAATCATGCTCTTATCTGTGCGATAACCCAATCCAACGCCGTATGTTTTTTTGTAATAAACATTCATATTGAAGTCGGCATTCATAGGTGCACCCTTTACATACTTAACCAAAGTATTTGGCTTCAGCGTAATCATGGGATTCAATTCATAAATGTACCCGCCTTGAAGATAGAAGTGTGGTGCTTCAAATGCAGTCAGATTCAACTCCGTCGTATTTACAGAAAGAACATTTTTTCTGAAGTGAGGAATGGAAATTCCCGCGTACCAATTTTTCGCATAAGCAAAGGCGCCCGTTCCGAAATTGAATGTTGTTTCTTTTATGTTCGAAGAGAAGGCATTGTCAACACTACCGTCTATGCTGTGCTGAACGTTGCTCAACCCAATGTTGTATTGCGAAAGATTCAATTGCAAGCCGAAGGAAAGTCGGAAGGTTGGGAATTTTAAATGATAGCTTCCCGCCATTCCGAGCTGCAATCTTTTTGTTGCACCAATCTCATCGTTTGAAAGGGTAATTCCCGCACCCATTTGTTCGTTGAAATAGGCTTTATGAGCGTTAGCCGTGAACGTGCTTGGCGCACCGTTCATGCCGGTCCATTGCGATCGATACAACAGATTGCTTTGAAGAGCAACGTTACTTCCAGCATAGGCGGGATTAATACCCATAGGATTAAACATGTATGCGGAAGATTGCGGGTCTTGCTGCGCAAATGCATTAAGTGAGAGAAGACTCGCGGTTATCGTGAGGAGTTTGATGTAGTTTTTCATTATCTCCAAAGTGTTAAGTATCCAGATTTATCTGAAAGGGTTTCACTGAATTTCACAACGTAGTAATAGGTTCCTGTTGGAAGACTTCCGCCGTCCCAATCGTTCTTGTAATTTTCCGATTGATAAACTTTATCTCCCCAGATGTTGAAAATTTCAAGAGAGTAGGTAAGGTTTGCAGGAACGTTTTCAATTTCGAAGAAATCGTTTGTTCCATCACCATTCGGTGAGAATCCTTCCGGAATAAATAAATTACAAGGATCTACGTCTAAGTAATTTGGAACACCATCGAAGTCGCAATCATCCGGTGCAATTCCATCTAAATTGAAATCTATTTCGTCAATGGTTAACCATTGGTCGTCGTCGTCGTTGGTGTCTAAGAAGTTAAAGTTTCCATCTCCGTCCGTGTCGTCAGGACCTGTTCCATCTGCATTGACGTCGTTTTCAATTTCGTCGAGAAGTGTATCGTTATCACTGTCTAAGTCTTGGAAGTTCGGTGTTCCATCTCCATCATAATCATCGGCAGGCATTCCATCGGGTTCAATGCTGTCTTCCAGACCGTTTACATTTGTATCCGTAATATCACCGCTTCCAATGGTTCCATTTCCATCAGGATCATCACCAAGATTTTCAATGACATCGAAAATTCCATCGTTGTCGGAATCAAGGTCTTCAGTGTCAGGAATTCCATCCAAATCGGTATCGCCATTATTAGAGGCGGTTAGATTTTCAGTTTCATCCGTTATGCCATCGTTATCATCGTCAAGGTCGTTGAGGTTGTTCACGCCGTCTAGATCAGGATCAGCGCACAAACCTTCCGTTAGATTTTCATCGATTTCGGAATTGCAATTGTCGTCAATGTTGTTACAGATTTCAGTTGCATTTGGATTCACGAGTGAATCGCTTCCATCGCAGTCAACAGGTCCTCCGGTGAAAAGAAGATAGCCGTTCGGCAAACTGCAAGAAATTGAATCTGTTCCAACATCTCCAAAACCGTCGCCATCTAAATCGGCTAAGTATGTTTCAAATACAAGTCCGTCGTCAATGCTTCCGTTGCAATCATCGTCGATTTGATTACATATTTCATTTGCAGTCGGATTAACCAACGGATTCGTGTCGTCGCAGTCTGTTGTGTCTGAAGTATAACCTGTTGGCTGTGTGCAAGAATTAATGAAGTTGTTCACGTCTCCGAATGTGTCTCCGTCAAGATCGGCGTAATAGATTTGAGTAACTCCTTCATCAATTTGCCCATTGCAATTATCGTCGAGTTGGTTGCATAGTTCAGGCATTGCCGGTCCTATTAAAGCAGTCGTATCGTTGCAATCACCACCAAACACAACGAATCCAATCGGTGGAGCGCAGGCTTGAACAAAGAGGTTTGTGTTTCCGAAACCGTCATTGTCGAAATCGGGGTAATACGTTGTCAGAACACCATCATCTATTTGAATGTTACAATTATCATCGATATTATTGCAAACCTCAGGGGTCATAGGATTAATAAATATCGAAGCGTCGTTGCAGTCTGCATTGTTCGAAACGAATCCCGAAGGTGCAGTGCATCCGATTACATAAATATTTCCACCAAACGTATCGCCATCGGCATCGAGATAAAATGCCAATTGAACACCTTCATCTACAAGGGTGTTGCAGTTGTCATCAAGTGTGTTACATAATTCAGATGCAAGCGGATTGGTGCTGAACGACGCATCGTTGCAATCGGCGCTGTTTATCACATATCCAGGAAGGGGGGTACAACCAGTGGTTGTAATATCTATGTTTCCGAATCCATCTGAATCCATATCCAAGTAAAATGTAGAAGTCACGTTTTCATCAACAAGCAGATCGCAGTCGTCGTCTTGAAGATTACACAATTCATTTGCTCCCGGATAAGCCACGGCACTGTTATCATTGCAATCTGTGTTACTACTTGAATACCCAGAAGGTTGCGAACATGCAAGAGTCGTGGTATTTCCATTTCCAAATCCATCGTTATCGAAGTCTAAATAGAAAATTGTTTGAACGCCTTCATCTACTAATCCATTGCAGTTATCGTCTAAGAGATTGCACACTTCTGTTCCTAGTGGAGAAATGAAAATGCTGTTGTCGTCGCAATCAGTATTATTTGAAACGTATCCGAAAGGAAGCGTGCAAAAAGAAATGGTGCTATTTGGATTTCCGAAATTGTCTCCATCGGCATCCTCAAAGTATATGTTGAATTGAATGTTCTCATCGACTTGATTGTTGCAATTGTCGTCTACGCTATTGCAGACCTCTGTTGCTCCTGGCTGAACATAGGCATCGCTGTCATCGCAATCCGTCGCATTGGTGACATATCCAACCGGAAGTGTACAAGCTAGAATCGTGTTAGAAGGAGAGCCGAAAGTGTCAAGGTCAGAGTCCGCGTAAAATTCCAACTGCACACCTTCATCAATAACACCGTTACAGTTCTCATCTTGAAGATTACATATTTCGGAAATGCTTGGATTGAATCCAGCATTGTTATCGTTACAGTCACTGCTATTCAAAACAAAACCATTCGGCTGCGTGCAGGCCATGGTGAATACACCAGGGTTTCCATAATTGTCATTGTCATTGTCTGCATAAAAGGCAAGCTCAACCCCTTCGTCAATTTGGCCATTACAATTCTCGTCCATGAGATTACAAATTTCCGAGGCTGCCGGTTGAATTCCTGCATCGCTGTCATTGCAATCTAAATTGTTTGAAGAATAACCGAAAGGTTGCGAGCAAGCTTGAGTGCTAACAGCGCTTGTTCCAAATGAATCGCCATCAGAGTCTAAATAGAAAGTAATGAGCACACCTTCATCTATCAATGTGTTACAATTGTCATCAAGCGAATTACACAGTTCACTTGCACTCGGGTTGATATTTGAATTCGAATCATTGCAGTCATTTGAATTGTCGGAATAGCCGGCAGGAGCAGAGCAAGCGAGTATCGTTGGTGAAGAACCGCCGAATCCGTCATTGTCTTGATCGGCGTAGAAAAGAATTTGAACGCCTTCATCAATAAGACCATTGCAGTTATCGTCAAGTGAATTGCAGACTTCTGTTCCGTTTGGATTTACGAATGAAAGGTTGTCGTTGCAATCTGTGTTGTCTATCACGTATCCTGTTGGTTGCACACACGCATTCAAAGGAGCTAATGGATTTCCGAAAGCATCACCATCGCTATCCGCGAAATAAGTTTGGACTACCAAACCATCATCGATTTGATTGTTACAGTTGTCATCGAGCGCGTTACATAACTCAGTTGCGCCTGGGAACGCAGATGCGCTATTGTCGTTGCAATCTAAGTCGTTGGTTACATATCCTATGGGTAATGTGCAGGCGTAAATGTTTTGAGAATTCGAGCCGAATGTGTCACCATCAGCATCGAGGTAGTATAAATTTTGAACGCCTTCGTCCACTGCCCCATTGCAGTTTTCATCTATCCCATTGCAAATTTCTGTTGCACCGGGATATACGTTGGAAGAGTTGTCATTGCAGTCGTTGAAATTGCTTACATATCCTGCCGGAAGAACACATCCAGTTGTTGTCGAATTGATATCCCCGAACCCGTCAGAGTCTGAATCAGCATAATATGTGTTCAGCACTCCTTCGTCAATGAGCGAGTTGCAATTATCGTCAATGTTGTTACAGATTTCAACTACACCTGGACGAATGTTCGCGTTGTTATCGTTACAGTCGGTTGCGTTAATGACGTATCCAACGGGAGGCGAACAAGCTAAGATACTTGAAAGCGCGTTTCCAAAACCGTCGTTATCGGCATCTGCGTAGTAGGCAATTTGAACTCCTTCATCAATAAAAGTGTCGCAGTCGTCGTCAATGCCATTACAGATTTCATTTGCATTGGGATAAACAAAGTTATTTGCGTCGTTACAGTCGCTGTTGTTGGAAACGTATCCCACAGGGTTCGTGCACGATAAAACGGGGAATGCTGCGTTTCCAAAAAAGTCGCTATCAGAATCTAAATAAAACACGTTCTGCACGCCTTCATCAATGGAAGTGTTACAGTTGTCGTCTGTTCCATTGCATGTTTCCGATGCGCTAGGATAAATAGTAGGATTCGAATCGTTGCAGTCGGTGGGATTGGTAACATAACCATTTGGCTGCGCACATGCAATGGCTGTGTTGCTTAGATTTCCCGCGCCATCGCCATCTAAATCTGCGTAATAAGTAATAAACAACAACCCTTCGTCAATGGAGGTATTGCAGTTGTCATCGAGGTTGTTACAAATCTCAGAGGCGGTGGGATATATATTTTGATTATTGTCGTTACAATCGAGGTTATTGGTTACGTAGCCAATTGGCGGGGTGCAAGCAAGAATAGTACTTAATGGATTCCCATAAGTATCTGTATCCGCATCTGCATAAAACAATTGCTGCACGCCTTCATCTATCTGATTGTTACAGTTATCATCGATTAGGTTGCACAGCTCAGCAGTGGCAGGGTTGATATTGGCTACATTGTCATTACAGTCGCCTCCATTACTAACATAGCCAATTGGCTGAATGCATGCAAGTGCTGTATTCGTTGGGTTACCAAAAGTGTCTCCATCGTTGTCGAAGTAATAGGTGTTTAAAACGCCTTCATCTATTTGTCCGTTACAGTTGTCATCGGCATTGTTACAAACCTCGTTTGAAAATGGATTAATTGAAGTGTTATTGTCATTGCAATCTTGGTTGTTAGAAACATATCCAATAGGAGCAGAGCAACCTTGAACACTAATTGAAGGATTTCCAAACGTGTCATTATCGGCATCGAGGTAATAGGTGTTAATAACCCCCTCGTCTATTTGCCCATTGCAATTATCATCAATTCCATTGCAAGTTTCATTTGCATAATTCAGTGTAAGGGTTACTTCGTCGTAAGTTGCAGGACAAGTTGAGTTGCTGATTGTCCAGCGAAAAGTATATGACCCCGGAACAGAAACCGTAACGTTGCTGTTGTTCGAAGTGGAATTTTCAAAAACTGCTGTTCCTGGACCGGATACGAAAGTCCAAATCCCGTTGGAGGGTGCAGCGCTATTTCCGGAAAGGGTATATGTTAATCCGCAAAAGGTTGCGTCATTTCCGGCGTTAGGAACAACTTGGTTGTTGTCGAAGGTGATGCTAACTTGGTCAGTTGTAATGGGACAAACACCATTGAAAATGGTCCACTGAAGAGTATAAGTTCCATTTGCGAAAACTTCTATGGACGATGAAGGGCTATTCGGATTTGAAAAAGAAATTGTTCCTGGACCACTAACTGTATTCCAGTTCCCAAATCCAAACGTAGGATTGTTGGCCACAAGGAAAGTACTGAGCCCGCAAACACTTTGATCACCACCCGCATTCGCAACGGTAGCGTTGTTGTAAAATGTAATGTTCACATTGTCCGTAGTAACAACAGTTCCTTCGGTTATGGTCCATGAAAAGGTATATACACCTTCAACCGAAACGGAAACGTTGGAGTTTCGTGCATTTGGATTTGCAAATGTTGCTGTACCCGGGCCCGAAACGAGACTCCACAATCCGCTTCCTGTTTGTGGGTCATTCGCATTAAGAATAATTGAAAATCCGCAAGTTGACTGGTCGAATCCGGCATTTGCTGTGGGCGCCGGCAGGGCTGAGTGACCTCCCATAGACGACATGGAAAATAAAAACAACACATTGAATAGGACGAATAGTCTATATCTCATAAACGAAAATTTAGTTCAATAAGAATTTGTTTAGTTGGTTTCCCAACCTAAACAAAGGTAGCTATTGCATTACGTTTACTTCACCAAGAAGGTTCCAGATATTGGGAAATTTTCAACACCTCCGCAAATGGAGGACAGGACTAAAGTATAAAAATATGTCCCTTGCGCAAGTTCGTCTTTTGCTGGACAATAAACCGTGGGTGTTGATGCTTCAAAAACAAGTGCACCCCAGCGATTGTAAATTTTCAACTCGAAGGTATTAAACAAAGAGAACAATTCGCTTTGCCCAAGTCCAGGTAGGAAAGGCGTCCAGCAAGGATTCAATAGATCTCCGTCAGTAACCGTTACAATGGTTGGATACTGAACCAAGTCAATAGCAAACTGACTCGAAGAACTTTCCGAAATAAATACGATTTGCGAATCAGTGCAACCAGAAGCGTTGTCTGTAGCAATAACTAAATAATCTCCCGTTGCTGAAACATTCGGATTAATTCCATTAATTCCATCGACCAAAAAACCATCGATGGTGCTCCAAGCTAAACTATAGTCGTTTGAATTATTCACTACGACATTTAAAATTGGAATAACTGGATGAAGACAACTTAGGCTGTCTTGAACCCCGATGGTTACTGAAGGTATAGTGAAGTTTTCGGCTACGGAAATATTCGCGCTTGATTCACATCCGTTGACATTATCGGTAACAGTTAATGCGTAAGTTCCTGCTGCATCAATGGTAATTGTAGAGGTACTTTGTCCAGATTGAATTCCAGGCCCAGTCCAAGTGTATGCAGGAGTAGTCGCATTTGTCGCAGAACTGATGGACACGCTAGGATTGAGACAATTCAAACCGGAAAAGCAAGAAAGATTAACCGTAGGAATATTAAAATCTGCCGTTACTGTTATGGTCTCTGTGTCGAAACAATTGTTATTCAATGTGGCATTGACGGTATAGATTCCCGCATTCGCAACATTAATGCTTGGGGTAGTTGAACCGCCATTGATAGTTCCGTTCGTAGTTGTCCAATTGAAAGCGGCATTGGGAAAGCCATTTACCAGAGCAGATAAACTTCCGTTCGGATTGTTACAGTTTAGTTGCTGCGTTCCTCCAGTTATGATTTGAAAATCGGAATAATCTGCTACGATGGTTATGGTGTCAATAGCCTGACAGATTCCTTGGTAGTCTGTAATTACTGAATACAAGCCAGGTGCGTCAACACCAACAGTAAATGCGTTTGTGCCTGTCGTGAAGTTTCCACCAGAGGTAATCCACATGAAGGTGACACCATTTATGTTGCTTATGGAATTGATTGTTGTCAGAGGGTTTGCGCAATTGATATCGGAAAGGGCGCTGGCGTCAATAGTCAGCGGCTCAACCGTAACAATGAAATCTTGTTCCGAAATAACGCCACATAAATCCGTGTAAATAACATGATAGGTTGTTGTCGTATCTGGATTAGCAACGGGGCTTGGGCCTGTTGAAGTGCTTAATGCTGTGGTAGGAGACCAGTTAAACGTTCCGTTTACATCTGCCCCACTTATCGTGAGCACAGCGGCTGCTCCTGGACAAATCGTCAAATCATTTGATACGTTCAAAATGTCGGGAGTTAAACACACGCTCTGAACATTTGATAAGCCGCCTGTTCCGGCGGTGAAGCCCCAGTTCACTAGGTTTTGTCCATTGAAAATTGAATTTGTAATATCGATTGTCGTTTGAAGACGAAGGACACATTCAAAATAGACAGAGAACAATTGTGTTGAAGGTTCCCAAACGATTCGAACAGGGTGGTTCTGTCCGTCTTCCGTGTTGGCATTGGTCGCGTTCATTTGAACAGGTCCCGCTAAATTATCTGCAGAAGTGTGCGATACATTTCCATTTCGTTGAATGGCAATGTGGTCATATGCAGGGTCTGAATATGGACTCTGATTCTGATACGTGTCAAACTCAACAGCGAGACTCGTTCCGAAATTCAGATATCCCATTCCTCCCCCAGTTGCTCCAATGGCCGTTGTTCCTTGTGTATGCAAAACAAAACAAAGTCCGTCTGCGCCGTTTACATCAGTATAACCCAAAAGCATCTCAAAAGAAAGGTCGAAGGGCTGATTCAAATCGATTTGATCGGCATACCAAACCGTTCCGTTTTGAGTCCCAATAGCTGGAGTAAGCTGGTAACAATCGTTTCCAGTAGCCGTTGCAGATCCGTTCAAGAAATAGGCTTGTCCGAAAACGCTACTGAGGCTTAAAAAAGTAAAGGCAATTAAAAGTGAGTTTTTCATAATGGAAATGAGTGAAGTAAATATACGCATTTACTCCATTTCACGAACCTTTCTGAGTTGATCGTATGCCTCTTGAGCTGCTTTCTGATACTCATCAACCAAATCTTTCACTTTATTAGGATGATATTTCATAGCCATTTTTCGGAATGCTTTTTTTTACTTCCTCATCGATAGCGCAGTAAAAGAGGCAAAAGAGTACGATTACAAGATCATTCCTCCGCCTATTGTATTTAAGTGTTGTGGATCTACGAGAATAAACGAACCCGATGCTTGCTGCTTCAAGTATGAATCGTAAGGGATTTCTTCTGAAGATATAAATTCGACCTCTCCAATTTCATTTAATTGAAGCGTTGTTGTTTCTTCGTTTGAAAGCGTTTCTATATTCAACTTGGAATGAATTCCAGATACCATGACCATTGTCTTCAATGTTCCAATGCGCAATATTAGTTTTTGCTGAAGAGCCATTGGTTTTTCAAAGAACCAACAAATTTTAGCGGTGAACGACGACGATTTTGAACAAGGCTCAGAGCTTAATGTGAGCATGTCGCCGCGTGAAATATCAATGTCATCACTTAGCGTGATTGTAACAGACTCGCCATGAACGGCAATATTTCTAGAGTCTTCACCCAAGTAAATGCCTGTAATAGTCGATTTTTTTTCAGACAGCGCAACAGCAATTTCGTCGCCAATGCGAAATCCGTTTCCAGCGATTCGGCCTGCGTAACCGCGGAAGTCTTGAAATTCAAATTTTTGAGGACGAATGACATATTGAACAGCCAATCGTGTTGGCGAGTTCTGGTGGTCTTGAGCAAGGTCTACATTTTCCAAAGTTTCAATAAGCGTATAACCTTTGTACCAAGACATTGCTTCGCTTTTGTTTATGACATTATCCCCTCCGAGCGCACTAATGGGAATGAAATCACAAGTTGAAACATTTACACTTTTTAGTAATTCTTGAAATTGTTCGACAATCGCATTGAATTGTTCTTCAGAATAATCAATGAGATCCATTTTATTTACACAAACAACGAGATGCTTAATTCCTAATAAAGAAGA
>Ga0114980_10000411_pt1 | contig 31067 bp, 33 predicted proteins | sample S_140806_EF_Meta_FD_87018 | JGI IMG/M metagenome (GOLD analysis project Ga0114980, IMG submission 87018) | Freshwater microbial communities from Lake Simoncouche, Canada to study carbon cycling - S_140806_EF_MetaG | ecosystem: Environmental > Aquatic > Freshwater > Lake | place: Lake...
GGGATCGGGATCGGGATCGCGAACGGCCCCGACGCGATGACCGCCAGGATGACCCGCCGGAGCAGCACATGGAGCGCTTCCGGATTGAAGTGGGCTGGCGAGATCGGGTCAAACCTGGGAACATCGTGGGCGCCATCGCCAACGAAGCCGGCCTGAATGGCCGCGCCATCGGCAGAATCCGCATCTTTGATGCCCACAGCACGGTCGATCTACCCAAGGGAATGCCCGATGACGTCTTCGCCGACCTACGGCGTCTGCGGGTGATGAACAAAGAACTGCAGATCTCTCGCCTGACCGCCTGAGCCCCATCCGCATGACCCGACGTCGCCCCAGTTCCGACCTTGGCCCACGCCAACCAGCCCCCACCAACTTCCGACCAGGAGGCAGGTTGCTCAGCCTGATCGGGCTGGCTGGCTTGGCCTTCCCCGGAATGGGGGTCCAAGCCGGAGGCTTGAACGACATCGTGAAAACGTTCTGCCTGTCAGCCTTTGAAACCGAATTGGCGCAAGCTGGCAAGCAAGCCCCCGCAGGCATGGCCAATTACGCCTGTGGCTGCGTCGCCGACCAACTCAGCACGGGGAGCGGCTTGAGCAAGGCCCGCGAGTATTGCCGGGAGGCCACTGCCCAGCGCTACCCGATCTGAATAGGGCTGGCTTCCGTGCAAACAATCAAGCGCAGAGACCGGTGACCTCCCTTGAGGCCAAGGCCGTGAACTCCTCAACAGAGAGTCGTTCTACGGCACCGATCAAGGCCGGCTGAACCTCAGCGGTTTCAGTAGCCACCAAAACCTGCAACAGATCAAACAGATCCTGGGGAGCCAACTCCCCGTCGTCTCGCCAGGCAAGACTCCAGGGCACAGGGGCTGTCAGGCGAGCAACGGCGGCGAGGTGGGAGAGAGGCACAACGGGGATCGCAAAGGTCAGGCTTTGCTGACAATGACTCACTTTGCCTGTTAATGGGGAGTTCTTCAAGATCCCTTCCCAACTGCTTCAAGCTTCTCCATCGGATCCACAGCCGTGGGGTGACCCCAGACAGGGTTGTAGAATTTTTCAGATTCCATGGCGTACAGGCTTTCCAAGGCACGCACAGCAGGCTGTGGGCCAGCAGGGTTCGACCCCGTTTCAGGCTTCGATCTCAGGTCTTCATCGTTCACTGGCCCTGCCTGGAATTCCCGACATCGGACGAATCAGTTCCAGGTTTTTTAATTGAATGACCATCTACGTCGGCAATCTCTCGTTCCAGGCTGAACGGGAGGACTTGCTTGATCTTTTCGGCCAATACGGCGAAGTCAAGCAGTGCAGCCTGCCCCTCGACCGGGATACCGGACGCAAACGCGGGTTCGCTTTTGTTGAGCTGGTCGATGATGAAGCCGAGCAAAAAGCCATCGACGATCTTCAGGACGTCGAATGGATGGGCCGCATGATTCGCGTTAATAAAGCCACGCCCCGCGAAGGCGGCGGTGGCGGTGGTAATCGTGGCGGTGGAGGTGGCGGCTACGGAGGTGGCGGTGGCGGCGGCCGTGGTGATCGCGGCGGCAACCGTGGCGGTGGCGGTGGCGGCTACGGAGGTGGCGGTGGCGGTGGCGGCGCCGATGGGGGCTATGGCGGTGGCGGTGGCAACCGCTGGTAATCCAATCTCCATGACAGCAACTCGGGGAGCAGGCCGTTGCCAGCCCTCCCCGCCCCCCCCCTCGTCCTTAAGACGCCTGCTGAGCCACCTAGGTCCGCACCGCCGAACGGTGAGCCTTGCCGCGCTTTGCTCCGTCCTCAACAAACTTTTTGACTTGGCCCCACCGGTTTTGATCGGCTTGGCGGTCGATGTGGTGGTCCAACAGCAGTCCTCCTGGTTGGCCCAGCTTGGGGTGAACTCCGTGCCTGGCCAACTTGCGGTGCTTGGGCTGGCCTCGTTCCTGATCTGGAGTGCCGAGTCGCTCTTTGAGTATCTCTACGCCTTGCTTTGGCGAAATCTCGCCCAAACTGTCCAACACGAGTTCAGGATTGAGGCGTATAGCCATCTTCAGCAGCTGGAGATGGCCTTCTTCGAAACAGGCAGTAGTGGACGCCTGCTGGCTATTCTCAATGACGACATCAATCAGTTAGAACGTTTTCTCGATCACGGCGCCAACGAGATCCTCCAGCTGATTACCACTGTGGTGGCCGTCGGTGGTGCGATGCTAGTGCTCTCCCCCCAGGTGGCCGGGGTGGCTTTTCTCCCCATTCCCGTCATCCTGGCAGGATCAATTTTCTTTCAAAGGCGGTTGGCCCCGCGCTACCAAGACGTGCGGGAAAGAGCAGGAGATCTAGCCAGTCGCCTCAGCAACAATCTCGGGGGCATGCTCACCATCAAAAGCTATACCGCTGAATCCTGGGAAACCGCCAGACTCACCGAACAAAGCCAATCCTACCGACGCAGTAACCAACGGGCGATTCGCCTCTCAGCAGCGTTCATTCCGCTGATCCGATTCGCAATTCTCTTTGCTTTTCTCGCTATTCTGATCTTCGGGGGTCTGCAGGCCTGGCAAGGTGCTATCGCCGTAGGCACTTACAGTTTTTTAGTGTTCATCACCCAGCGCCTGCTCTGGCCTCTCACCAGCCTGGGCCGCACCCTGGACGACTACCAGCGGGCCATGGCCTCCTGTCAGCGGGTGATTGATTTGCTCGAGATCCCCATCGCCATTCCCAGCGGCAATCGGGCCTTACCGCTGCACTCCGTTCGGGGCCACCTTCGCTTCGAACAGGTGGGGTTCGCCTACGCCGATCGTTCTCCCCTGCTGCAGGGATTCAACCTGGAGGTACCAGCCGGCAGCACGGTTGGAATTGTCGGGGCAACGGGCTCAGGGAAAAGCACCATCGTCAAATTGTTGCTGCGGCTCTATGCCCTGCAAGAAGGCCGCATCCTGCTGGATGGCCACTCCATTGACCAACTGCTCCTCTCCGATCTGCGCCAGGCCATCGGCCTGGTCAGTCAGGAGGTGTTTTTGTTCCATGGCACCGTGGCGGACAACATCAGCTACGGCAGTTTCACGGCAACGCGACCGGAGATCGAACGCGCAGCCGAGCTGGCGGAGGCCGGGCCATTCATTCAGGCCCTCCCCCACGGCTACGACACCCTGGTGGGCGAGCGCGGCCAACGGCTGTCCGGGGGTCAGCGCCAGAGGATTGCCCTGGCCCGCGCCATCCTCAAGGACCCTCCGGTGCTCATTCTGGATGAAGCGACCGCCGCCGTGGACAACGAAACCGAAGCCGCCATCCAACGCTCCCTCGATCAGATCACGGCCCAGCGCACCACCCTGGTCATTGCCCACCGGCTCAGCACCGTGCGTCATGCCGACAGCATTGTGGTGATGGATCACGGCCAGATCATCGAGCAAGGCCAGCACGACCAACTGCTTCAGCTCGAGGGGGCCTACGCCAACCTGTGGCGAGTGCAAGCGGGGTTGCGCACCAACGGGGCACTGCCGCAGTAAGGCGCTGGGGAGGCCCGCGCCGGGCGGGTTGATGTCGTAATTTTTTATCAATGAACACCGACGCCGCCCGGCGCCTCCCCCGGCGTTCCCCCAAGCGCCCCCCCCGCCGCCGTCAGCGTGGTCCGATGGTGCTGGCGATTGTGGCTGGCCTGGCGGGAGGGCTTGCCCTCTCGGGACCCTTGTTGGGCTTGCTCCAGCAGCACCCCCTCAGCGCAGCGGCACCGATCACCAATCCCTTCGCCAAATGGACCGGGATTGGTCGGCAGGATCTGCTGCTGCTTGGCACCGATGTGGGCGGGGGTAACACGGATGTGATCGCCACAATTCGCATCGAATCTGGGATCACCCAAATCACCCAGATTCCGAGAGACACTTATATCGAAGCCGAACGATTTGGGCCAATGAAAATTAACGCCCTCTATGCTGTTGGTGGCCCGGAAGCCCTGCAACGCGAACTTTCCCGCCGGCTGGGCCGTCCGATTCAACATCATCTGGTCGTCAATCTGATGGCCATCCGCCGCATGGCCGATCTCCTGGGGGGCATTGAGGTGGACGTGCCCAAGCGCATGGTCTATGTCGACAACAGTCAGGGGTTGAACATCGACCTCCAGCCCGGCCGGCAAACCCTCAAGGGACGCGACCTGGAGGGATTTCTGCGCTTTCGCCACGATGAGAACGGCGACATTGGGCGCATGGAACGGCAACAGTTGGCGTTGCACGCCCTGTTCGACAAACTCATCCAACCCCAGCATCTGGTCCGCCTGCCGGCCCTTCTGCTGGCCGCCGGACCCGACATCAAGACCGATCTGGGACCGATGGAACTGGGGGGACTGATCACGGCCATGGGCAACACCCGCCTGGAGGCCGAGCATCTCAGTGGGCGACCCTTCGAGCAGGGGGGGATCAGCTACTGGGAAGCGACCTGGCCAGGCAACGCCAGAGCCGACGGGGCCTCACCGGAGCCGGCCCCAGCCCCCCGAGAGTCTCGGCAGGGACCCTGGAATTACCGTTTCCTGTTCTGATCCTCGGGGGGTGGGCCAACCCCACCGTCACGACGATCGGACAGGGTCAGCAGGGCCAGCACTAAGGCCGCAATAGCCAGCACCGGACTGGATGCCGCCACGGTGACCCCCAGGGCTGCGGTGAACCAGATCGAGGCGGCACTGCTCAGGCCACGCACCTCCGGTTGGGCGTTCTTGGCACGGGGCGGTGGCACCAGAATCTCGCCAGCCCCCAGAAAGCCCACCCCCGCCGCCACGCCTTGAATCGCCCGACTGCGGGCGTCCAGATCGCTGCCTGCGGCCAACACCATCAGCGCCGAGCTGAGCCCGACCAGAACATGCACCCGGAGGCGGTTGGGATGGGGCGTGTTGCCATGGTGAGCACGATTCACCCCAACCGCCAACCCACAAAGCACCGCCAAACCCATGCGCACCAAGGCCTCGAGGTCCGGGGTCAGGGCAATGGCGATGACGTCCCCTCCGGCCAAGGTCTGGACCCTATTGGCACGCGGATCAGGAGTTCAGCAGGACGGCTGCCAGCTGCTCCGCCAGGGGCGGAACCGTGGCAAAGGCACCGCTAAAGCCAGTGAAGGCCCACAGGTCCGGGGCCAGACTTGCGGTGATCGGCCGGCCATCCAGGCAGAACGGCACCGCCACCTGGCGGTACTGGCCCGGCTGCTCGGCCAGTTGGGGGTCCAGGGTGCCCAATCCCTGGCGCAACCGCTCCTCCATCTCCATCGGATCGGGGGGCCGGGCAGGATCCAGACCGGGGCCGGCGAGGGTGATCTGCCCCAGCAGGCCGCCGGAACCCCAGGGGGCCAGGCCTGGATCCACGATCCACTCAGGCGCCCGCAGGTGGGCGGACGAGGCCTCGAAGGCGGGCCGCCGCAAACGTCGGGGCAACACGATCCGACCGCGGCGTCCCTGGTCAAGCCAGGCACTGGTCGCCGCCCCTTGCCAGTCCGCCAGTGCCAGTACACCAGCCCAACTGAAACGCCACTGGAGGGGCAGTTCCGGCCAGAGGTCCCGGCAGCTCGCCCCCGCCGCCAGCACCACGCGCTCCGCCACCACTGGAGCGTGGTCGGTGTTCAGCCGCCAGCCCCCCGCCGCCAGGGGCTCCAGCGCCGTCACCGTGGCCGAGACCCGACGCACCGCGAGGGCCGCCAGGCACCTGGGCAAGGCCTGGGCCAGCAGCACCGGATCGACCCGGCTGAAGGGCATCAGCGCCGTGGGCAGGGCCTGCAGCCTGGGGGGGGCGGCCCCCAGGGGCTGGGGCCAGCCATGGCACACCAACCGAGACGGGCGCCACCCCAGAACACCATGGTGGCGTTGCCATTCACGCCAATGGACTGCTGGCCGGCGGCCGGGCAACGCGCCATAACTAAGGGCCGTGGCGGCCTGGCCTTCCGGGGCCACGATCACCACCGAGCCCCCCCGGCGGGCCAGGGCCAGAGCCAGAAGGGATCCGGCCAGGCCCGCCCCGATCACCGCCACCTTGGGGCCGTCAACAGTGGGCGGCGGGGTGGTCAGATCTGCAGACCGAATGAACCGATCACCTGCTCGAACAGGTCCTTAACCCTGGGCCAGCGCACGGCATTGGCGCTCGCGGCGAAGGTGTAGAGGCGGCCCCGATCGACCACCACAGTGGCGAGCTCATGGCGTTCGCGATCCGCCAGATGGACCGCGTACTCCAGGTCGTAGAAGGTGTGTCCCCCCTGCTCCCGCTCGCGGGCCTGCACAAGCTCCGCCTCACGGCCACTGCCCTCCGGCGCAATCACAACCCGCCGCAGCTTCTCCCCCACCGCCACGGCGCTGCCCAAATTCTCGAGATCATTGTTGGGGTTAACGTCAGCGACCACCAGGCTGAGGGTCTCGTCGCTGTTGATGAGGTCATGAAACACCACCTGGGGCCCTCCGCTCACCTGCACCCGGGTCCAGCCGGTGGGGTAAAGAAAGGCGTAGCGGCCATCGGGGCTCTGGTAGGAGTTCAGGCCAGCGGCCACGGCGCTGCAGCCCACCAGCACCACAGCCAACAGCAGGCCCGCAAGCCCCAGAACCAAGGGACGTCGAGCGGGGCGGAAACCAGGCATCGGCACATGGGAACTGGCGCCATTCTCGCCCCGTAACCGTGCCCAGGGGGGCATGACCCCGCCGCCGCAGGGGGCTGCCTAGATTTGTGGTCCCTTGCGATCGAGCCCTGAGCGGCTACACCCGCCCCCTGGCCCGGCTGATCGACCAATTCGAACGGCTCCCTGGCATCGGGCCCCGCACGGCCCAGCGTCTCGCCCTGCACCTACTGCGCCAGCCAGAGGAACACATCCGTGCCTTTGCCGACGCCCTGCTCGCGGCCCGCAGTCAGGTGGGCCAGTGCCGCCGCTGCTTCCACCTCTCCGCCGATCCGCTCTGCGAGATCTGCCTTCAGGAAGGACGCCGCAACGGCCAGCTCTGTGTGGTGGCGGATTCCCGGGATCTGCTGGCCTTGGAACGCACCCGGGAGTACCGGGGCCAGTACCACGTTTTAGGTGGCCTGATTTCCCCCATGGATGGGGTGGGTCCTGAACTACTGCAGATCCAGACGCTGGTGGCGCGGGTGGACCAGGAGGCGATCGGCGAGGTGATCCTGGCGCTCACTCCCAGCGTCGAGGGTGACACCACCAGCCTCTATCTGGCCCGGCTGCTTCGGCCGTTCACCACGGTCAGCCGCATCGCCTACGGGCTGCCCGTCGGCAGCGAGCTGGATTATGCCGACGAGGTCACCCTTGCCAGGGCCCTGGAAGGACGCCGGCGCATGGACTGACCCCCAACGGCGCACACCAGCCCACCGGCGCCTGCCTCCATGCGACGTAACATCGCCCCATGGCAACCTCCAGCCGTTACGCCTCGATCCTCCCCGGCGAACGGCTGCCGCCCTGGCTGCGCCGCCCGGTGGGCAACGCCTCCGATCTGGCCACCGTTCAGGGGGTGGTGAAGCAGCAGCGTCTGCACACCATCTGCGAGGAGGGACGCTGCCCTAATCGGGGGGAGTGCTACGCAGCAGGCACCGCCACCTTTCTGCTCGGAGGCCCGATCTGCACCCGCAGCTGTGCCTTCTGTCAGGTGGAGAAGGGCCTGGCCCCCATGCCCCTCGATGACAACGAAGCGGAACGGGTGGCCGACGCCGTCCAAACCCTGAATCTTCGCTATGTGGTCCTCACGGCCGTCGCCCGTGACGATCAACCGGACCACGGTGCCGCTCTGTTCACCGCCACGATGGCCGCAATCCGCCGTCGCAATCCCCTGATCGCCATTGAGGTTCTCACCCCCGATTTCTGGGGGGGCCATCGCGACGAAGGTGCCGCCGTCGCTGCCCAGCGGGAGCGCTTGGCCACGGTGCTGGCGGCCCAACCAGTGTGCTTTAACCACAACCTGGAGACGGTGGAGCGGCTCCAGGGGGAAGTTCGTCGGGGAGCCACCTACAGCCGTTCCCTGGCCCTGCTGCAAACGGCCCGAGAGTTGGCTCCCTCCATCCCCACCAAGTCGGGATTGATGCTCGGCCTCGGCGAAGGGCGCGACGAAGTGATTGCCACCCTGCACGATCTCAGGAGCGTCGATTGCCAACGGCTCACCCTCGGCCAATACCTGCGCCCCTCCCTCTCCCATCTCCCGGTGGCGCGCTATTGGCCACCGGAGGAGTTCGATTCCCTGGCTGAGATCGCCCGTGACCTCGGCTTCGCCCAGGTCCGCAGTGGCCCCCTGGTGAGGAGCAGTTATCACGCCGAGGCCAGCTAGAGGGCCAGCCGGCGTTGGCAACACCCCAGGAGCTCGGTGCAATCGGCCTCCATCAGCAAACCGGCGCCTCCCCAGACCAGGCGCAAAGGCAGATCGGCCAACGCAGCGCCAACCACCCGCATCGGTCGAAAGCCAAGCCGGCGAAAGTAACGCACCAGCCGGCGGTGCTGGCGGTCGCCATCGTGGATGGCAAGGATCCGAGCGCGACGACAGGGAGTGGCCTCAAGGGCCCAAAGGACCGTGGCCGCCGCCAGGATCAAAGCCACGTCCGGAGGGGCGCCGGCCTGGACCCGCAAGGTCTCCAGATGCAATCCCGCTGGCGCCGCATAGGCCCAGCCCGTCAACTCGCCCAGCCCATGCCAGACACCCTGGGGATCCCGGCGAGCGACCCGGGCCCTCAGGGTCCACAACCCCAGGCGCCGATGGACCTTCAGTCTGAGAAGCAGACCTCTGGCGCTGGCCTGACGTTCAAGGGTGGCGAGGTCGAGGGAGGCTGTGGGGCCCAAGCGGGAGACCGGCGGCCCGTCTGCGAGGGGGCCACGGCCTGTCACCAGGTAGGAACAGGGGCCACATGGTCGTCAATCGCTTTGTTCACGGCCAGCTTCGACATCTCCTGGGAAGGGGCGGAGACGGCGAGATGGGTTGGTGGTGGGCCATCAGCAGGGGGCTCCGCTGGCTTAGGCAGAGAAGCCTGGGCAGATTCGAGGACGGTGCTGGGGTCCACCGCAGACCAACGCGGACGGGAGAGGGCGGGTTGCTCTGCCACCACAGGGTCGGTTGTGGAGCGTGGCGTGGCGGTTGCCGTGGGCAGGGTGACTGGATCCCCGTAGGTGCTGGAATCCGGTCGGATCACATCGGAGGACAGGGGCCGACGCAGGCTCGCCGAATCCCACCGCGGCCTGGGGACCGGGAGAGCCGAATAGTCCCGATCGGCGGCAATCGAAGCCGACGCCACGATGGGAGTTGCCGCAGCGGGCTGGTGCCGCTCCCGCGTGTGGGACGGCAATCCACTCAGCAAAGGATCGCTTTGGAGGCCTTCCACGGGAGTCGGAAGGGTCACGGGGTCGGGGGTGGTGCTTGCGGCCGAGCCAGCGACTAGGGGCTTGGCGACGCCTGTGCCTGAGGCCTCCTGTTCGGCCTTAGCCAAGCTGGCAGCCAACTGGGCATCGGTGTCCTCCGATTCGGTTTTATCGCCATCGAGGGCGTCGCTGGCCTGCCATGGGGTGTGCTGGAGCAAAAACAAAGGCAACCAGACCACCTGGGATAGCATGGCCAAGAGCACCAAGCTGGACATCCCTGATCCAGGGATTTTTTCGGTGGCGACCATTTCTGCTCGCCAACCCCTGTCTTGAGATCGCTTGCTGGAAGGACGAGGGGCCATGGAAGAATTGCGAACTTACGTGAAAATGGGTACAGACAATCTGCGCAGGCTCACGAACCTTGGATTCGGAGCCCAACGCTCTGTCGATTCACGAAAATCTTAAGCGCAGATGAGAATTGAAGTCCCTTTCTAGCGCATTCACCAACTCGGAGGAGGGGCTACATGGCTGTCAAGCCCGCCTGGGAGAGCAGCAGATTGGGCCGGAAGCGGGGCCGAGTCCTGGGGTGCGGATGGGGACGGTTCCCAGCGCGGTTGGGAAGAGACCGGAGTTGCACTGGGCTCCCTAGGGGAATCCGCGAGGGTGATGGGGGGATCGACCAGGATATCCCGGTTGGGCTGAACGACCGGATCAGCTTCCGCCACTCCCTCGTAACGAGGAGGAACGTAGGTCTTGGGTGGCTGCGGATCGAGTCGTCGCGGCAAAGGAGGCAGAGCAGCCAGGGAGTCCTTGACCAGCGGCGGCCTGCGGCGGGCGGGGGACTTGGGGGCGATGGACGGGGTGACCGTCGCGACGCTGCTTGCTCGGCGAGGCCGGATCGGGGAGACCAGTTGGGTTGGCTCGCCAAGATTCTGGGGAGAGGGCTTGGAGGCCAACGGATCCAGGGGCCATGGTGCCCGAGCGGATGCAACGGGGGGCATCCCTCCTGGCTGAAGGGGGCCCCTCTTCGCCAAGGAGGAGGGTTGCTGGGGAACTTCGGCAACCAGATCCTGACCTTTGTCGCCTGGCGATGAGTCTTCGGAGGCCGTAGTGCTCGGAGTATTGAACTGGAAGATCAGGAGAGGCAGCCAGAGGGCCGGTGCTGCGGCCATCAGCAGCACTGGGATCGAAAAACCGGTACGGAAACCTGATTCCGTCACCATCTTCGGGTCAGGAACCGAACGCTTGGCAGGACTAGAACGCTTCTTGGACGCCAGCGGAGCCGGCTGGTGTGCCAAATCCTTCGCGCTTTCTTCAATCTCAGTGGATTGGAGTGCTTGTTCCGAGCCGACTGGCATGTAAATGGACGCGGAGGAGCAGTTCAGTCCCCTCATCCTGCCGCATATTGACCCAAAACTCAAGCATTTCGCTGATTGTCGGGAAAGTTGTCGCGCAGGATCAAGTCCCTGGGGAATGGCCTCGGCCGAGGTCCTGACCGGGAAAGCATCGCCCCAGATGGAGCTCGTCATGGCTGCGGGCCACCAGGATCTGACGCTGGCGCTCACGGAAGCGCTGCCGATCGGCGTCACTGCAACGGTCAATGCAGTGACGGCAGCTCACCCCGTCCTCAAAGCTCGGCAACCTCCGATCCAAGGGGGTCAGCGGCAGGCGGCAGGCGTGGCAGAGGCTGTGATCGCCGGGCTCGAGACGGTGATTGAGAGCCACCCGCTGATCGAAGACGAAGCACTCTCCTTCCCAAAGCCCCCGGCTGGAGGAGTGGTGATGCTCCAGGTAACCGAGGATGCCACCCTGCAGGTGATGAACCCCTTCAAACCCTTGCTGGAGCAGATAAGCCGTGGCTTTCTCGCAGCGAATCCCCCCAGTACAGAACAGGGCAAGGGCCTGGGGCTGCCGTCGAACCACCATCGGCCTGAGCGTCTGCTCAACCCAGGCCGGAAAGTCGCGAAATCTGGTGGTCGCCGGATCGAGCGCACCCGGGAAGCTACCCACCGCCACTTCGTAATGGTTGCGCGTATCGATGATCAGGGTGTCCGGATCGGCGATGAGGGCATCCCATTGGGCCGGTGCCACGTAAGTGCCCACCTGTTGCGCCGGGCGAACCTCAGCACAACCCATGCTGACGATTTCCCGCTTGAGCCGCACCTTGAATCGATGGAAGGGGGGCCTGGTCACCCAACTGATCTTCGCCTCCATTGACTCCAACCGGGAATCACTCCGCAGCAGGGCGAGCAAGTCCGCCACGGCCTTCTCCTCGCCACTAACCGTGCCATTGATCCCCTCCTTCGCCAGCAACACAGTGCCGCTCAGGCCCCTGGCCTGACCGAAGTCAAGCAAGCGCTGCCGCAGAGAAATGATCTCCTCCAGACCGTAATCAACAAATTGATAGAAGGCCGCCACGGCCAGATCGGTGCTCATCAACAGGGGGGTAGGGCGACTTCCGTGCGTTCGGCAACATTCACACCGGCACAGGCCAACAGGGCCCGATCCGCCTCCACATCCGGATTCCCGGTGGTGAGAAGCACGTCGCCATAGAAAATCGAATCCGCGCCCGCCAACAGGCAAAGCAGCTGGGCCTCCCGATTCAGCTGTTGACGGCCCGCACTGAGCCGCACCCGGCTAAAGGGCAAAACAATGCGGGCCGTGGCCACCATCCGCACGAATTCGAGGGGATCCACGGGCGGCTCATCTTCCAGCGGCGTTCCAGGCACCGCCACCAGAGCATTGATCGGCACACTCTCGGGGTGGGGGTCCAACTGGGCGAGAACCTGCAGCAGCCCAGCCCGATCCTCGGGGGTTTCCCCCATGCCGATGATGCCCCCACAGCAAAGGCCAATCCCGGCCGCCCGGGCCCGCGCCAAGGTCTCGAGTCGCTCCTGATAGGTGCGGGTGGAGATGATCCGGTCGTAGTGCTCCGGGCTGGTGTCGAGGTTGTGGTTGTAGGCGCTGAGGCCGGCCTCCGCCAACCGTTCCGCCTGACGTTCGGTGAGCATGCCCGCGGTCACACAGGCCTCCATCCCCAGCGCGCGCACACCCCGCACCATCGCAAGCATGGAATCGAAGGGGGCCCCATCTCGAATCTCCCGCCAGGCCCAACCCATGCAGAAACGGTGGGCGCCGGCGTCACGGGCAGCGCGGGCCCGATCGAGCACAGGTTCCACCGCCAGGTCGGGCTGACCGGTGACATCACTGCTGTGAAACATCGACTGGGGGCAATAGGCACAGTCCTCCTCACAGCCTCCGGTCTTGACGCTGAGCAATGAGGCCAGCTGAACCCGGTATCCGGGATTGGCGCTGCGATGGACCTCTTGGGCCTGCCAGAGCAAGTCGAACAGGGGGAGATCCAGCAAGGCTTGGATTTGCTCGCGTGTCCAGTCGTGACGCGTGATCATGCTTGGCTTTCCACGCTTCCGAATCGGCGCTGGCGGCCCTGATAGTCGAGCAGAGCGCCGAGCAGGGCCTCCTGATCGAAATCGGGCCAGAGGGTACTGGTGATGTGCAACTCGGCATAGGCCAGTTGCCAGAGAAGAAAGTTGCTGATCCGCTGCTCACCGCTGGTGCGAATCAGCAAATCGGGATCCAGCTCGTCCTGGGTGAACAACTCCGCAGAAAAGCGGCCCTCATCGATTGCGGCCGGATCCAGATCCCCGCAGGCCACCTGTTCAGCAAGGCGACGGGCGGCTCGCACGAGCTCACTACGGCCCCCGTAGTTGGTGCAGACATTGAAGTGAATGCCCGTATTAGCAGCGGTGCGCTGGGTGGCATCGTCAATCAAGGAGCGGAGGCCATCGGGGAGGCGATCGAGGTCTCCCAGGAAGCGGATCCGCACCTGTTCTCGATTAAGACCTTCCAGCTCCCGCTCCAGAACCCGCTCAAACAGCGTCATCAGAAACGTGACCTCCTCGCCTGGCCTGGTCCAGTTTTCCGTGGAAAAGGCATAGACCGTTAGGGCACCGATGCCCCAGTCACTGCAGAGGCGCAGGGTGCGCTTGAGCGCCTCAACACCCGAACGATGGCCCATCACCCTTGGGAGACCGCGTTGGCGCGCCCAGCGTCCGTTGCCATCCATGATCACCGCCACATGGCGAGGAAGACGGGTAGCGTCCAGCTGGGGGGGCAGCAGCTGGGGCGAATTCGAAGGGGTGGTCGCCAGGGCGCGACTCATCCGCGTGCATCCGGCGTGTCCTTCGCCACGCTACGCCCAACAGGCGCCGAGGCCAGGGCATCGGTGAGCAGGTCGTGCAAGCGACTGCTGGTGATCGGCCGCTCAAGACGCCCCTGGCCTGCCAGCGAAAGGGTTCCGGTTTCCTCAGAGACCACCACGCAGAGGCAGCGGTTGTGCCGCTCCGTGAGGCCAAGGGCCGCCAGGTGACGGGTGCCGTAGCGATTGGGTGCCTGGCGGGAGAGGGGAAGGATCACGCCGGCCGCAACGATCCTGTTCTTCTGAATCAACACCGCTCCGTCATGCAAGGGCGTATCGGCAACGAACAGATTAAGCAACAGCTCCACGGACAACCGAGCCTCCAAGGAAATCCCTGGATTGAGGAAGTCCTCGGGGCGCAGATCACTGCCCAGGTCGAGAACAATCAACGCGCCGCGCCTTGCCTGGGACAGGCGCCCCGCCGCTTCCGTGAGGACACTCACCGAGCCGGAGACCAGGCGATCCTGACTGCGGTCGGCGAAGATGACCCCCAGCCTGCCGGTGCCGAGCAGTTCCATGAGGCGACGCAACTCCCCCTGCCAAAGAATGGCCAGGGCCAGACTGCAGGCCAACACCAAGGCATCCACCAGCTTGGTGGTGAGGGGCAGATCGGCATAGCGCTGGACCACCCAGGCAAGGGCCACCAGGAACAGGTAGCCCCGCAACAGCCATAGGGTCCGCGGTTCGCTGACCCGACCGAGCAAGAGCAAGCCCAGCAAGGTGGCGAACAGCAGATCCAGCATCAACCTGACATCAAGCCAAGCCAAGGCGGCGTGAGGATGGAGAACCTCAGGATGGGGCAATTCGGCAAGCTGTTGCCAGAGCACGTCCAGGGTCTGTCCCTCGCCAGCACGTTACCGCTCCAACCGCTCCGGCAGAACGTCGTAGCGCAGTAGGTCGTGCGGCTGTTCCCGCCGTTGCACCAAATCGGAGAGCCCGTCATGGACCAGCACCGCCGCGGGCCTGGGGATGCGGTTGTAGTTTGAGCTCATCGACGCGTTGTAGGCCCCGGTGGCAAACACCGCCAAGATCTCTCCATTCCCACAGGCGGGAAGGGCGATGTCCTTGAGCAACACATCCCCAGACTCACAATGCTTGCCTGCGACCGTGACTGGAACCCCCGGTTCGGCCTTGGGGCGATCGACCAACAGCGCGGTGTAACGGGACTGATAAGTGATCGGACGGGGGTTGTCACTCATGCCACCGTCGACGGCAATGTAGGTGCGCAGGCCAGGGATGTCCTTGCGGCTGCCCACGGTGTAAAGCGTTACGCCGCCACTGGCCACCAACGAACGACCCGGCTCGCAGAGGAGTCTGGGCAGGGCCAAGCCCCGCTGCTGACAGGCTTCCGCCACCGCCTCGGCCACCACCTGAACCCAGCGCTGAATCGTCGGTGGATTATCGGATTCAACATAACGAATCCCCAGGCCACCCCCGACATTGAGATCACCGCAGGGATGGCCGAGGGAGCGGGCCAAAGCCAGGGCATCAGCCATCACTCCGGCCAGATCGCGGTGGGGTTCCAGCTCGAAAATCTGGGAGCCGATATGGGCATGAAGTCCATCAAGATGAGCCCATTCGCATCCCGACAAATGCCTCAAAACCCCTTCCAGTTGATCGGGATCAAAGCCAAATTTACTATCAAGATGCCCAGTACGGATATATTCATGAGTATGGCATTCAATACCAGGAGTGAAGCGTAGCAACAGGCGCACTTGGGCGGGCCGCCCAGAAACAAGCTGGGCCAAAAGTTCGATATCGCTCCAATTATCAACAACGATCGTCACACCGTACTCAATGGCCAGCCCTAACTCCTCCCTCGATTTATTATTACCATGCAAGACAATCCGTTCAGGTGGCATGCCCCCCTGGAGGGCGGTCAGCAGCTCTCCGGCAGACACGGCGTCCAATCCCAGTCCTTCGGAGGCCACCAGGGCCGTAATGGCGAGGGAGCTGTTGGCCTTGGAGGCATAGAGGGGCAAGCTCGGGCCGGGATAGTGGTTGGTGAGGGCGTCGCGATAGGCACGGCAGGCGCTGCGCAAGGTCGCCTCATCCAGCACATAGAGAGGTGTGCCGTAGGTGCGAGCCAGGTCGCTCAAGCGACACCCCCCCACCGCAAGCTGGCCGGTGGCCTCCACGACCGTGGTGATCGGCGTCAGGTTCCGGTTAGGACTGCCCAGATTGCAGGCCGGCTCAAAAGGAACGCCGTCGCCGGAGCCGAACGGACGATCCCCTGGTTCGGCATCGCTTTTGAGAGCAGCCTCCATCGCGGACTGGACCATCACCGGACGTGCGAATAGATCCTGGATGCTAATGAATCTCCTCTCCGGTGAAGGACAACAAGTGTCCCGGGCTCCCCTGCAGCCGCTCGATTGGACGCCGATCCTTCTCGGCCCCCAGCACCTGGACTCCTGTCTGGCCCTGGATGGAGCCAGTCTGGGGGGCCTCTGGAGCGAAGCCCAGTGGCGCCAAGAGCTCGAGGCCCCCGAGCGCCCCTGCGTGGGGATGATGCGGGGGGCCACAGTGCTGGCGCTGGCCTGCGGCTGGCTGGTGCTGGATGAATTGCACATCACCGCCCTTGCAGTGGGGCCGTCCTGGCGCCGTCGGGGGCTGGGGCTCCTCATCCTCCAAGCGCTGTTGCACCAAGGCCATGCCTCTGGGGCACGCCGCGCCACCCTGGAGGTGGCGACCACCAACACGGCGGCCTGCGCCCTTTACAGGGCGGCAGGGTTCGAAGAAGCAGGCATTCGTCGTGGTTACTACCGCAATGGCGACGACGCACTGATCCAATGGAAGAAGCTCACGGACCAGGAGTTCGGATAACCGGATAATGATGAGCCGAAAACAGGTCAATCGTCGGCGTTCTCTTAGCATTTGACTGCCTTGATCGCTTTCACCATCAGGGTTAACGCCCAAGGTGGCACAAAGCCCACACAGGCCCGGCCACCCCTGATAGGTTGGAATCACTTGCACCAGGCCCCGGCCCATGTTCGAGCGGTTTACCGAAAAGGCCATCAAGGTGATCATGCTGGCCCAGGAAGAGGCCCGACGCCTCGGGCACAATTTCGTTGGCACCGAGCAGATCCTCCTCGGTTTGATCGGCGAGGGAACGGGCGTGGCCGCCAAGGTGCTCAAGTCGATGGGGGTCAACCTCAAGGACGCCCGCGTCGAGGTGGAGAAAATCATTGGCCGCGGTTCGGGTTTCGTGGCGGTGGAAATCCCCTTCACCCCGCGTGCCAAGCGCGTCCTGGAACTTTCCCTGGAGGAAGCTCGCCAACTCGGTCACAACTACATCGGCACCGAGCACCTGCTCCTCGGTCTGATTCGTGAAGGGGAAGGTGTGGCCGCCCGGGTACTGGAAAACCTTGGCGTGGATCTTGCCAAGGTTCGCACCCAGGTGATTCGCATGTTGGGGGAGACGGCCGAGGTCGCGTCCGGTGGTGGCGGCAAGGGATCGACCAAAACTCCCACGTTGGATGAATTCGGCAGCAATCTCACCCAGCTCGCTGCAGAATCGAAGCTTGACCCTGTAGTCGGCCGCCACAACGAAATCGACAGGGTGATCCAGATTCTGGGGCGCCGTACCAAAAACAATCCCGTGCTAATCGGCGAACCCGGCGTGGGCAAAACCGCCATCGCCGAAGGCCTGGCTCAGCGCATTACCCAGGGGGATGTGCCCGACATCCTGGAGGGCAAACGGGTCCTTACCTTGGACATTGGCCTGCTGGTGGCCGGCACCAAGTACCGCGGCGAGTTTGAAGAGCGGCTCAAGAAAATCATGGAAGAGATCCGGTCCGCCGGAAACGTGATTTTGGTGATCGACGAAGTCCATACTCTCATTGGTGCCGGCGCCGCCGAGGGGGCCATCGATGCCGCCAACATCCTCAAGCCGGCCCTAGCCCGAGGCGAACTGCAGTGCATCGGGGCCACCACCCTGGATGAATACCGCAAACACATCGAACGCGATGCCGCCTTGGAGCGACGCTTTCAACCTGTGATGGTGGGCGAACCTTCCGTGGAGGACACCATCGAAATCCTGCGCGGCCTGCGGGAACGCTACGAGCAGCATCACCGACTCAAAATTTCAGATGAAGCCTTGGTAGCCGCTGCCACCCTCGGTGATCGTTACATCTCGGACCGATTCTTACCTGACAAGGCGATCGACCTGATTGATGAAGCTGGCAGCCGGGTGCGCCTGATGAATTCCAAGCTTCCTCCAGAAGCCAAAGAGGTCGATAAGCAGTTACGGGATATTCAAAAACAGAAAGAAGATGCAGTACGCGACCAAGACTTCAGCAAGGCGGGTGAACTGCGGGACAAAGAGGTCGAGTTGCGTGAACAAATCCGTACTATTCTACAAACTCGCCGCGACGAAGAGCCCTCTGAATCAGACGCCTCTTCGATCTCTGAAATGAACGGCGAATCGCTCGCAGTCAATCGATCCCCCGTGGTCACCGAAGAGGATATCGCCCACATCGTGGCGTCCTGGACCGGGGTACCAGTGCAGAAACTTACCGAGAGCGAGTCGGTGAAGCTGTTGCACATGGAAGACACACTCCACCAGCGCCTGATTGGACAGGACGAAGCAGTGAAGGCGGTGTCGCGGGCGATCCGACGGGCCCGGGTTGGCCTGAAAAATCCCAACCGACCCATCGCCAGTTTCATCTTCTCCGGACCCACTGGGGTGGGTAAAACCGAGCTCACCAAAGCGCTCGCCACCTATTTCTTCGGCAGTGAAGACGCGATGATTCGCCTCGACATGTCGGAGTTCATGGAGCGTCACACGGTCAGCAAGCTGATCGGCTCGCCCCCAGGTTATGTGGGCTTCAACGAGGGGGGTCAACTCACCGAGGCCGTCCGGAGGCGGCCCTACACGGTGGTTCTCTTTGATGAGATTGAGAAAGCCCATCCCGATGTCTTCAACCTGCTCCTGCAGCTGCTGGAAGACGGAAGACTCACCGATTCGAAAGGTCGAACGGTGGACTTCAAGAATACCCTCATCATCATGACCTCGAACATCGGTTCCAAGGTGATTGAAAAGGGTGGTGGAGGCCTTGGTTTCGAATTCTCCGGTGCTGATGTTGAAGAGACTCAGTACAACCGCATTCGATCCTTGGTGAATGAGGAATTGAAGCAATACTTCCGCCCCGAATTCCTTAATCGCCTCGATGAGATCATCGTCTTTAGGCAATTGAGCCGCGACGAAGTCAAGGAGATCGCGGAGATCATGTTACGCGAGATCTTCTCTCGGATGAATGAAAAGGGAATCCGGTTGTCGGTGACGGAAGCCTTCAAGGAGCGCTTGGTGGAAGAGGGTTATAACCCCAGCTATGGAGCGCGCCCCCTGCGGCGTGCCGTCATGCGCCTGTTGGAGGATTCTCTGGCAGAGGAGTTCCTATCTGGCAGGATCACGGAGGGCGATGCGGCCCTAGTTGATGTGGATGACTCCAAACAGGTGGTGATCCGCAAACAGCAAATTCTCCCTGCCATGCCTGAATTGGCGAGTGCTGGAACTTAAGAATTGACTGAATCCAGACCTCTGATAGAATTTGGCAAGGATGATATTTCGATTCCCTTCCCAATGCACCGCCTGAATCTTCTCGGATTTCACGCAAATCCACTCAAAGCGTTCTTTAAACCTTGCGCCTTGAGCTTGATGGCTTTGGGGAGCCTTGGTCTAGGGTTTATGGCTGCAGCGCCAGCCAACGCCGCTCCCCGCTGGTACCAATTCAACTGGTCGGGCAATCCAGCCATGGATTGGTCGATCACTAACACGACTGATCCCTCCCTCAAGGCCACTGGAGTCCTGCAGATCGATGCAGCTCCAGGGAGTGTTTTCACCTCAGAGAACATTTCCGGAGTGAGCATTGACGTCTTTGGAGACACGATCCTCCCATTCCACATCGATCAATGGAGTGTCAATTCTTTCCTGAGGAGCCCCATCAACTCTGCCGGAGGAATTATCTCAAGCGATGGCAGAACTGCCGAATTCAAAAGTGATTTCAATGTTTTTTATCGAGACACCCCATCCGATACATTTTTTGGATGCGAAAAACCGTTCTGCCAAACAGGAAGCATCTTGATAAAAAACGGCTTTGATCTTGCTGGGGTCACCTATCGCAATCGGTTTGACGCTCTCATCTCGATGCAGCTGGAAGCCATTCCTGAGGAGCAAGCCCCCGCCGTCCCAGGGCCCCTGCCCCTGTTGGCTGCAGGGACGGCCTTCGGTTGGAGCCGGCGCCTGCGGCGCCATCAGCTCCGTCGCGCCACTTCGGCATCCCTCGCCAGCGCCTGATCTTTAAGCCTGATGTCCAGACCTGACCTTGGGGATCGCTTCATTGACCGCAGCCTTCTTCTCCTCGCGAGTGAAATCTGCCAAGTTCAATCGTTCAATCCAACCTTCCCCATCGTTTCTCTGTCCTTTCGATGATCCGCCCCCCTGACCTGCCCCGGACCTGCCCGGCAGCTCCCATCCCCAGCGCCAGCGATGCCCTGGTGGTGGCCCCAGCCCAGGTCGTTCGGGGGCGTCAGGCCTGGACCGAGGCCCTGCCACGCCTGGCCCAGCTCACACGCCGCCCCCTGCTATTGGGGCGCAGCCAGGGCACCGCCCCACTCCGGCAACGCCTGGCCGAAGACCTCCAGTCCCATGGGGTGACCGACCACTCCTGGACCCTGCGCCACGACTGCTGCGAGCAGGATCTTGAGGCCGCCAGCGACGCCGCCAGAGGCTGCGACGGCGTGGTGGCCATCGGGGGCGGCAAGGTGTTGGATGCTGGCAAGTTGCTGGCCCATCGCCTCGGCCTGGCCTGCGTGACCGTGCCCACCAGTGCGGCCACCTGCGCAGGCTGGACGGCCCTCAGCAATCTCTATTCTCCGGCCGGGGCCTTTCAGGGGGATGTGGCCCTCGAGCGCTGTCCCGATCTGCTTGTGTTCGACCACGACCTGATCCGCCAGGCGCCGAGTCGCACCCTGGCCAGTGGCATCGCCGATGCCATGGCCAAGTGGTACGAAGCATCCGTGAGCAGTGGCAGCAGCGGCGACGGCCTGGTGCAAATGGCCGTGCAGATGGCTCGCCTGCTGCGGGATCAGCTGCTCCACGATGGCCTTGCCGCCATGGAAGACCCCGACAGCGAAGCTTGGACTCGCGTCGCCGAGGCCTGTGGCTTGGGCGCCGGACTGATCGGGGGCCTTGGCGGCGCCCGCTGCCGCACCGTGGCCGCCCATGCCGTGCACAACGGGCTGACCCAACTGGCCGCCAGCCATGGTCACCTGCATGGAGAGAAGGTGGGCTTCGGGGTGCTGGTCCAACTCCGCTTGGAGGAGGTGCTGGGGGGCAACCGATTGGCAGCCCAGGCCCGTCGCCAGCTTCTACCGTTCTTTCGGGAACTTGGGTTGCCCGTCAGCCTTGAGCAACTCGGCCTCGGCCAGGCCAGCCTGGAGGAGCTGCAGACGGTCTGTCAGTTCGCCTGCCGCCCTGATTCCGACCTCCACCATCTGCCCTTCACCGTGGCGCCCGCTGATCTCCTCGCGGCCCTCGTAAGTCCCTGCAGCACCGCAGCCGCCCCATGACCACCCCACAGCAGTTGCTGGCCAACGCCGCGGCCGAACTGCTGGATCCCCAGGGACGGGCCCTGGCTGGCGCCGTGGAGTGGTGGGCCTTGCCGGGCTTACCCGAGCAGTGGCCCGTGGCCGTAATCGGGACCGGCCCGCCGGTTCTTCTGTTGCATGGATTTGACAGTTCCATGCTCGAATTCCGGCGGCTGGTGCCCCTGCTGGCCAGCGATCACCAGCTCATCCTTCCGGACCTCTATGGCTTCGGATTCACCCCCCGTCCCGCCGATGGGGCCTACAACCCTGCTGGGGTGTTGTCCCATTTGGAGTCGTTGATCACGGCGCTGCTGGCTCGTTGGTCGGCGGACAATCCGCCCCAGGCCGCGAGCCCAACCCTCGGCGTGATCGGTGCCTCCATGGGGGGCTCCGTGGCCATGGAGCTTGCCCGTCGCCTCCCGGAGCGGATCTCTCGCCTGCTCCTGCTGGCCCCCGCCGGCCTCACCGGCCGCCCCATGCCCGTCCCACCGCTGCTCGACAGCCTGGGGGTGCGCTTCCTCTCCCTGCCTTGGGTTCGCCGCGGCTTGTGCCGTAGTGCCTTTGCGGATCCCGCCAACGGCATGGGGGCCGCTGAACTGGAAATCGCGTCCCTGCACCTCCAGGCCCCTGGCTGGGCCATGGCCCTAGGGCAATTCGCCCGCTCCGGCGGCTTTGCCGGCTGTGGCCATCCCCTGCCACTCCAGCCCATCGATGTGCTTTGGGGGACCCAGGATCGGATTCTGAGGCCCGCCCAAAAAAGTGCTGCCCTCGCCCTGCTCGGCGATCGGGTCGTGGAGCTGGACCACTGCGGCCATCTCCCCCACATCGACCAACCGCAGCTGGTTGCCGCCCAATGGCGACAGTTCAGCCCCCGGTCAGCGCCCAAGACCTAACCGGGTAGGCGCTGGCGGCCCTGGGTTCAGCCCTCGCCGCCTTCCCCGCCTTCGTCACCCGCATGGGACTTGGGCTTCTCCTGGGACGGCAGCACCGGGGCCCCCGTGGACTCCTTCAGCGCCGGATGTCCTTCCCCCCCCTCGGGGGCCTTGCCACACCCCACCACGCCCATCGCAAGTCCGGTGGTGGCCAGGAACAGGGCGGTGCTGGTGCGGACGTTGGAACGGGGCATCGGGTGCGTAGGGCAACTCCACCCAATTGTTGGGGACGGACGCAGAAACCGTCGGACAATGGCAACAGATTGCTGTGCCTTTGAGCACCGCCATAGGGTCTCCCATCTGTCCAGCCCCTTGGCCGCCCCATGCGCTTCCTGCTCGATCCCCTGCTCACGCCGGAGCAGGTGGACCAGCTCCACCAACGGCTCACGGAGCCCACTGCTCCCTGGCAGGCCGGGGCGGAGACCGCCGGCTGGCATGCCCGCCAGGTGAAGCACAATCGCCAGCTGGATCGGCTCAGCCCCCTGCACCAGGCCCTGGTCGAAGAGCTGCGCGGCCAAGTACTGGCCCACCCCCTGCTGCAGGCGGCGGCCCTGCCCCAGGCCCTCCACGGTGTGCTGTTCAGCCGTTGTGGACCGGAGGAGGGCTATGGCCGCCATGTGGACAACGCCTTCATGGCCGGAGGCCGGGCCGACCTCTCCTTCACCCTGTTCCTCAGTGACCCCTCCAGCTACAGCGGCGGCGAACTGGTGCTGGAATCATCGACGGGGGAGGAGGCAATCCGCGGAGCGGCCGGGCAAGTGGTGGTGTACCCCAGCACCATGCTGCATCGGGTCGAACCGGTGCGCAGCGGCGAACGGCTGGTGGCCGTGGGCTGGATCCAGAGTCGGGTGCGGGACAGCCATCAGCGGGAACTGCTGTTTGAACTGGATACGGTCCGCCGTTCCCTGTTTCAGCGCGAGGGAAAAAGCGAGGAGTTCGATTTGCTCTGCCGCTGCTACAGCAATCTGCTGCGCCTCTGGGGGGATTAGACCATCCCTCTCAGCCCTGCTCCGTCATGCCTGCCACCGATCCCGATCCCCGGGCGCTGCTCGCCGCTTCCGCCCCCTGGCTGGGGGGACTGCTCAATCTGCTGCCCGGCCTCGGCACGGGCTACATCTACCAACGACGGTGGCGGGCCTACTGGATCAGCACCGGCCTAGCCAGCGGCTGGGCTCTGCTGGGGGCCCTGCAGGTGCGGGGGGCCGTCGAAGCGGAGGGCCTGGGCCAGCCTTCACCGATCGGCCTGGCCGGGCTGCTGCTCCTGGGGCTAATCACGGCGACCGAGGCCTTCCTCACGGCCCGCAAGGCCCGCCATGACTAGGAGCCGTTAAAACGGCATGGGAGCGGATCATGATGTGACCAGCTCAGGACCCATGACCAGCCCCTCCGGCCACGATCCTGGAGCCGGCGGCAGTGGCCCGCTGTTGCGGTTGCTGGCCCGCGGGCTGGAACTGTGGCTGCGTCAACAGTGCACGGCGATTGGGGAGTTGGAGATCCGGCTCGATGGCTCGGCCGCCCAGCTGCTGCGGGGCCGCCTGAAGGCCGTGTCGCTGCGCGCCCGGGGGATCGACTACCAGGACCTGCTGATCGATCAGGTGCAGCTGGAGAGTGAGCCCATCCAAGTGCGCATGGGAGCCCTGCTCCGCCATCAGAGCTTCGAACTGGAGCAGCCCTTTCGGGTGCGGGGTGAAGTGCGCCTCAGCGGCGACGGCTTGAACCGCTCGCTCGCCAGGGCCCCCTGGCGTTGGCTGGGGAACAGCCTGGCCGAAACATTGCTGGGAACAGGGCCCCTCAGCACCCTCACTGTCACCGACGACCTGTTGCTGCTGCGGGCCCAGCAGGGCGCTAACCCTCCAATCGAGGGCCTGGCCAGGCTGGAGGCCGTGGCCGGCACCGTGGAAGTGGCCTGCCTGGATGGCGGCCCCTGCCTGCGGCTCCCGATGGACCGCAACATCTCCATCGACAGGGCCATTGTGGCCGAGGGCGGCATCGAGCTCAGCGGGGAGGCCCGGGTGTCCCCATAACCATTAGGGGCGCTGGAGGGCAGGAAGCACCAGGGTGACCAGCGAATACACCACCGCCGGCACGAATAAATAGCTGTCGATGCGATCGAGCATGCCGCCATGGCCGGGGATCACATCCCCTGAATCCTTCAGGCCAGCATCGCGCTTCATCATGGATTCGGTGAGGTCCCCCACCAGCGCGAAGATGGCCACCAGGGCCCCCAACAGGGCCCCGATCAGCCAGCCCAGGTGCCAGCCCAGCAGCTCGCCCCCCAGGCTGCCCACCAGCAGGGCGCAGATCACGCCGCCCAGGGCCCCCTCGATCGTCTTGCCGGGGGAAATCGGGGAGAGGGGATGCTGGCCGAGGCGACGGCCTATCACGTAGGAGCCGATGTCCGTGGCCACGATCAAAAAACAGGCCAGCAAGGTAAGGGCCAGCCCGGAGGTCCAGGGCCAGCCCAGATCGGCCAACCGTGGCGCCAGGACGGGATCCACGATGGCGCGCAATTTGATCCAGTGGCTGGGGAGAAATCCCAGATAGAACAGCCCGAAGATCGAGGCGGCAATGTCAGCAATCGTGCCGGTGACCGGCTGCAACAGCAACCAGCCGCAGATCACGGCGCCGGAGGCTGGCAGCACCGCCGCTGCCACGTCCGTGGCTAGCCAACCGCTGCCGGCGGCAGCCTGGGTGGACAGCAGCAGCAACTGCACCGCCACCAGGGTGGTGCGACAGGCGGGCCGCATGCCCTTGAACTGGGCCATGCGGAAAAACTCCAGCAAGCCGAGGTGAACGATCAACCCCACGGCCACCGTGAACCACCAGCCCCCCAGCCACACCACCACGAAACCAAACCCACCGGCGGCCCAGCCGCTGGCCAATCGCGCGAGGGAGGTGGCGGTACGAGTTTTGGACAACAGAAGGGAAACCGGCGAGGTCAGCGTTCGGCAGCGATCACAAACAGCGGCTCCGCCGCGGCCAGCTTGGCCTGACTCCCCCGCCGCTGCATGCGATGCACCGTGGCCTGCACCACCTGAACATCCCGAGCTCCGAGTTGGCCAAGGGTATCGGTGGCATCCACCAATCCCTCCAGGCTGACGGTGCTGATCACCAGGCGACCGGCGGGCTGGAGCGCATGCCATACGGCCAGCAGCACGTCCCCCAGGGGGCGCCCCACCTCCAGCAGCACCCGGTCTGGATGGGGGGGCAAGCGGGCCAGATCATCGGGGGCCTGGCCGGCATGGATGTGCAGATTGGTGATGCCAAAGCGGCAACGGTTCTGCTCCAGCAGTTCGATCGCCTCCGGATCCCGTTCCAGGGTGTGCACCGCGCCAGACGGCAGCAACCGGGCGATTTCCAAGGCCAGGGCACCGGTGCCTCCCCCCACATCCCATACCAGCGAATCGCCCCGGGGGCGGAGATGGGCCAGCAGCATCACCCGCAGCTCCATCGGCGTGGGACTGAAGCCGGGCGCATCCTCAAAGGCGCTATCCGGCAGCCCGGGGGTGACAAAATCCCAGTGGTAGGGATCGGCCCTCAGGGGCTCCGGCCGCTCGGGATCTGTGCCGGGGTGCGCCATCAGAACCCCCCACGTTCGGCCACAACCTTCACGCTATCAGCGATCTGTCCGGGCCAATGGCGCCGCTGCTGATCCAGCCAGGTCGCCCGGGCTGAGTCGATCCGCTCCCCGGGCACCAGCAGGGGAATGCCGGGGGGATAGGGACAGATCGGCTCGGCGGCGATGCGGCCGGCGCTCTCCGCCAGGGGCACGGTCTGGGTTTCCGCTCGCCAGGCTTCCCCCAGGGGATGGTCGAGGGCCGCGAGCAGGGGAAGGGGCGGGGGGGGAAAGGGCGGCAGAGCGGCACCTCCCAGGGCCCGCCGCAACCCAGCCAGAACGGGTGGCAGCCGCCGTTCAAGGGCGCGAGGGGGCTCAAGCCCCAGGGTGAACGTGAGGGCGCCGGGCTCGGGCAATTCAACGATCACGCCACGGGCCATCAGCCAGGCGTCGGCACGGAAGCCATCCAACCCATCGGGGGCCGTGGCCACCACCAAGCGGAGCGGATCGGCATTGGCCACCAGGGTCCACCCCTCCCGCTCCAGGCGCTGCCGCAGCCGCCCGGCCCGCCGGTGGGCCCGTTGGCGTTGGCGGCGACCGGCCTCGCTGGTCAGGTGGTCGATGGCGGCGGCGGCGGCGGCCAACAGCAGGGCACTGGGACTGGAGGTCTGCAACCAGAGCAGGGCCCGCTCCAGGGCCACCGGATCCCAGCGAGGGCCCTGGGCCAAGAGCGCAGCGCTCTGGGCCAGGCCTCCGGCCGCCTTCTGAAGGGACACCACCACCAGGTCGGCCCCGGCCGCCAGGGCGGAGCCATCCCCATGGGCCTGATCCACCAGCACCGGCACGCCCGCAGCATGGGCTGCTGCCACCAGGGCCACCAGATCCCCGCCCAGACCCTGATAAGTGGGATCCACCAGCACAAGAGCGGCGACGGGTCCACCGGCCACGGCCGCCCGCAACACCTGCTCGAGCCGGGATTGATCCAGCGATCGCCAGAGACCGGTGAGCGGATCAAAGGGAAGATCAACGATCAGGGGCTCCAGCTGCCCCAACACACAGGCGTGCAGCAGGGAGCGGTGCAGGTTCCGGGGCAACAGCACCCGGCTTCCGGGGGGAGCGAGCCCCAGCAGGGCGGCCTGCAGCAGACCGCTGGCCCCATTGACGCCGAACCAGCAACGCTCGGCTCCCAGGAGATCGGCGGCCCGGGCCTGGGCCGCCGCCACGGCCCCCTCCGACTGCAGGGGGCCGCCGATGGCCGGCAGTTCCGGGAGATCCCAACGGCCGGGCGGCTGTCGCAGCAGCCGCCACAACGCCGGTGCCAGGCCGCGGCCGCGCCCGTGGGCTGGCAGGTGAAGCGGTAAGGGGGGTGGGGGCAGCAACAACTGCTGCAGCAGAGGGTTGGCGGGCTGGCTGCGGGGGGTCATGCCGGCCGGGGAAAGGTTTCTAAAGTCTGCGCACCGACCGTGCAGCCCCCTGAGCGACGTTCCCAGCCCCGCCTACAACCCCAGGGCCGATCTGAAGTGGCTCCTGATCCGACCCTGGATTTGGATTCCCCGGCTGATCTCAGTGTTCTGGCGGCTCACCAGCCTGGTGATTGTGCTGGCGATTCAAGGCAACAGCGATGACGCCGCCGTCCAGCAACGCCTGGCCCGGCGCATCCTCACCACCCTCTCGGACCTGGGCCCCTGCTTTATCAAGGTGGGGCAGGCCCTCTCCACCCGGCCCGACCTGGTGCGGCGCGACTGGTTGGAGGAGCTCACCCGCCTCCAGGATGACCTGCCGGCCTTTTCGCAGCGGATCGCCGAGCAACTCATCGAAGCCGAACTGGGGGCCCCACCGCAGCAACTGTTCGCCGAGTTCCCCAGCTATCCAATCGCGGCGGCCAGTCTGGGTCAGGTGTACAAGGCCCAATTGGCGGATGGCCGCTGGGTGGCGGTGAAGGTGCAACGGCCGGAGCTGCCCTTCATTCTGCGTCGCGATCTGACGATCATCCGCAGCCTGGCGATCATGGCGGCGCCGTGGCTGCCCCTCAACCTGGGTTTTGGACTAGGGGCCATCATCGATGAATTCGGCCAGACCCTGTTCAACGAGATCGACTACCTCAAGGAGGCCGACAACGCCGAAACCTTTGCCCAGCTGTTCCTGCACCACCCCGAAGTCACGGTGCCGTCGGTGGAGCGAAGTCTCTCCAGCCGGAGGGTACTGACCACCAGCTGGATTCATGGGACGAAACTCCAGAACCGTCGTGACCTGGAGGCCCATCACCTCGACCCGGCGGCGTTAATACGAACTGGCGTGATCTCCGGATTGCAACAGCTGCTGGAATTCGGTTATTTCCACGCTGATCCCCATCCCGGCAACCTCTTCGCCCTGCCCGGTCAGACCAACGGAATGGGCCATATGGCCTATGTAGATTTCGGCATGATGGATTCGATCAACGATGCCGATCGGCTCACGCTGACGGGGGCTGTCGTGCACCTGATCAATCGCGATTTCGAAGCACTCGCGAAGGATTTTGTCACCCTAGGTTTCCTTAATCCCAAGGCCGATCTAGCCCCGATCATTCCTGCCCTTGAGCTGGTTCTGGGTGGAGCGATCGGAGAAAATGTCGGCAACTTCAACTTCAAGGCGATCACCGATCGCTTTTCTGAGCTGATGTACGACTATCCCTTCCGGGTGCCGGCCCGCTTTGCCTTGATCATTCGAGCGGTGGTGAGCCAGGAAGGCATGGCCATGCGGCTGGATCCAAACTTCCGGATTCTCCAGGTGGCCTATCCCTACGTGGCCCGGCGTCTCCTGGCGGGGGATACGGCCGAGATGCGCGAGAAGTTGCTGGAGGTCATCTTTGACACCAGCGGTCGGCTGCGGATCGAACGACTGGAGAACCTGCTGGAGGTGGTGGAGCACGATGGTCCGGGGTTGGAGCTGTTGCCCGTGGCCCGGGATGGGCTGCGGCTGCTGTTCAGCCGTCAAGGCCGCAGCCTGCGCGAGCGCCTGTTGATCAGCCTGGTGGCCAACGACCGCCTCCACACCGACGACCTGCAGGCCCTGCTGCGGTTGTTGCGCCGTACCTTTTCGCCCCGAAAACTGGCGGAAGGGGTGCTGGCCCGACTCAACCCCCTGGCGGCTTGACAGGGGGTTGAGCCCAGCGACTGCTGGATCGCAGAGCCTAGGGTCAGCCTGTCGTCCAGTTCCTGCTGCCGTGATGCCGCTGTTCAGCGCCATGCCTCCCCTGTTCCTGGCGGACCTTCCGGCCGCCCTTGACCGGCAGGAGGCCTCGCTGGAGGCGGCGAGCGGTCTGTATGGCGATCTCGATTCCAGCGAAATTCTGCTGGAATTCGCCGTCCTGCAGCAGCCCCCCTATCTGCTGGCCGGCCTGGGCCTGGGGATCGCCGTGCTGTGTGGATTGACCTTCGCCCGTCTGGTGGAAAACCGCCTCGATGGTTGGAAACAGGACCGACTGGCCCTCTTGCCCCTGGCCAGCACAAGCACCCTGCTCCCCTATGGCGGGCTGGTGCTGGGAGTCACCTTGTTCATCGGTGGCAGCCTGCAGGTGTTCGGCTTCGGCGCGGGCACAGCCCTGCTGGTGGCCTTCGTTTTGTCCCTGGCCACCGCCGGAGCCCTGTGGGTGCAGCTGGTTCAACTCATGGGCCAAGTGCAGGCTGGCACCTTCAAGGCCGTGGACTTTGACAACTTCGACCAGTTCTTCTGAGCCGAACCCTCCTCAGCCGTTGGCCCAGGGAACCGATCGACGCCGGGAAACCTACCGCGCAGCAACCTGCCTCACGAATACCATCAACTCCGGCCGCCACGTATCCGTTGCTACATAAACCAGCCCCTTGAAAGTTCAGGGTGAACGTTTGGGCCCTTTGAGCATGTGGCTTCCGCTTCTGGCCGTGAGCAACCCTGGGGCGGAGGCAGCCCTCCGGAGTGCCAACAATGGATTTGTGCTGATCAGCGCCGCCCTGGTGTTGATGATGACCCCGGCCCTGGCGATTTTCTACGCCGGCTTTGTGCGCAGCCGCAATGTGCTCAACACGATGATGATGAGCATCGTGGCGATGGCTCTTGTCGGGGTGATTTGGGTGCTCGTAGGCTATAGCCTGGCCTTTTCCCCCGGCAGCGGTCCCCTGGCGCCTTTTGTGGGGGATCTGCGCTGGGTGGGCCTCAGCAATTGGTCAGCCCCCTACGGGAATGGCCAGCTGAGTCACGGGGCCGTGGCCCTCTTCCAGGCCACCTTCGCCATCATCACCCCGGCCCTGATCTCAGGTGCGGTGGTGGAACGGATGGCCTTCAGGGCCTGGGTGGTGTTCGTGTTGCTGTGGAGCCTGCTGGTCTACATCCCCCTGGCCCATATGGTGTGGGCGCCAGGGGGCTTTCTGGGGGTCGATGGCCTGGGCGCCCTCGACTTCGCCGGAGGATTGGTGGTGGAGATGGCCTCCGGGATCGGCGCCCTCGTGGCCACGTTGATGGTGGGACGCCGTCGGATCTTTCCCGGCCCTGGATCCCCGCCCCATAACGTGCTGCTGATTCTGCTGGGTGCCGGACTGCTGTGGTTCGGCTGGTTCGGCTTCAACGGCGGCAGTGCCCTGGTGGCGGGCAACCTGGCCTCCCTGGCCTGCCTCACCACCAACACCGCCGGCGCCGCCTCCGCCCTGGCCTGGATGCTGATCGAAACCTGGCAGCGGGGCAAACCCACGGCCGTGGGCGTGGCCACCGGGGCGGTGGCGGGCCTGGTGGCGATCACCCCGGCGGCGGGGTTCGTGAGCCCCCTGGCGGCCGTGGTGATCGGATTCGCCGCGGCCATCGTGTGCTCCGGCGCCCTCCAGCTCAAAAGCCGCCTGCGCCTTGATGACACCCTGGACGTCCTGCCGGTGCATGGCATCGCCGGCATGCTTGGAACCCTGCTGACCGGTGTCTTCGCCATGCGCCGGGTCAATCCCATGGGCGCCGATGGCTGGATTGCAGGCAACCCCTCCCAGGTGTGGATTCAGCTCCAGGCCATCGGCATCACGGCGGTTTGGGTGGGGGTGGGCACGGTGGTGGTGCTCCAACTGATCCGCCTGGTGATGCCCTTACGGGTGAACGATCGGGACGAACGCCAGGGCCTGGACATCAGTGCCCACGGCGAAGAGGCCTACAACACCGAATTCACCGGCTGAAGCGCGTCGGGGTCTCAGACCACCAAGTAACCGACCAGGTCCCGGGAGAGGGTGCGGATCTGCTCAAGGGCGCGGCGCTCCAGGCTGCGGGTCTTATCCCGACTCATCCCCAAGGTTCGGGCGATGCCGGTGAGACTCATCGGCGCTCCGATGGTGCCGATGCCATAGCGCATCTTCAGCACCGTGGCCTGCTCCTGCGGCAACTGGTCGAGCAGGGCCCGTAGATCCCCCTTCAGGCAGTCCCCATCCACCAACTCCGCCGGGCCGGCCCCATCCCCGGCCAGCAGGTCCAACAGCTCGGTGTCGTCCCCATCGCCCACCTTGGTTTCCAGGCTCACCGGCTGCCGCGCCCGGCAC
>Ga0114980_10000413_pt1 | contig 31006 bp, 41 predicted proteins | sample S_140806_EF_Meta_FD_87018 | JGI IMG/M metagenome (GOLD analysis project Ga0114980, IMG submission 87018) | Freshwater microbial communities from Lake Simoncouche, Canada to study carbon cycling - S_140806_EF_MetaG | ecosystem: Environmental > Aquatic > Freshwater > Lake | place: Lake...
ATCTATCTTCTAACGAAGATAGATAGGCTTCGCCTCTCTCGCAAGAGCGAGAGGCGAGCCATCCAGAAAGCAAAGTATGCCAATTTTAAAACGAGAAGAAACAACAAGCACAAGGTCGGCAGTTCCGACAGCACCGAGCGCGGAGAAGGCCGCGATCTCGATCATCTTGCAGAACTACGAAGTGCTGGACGCTGCGAAGTGGGACGCGGACTTGTTCTTCGAGCATTCCAACCGAGCTTTGTTGTCAGCGGCCAAGGAGTGCCACAACGAAGGGTTCAAGTCGGACATCTTCCGACTCCAGGCTGTTCTCGAAGAAAAGGGATCAATTTTCGACGTGGGCGGATACCACGGCGTGACCGAAGCGTTCACGGCATATCCAACCGGTGACGCTGTCGCCGCTCTCGACTTCCGAAAAGACTTGCTCAAGGCACGCCGCTATCGCAAGGCGATGGCGAAGCTGGCAGAGAGCAGGGACGATATCCGCGAGATGAGAGCGGATCTGAACGGCATCGCTCAACACCTAGCGGACTCGGATGAGGAACAAACGGACGCTGTATCGCTCAAAAAACAATGTGCCGACCTACTCACCGAGCTTCTCAAAACAACGCCACCGGAACGCTTCACGACCGGAGTGAATGGGCTGGATGAAAAGATCAACGGTGGGTTTGAGCGTGGGACGCTTGCTGTGTTCGCTTCGGAGACTTCGGGCGGTAAGTCCATTGCTTTACTTCAAACTGCCCTGCACGGGGCTTTAAACGCCAAGAATGGGGTCATCTTCAGCCTAGAGATGAGCGCAACGCAAGTCATCGGTCGCCTAGTCGCCGCGCAAAGCGGATGGCGTTGCGTGTCAGCATACGAAAAACCAAGTCAGTCGCACGTTAATGGCATGAAGCTCGGTATCGCGGATATATCGGCACTACCGATCACAATTCACGACCAAGTATCGGATATCGATACTATCGAGTCGATATGTCGGCAACTCAAGCGCACAGGGCTTGATTGGGTGGTGGTCGATTACATCCAGCTATGCTCGCCGTCCGCCGATAGCAAAAGCGAGACACGCGAGCAACAGGTGAGCGAAGTCGTCCGCCGTCTCAAGTTGATGGCATTGCATCTTAATGTTTGCGTCCTTACCGCATCCCAACTAAACGACAAGGGCGAGCTTCGCGAGTCGCGGGGCATAGGGCATCACGCCGATTACGTCCTGCACATTGATCATGCAAACCATCCAGACATCGAAATTAAACTTATGAAAAACCGAAACGGAGAACGTCACGTCTCCGCTCCGGTGCTAATGCAAGGCGGTATATCGCGCTTTGTCGATAGGGTGACGAAATAGAAAGAAAATAAAAATGTGGATACTACCATCACAACTATTGAAATGTGCGCCGGATATGGCGGCATTGGACTTGGACTCAAAAACATCTTTGGCGACCGAATGCGAACCCTCGCATATTGTGAGCTTGAGGGGTTCGCTCAAGCCAATCTCATCAGTAAAATGGAAAAAGGACTCATGGATGTCGCACCTCTATGGAACGATCTTAAAACCTTCCCATACGAATCGTTTCACGGATTGGTGGACATCCTCGTTGCGGGATACCCTTGCCAGCCGTTCAGCGCAGCAGGAAAACGAGCAGGAAAAGAAGACCCTCGCCACCTCTGGCCTTGGATCGCAGACGGAATTCGACTTCTTCAACCAAGAATGTGCTTCTTTGAAAACGTCGAAGGACATATCAGCCTTGGCCTCCGAGAGGTCATTGGAGAGTTGGAACAAATGGGTTACAAAGTGTCGTGGGGAATATTCTCTGCGCGTGAAGTTGGTGCGCCACACCAACGCAAGCGAGTGTTTATCATGGCCCACCTCAAATGCGAGGGGCTGGAAAGACTCTATAAATGGTACACACCCTCCGAGCAGACCCAACTTGTCGGAGCAGACTCTGGGGCAAGCTGTCAGCGTAGCGAATGGCCTTCCCGCCCCGGAGAAGCCCAGCACGGATGGGAGCCGCCAAGAGTCGTGGGCAACGCCAAATGCGTTTTGCTACCAACCGCCGGAGAACATGGAGCAATGGACGAAGCGAGCGGAATACCAGCAGACGGAGAAGGGAGTGAACCTTCACAAGCCGATTCAGACGCAAGTCTTGCACGAAGTGGAGAAGCAATGGGGAACGCCAACCGCCCGCGACCACAAGAGCGGCAGGGGCAAAGAGCAGCGGGAATACAAGGAACTCACGCCAATGGTAGAGAGATCGCAGAGCGGCAAACTGAACCCCCGCTGGGTGGAGACGCTGATGGGCCTGCCGATAGGCTGGACTATGCCGAGTTGTGCGTCTCCGGTGACAATCGAACTGATGAACTGCGACTCCTCGGCAACGGAGTTGTCCCAGCAACAGCAGAGAGAGCATTCAGAACTCTTTTAAATGAATTGAACACCTAATGCTTTTACAGACGAAACAATTTGCAAAAGAAAAAAACTATGCGAACAAAGATGCTCGATGCACGACTTGACGCGAGACGCCGCCGAATACGACGAGGCTTCGTACACTCCCGACTTTTATTCGTTCGACGATCCCACGGCAGGCCACGCATTCCGTATGACGGCGTATCGCGAAGCATCGGAGAAACTCCTGGTTGTCTTAAACAAAACGATCAGCTTCTTAGCGGAGCATGGGTACAGCAGAAGCAAAACGCTTTGGGGCGTTGCATTCGCGCTTGGTCATCCGCTAACGGCAGGTATGTCCATGTTGGAAGCAGGACGAGAACTAGGCTGCACAAAACAGGCCATCAGCAAAATAGCAATGGACTTTCTCGATACTACGGGCCTGCCGCCTAGCACATCACTTAAAAGCGAGGAGGCTCGCAATACATACCGAAAAACAAATACAAACAAATATGGAACAAAACGAAATCACGGCACTCACCCTGCCGGTAATTGAAACAGAGATACGCTCCGCATACGCGGAAGCCAACGCCCTAGCCGTAACGGCCAAGGGCAACGCACGCGCCGCCGTCTTACGCATGGCAGATTGTGGGCAGATGCTAATGGTCGCCAAGGATCACGTGCGCGGCAACCGAAACGAATGGCTTGCATCGCTTGGCATCGATGCAGACAAGGCAGCGAAAGCAATTCATCTTGCACGCAACCGAGATCAACTAGAGCTTGAGCTTTGGCCAGCAGACATGGCAAAGCTCGGAGCGCAGATGCTCGGTATCCTACCGCCTCCAGGTTCATCGGGACGAGAGGAGAACGACCCAGAACGAACCACGGGCGCAAGCACGCATTGGCTGACGTACGCAGGCAAGTTGCAACGCTCGTTCACCGACCTGTTCGCACGCAAGCCGGTAGAGCAATGGCGACAGGATGAGCGAGAATCATTGCGCGTTTCGCTCAAGCCAATCGTCGATATTTACAATAAATTAATTTGACAATCCTAGCAGATAGGATATATGTTTAATGAAATGCCCACACTGCAATCAGCAAATCAACATCGGGAAAATCCTTGGCTCTTTAAAGTCGAAGAAGAAAGCAGAGTCATCAAAGATAAACGGAATGAAGGGGGGAAGGCCAAAGGTTACAACCCTACCAAATACCAAAAGCAATGCGCCAAATGCTTAATTCAATTCTCATGTGGAAGCTCAGATCAAAAGTATTGCTGCCATGAATGCTATGCACAATCAAGGAATACATTAGGGTCAATGGTTCAATGTATGTCTTGCCTACAATCTTTGTGGTATGGAATAAAGACCATAGGAAAGGTTATGGCAATGAATTATAATTCTGTTCGCATTAAGATGATTCGATGTGGTGTATATAATCCTAGAGGATCAAATAAAAGTGCTGGGAAAAGAGAGCTTCTTTCTTCTAGGACAAATGCCATAGATTTAATTAGCAGGGATTCTCAGGCCGACAGAAGGATTAGACGTGATACAGCAAGATTGAAGCGAGAGGTTCCACTTACTCCAATACAAAAAGCTAGGCATCTAATGAGGAGTCATGTTAAGAGGGTCATTGATCATCTTAAAATAAAGAGAGAGATGAGGACAGAGGATTATATTGGATGTTCATTTAATGACGCAATGATTAGATTACAATCCCAGTTTAAGAACGGAATGAAATGGGATAATCATGGAACCAAGTGGACGATTGATCATGTTGTCCCATTGTCTGCATTTGATCTAAACAATCCTAATGATAGGAGAATGGCAAATCACATATCCAACCTTCGGCCAATGCTTCGTCTCGACAATATAAGAAAAGGATCAAAGGAACCTGTCAATCACCAGTTTGATTTAATATAATGTTTAAGAGCTTTTGTAAAAAATTAGGAGGCTCCCGTAAGTTTCTGATTCATACGGGTCAATAAACTCTCTTATCTCCCTTATGAATGATTAAAAAAACAAAGGTTAACAAGGTGACGCTCCAAGTCATCGCGGATGCGTGGGGCGTCTCCAAAGTTGCAGTCCATAAATGGGTCAAAATGGGTTGCCCCACAACGTCGATTGAAGACGCGACAAAATGGCGCGACGAATACTTGCAGGCATCGGGCAAGGCCGCTCCGGCTACGCTCAACGAAGCGCGACTTGAAAAAACCTTGCTCGAAAGCGAACGCATTCGTGTCCGCCTTCAGCAAGACCGAGGCGAGTTGGTCGAGATCGCCGTAGTCCGCGAAGCTGGCATCCGCATCGGCGCGATCTTCAGCGCAAAACTCGCTGCGCTCGTCAACGACGCCAGCGGCGCGTTGGCAGGGCTAGACGAGTCAACCCTGCGGAAGAAACTGCACGAACGCACGCAGTCTATTTTAGCGGAGATACGCAACGAACTTGAGAAGGTATGAACTACGAAACACGAACAACGAAAATGATAGTCGGAGTTAAGGGAGAGCAACTATTCCATTGCAGCATCACAGAGATCGAAATCATCGACGAAGCCGCTGGGGAGTTCTTGGAGGTAAGCCAAGAAGGCGGCAAGCTACGATTCGACCCCGAAGAATGGCCTCACGTCCGAGCCGCCATCGAGAAGATGTTTAAACTGTGCCGAAATTATGACTAAACGCGAACTCTGGAAAATTTACTCAAAACGCTATCCTTCATTCGACGGTGAAAACAACGTGACGATGTCCGCTGCCGGGCTACGAAAGATGTTTGAAACGACGTGGGATATTGCCATGTATGACGGAGAAGAGGAGCCGACATCTAAACAACCGGCGTCTGCGAATGTAGACGCTCTCAAACAGATATTCGGAATGCGATGAATCCACTAGCACAAGGCATCCGCGACGGCATCAAGCTCGCATTCGACGGCACGATACTTGATTGGGCAAGCGATCACGTCAGCTTTCCAAACTCGGATCGCGCTTCGCGCTTTGATCCGTCGGTTGCGCCGTGGCTAAATGCGCCGTTGTTGGCGGCAAGTGATGACGAGACAACACAGGTATTTCTTCGCGCTCCGACCGGAGGAGGCAAGACGACCATGATGGAAACGCTGGCTTGCTTCATTGTCGCGCAAAAGCCTGGGCCGACTTTATTCGTGGGGCAGACGGATGACATGGTGAAAGACTGGACAGAGTCGCGCTTATTGCCGATTTTTCAAGAGTGCAAGCCTGTTCGCGACCTGTTCCCAGAAGACCGGCACGCGCTACGCAAGACCACGATCCTATTTCCGCACATGGTTCTCTTCGCAGGCGGGGCGAACATGACGAACTTGCAAGAGAAATCGATGCGCTATTGCATCGGAGACGAGGTATGGCGGTGGAAAAGCGGCATGATAAAGGAACTCAAGGCGCGACACCACGACAGATGGAACCGCAAAACGCTCTTGGTATCGCAGGGATGGGACGCAGGGCACGAAGCGGACGCCGAATGGGATAGCGGAACGCGAGAAGTCTGGGGCTGGACTTGTTCCCATTGTGGGAACTGGCAGCGATATCTGTTTGATCAGATCGAATACACGACCGAACGCGACGACAAGGGCGGCATCCTGTGGGATAGGGTCCAGGACTCGGTCGTTATGAAGTGCGAGCACTGCGAAACGCGCTACAAAGACGATGCAAGCACTCGACGCAACCTTGCAAATACTGCAACGTATCGCGCACTCAACCCGCATCCGGTGCGGGGGCATCGCTCTTTCGAGTATCCAGCATACGCCGTCTGGTGGATACCTTGGTTCAGCATTGCGAAAGAATGGATCGAAGCCAACGAAGCCAAGAGCAGCGGCAACCTAGAGCCACTCAAACAATTTATTCAGAAACGCAAGGCGCAGACTTGGCAGGATGAAGTGACGAGCGATCTACCGGAGATCACAACAGGTGACTATGCCAAGACCGAATATCTCGAAGGCCAGAAGATCGACGGAGAGCACCGACGCTTTATGTGCGTGGATAAACAGCGCGATCACTTTTGGTGTATCGTCCGCGCCTTCCGAGTGGATGGGTCTTCGATGCTCTTGCATGAGTCACGTCCGCTGACTTGGGAAACGCTCGACGCCATCCAGCAACAATTCGACGTAGTGCCGAGGTGCGTTGTCGTTGATGCCGGTTACGATACTCCGCTTGTTTACGAACAATGCGCTCGGCGTGGGTGGACGGCATCGCACGGATCTGGGCAGGACGGGTTTTATCATATCGACGGAGGACGAAGGACGCGACGCTTCGTCTCAAAGATCGAGGGAGCGCAGGCCGGATCGGACGGGCTCAAGTGTGCTTACTTTTTCTTCAGCAATGAAGGCATAAAAGATAAATTGGCTTCACTCCGCCAGGCTGACGCCGTGCCGAAATGGGAAGTTGCGCGGGACGTTTCGGATGACTACCGCAAGCAAATGCTCTCGGAGATGAAAAAGGACGTCACGAACTCTAAGACCAAACAAGTCGAGCAACGATGGGTTCGCATCGGCGGCAGGCCGAACCACCTTTGGGACTGCGAGTGCATCGCACTCGCGTCCGCGATGCTGGCAGGGGTTTTGCCGATAGGTGCGGAGAGCTAGGTTTTGACATATCTTCCAAGACACTTCCCGTCACGCCATCTGGCTGGCTTGCCATGCGCAACAGACAATCTGAATCGACAGATGAGGCCTAGGGACGCTTGGGCGTAGGGTTCTACTTTTGACACAACGAACATTTAAATGGCGATGAACAAATCATTCTTCGGTCTCCCGCTTGCAACCTTGCAAGAATTGCAGACCGATTTCACGGCTTGCCTAAAGGCTATCGCCATTGCAGGCGCGAGCTACAGCATCGCAGGGCGTAGCTTCACGAGAGCCAACCTTGCCGAGGTCGCGCAGACTATCAAGGAACTGCAAGCCGCTATTGACAACGCCAGCGGCAATAGGGTAAGACGTTTCACGCCGACATTTCCGACGCAACGACCATGACTCAAGACATCATCACCAAGGCCATTTCGTTCGTCTCTCCCAAGGCCGCTCTTGACCGCATGGTCAACCAGGCGAAGCTTCGCAACTTCGGTCGCTTCGACTCAGCCTTGACAAGCGAGAAGCGAGGAATTAGCCGTGGCGTATCCGGTGGCGAAGACACTAGCGGAACTCGCGAACGCTTCGCGCTGATCCGAGCCGCTCGCGATCTTGCAGACAATTTTCCGCCTGTTCGTTCGCTCCTGCTCAAATTTGCGACCTACGTTTCGGGGCGCATCGCATACCAAGCACGCACCGGCAACCGCGAAGCGGACACCGCCATCGAACGCTACTGGCAGAAATGGTGCAACGACTGCGACTTTCTAGGCCGTCACAATTTCACAACGCTCCTGCAACTCGCGGTCACCGCAATGCTTCGCGATGGCGACTGCGGATTCATCATCGTACGCGACAAAGAAGATTTAAAACTACAAAGCGTCGAAGCCGATCGCATCGGTTCTCCTTACGATCAAACCGACACCGACAAATATATCGGTGGTATCAACGTAGACGACTATGGAAGACCCGTTTCATACACAATTTTCACGCGCACTATCAATAACCAGTATATTTCTCCTGTTGATATTGTTGCAAAAGAGTTTATCCACTTGTTCGACGCAGCAAGACTTGACGAATATCGTGGGCGATCTGCTTTCGCTACTGCGTTAAACGCAACGCGCGATCTGCAAGAAGCGATCAAGGCAGAAGTGCAGGCGATCAAATACGCTTCGTATCAATCCGGAGTCATCACAACCGAGAGCGGAGCGGCAGACGCTGGCGACTATTTCGCTCGCGGCAACTCAAACGATCAAGGCCAAGTCGCACGATTGCAGTCGCTCGACCCAGGAACGGTCAACTATTTGAGCGCAGGCGAGAAGATGGAGATGTTCAAGTCGGATCGTCCGACCGGAGCATTCGGAGAGTTCATCCGATTAGTGCAAGCGCACATTTGCATGGCCGTTGGTCTTCCCTACGGCTTCGCATTCGACGCAGATAAGAGCGGGCCTATGGCACGGATGGAAGCTGCAATGGCAGAGCGCACGTTCCTCCGGTGGCGTGGACTTTTGGAAGGTCAGTTCCTCAACCGCATCAAAAATGTTATCTTACTGGACGCCGCATCTCGCGGACTCATTCCAGATTCCGAATACTTGCTTGATGGCCGCTGGTGCTGGCCTGCTAAGGTTTCGATTGATTACGGACGCGAAGCTCGCGCAGATATCGAGCTTTGGAAGGCTGGTTTGAAGACAGCAGGGCAGATTTACTCCGACATGGGAGAGGACTACGAAGAAGCACTCCGCGCAAGAGCGAAGGAGGCCGCAATGATCGTTGCACTCGGAGCCGAGATGGATATTCCATCAGAATATATTTCAGATTCTATCATTCCCATTCAAGCTTCCGCGCCTATTACCGCACCTATCGTTCAAGAAGAACCGCAACTTGAGAAACCACAAGAACAACCAAAGCAAATTGATCTCGCAGACCAAAACAAGCCAAGCAAGGGAATGGTTGAAGAGGCACTAAAGGGATTGAAGTGGCGCGAAGAATACAACCGAGGAGGAACAGCGGTCGGAGTTGCACGCGCTCGCGACATCTCGAACGGAAAAAACTTGTCAGACGACACCGTTAAAAGAATGCACTCGTTTTTTTCACGACACGAAGTTGATAAAAAGGGACAGGGTTTTCAACAAGGTGAAGACGGCTTCCCATCCGCAGGCCGCATCGCATGGGCATTGTGGGGCGGAGACGCAGGACAGACTTGGGCCGCTGATAAAGTAAAAGGGATGCAGGCATCGCAACCCGAACAGATGAAAGTCTCGCTCGCCGTCCGCGATACATTCGGACGCATTACCGGATTTGAAACAAAGCACGAACTCGTTATGCCGACTCCAGAAAAAGACGAAGAGCAAGATGACTTTATTGGTCGTTGTATGGTGAGCGGAACGATGACGAGCGAATATCCAGACGAGAGCCAGCGCGCCGCCGTCTGTATGGCGCAATGGGAGAAAAAATAAATGATCACACACGGCATAGCACTCGAAGCAAAAAAAGCACTCATCACCGGCGTCCATCAACCCGGCGACGAATATAGGATCGCGCTTTATAGTGCATCGGCAAAGATCGGGCCGACCACGAAAGCCTACACAACCGAAGGCGAGATCAAGGGCATGGGCTACACCGCCGGAGGCGTAACGCTCAAGGGACATCGCACAGGCATCATCGGCAAAAATGCTTTCATAACATTCGACGATGTTGTCCTAAAATCTGCAACATTCGCCGCAGGTGGCGCGATGATATACAATGCCAGCAAAGGCAACGCCGCGCTTTGCGTCCTCAACCTTGGAGCCGAGAGACATGTCTACGACGGCGCATTTGAACTCAAATTTCCCAAGCCAACTGAAACCACCGCATTGATTTTACTCGCTTAAATATGAAACCTAGCCAACCAATCGTGATCGACGGAGAAACCTACGATCTTTATACTTTAAATCTTGCCGTTACGTCTAAATATATAGGCAACGGGGGTGAAGATGCAAGTATTGCCATGCGTCTTGTGCCGACTAGAATCGACAATGGAGATGTGATTACAGCAGACGCCGAAGCTCGCGGACTCTCAATCGGAACACTTGAAGGAGCGGATGCCGTAACAACGCAAACCGCGCTCTCAATTCAATCCGCTTTGCAAACATTTATCGACGCGAAGGGACTTTAATCGATGGCAAACTATCGCGCCGTAGCTTCTGGAAATTGGAACACAGCAGCAACGTGGGGAGGCGGTGCAGTGCCTCCAAATGGTGCTGGTCATAGCATATATTCGAATACGTTCACAGTAACGGTGGATACGACTGTTGATGTTGCACTTATTACGAACCTCGCAAATGCAGGAACATTTGTTGGTGGTGGGACTGCCGCAGCAGGTGGATTATTTGCTTTAAACAATGGCGTATCACTAACGTCAACGACAATCCAAGCAGGCGCAACAGCAGCAAATTTGATTACGCTTTCAGGGACAGCTTCCGCCTCTATAAATGGAGCAATAATAGGAGGATCTACAGGTAGTGCAAATTGCATAACGCATTCCTCTTCTGGAACGCTAACAACGACAGGCACTATTACATCGTCGACAGGCAATAATTCTCATGGAATAACAGTTTCTGGAAACGGAACATTGAATGCGACAGGCGATATCTCAAGCTCCACTGGAGCGGCATCTGGCGTTAATATAACAAGTGCCGCCGCTACCGTTTCGATTACTGGAAATTTGATAGCAGGAAGCGGAGGCGCAGCAGTTTCAAATACTTCAACTTCTAGCGTTACCGTCATCGGAAATTTTACGGCATCATTATCTTCCAATGCATTTACATCTTCAAACTCCGGCGCAACGAACAGATTATCCGGATCGTTTATTTCAGCGGCAAACGGATATGCTGCGATTTATGCTGTCAAGTATTTCTTAAACACATCTCCAACAGCCGCAAAGACTCGATATGCATTGAACGGATCGAGCACTTACCTCGACATGTTTACCGCAGACAACAGCCTAGGCCAAGCCGCGATTACCGACGTGCGTTTCGGAACGGTCTACGCAAGCGGAGCTTTGACGGGCGTTGCATATATTCCATCAGCAGGATCGGTCGCATTCGGCGTGCCTGTCGACAACACCACCGGCACGGCAACGCTGACCGCCGCCAACGTGCGAGCCGCAATAGGCTTGGCAACAGCCAACCTCGACACGCAACTTGCCGCGATCCCAACCGCCATCACAAATGCGAACGCAGTATGGGACGAGTTGATGTCCAACCACACAACCGCTGGCACATTCGGAGGAAGGATCGTGCGATCAATAAATGCGAACAACGAACTGCAACTCAACGGATCGCATCACGCCGCCGCAGTCGTTCACGATTTTCAAGCTGCCGTAATTCAGTCCGCGGCCTTCGCTACAAGCGCAGTAACGCTTTTCACAGGCGCAATGCGAGCCGAACTAACGCCAGAACTTACGGAGATAACCGAGGTTCACGCGATCCACGGACTTGACATCGCAAATGCACTCACGGTCACGCCTACGAGCAGGACATCGGGAGCGATCACGCAAGCGATCACCGGAGACGGCACAACGAACACCGTAGTAACTAGGGTCTAGGTTTATGCTAGCTTCCCTGCTCATCGCTACGCAGGGCTTAATGCCAAGCCCGACGCCGTTATCTATCGGCGTTCAGGGCTTGCTGTTTATTCCGGTCGTTCCGCCGATCAATCCGATCGATCTGCCAGGAGGCGGAGGACGGGAGCGCGAGGAGCGCAAAGTCACAATCAAGGTTCGCGGCAATCGTCTTGTCTTCTCGGTTGCGAATGTCGAAGCGTGCGCTGGTTCGCGCATTCAAGTTGCAGGTTCGTCTTGCTTCACTAATGCTGGCGAGGCAGGACTTTCGATCAGCGCAAAAACAACGGTGCTTGGTAGTCGCAACCATGCTGGCGTGAGTCGCGCAGGGCTTTCTATTTCCAGCACGTTCAACGTCATCGGGTGCGAAGAAGAAAACGAGTTGGAAGTTTATTTGATGGCGCAAGCCGCGATGGCACTGATGGGCGACTAATTGACATCCGCGCCTTCGCATGGATGTCATCGAAGGCGTATCAATAATTTCAATCGGCGAGGCTAAAGGCCACGGGCTATACGTTGACGAGCAGACTTTGATGGAAGTCAAAACGTGCGCGGAGTCATACAAGGGCGGCGTTAAGGTCAATCTGGATCACGGCGCAGGGATCAAGGACATCGTCGGTTTCGTGAACAATTTCCGCATCGTCGGAAATCAACTCTTGGGAGATCTCAACCTACTCGAAACATCGCCAATGCGAGATTACGTCTTGGAGATTTCAAGCAAACTCCCTGACACCTTCGGCATCAGCATCGCCTTCAGCGGCCCGATCCGCGAAGTGGATGGAATGGACTTCGCAAGTTGTACTGAGCTTTACAGTGCCGATCTCGTGCAAACACCAGCCGCAAACGCGACAGGTCTTTTCAGTTTTACAGCCAAGCAAGTTGACAGTTTTTCCAAACAAATGCCCGAAGATACCGCAACAACACCAATGCCCGAAGATTCGGGAGAATCCGAAGTCACAATCGTCGATCTTTCCAAGCGCATGAGCGCACTTGAAGAAGCTTTCGGTTCGATGAAAACCCAGATGGAAGCAATGATTCCAGCTGAAAAGCCAGTAGCCGAAATAAAAGAAGAAGTGGCCGCTGAACTCAGCGTCATTTCCAAGCTCGAAGCAAAGCTCGACTCGATCATCTCCAACTTCGGAGCCGCTCCAGTAAAGGCATCGGTCATCGCTGAAGCAAAAGCAGTCGAAAAATTCGACCTTAAATCAGTCATCGTCCAGAAGACCGAGGAACTCGGCAGCCGCACCGAAGCTATCCGCTTCGCAATGCGCAACCACCGCGAAGCCTACATCGAGGCCCGCGACAACAACGAACTCAATTTTTAATCCCACCTAATTATGGCAACACAAAACGACAACGGTATCCGAAGCTTCACCTTCGCATCCGCGATCACCGCGAACACGCTCGTGAACATCACCGGCGCAAACGCTGCGCAAGCAGCATCAACCGGCGCAAACGCCATCGGAGCCGTCCAAGCTGACGTAGCCGCTGGTGGACAAGGAGCCGTTAAACTATTTTTCCCAACCCAATTCGGAATCCTTTCCGCAATCGCTACAGCCGGTAATACCGTCTTCGCAGTTACGAGCGGATTGGTCGTCGGAACATATGCCAACGCTTCAACCGTGACTCTCGGAGTTGCGATCAACGGCGGCGTTTCTGGTGATGTCATCGAATACGTCCCTAAATTCATCCAATAACCAACTACTAATATGGCACTCTCATACACAACAATCCGCGCCGATATCGCGCAGGCCGTCTTCGAAGGTCTGTCGAACAAAAATAATTTGTTCATCGGAACCGAAGTCATGCCAGTTTACTCGTCCGACGTTAAGTCCGGCGCGTACCTGAAGCTGAACATCGGTGATTCTGAAACTCTCAACGACGACGTTCTGAAGATCGCCGCTGGTGCTGGATATCCCCGCACAAGCCGCCGGTTCACGAGCGATTCTTTCGACGCGATTGAGTACGGACTCGAAGAGGTTCTTCCTGACTCCAACCGCCGCGATCTCGACAGATTTTTCGACACCGAGGTGAACATCGCTTCGATGCTCCTCCGTCAAATCCAAATCAGCCACGAGGCTCGTGTTGCTACAGCAGCATTCGCCGCCAACGGTCTGACCGCGATTAGCGCGACCGCAGCATACACAGAGGCCAACATCACCAGCTTCAATGTTCCCGGTGACGTTGCAGCAGCTAAGTTGGAACTCGCCAAATATGGCGTTCTTCCAAATACGCTCATCATGTCCATGCCTGTGTTCGAGCGCATCCGTCGTTCAACATTTGTGCAGAATCAGTTCTTCGGCGTTGTTCCATCGAATCAAAGCCGTCTCTTGAGCGAAGGCGAAGTTGCCGCCGCTGTCGGCGTTGACCGCGTTCTCGTAGGCCGCGCACCAAAGAACAGTGCCGCAAAGGGTCAAGCCTACGCCGGTGGATTCATCTGGTCGAACACCTACCTCGCACTTGCCACAACCTCCGGCGGAGATTTCTCCGGTGGCGGATTCGGTCGCACGATTGTATGGGCAGCAGATAGCCCCGTGCCTTTCGTTTCCGAAACCTACCGCGACGAGGCCCGCCGCGCTAACGTCCTCCGTGTTCGTCAGAACTCAGCTGAGAAAGTTATCGACGGATCCAGCATCATCCGCATCACAACGGGATTCGCTTAAGATTCCCGCAAGTTAGCATCGAAGAAGCCACCTCGAAAGGGGTGGCTTTTTTGTTTTGTTGACATATACATCAAGGGTAAACATGAACCAAAAAAAGAAGCTGGTCGCAGGGCTTATCTGTGGCAACGAAGAACCGCGCATCGAGCGATGCATAAAGTCGCTCAAACAAATCTGTGACGAGATCGTTATCGTCCGAGCAATTGGAGCACTCGTACCAGATCGCACGCTCGACATCGCCAGGGAACTCGGTTGTCACGTTGACGAATATCTCAACTCTCCGCTGGTCGCAGATTGGGAGCACCTCGACAACTTTGGCGAAGCTCGGAACAAAGCATTCGCCAAGGCTTACGAACTCGCAGGGAAAGACGGCTGGGTTATGTGGGCAGACTGCGACGACATAATTGAACCGGCAATGGTCGCGCCAACGCTGACCGCTCTTGAAGAATGCCCACCGGAACAAGATTGGATTCTCACCGACTACGTTATTCCAGAGCAGGGCAAACGCGCACCACGCGAGCGATTCTTTCGTTACCACACGGCATGGTGGCATCGGCCGGTGCATGAGAACGCGCAGCCTACAAAGGACGTGCAGGTCTGTATGCGGCGCGATCTTGAAATCATACACCAACCACCAATAGGTCATAGGAACAGCAGCGAGCGCAACCGCAGAATCTTGATGCACCAAGATCGGATGACTTCGCATTTCAAATTCTATTTGCACTACGAGAACTTCATCGCAGGAAACAAGGAACTCGCTGCAAAATATGGATCGGAGGCATTGGCCTTGAGCGATCTCGACGGCGTTAACCGCTACGAAATCCTTTTAAATTGTGCCAACATTACGAGCGGAGAAACATCGCTCAACCTAGCACGCAAGGCCAAGGCACTTGAGCCGAACCGCCGCGAAGCCTACGGGCTTGAGGCCAGCATCCTTCTTGACGAGAAAAAATATCAAGATGCTTTAAAAGTGGTAGAAGAAATGCTCAAAGTGCCTACTCCTAAGTTCCCACAATGGACGCACCGAAAAGAGTGGTACGGTTGGAAGGGCGATCAACTCTACGCATGGACGCTCCGACTGCTCGGACGCAACGAAGACGCCGAAGAGATCGAGCGCGAGACGCTGGCAGGATCAAGCAAGCCGAAAATCTCACTAGTCCACGCAACGCGAGGAAGGCCGGTAGAGGCCGTGCAATGTATGACGCTATGGTTATCCCGCGCAACGCATCCAGAGCGCGTGGAGCATATATTTGCGGTCGATCACGACGACGAAAAAGCCGACGTTCTGAAACGATTCAGATCCGTGACACAAAAAGACCATGGGTATTCCGTCGGAGCGTGGAACTTGGGAGCAGCGCAAGCGACCGGCGACATCATTATCCAGTTATCGGACGACTGGGAATGTCCGCCAGGGTGGGACGAGATGATAGGAAAGCGTCTCGACATTTCAAAACCACAGGTGCTTCGTATCTCGGACGGATATAGAAAAGACGATTTACTATGCATGGCGATCTTAACGTGTAAATATTATGAGCAAAATGGACTATTCAACCCACGATTCCGAAACGTCTATTCGGACACAGATTTCACCTTTCGTGCCGCGAAAAATGGGGCGATTGTTGATGCTCGTGACATTAGCATCGTTCATCACCATCCGTTTTTTGAAGAGCGTCCGCTCGATGCTACATACCAGCGCGGAAACGATCCGGAAGAGTATGCAAGGGCAAAAGCAATCTTCGACGAACTCCACCCAAAATGAATAAAGACGTCACTCTTATCGTTTTTGAAGGATTGAAAACGAGGCACGAACAAAGCGAAAAGCTGTTCAACCACCTTTGCGGACTAGGTGGATTCGGAGACGCTGTTTACATCGCGGAGGACTGCAACTATCAACAGGCGATGCATTGGGAATTAGGCCGATTCTCCGACTATATCGACACCTCGCACGCGCTCATTTGCACGCACGATGGCTTTATTGCCAATCCGCACCTGTGGCAGGATTCGTGGCTAGAATACGATATGATCGGCGCACCATGGCCTGCGTCCTGGAACGTGGGACATCGCGTAGGCAATACCGGATTCACGCTCCAGAGCCAGAAGTTCTTGCAAATGGCAGCAAAGGCCGAGGCACTTTGGAAGGGCGAGGCAGGCGATGTCTTTTTGTGCAGGACAATGGAGCAAGGGTTTCGAGATAACGGCATCAAATACGCTCCGGTAAACGTAGCGGCAGCATTCTCTTGGGAGCATTATATCGAAGAAAACACGGCGGGGCCGGATCGCTCATTCGGATTCCATGGCTGGGTCGCAGGAAAATCCGCGGAACAATATTACACGTTTTGAATATCTTAATTATCTATCATTTGAGGCTCGGAGACATCGCTCGGTGCTTGCCGATAGCGAAGCACTTCGCGGATCAAGGGCACAACGTAACCTTTGAGTGCATGGCGGAGTATCACGGTCTTTTCGCGATGGTCGATTACTGCAAGCCGATTTATCCACAGAACGATCACGGCGGATTTGACCGAATCATCAACTTGCAAATCTGGCCAGACCTGCACGAAGACTTTTGTGCGAGTCCGCTGGGTTGGAGCGACTACGTTTACGGACTCTTTCCCGAAGGCAAGAACATCGACAGGCAGATTGTGCTTAACTCGCCTGCCATCGTCACTCCGCCCGAACTCAAATCTTGGGTTCTTTGTTTCCCGACCGGATATAGTCAAGATAAAAAGATCGATCCGAGGGATGTTATTACAGCGGCGCATCAAGTCGCCAACGGAAGGCCCGTTCTTTGCGCGGGGAAGGCCGCTCACGGTATGGCTGAGTTTGAGAGCATAGAATATATGTGCGCATACATCCGGGACGCCAACGAGGTTGTGACGATCAACACGAGCACGAGCATTCTTGCGTCCGCATTTCGCAAAAGCTGGGTTCACATTTCGGACAGCCCGAAACACGACTTCACGCATCCGAATCAGCGCAGAATCGAGCGCAAGTTTTGACGCCTTCCCCACAATGTGGGAATGCTAGACATATTTACTAACGACTTGGTGGCGATGATGGACGATCTTCCGCTTGCGGTCACATTTGGCGAGCGTAATTTTCTCGCCAACCGCACAACATACCGGCGCGACAACAGCCTAGCCGACGGCGGATTCTTAGACTCCGCATCAATGACGATCACGGCGGTTTACGATTCGTTCGTGCAGACCATTTCTCTCGGAGATGTGCTTGTCATTGGTGGCCGACGCTTTCGCGTCACGTCCGCAGAGCTTTCGCAAGACGCTGTCTCGGTCGATTTCAGCCTTGAGGACATCAACAAATGAGCATTTTCTTTCCAGAAGACGAGGGTCGCGAAGTTCCTAACGTCGATAATCAACCGATTCTCCGCACTGAAATTATTGCAGGCGCGGCAGGGCCGACCGGATCGCAGGGTCCGATTGGGCCGGTTGGCGTTGGCGTTGTTACAGGTGGACTTACAGGGCAAGTGCTCGCGAAGAAAACAAACGCTGACTACGATACCGAGTGGGTCACAGGCGGTGGTGCTGGAGCAGCGATCTGGGGCGGCATCGCGGGAACGCTTTCAAACCAGACCGATCTTCAAACGGTTCTCGACGCAAAGGCTCCATCATCCGGTATTTCACCGAGCGCAATTTCGGGAACGGCAGTCATCACGACCGATTCACGATTGAGCGACTCTCGCACGCCGACAGGCGCAGCGTCGGGCGATCTTTCCGGGACGTTCCCAGCACCAGAGGTCATCAAGTTGCGAGGCTATTCAGTCTCGCTCACGTCGCCATCCGACAACCAAGCAATCCTTTTCAATTCGAGCGCAACGGCGTTTCAGAACTCGACGCTAACCATCGGCACTATCAGCGGCCTTTCAGCCGATCTAAGCGGAAAGGTCACAGCGGTCAGCGGAACATCGCCCATCGTTTCTAGCGGGGGAACAACTCCAACAATTTCGATGCCGGTCGCAACTGCTACGACAAGCGGATATCTCGCATCGGCAGATTGGAGCACATTTAATTCCAAGCAAGCGGCGGGGACTTACGTTACATCCGTTGCAGGCACATCGCCAGTTGTTTCTAGCGGGGGAACTACACCAGCATTATCAATTCCGGTTGCGACAGCGACAACAAATGGATATTTAAGCTCGACAGACTGGAGCACGTTTAATTCTAAGCAGGCTGCTGGAACTTATGTCACGTCCGTTGCAGGCACAACACCGATAGTTTCAAGCGGCGGAACAACACCAGCTTTGTCCATTCCCGTAGCAACGGCAACAACAAACGGATATCTAAGCTCGACAGACTGGAGCACGTTCAACGCAAAACAAACGGCAGGCGCATACGTTACTTCGGTAACGAGCGGCATCACCGGCGCAACGCAGCTTACAAACATGATGCAGATCACTTCTGCTGGATATTCTGCGATCACTTCGCCAGTTGCAAACACGCTTTATATTATCGTCGGATGAAATTAAACGACTCCAGCGCAGCAAAAGTTGGTGCAAGCGTTGTTAGTTTCATTGCAAGCGCAACCGCCGCTTTTCGCCAGTTCACGATTTATTCTGCGACAACTTTTTCAACCGTCATTTCTGGAGCATTTGGCATTGTAAAAAATGGGCCTGGAACTCTTACCCTCACCGCAACCAATACCTACACGGGCGGAACTATTGTTAATGCTGGAACCCTACAAATTGGAAATGGCGCAAATAATACGGCCTTGGTTGTGGGAACGACTACCTTAAATGGAGGAAACCTTGCCTACAATCTTAGTGCCAACAACTTTGCTGTAAGTGGAGCGATAACTCTTTCTGCTACGGCTACTGTAACAAAGTTGAACGGCTTGCGTCAGATAAACTTACAATCTGGCACTCTTAACGGTGGCGGTCAGACCTTGAATATTTATGTGGACACAACTGCTGGCACATTGCCACTTTATTTTAATGGGACGGCTGGAACAAGCTTGGGGCAAATAAACATTCTCAACGGCGGCGTCGGTCAGGATGGGACAGGTGGATTACCACTCCGAAATGCAGCAATCAACATTTCTAGCGGGGCGCAATTTAGGACTTATACCAGCCCGACGATCAACAATAATTTCACGCTCAACGGTGGAGCTGGGCCAGATGGCAATGGAGCGTTGTGGAATGAGTCGGTTGTTGCAGCACACACTCCAATTTATACTGGCACGATCACGTTGGCTACTGGCACAAATTCAAGCGTAGGGAACTCGACTTCGGCTTTTTCAATAACGGGTAAAATAACAGGAGCGGGGTCTTTTACAAAAGTTGGAACTGGTATTCTTTCAACCTTTTCGACTCTTACCGTTTCGAATGACTACACTGGGTCAACGACCATCAGCGCAGGCACGCTGCGCGTATTAAAACCATTCGCCACAACAACACCGACGGCTAGTTTTACGGCAACAACCCTATCCGTTTCCTTTAGTGTCGCCCCGACCGCAGGCACGACGTTTCGGTTTTTCCAAGGGACAACTACCAACACCTACGCAACGGTGACTTTGGTCGGTGCTCCAGGGCGAACCGGAGTTTATACATCGGCAAACTCTACGCTTACAATAGCATGATAATTTCACCGAACGAACAGGGATGGGCATTCGACGAGTCAACCGCTTGGAAACTCGTTTACGATGGCAGCACGATCATCTTTTTTGATGAGACAGAAAAGTCGATCTCGACGCAGAGCGTGCTGTTCGTAGGAACAAAAGACGAATGCGAAGCAGAGATCGCGCGGCTTGGGCTTGTTGACGTTTCCGCCCAAGGGAATGATAACGGACTCGACTTACACGCTGACGCTTGAAAAAGCATTGACTGATACTTTTGTTCTCGCGCTCCAGCAAGAGATGCAGAGCGCACTTGTAGTAACGGCAGCGGAGAACTTCGGAACGATGACATTGCCAGCGTGCTTTGTTAAATGCACTCGCCAGCGCGAGAGTATTATCGACTCCGCAATTTTCCAATTCTCCGTTGATATCGCCTTGATCGTGCAGGCCGACGATATGGATCAGATGGCAATGGAGAACTTGTGGTCACAGGTGCTGTGCATTTCGCACGACATCACCGGCCTAAAAACCAAACTCAATGCAGTCCGTCCGCAATATGCTTTTGTCTTCGGCATACTTCGCGACGGGCCAGTTTCACTTTCTTCAAACGAGCGGCACTTTGAACGCTCGGTAACGATCACGGTTCACGCCGCACTTTTCGCAAGTTGACAATTTCCACGAATTACCATGCCAGCAACCGTCATCACCTCATCCGTCGCTTCAGGCGTCGAGTTCGGCCTTCTCCAAGAGACAGGTCTCCTTCTCAACTCATTTTCTCGCTCGGTTCAGAGCGATAAAGCAACCGTCATGGACGCTCTTGGCGATACCGTGGCCGTGGCGTATTTCAACAAGTCTGCAACGATCTCGCTCGACGGCGTCATCAACGGCGGCGTTGCTTACGAACTCGCCAACATCCTTACTCTCGCCAACGACACGACATCCTATGGCGTTTCTGGTGGCGCAGTCATCGTCGATTCCGTTTCCGAAAAGACAGGTGCCGGAACATTCAAGTCGATCACCGTCTCCGCAACGCAGTACCCAGAGATCGTCTAACACCCTGGCTCATGCCGCTGGCTCCCCGGCTAAAGGGAGCCGCCTTTTTATATATGGACTCAAACAAGAAATTCTTCCACACGATCAACCTTAAAGCAGCTGTGGCACTCGCGACGATGGGCTTCAAGATGAACTTCCCACCGGTCACTCGACTGGTGCGCACCGACGGCAAAGAGTCAACGGAGTTCTGGTTTGAAGGCGAGAACTCGAAAGGCCAAGACGCATCGCAGGTCTATCGCCAGATGACAAAAGACGGCGACGAACTTGAAGCGAAAGACCCAGAGAATCCGCTTTGTTACATCCGCGCCGCATTGGCGAATAGGGACGTATTGGTGGACATCATTCGCAATACTCCGCGCTTAATTGAGATCGAACACAACGGCAAACGCATCGCGATTTCAGAGAATGCTTCAGACAAAACCAAACAGGAAATGACGAGATTTTTGAAATGAGCGTTCTGATCGATTTGATTTCAAGTTTAGAAAAGCAACTTTCTGAAGCCGATTCAGAAGCAAAAGCAGCACAGGGCGCATTTTTTAAGTGGCAGCAAAGTGAGGAAAAAAAAGTATTTTCAGTTTTTGAAAACCCACAAAAAACCGAGGAAGATAAAAAGAGAGCGCGCATGGAATTTGATGATCAGGAAATGCAAAAGCGCGTGCTAGAAGTTGATCCAGCTTTTGCAAAGCGAGATAAAATACAACAAAACCTTTCCGAAAAAGTTGAATGGTTAAGAAAAGGTTATGAGATTCTAGATCCAACAACACCCTCTCAAGCACCTTCTGAAGCACCTACGGTTAAATCACCTCAAGAACCTTCCGATCAAGACAGAGAAACGGAAAGGCGCGAGCGAGAATTAATGGATGATGAGAGAGACATGGAAGAGCGCAAGCGGATAGAGGGAGAAGCAAAGCTACCGCGCGATCCAGCAAGCGATCCAACGAATGGCAAGCCTGAAGCACCTTCTCAAAGACCCTCTGAAGCACCTTCTGAAGCACCTCCCCAAGCACCCTCCGATCAAGCCATCGATCAAAAAGCAAAGCCACAGCGCGATCCAGCAAGCGATACGGCGGCGGCGGCGGCGGCGACGGCGACGGGGCCTGAACCAAAGATATTTAAGGATTTAAAGGATTTAAAAAAACAAAAGGATGACTTTAAAAACGTCGCAAAAGATCCGACTAAATCCCGAAAAGAGAAAGAGGATGCGCTTAAGGCTCTTGCAGATAAAGCGAAAGAACTTGTAAGCGACGTTAAAAAAATAACATCGCCATCAGGTAAAAGTGGGGAAGATGGGAAATCGGGATCTCCTGGAAGATCGTATATGCCTTCCGGCTCAAATTTAAACGGGAAAAAAGGGGAAAAAGGGGAAAAGGGTAAAAAAGGCAAAAAGAAAAAAGATGGTTCAGAAGAAAAATAATTTTTATGAAAAAAACAAAACGAAACGAGTTAGAAAAAGACGACGAAATCCTTCGAATTGAAGGCGCAACCGAAAACAAAAGAGAACTGCACAAGTGGGAATTTCGCCCGATCACGGCTTTGACCGTATCATGGATGCAACGCAATGACATTTTCGGAGACAAATTTGATTTGATCTGGAAGAGCGGAGCATATGCCTTTTTACATTCTGCGCCATTTGCAAAGATTCAGCCAGTTGTAAATGACAGAGAATTATTCAGCGATGCAGTCGATCTTTGGATCAGTGAAAACCTCATTCACCACAACGAAATTTCGATGATCTCGGAAGACATGAATGCAGCGTTCAAGCGATATTCTTCCGCTCTCTTCACGTCTCGTGCAGGGACAAGTGAAGGATTAGGATCGGGAAACTAAACAGCCCCAACTGGCTGATCTCTTATGTTTACCGCCTAGTAAAGATCACCTCTTGGGGCTACAATTACATCCTTGAAGAGCTTCCGTTCTCGGCTGGATTGCAGATGATCCAGGCCGACACGTATGCGCACGGGAATCCTGCGTCATGGCAAAACGACACCGTGTCAACGGATGTTGACGCTTTCGCCACCATAGAGGCAACCCTCGCAAAATATGGCAAAGTTTAAATTCGAGAGCTTGAAGTTCGAGCAGATCATGGCGGACTACGCGGAGATCCGCGAGGTCACGATTCCTGACGCCGTCATGCTCAACGCTCGCCTTCTTTGCGTTGAGCTAGCTAGGCGGACGCAGCCATTCGGAGAAGAGCAAACGTCTGGAACTATTCGCGTAAAAAATGACATCGGCAAGATTATCAAAAACACAGAGCAACTTGACGAATACGCTGACAGAGTTGGATCACAAAGGATCAAGGCACGTCTCAATGTTTTGATAAAAAGTGGTCGATTTGATATCGTTGAAACGATCCTTCGCAACATCGGTTTTTTGAATAAGTGGACAGGAATGGAAGTCATTGGCGCGACCAAAATGAAATCCGTTCACAACGAGGCTCGGAACAAAACGACAGGCCGCACAAAGTCACGAGGATCAAAGCTATTTATCGCTTCCGACTCGGATAAAGAGACATACATCTCAGAGGTGCAAAAGCGAGTCGGCATCAGCAAAGGCGGATGGGCCGATTGCGCTACACAGCTGAAAAAAGTAAACAAGGGTGGGCTTCTTGCTGGATTTCCGACTTGGGTAAAAAAGGCAATGAAAAGCGGATCTGGCAAGGTTCAAGATATGACGGGCGACATTAAGAATCCTCGCGTTTTCTTGACTAATAATGTGCCGTGGGCAAGCAACGTCATTCCAGAAAGCGAACAAGACAATGCAACCGCTGTTGTAGTGGTAAAGATGCGCAATCAGATGAATCAGATCCTAAAAAAGAGACAAAAAAACCTTGTAGAAACTTAATAATATGGCCGAAGTAACAGTAGAATTTGGAGCAACCGACACAGGACTTGAAAAGACACTCAAGGCCGTTCAAGACGAACTGACCCGGCTAAAAGACAAGTTATTGAGCGGCGAGCTTTCGATGATCGAGCTTGAAAGCACGATCAAGCGTATCGGGCAGGTTGAAAGCATGGAGAAAAGGATCAAGGCTATCGGCGATTCGTCCACCGAAACATCGCCAAAGGTCGCGGAGCTTAATTCTGATATCAAAAAAACTGGGGATAATTCCGAAACCGCTGGGAAAAAAGCAGGTTCCGGATTTGGAGAAATAGCAATAGGCGCAGGTATTGCGGGCGCGGCAGTTAAGGTTGGAACGGCAGCGATTGATGCGGCCTTTGCTGCCGCGCAGAAGACCGTTCAGAGCTTCGGAGATGCGTTGAGCATGGGTGGCAGGCTTGCGGATCTTTCAGACCGCACAGGCGTTGCTGTAGATAAGATCATGCTACTAGAGCGAGCATTCCAAAATACAGGGGTGGGGGCCGATTCACTGGGGCCGATTATAAACAAAATACAAAAGGCAATTGTTGACGCTGGCGACGGCACGAGCGCAGCCGCTGACGCATTTACTCAGCTTGGCATTCCGCTTTCTACGCTTCAAAACTTATCACCGGATGAGCAACTCCGCGCAATAGGAAAAGCGATTGCAGGCATTCCCGATCCTGCGGAAAGGGCCGCTGTATCGATGGACATATTCGGAGAATCTGGCGGTGCGTTGAACCAATTATTTGCAAACATGGATGGCGAGGTTGAGACAGCAAAGGCTCAACTCGGATCGTTGCCCGAAGTGATGAAAGCGGGAGCAGCGCAATTCGACAGAATCAGCGACAACTTGACGGTCATCAGTGGCAAATTTGTAGAATTTGCGGCAGGAATTATCGACAAAGTCTCCCCTGCACTCGACGCGCTAACGACTGCCTTAACGCTCATTGACGCTACAAAACTAGGTCAAGAGCTTGCAGGATTTTTCACAGGCGCAGGAGAAGGAATGAAGGGATTCCAAGCCGCTGTGGATGCGATTTCCGCTGGCGACATGGGAACGGCATTTCAAATTGTAGGGGAGGCGATACAACTACAATTCAAAGAGACTGCAAACAACGTCTACACCAATATGGTCGCTGCGTTTAAGACAACCGGCGACTTCATAATGGAGCAATTCGCATCAGGTGGGCCGTTGGTTGCTTTGTTTCAAGACTTCGGGAAGTTGATCTCTGGATACATTACGGAAAAGCTCTATAATGTAATGGCTGATTTCATGGACGCCATTGGCAAATCTGGAATGGCAGACACATTCAGATATCAAGCAGAAACATCGGCAAATGAAGTTAAAACCGCGCTTGATGTAATACCAATTCACGCGGAGTTGACCGCTGAAAAAGCTGGCGAGTCGATGAGCAACATCCCAGAAAACTTCAAAGAAAACATGGCCGACGTTCCGCCGCTGTTTACCGACCTAGAAAAACACCAGCAGGAAATTGATCGACTGACGCAAAGCATCACAAAATCACAGGACGATCAGACGGCAACCGTCAGCGAAACAACAAAAGAGCAGGCGGCAGCAGAGCAAGAGGCGCGGAAATACTTTGACGAATATCAAAAAGGACAAGCAAAAGCAGCGGAGGAGGACGCAAAAAAGGCAAAGGCGCAAGCAGAACAGAATGCGCTAAAACAAGACGAACTAAAATACCAACTTGAGCTAGCCGAGGCGCAAGCCGCTGGCGACTCGGAGCGCGTCACTGCTTTGCAAGAACAAAAGAAATATGCCGAGGATGTTAAAAAAGCATTGGACGCAGGACTTGATCCAGAACAAGCCGCTACGTTCGCGACCAACATGGCTATCGCCGCAAACAACTCCGCAAATATAAAGCAATATGACAAGGAAGGAAATCCTTTGTTTTTTCAGGCAGCAGAGAACTCTAGGAAACTAAATGAAAACCTAAAATCTGCAACAGGCTTTGCCGACACGCTTTCAAAAATGAAAGAAATTGAAGCCATGAGCAAGGCTCACAACTCTTCAAAGGGTGCGCACGATGAGCTAAAAGCAATGGACAAGTTGCTTGGAACCGATCTTGCTCAAAAAAGTTTTCCTGATCTTGCTAAAAAGCTAGGTGTCGATAAAATCGGGCAAACAGGGCAAGAGCAAATTGAAGCTGTTGTCGCTTATATGGACAAAGTGAAAACCGACCTTTCTAAAAACCCAATTGATTCGGCAAAGGGACAAGATGCAATTAAAGAAATAATCAAATTTTTAGGCGGAAATCCACTGAAGGCAGATTTGGTTGTCCAAGCAACCGACGCGCAAGATAAAATAAAAGGCCTTGGAGATGTCCCGGTTACAGTTACTGCAACTGTAGATAAAAAGGCTTTTGATAATTCAATTACTGGGTTAAACACGGAAATAAAAAACAACTTCACCGGCGGAACCGGTGGAGTTGGTGGAGCTGGAGGAAATTCGCAGGGCGGAGCAGGTGGAGATGCAGGAAGCGGAGGAGATGGAGGGACAGGCGGAGATGCAACCGTTCCGGCAACGATGGAAGATGTTATGTCCGCGATCAAAGGGTTTGTGGAAACAATCAAAGACAAGGTAGTAAATCTTGACGGAAAACTACCGCAACCAGTTTTAGCATAAAAGTTATGGCACATACATATTATGGATCGGACGGCTTAATTTTAACAAACATAACAAAAGAGAATTTCGACAGCGGCCTTAGCCGCGTCGATTGCATATACAAGTGCCGCACAACGAAGGCCGACGCTCTGGAGCAAACACTGGTTGCAGGGCTTCGCGTGCCAGATCGGCAGGATTACTTGATCCGTGAAAACGCGAAGCGCAAGGACGAGACGGATGGTTTCACGACCTTTACCGTCTCTGGGTTTTACGCGAGCTTAGTGACTAGTCCGAATACGGTCACACCCATCCCAAGCGTGCTGGGAGCGCAATTATCATCGTCGGATTTGTATTTTTATAATAATTACAATCCGCAAACAATCTATGGCTCGGGTCTCGTTAGTGTCTTTAAAATGAACATCCTATGCGACACGATTACGCGAAAATTCACAATGTTACCGACCGACTCGGTTACTTCTCTGAATTTACCGGAAGAGACTTTGAAAACAAAAATCTTAAGTGCTACAGCTTACGGTGGCGGACAGCAATTATCCGTTGCCGAACTTGAAGCATACTTGTCAGCAGACTCAGCATCATATTGGCCTTCCGATGTTTTCCCGTTTTCACCAGAACTTCATAAAGCAATATCGCAATACATACCCGGAACGCTTGAGGCGTCCATATCAGGACAAGTGGAAATAATCAACGTAAACCGATCCAGTTTCGGAAGCTACGATGAGGTCACTGTGACGTGGGGGTTATCTTTAAATCGAACATCGGTTACAGTGACTTACCAACAAGGCGCACCAATATATGAATGATTTTCCAAACGATTTCCGTGATCAGATAACAGCTGGCAAATCGACGTCTCCGATTTCGGCGTCAAACCTGATGCAAAATTTCGCTTGGGCAAAATTGGTTGCCGATCCGTCATTGATCGAGGATACAACGCAGCTTGGTTTTTCTGCTCGAAAGCTTAAAATCCCAGCTATCAACAATAATGGGAATAGGGTGCTCTCCTCGACAGGCGGGGCGTTAAGTTGGAAAGAGGACATCCCAACGCCACCAGCATCTGGGACATACGTCCTCGGCGCAATTTCGGGCGCGTTGACGTGGATCGCAACCGAGGAGTGCCCATGATCCTAGGCCGCACACCAGCAGGAGCTATCAAAACAAAGACCGACGGCGGCCTTCGCGCTGTGAATTGCGCGTGTTGTGGTGGGGGGGTTATAATTCCATGCAGGGATTGCCCGCCATTTCTTAAAAATTTTGAATTTTCGTTGTCGGGAGATCAAGTAAGCATTACTGAACAATTTCAATATCCTTCAACCGATGGATACAATCCTCTCCGAACTTGTTCTGATTTTTGGGACGCATTTGGCCCTGGTGCATCTGAGACAAATTTGTATCTCATAAATATTAACAGGAGCTCAACAAACGGCGAGTTAAGCGGATGCTGTTGGACGCTTACTCTTGATGTGTTCGGCACATTTGAATTTATATTTGAGGGAAATCCTGATATTTGCAGCGTAATAGGTTCTGATTCTGTTAATATAACCAGTTTAAATCCGGTAGGGTCTTATCCATTTACAATCTCAGCGCAATGCGATCCATTTGGGCCACCGACTGACTTCAATTTCATCGTGACCGTCTCATGACTTACGAGGAATTTTTAGCGAAAATGCCAGAAGACTTGCGAGAGAAGCACGCGCAAATGCGATCAGCTATAAATGCGGGACATCGCTTCGCTAGCGCAGGCTTCGCCACCACCCCACCCGAAGCACTCGCCACCCGTGAAGCAACGTGCCGCGCCTGCCCCGAATGGGACGCGCAGGCACTCAACGCCACGGGCCGCTGTCGCAAGTGCGGGTGCTCGACGTGGGCAAAACTACGCATGGCAACCGAGCGATGCCCGATAGGCAAGTGGGAAGCTGTTGACAAAACACCCGAATAAATGGCACGCGATCTTTTTATTGACACAACGAACCGCAGACTGGCCACGAGCTTGACGAGCCTTGCACCAGCAACAACGCCGCGCTTCGTAAAAGGCGACAACGGCGCGATCAACCTGTATTTTCTGGAGGCAACAGGCAACGTATCCGCTCCGTTTAACGTGATCGACTACACCGGAACGAGCGTAAAATTCGGCGTAGGAAGCCGCACAGGAACTCCAGCCAGCGGCACGTTTACTCTCTCATTCGGAGGCCAGACGAGCGGCGCAATCGGATTCAGCGCGACCGCAGGCGCGATCTCGTCCGCGCTCAACTCGCTTTCGACGATAACCGCCGCAGGCAAAGTGTCCGTAGACGGCACGATGGCAACCAACTTCGTTGTGTCCTTCAACTCTGCCGGAACGCAGGGCGCGATCACAGGCAACTTTACTCGACTCATTCCGACCACAACCGCTCTCATAGACGAGCGCATCGCAGGAGACGCGACCAACGCCGAAATTCAAGAGCTTCAACTTCGCCTTGCGCCAGCAGTCTACGAGCCAACGTGGACGGATCTCGGCACAGCTTTGACCGTCAGCGTTGCAACCACGATAACCGGATCAACGCTCAACAACGAAGTCCAACGAGTCTCGTTTTCTCGCGCTCCGTATCTCGGAAGCTACCGCGTGACTGTTCCAACCTACAACGTCGACATCTCAAGCACCGTCACCGCTGGCGTATTCATCACAACGAGCAACCACGGTCTTTCGCTCTCTCAGCCTGTAGTTCTAACAGGCTTCACCGCGTTGACCGGCTACACGGCAGGCATCCAATATTTCGTTCGCTCGATCCCACAGACGACCGAGTTTTTGCTAGGTATAACAGCGGGAGCAACCGCGATCACTACCGGCACAGGCACGGTGACGACGGGCAGCGTTGCAACAACCATTCTACGCCAGACCGACCCGCTCGACGCAACGACGACCGCCGCGCAGCTACAAGCGGCTTTGCAAGCACTAGACAGCATCGGCGCGAACAACCTGACTGTGAGCGGCATTCAAGGCAGTTATTTCGACTTGACATTTGGCGGAGATAAAGAATTCACCGACTTGCCGACTCTTCAAGTTCAGAGCGGCTTGAGCGCAACGCCGGGCAAAACAGCCGCTGTGGATTTTAATACGTTCGGCGTTCGCGATCTGCTCCTCAATGCAACATCGGTCACGACCGAGATCGAGGTTGAACTCACGACCGCAGGCGAGCGTAGCACGATCATTCTCCAACCATGCACACTTACCGAAGAACTCATTTCGCAAGGCGGGTTGAGCTAATGGACAACCACACTTTCCACACGTTCGTCGGTACGAGCGCGCCAGCAATGGCTGTTTTGATCTCGTTCTCCGAGGTCGAGGCGTGGCTTCGCATCGCTTCTCTCTTGCTCGGAATTTGCATCGGTGCGGTATCGCTATACAAAATGCTGAAAGCTAAAAAATCATGAAGACACTATTTTCAAAACTCAAAGAACCATCCACAATTCGCGGAATCGCCATCATCGGAGCAGTTGCAGGACTCAGCCTAGAACCAGCGAAATGGGACGCTATCGGTTCGGCACTAGCGGCGATAATCGGCTTGATAGAAATCTTCCGCAAAGAAAAATGAACGCTCGAAAAATCGCGCTGTGGATGATCGTTCTTTCATTTGCGTTCTTGGGCATGGCGTTTCTTACGTCATGCGCTGGATTTAATAATCCTTCGTTATGCGTCAAGACGGACTACGGAACTTTTTGTTATGAGTTACCAGAAATACCATCGCTAAAAAAATGACCTTTGACGAGCGAAGCGAGATCAACTTGGCAACGCTCCACCCCGAAGCGCAAAAGGCCGCACGCGCCTTCCTAGGCGTTGCAAAGGTCATCTGCGCAAAAGTCGGTTGTGACGTTAAGATCATTAGCGGCACGAGATCGTATATGGAGCAAGATGCGTTGTATGCGCGGGGCCGCACGACACCAGGAAAGAAAATAACGAATGCCGCCGCCGGTCATTCAAACCATAATTTCGGCATCGCTTTCGATGTCGGAATTTTTCGCGGAAAAGAATACTGCGAAGAACATCCGCTATACCACGAGCTAGGCACGCTTGGTAAAAGCCTCGGCATGGAATGGGGTGGCGACTGGAAATTTGTTGACGAACCGCACTATCAACTACGTCCGCATTGGGCGAAGGGCATGACCGAGCGCGATATGCTCGCCAATTTACGCAATAGAGTATCGAAAAAAATAGACGTTCTTGCTTGAAAAAACGAAAACAGCCGACGGTTGAATCGGAGCGAACAGAAGCACTCGCGGAAGCGAAACGGCTTCTGTCGGAGCATTATGACTGTGGCTTTACAATCGTCAGTTGGGAGCAGGGAGGCGAGACGATGCACGGAGAATTCGTATTCGGCAACAAGTACGCCGTCGAGGGACTCGCAGGAGATTCATTCAGCATCCTATTTCCAGACACCGAGGAAGAAGAGGAGGACGAAGAAGCATGAAAATGACATTGGAATTCGACGAGACCGAGCGATACGAGCACGAGGTTGCCTGTAAAGGTCTTGATATTCTGATCCTGCTTGACGACATCGACCAAGAGCTTAGATCCGCTCTCAAGCACGAGAGCGGCGAATTTGCAAAGCTCGACGTGGAAACTATGGAGGCCGTTCGCGCTTGGATTTGGGAACAACGAACCAGCCGGAACATCCCAGAACTGACATGAAAGG
>Ga0114980_10000416_pt1 | contig 30975 bp, 54 predicted proteins | sample S_140806_EF_Meta_FD_87018 | JGI IMG/M metagenome (GOLD analysis project Ga0114980, IMG submission 87018) | Freshwater microbial communities from Lake Simoncouche, Canada to study carbon cycling - S_140806_EF_MetaG | ecosystem: Environmental > Aquatic > Freshwater > Lake | place: Lake...
CAAATCGCTGTCCCCTCTCCACTTATCGAAAGGAGCAACACCATGAACTACCGAATCAAACTCAACACACAGGAAGATGAGAACGCTTCTCGTGGCACAAGATACTACGTCGAGTTCGAACGACTCGACGATTGGAACACATCACTAGGCGAGACAGAAGGAGAAACATGGCAAGAAGCCATGTGGCTAATGCTAAGCAGACTACAGGAAATGGGGGAAATCTAATGGGAGCACGTATCAACTTCGTACTAAAGGTCTATCCGAACGAACAAGCACACGTCACACTCTACTCACACTGGGGCGAGACAATGTGGCGTGAAGAACTAGCCTTTGCTTTAAGCAAAGCAACACCACGATGGACAGACCAAAACTATGCAGCCCGCATAGTTGTATCACAACTAATCGGCGACCAATGGAACAGCGAGACAGGCTTCGGCTTGTTCACTAGCGTTGACGGCGAGGACTTAGGGGACACCACTGTAGTGGTGGACTTTACGAAACAGACTGTCAATGATGAGGGGCATGAACATTCGTTCAATGCTTTCATCGAGTACCAACAAGAGATGAAGGAGTACCACGTATGACACAGAAAACAGCACTCACTTTCAGTGAGTGGGAGGTTAAGTACAAGCCGAAGGCTAATCACATTGTAGAAAGTGCATCCTTTCAGGATGAGGACGGCGTCGGCATTATGTTCGAGACTTACGGAGTAGAGGTGGACTATGTCCGCACCAATTCCAACGAGCACATCTGGACATACATAGACGAAGACGATAAGGGCTACATCATTGCGGGTTATCACTGGATAAACCGCATTGGTTACTTCGTAACCACAGAACCATGGACTGATGAGTGGGAAAGTATCTCACTTGATGAGGAGGATAACTAATGACCAAGTACATAGCCAACGAAAACGGTGACTGGTGGGAGTACGTAGAGGACTCTGTCCTCTTCGTAATCGACGACACCGAAGGTCACATAAGCAAGGCAATGCAAGAGGAGGACACATCACCCGATGATGACAAGTTCGAGAAGTTCATTTGGCGATACGGCAAAGCCGTAACAATCAAGGAGGTTATCTAATGATGGGCTATAAGTATGCAGACATACAGAAGTTCGGCACTGCTCTGAATAGAGCAGAGTTCTATCTACCACCGAACGATACGGAAATAAGGGAGGGTCTCACTCAGGTGTGGGATTTCTTCGAAGGACTACTAGCCGAAGGCTATGTAGAAGGAGAGGAGCAAGAATAATGGGACGCAATACAGCGCAAGACCTAGCGGAGAATGTCATTGACATTCGCCAGTCAATCGCAATACAACTGACGAGTAATCACTACCCGCCAGTGCCACTTAGCATGGTGGAACCATGCATCGAGGCAATCTATGCAGTATCCGAAGGACTAACCCATAAGCAAATCAATCTGCCGAAGGGTGTCAAATGGCGGGGCTATCCTACGGCTCCCGCCTACACGATAGTCGAAGGTCATCACTTAGAACCATGGTGTGATTATGACAACGACTAAACACATCATGGACATGGACATACACGAGCTCGCGGATCTGGTGTGCTTTGGATACGAAGGACATCCTTGTACCAACACACTCGATGAGTATGGCTGTCGCAATTCCATGAAGGACAACGAGGCATTCTGTGCTGAGTGTTGTGAAGATACCAACGGAGGTGCGTGTTGTGGGTAGCACGTCATTCATAGATAACACATCGAAGATGTGTATAGAAAGTGGCTCAACAAATCAACCAACAAAGGAGGCAACACAATGAACTACAAACTCAGAGCAATCAACGATGACTCGATTTCCCTGAACGGAACTCATGGTCAAGGCTCAATCATCACGACGATGCGTAATCTCACGCTTGCATTCGGTGAATGCGAGGAAGAAGAGAGCGACAAGACACGCTACATGTGGTTCCTCAAGTTCGAGACGGACGAAGGGGAAGATGTCGTTGCCGACATCTATGACTACAAGAACTACGACGAAGACAACGGCATGCGTATCGCCGACATCGAACTCGATGAGATATTCGAGTGGAGTATCGGCGGGACTAGTGCTCATGCTGTCTATGCAATCATGGATGCCCTTCGTAAGCGAGGCGTAAGTTTCGCTGGCGTCAAGGTCAACCACCCCTAACGAAAGGACGAACATGCTATCCCTGAAACGTAGCAATGACCGCAAGGTCACCAATCTAGTAACACCTAATGGTAAGCAGTCGGCTATCGCCAACACCTTCGGCTTACCAGCAGGCAAACTCTTCTCATGTCCCGACGCGACGTCGATTTGTGAGAAGGTCTGCTATGCAGGTCGGCTTGAGAAAGCATACAAGCCAGTGCTTGCAACTCTCATGCATAACTGGGGACTACTCAAGGATGCAGACATAGACACAATGGTCGAACTACTCGACGACATGCTTGTTGATTTCATCGCAGATTGTGAGAGACGGAATGCCCCGAAGTTATTCCGCATCCACTGGGACGGCGACTTCTTCAGCGGTGAGTATGAGTATGCATGGCAGAAAGTAATCATGATGCATGAGGACGTGCAGTTCTGGTGCTACACACGAGTGCGATCTGCTGCCTATTCCCTATCGGGACTAACAAATCTCTCGCTGTATTACTCAACCGATAGCGAGAACAAACACATAGCCGAACAAGTTCGGCGTGATACCGACACCAAACTAGCGTATCTATCCACCACTTTTGCTGATGCAGAAGAGGAGATGACACGTATCACTGGCAAGGTAGGTGCGAAATGTCCTGCACTTACCAAGCAAATCCCGCTCATCTCAACGAGCGGTTCAGCCTGCGTCAGCTGCGGGCTCTGCGTATACGGAAAGTCCGACATACGATTCAGCACATCTAAGAAATGAGGAACTAATGGAAGCATCATTCATGATCACACAAGTGGAGACAACCATGTCTAACTACACCAACCAATACCACCGATTAGGTATGCAAGACCTTGCTATCTGGCAAAGCCTTGAGAGTATCTACTCACGACCAGAAGAGTACGACCTCGTGCTTACCTCAACACGTGAAGAAGCCTTTGACCGCATGGTCAAGGACAACTGGCACGTAGATATGGGCGACCATTTCTTCGGGCTGGATTACGAAACGATAGATGAATGTGTACTTGATTACGTCAAGGCTAACAAGTTAGTAACCGATACAACAGAGGAGGAAGAATGAGTGAGGCACTAGTCACCAGTAAATATACATTCGTCTGCGATCCAAACGAGTGTGACACCATGTTCGAAGTAACTACATCGGATGGGTTTGGATTTCCATCTGGAGTTACGCAGTTGAAGTGTCCGTGTGGACGTAACACAACGCTTGTGTCATTCATAGATAGCACATCTTTAGATGTGCATAGAGATAGCCAACCAACCGAAAGGAGCAACACCATGACAACAGAAGCACCAGAAGTAACGCCAGACCAGCAGAAGATTGTGTACCTCGAGGAAGAAAAGGTTGCACTTCAGAAGCGTGTCGATGCACTAACGATTGACCTAGCAACACAACGCAGTATCGTAGATGAACACCGCCGTAAAGTAAGCAGGTTATTCACCAAGGTGAATGACTGGATTGAAGAGAACGATGCCGAAGAGGACACAGAGATACCACTCGGTGAACTCGATGACATCCTTTATGGTGTACATGGCAGTCGACTTGTCTTCGACAAGGAATATGAAATCCAAGTACAGCATGTTGTGTATGCAACGTTTACTGTCCGAGCCAAGGACGAGGAGACTGCAGCCACAGAAGCAGAACGCTACGAGATGAACGAGCCATCGTTCGAGACCGAAGCCGACAGCGTGGAGTATGAAGTTGACCGCGTTGTATACAGCCAACGAAAGGAAAAGTAATGACGATAAACAGAGGAGATGTCTGCGCCAACGGAGCCGTTGTCGTAGATTGCAAGAAGGCATGGGATGAATCAGGTTACGTAATCCTATGCTTGTGGATCAATGACACACAGTCACAGCCATATACCCGCACAGCTGACCCATACGTAACGTGGTTCGCTCGACGTGAAGACGGAGAAATCCGTTGCTTCACTGGTCATTACCATGACCAACTCTCAGATGCAGTTGTTGATTTCACCAGCCGTATCTGATACCCTCACCTACAACCCAACACGAAAGGAACTACCATGTCAAACCTAACAATCAAGTCCCGCCGTAATGCATACAGCATCATCGGCGAAGAAGTAACAGCAACATCAGCACGAGACGCAGCCACACAGGCTGGGCTCGACTGGCATGTATCACTAGCCGACGTTCAAGCGTTGGCTGTATCAAACACAGGTGTTAGCCAACTCGAAGTGCCTAACACTTTCGCTACTGTCCGTACCAACGAGGACAACACACAGTCAGTGCTTGGCACTGTCGGTGGACGATACAAAGTATTCCAGAATGCTGAGATGTTCTCAGGTCTAGATGCTCTGGTCGATTCAGGAGATGCACGATATGCATATGCTGGTGAAGTCAAAGGTGGAGCACAGGTATACATGGTGCTCGAGCTACCTAAAGGTGTGAAGATTGGTAACGATGAGCATAAGGCTTATCTAGTAGCACGAACTTCACATGATGGTTCAACTGCACTGCAGATTGCACCAAGTGTAACTCGTCTACGCTGTACCAATCAGATCGCTGGCATCTTCTCTAAGTCAGCGACCTACACACTCAAGCACACAACCAATGCCGAGTTCAAGATTGAGGACATCCGAAAGATTATCCCAGTCACATACACTGGTATCGAGTTCTACGAAACCGTAGGCAACAAGCTTCTCAAAGAGAAGCTAACCGATATAGAGGTAGACAACATCTTCAAGAAGATGTGGTCACTACCATCCTTCGTTGAGCAATCGCCATATGCACTGCTTTCAACAGGGCAGAAGCGACAGTACAACTCGGCAATATCTGCACGAGATGCAGCCAAAGGTATCTACAAAGGTGCAACTGGCACACAAGAAGAACTGTATGGCACAGCGTTCGGTGTGTTCCAATCAGTGGTTGAGTACGCTGACCACTACAGTCACAAGACAGAAGCAACTCGAGCCGAGCGTGTCATCAACGGTTCGGCTGACCGTATCAAGAGCAAGGCTCTTGCCCTACTAACGAAGGGAATCTAAATGGATAAGGAAGACCTATACATCCAGCCTCGCATCTCAACAAGGCTGGCACAGTACATACAAAAGGCACTCGATTACCTACACATCTATGCACAAAAGATGGATGACCCAAGCGTGATCGAGCCTGAGCTACACAAAGAAGCAGATGATGCCATGATTGACATCATCTTAGACGCACCGCTACCAGAGGAGGAATCTAATGGGTAAGTTAATCAACAAAGATACACTCGGTGTCCGTGTTGGGGGTATGAAAATTACCCCCATCGCTGGCTGGTCATGGTACTGTGGATACCATGACTCATACGGAATCGGAGATGACCGCGACGAAGTCGTGTTCATGTTCGGTGCTCATATGAAATACAACGAGGTCGACGGCGATGTATGTGAACCGTACTACAAGGAATGGCAAGTAAAGGAGGAAGCATGATCTACTTAGCAAGCGTGTGTCTCATCTGTTCATACTGCAATGCAGAGATTGAACGAGTCACAGAACGCGAAGCACAAGAAGCACTGGCTTGGCATCAGAAATATGTGCAGTGTATGAAGGAATACTAGTGGGCAAGCCACGTCCAACAGAGATACGTCTAGTAGCGAAGCTACTAGATCCAGACGCTGAGAACTCCGAAGATGCTGCAGCATTAGCGATTGAAATCATTGAGGCACTAGATAACTCTAGGCTTAAACGAGAATCGTTTATTGTTGTAGCAAAGTTGGCGGACTGGGTTCCCTTGCAGGCATGGGGGGAATTCAGTACCCGCTTACAAGCAGAGAAGTTCTTCCCGCATCTATCAGCACCAGGTCCAGATACTGGTGGCAAGGGTGCAATAGCAAGGCTAGAAAATCCAGATGATTTACTCAAACGAATAGGAGCACAGTAATGTTCTACAACGGATTCACTTTGCTCATGCAGATACTAGCAGGCATGAGTATGTACTACGTTGGTCGACACTTTGGTTACCACCAAGGTGAGCAAGAGATGTATCAGAGATGTCGTAGTGCTGATGCAGTACGAAGAGAATTCTTTTCCGACATCAGTCGGAACTAGGTTCAGAATCAAGGGCGGGGGCTTGTGCCTCCGCCTTTTTTTCTGTCTCGTCCGCGACTAGGTGCGTGATCCAAAATAATTTATAGTAGTCATAGTCATAAGAAAATCTCTTCATGTGTTTAACTGTTGCACCTGTATGTGCGTGAAGTGGGACACCAGCTTGCTTCATTAGCATGAAGAACTGGATGTCTTCCGATACATACTGAGCATCAGTACCACCACTAGAATGCTCAACAAAAAATGGCTTGTCATGACCATGAAATTCTTTCATCTTGTCAGCCACTGATCTATGCATCAGGAAGAATCCATAGCCAGCATAATCACATTTAACTATGGCATTAGGTTCCATTGGATGTAGGTATGACATCTGATGGATGTCATCTGGATGCGCTATGAATAGACATGGGTACGGAGACATCAACGCCTGTTCATTCTCCTTGGAAATAAAGTATGTACCACTAACAGCTGGCATTGTCTTAGCGTCAGCTATATTCCAAATTTTTTTCAGCGCATCGTTGGTTACATGGATGTCGCTATCTACCCAGAGAATCCAATCAAAGTCTGATGCATACCAAGTATCAAATGCCGTCTGTCGTTGACGCCCGATCTGATTACCTTGCACACGTTGAGCACCTCTGATTGGCAAACCACTGGTCAGAACTGTGTAGACCAAACCCTCTGTGAACTTACCGTCTACCATCCCATTGTCACACCATGTAAGCATCATCTTTTCATTAGCTTTGTGCATGATTACCTCCCCATCCTGTCCCTGTAAATTTAATTGGTGGTGCATTATATATTCTAGTTAGTGTGCTACCGCATACAGGACAGTCATACTCTTGTTCATCCTCTGTCATGCCACGTTCGATGATGACAACTTGTCCGTCACCTGGACATTCATATTCATAGTTCATTAGTAAGGCGTAGCCCCTCCCAGTTTATCTGCTATCTCTTTGATTCCTTTAGCAATCAATTGCTCAACACGTTGAGGTGAGATGTCCCAAGCTAGTGCTATCTCAGCTAATGGCTGGTCGTTAACAAACCGACACGTAAGAATGCCTTGCATTCTTGAGTCAAGCTTCTTCATTGCTGCATCTACATCAGCAATCATTGCTGCTAAGTTGTTACCCTCATTAGCCAATCGCTTGACCTTGACACCATGTACATCTGGATCGAATACTTGGTTAGCCAAGTATGATTCATCAGTACCAGCAACCTTGATCAAGCTTTCAATTAACTCGAGGCGATAGAAGTATTCATCGCCGAGTTCATAACCTAAAGCTTTGGCTTTTTCCTTACGAACATACCGCTCGCCAGCCCTACGTATGAATGTATGAAACGCTTTATACCCTTGCTTCTTCTCAATGGGATCTTCGCGGTCAAGGTACTCCTTGACTTTATCCTTACGCTTCCATGCGTACTCATTCATTGCTTGTCTAACATCTTCAAGCTCAACGAATCGATGATAACGTTTAGATAAATGCCAAGCGATACCAGATGTTATCTCATTGATCTCTTGCCATATCGGATGGTCTCTTGTTAGGTCAGACATATTGCCTAACCAAGTACGTGTGTGCAGCAAGTAACAGATCGGGATCATCACCCAATAAACCTAATGCTCTGTTGTGATTAGAGCAGAGTAAGCCACGCACCTTGCCAGTACGATGGTCGTGATCTATATCCAACGCACGAACTGATGGACTAGCACCACAGATGTAACAGCCACCACCTTGTGACTCAAGCATCTCTTCGTATTGTTCTACGGTAATACCATAAGAACGAATCCGTGAACCACGTTGCTCATTGTAAGTTTTATTTCGATTGCGTGGCATACTTCTCCCAGATACCCCGCTCTACCATCAAAGCAATGATGGCGTAGTTAGCGATGTCAACGAAGCTATCTTCAAGAGCTTCGTTGTTGGGCTCGATGGAGTTGTATATAAGATTCTTAAGTCGCTCAAGTTTGTCGGACATGCGAACCATCAACCCATTCGTAGCACCGCCAGGTGCATTCCAAATGTTTAGTGGTCCGTAGTCTTGTTGCTTAGATACTAAGATAGCCAAGAGTTCTTGGTAAATATCACCAGCATCATCCGAAAAATCTTGGATGGTTAGTTTGTTCGTCGCCAACGGAGCACCTTTCAGTTGTTAATTGCATTAACTAAATCAGCTAATGCTTGCGCTCCTTGGTTGACAATTATACTATTAACATCGCTATCTGGCGGTAGCGACACGCGGACAGCTTGAGGGATTGCATCCTGCAATCGACGAGCAAGTTCCTGCCCTGGATTAGAGCCATCCTCTTTAGCATCGTTGTCAGTACAGATTACAACAGTGCCAATCCCATCAAAACACCTACTAAAATAAGGCTTCCAAGCATTGACGCCAGCAACGGCAACCGCTGGGAACCCAGCAAGAGTCGCACTAATCGCATCTATTTCTCCCTCTACTACTAGCACTTGGCTAACTGCATTAACTATTGCACTGACATTGTATAGGTGGTGCTTCTGACCAGTAGGTATCATGTACTTAGGATCCCCGCCATCAATGCGACGGAACTTAAACCCAACTACACCAGCCTCTGTTATATAGGGGATGGATAGGTGATGCTTAAGTCTGTCCTCATGACCAGGTGCTACCTCGGCTACGTAACCTAGCAAAAATTTTTCGGCTCCATCAAGGATGCCACGTTGTGTTAGGTACGCCTCTGCTGGTGAACCAGCAAGGCTGTTGTGGTACTGATGTGCTGCTTTAGTCCAGAGATCTATGAGTTTGGGATTAGTCTTCATACTTTCTCCTGCCTGTGCGTAATGAATGGAGGTGCAGTGTATACATCATTGCGAGCAGCAATCTGCATTGCTTGTTTCCATGTTGCACCACCCGCTAGTGCGCCTAGTGCAAAGCTTGACCCTGACCCTACGCCATACAGCCCATCATCACGTAAGTATACAGAATAAGAATCATCTACTTGGTAGATAGTTCCATTGATTGCAAGTATAAACTCAAACCCAGCATCTGCATCATCCTTATCTGGTACATACCCTGACTCCTTGATGCAATCTCTTATGCTTGGTGCAACAGTTGTAATCATAAAGTGATACATGTCTTTGATGTTAACTGGTATAGCTGGCGGTTTCCACACATGTTGTATCACATCACATGGTTGCACATCACCAGCACCAGCAATTAACCACTTACCCCGCTTGCTAATCTTAGTAACAATTGGATGTGAGTATGGTCTGTTCATTGCAGTGGTGCGTGAATCGGCTGCAAGAATGCAGCCGTTGTCTTGTTGGATACCAATGATTGTTGTCATCGAGATCGTAACCTTGGTGGTGTCCACCGCCCACTCTTCTTACTGCGACGATTGTGAACAATCGGAGTAGAAGATTCTTTGCCAATATTTTTTTCAGCCCATGACCGAGCTTCTGGGTATGCTAAATGTTCACGTGCCATGATGATCTGTATACCAGAACCACCAGCAGCACATGCATAGCATACCCAGACGCCCTTGTCTGAGTTAACTGAAGCAGATTTACGAGAGTCGTCATGCACTGGACAGAGAATAGACTTCTCACCTTGCGGTAAGTCCAATCCATAATGATTAAAGACTGCTTCAAGAAACTCAGGCTGGTTCACTTAATACCAATTCCTTTCTTGATGGAACTTGTATGCCTTGCACCAAGTTCCGTAACGATGAAGCACATACTCGTGTGCTTCTGATGTTTGTTTCAGTATGGACCACTCGGGTTGTCCCCATAGTAGTTGCCATACTCCACGTGCTCCACTCGATTTGTTGTAGGAGCCTACGTTGTATCGGCTTTCCTTGTACGCAATCTTCTTCGCACAAGCTGCCTCTTGTTTGTCCGTTGTTACTGTGCTTATCGCAAGCTCTATCGCTGGTTCCTTGTCCATCGCCATGATGCGTTGGTCCAAGGTCATGATTGGAGACTGTGCTTCCGCTGGCGACATTAAAACCAATGTCGCCGTTACTACGGTTAATGCAATCAACCGCATAGTTACCTCTTTTCAGTTGGTAACGCACTGTCACTGTGTTACCTATGTCCATTGTAACCTGCCTGTTTTAGCAGATCAGCCCAGAGCCATGCGGGCATTACCGCGTATGACTCTGAGACATTTGTAGTGCCACGCTTTTTTATTAGCACCACGCCAGTCTCAGCATCAGCATGAGTCATCTCATCTGAGAGCTCCTGCAGATAGCCACTGAGAGTGATCTTCTTTTCGTTCTTACATTCTATCACTACGCCATCGATGCCATCAATATCACCAACGTCGTCGTGACGACCTGCACCATACGCACGTTCAGCGCATGGAAATCCATACGAGACTAGCCACTTGACTACATCTCGCTCATACTGTGAGCCTTTGCGTTTGCTTGGTGTTGTCATACGTAGTCCGAGCTAAGGATAGATTCCAATTGGATACCAAGTTGTCTACGCATCTGCATTCTAACGCGAGGAACTGTGCCACCCCAGATACCAAAAGCTTCGTGACGCATACCCCACTCCAAACATTCTTTAATTACTGGACAACTACTGCAAATCTTTTTTGCTATTGGAACAATGCTTACATCATCTTCTGGATAAAAAAATTCAATGCCAACCTCTTTACATAAAGCTTCACTAAAGTCTGGATACTTCATTGATTAGCACCTCTATTGGTTGTAGTTGATCAGCGTCCATAACTAATCGGATGCCGTAACCATAGTCATGCTTGTAATGATTTGCAAGAAATAATTCTCGTGTCGTCCAACCAAGTATTGAGAATCTACTATCTACATGTGGCAATTGTTTATCGCCAAAGAACTGCACCAACACTGCATAGTCAGATACAAATAACTCTGGTGCGTTAAAGATTAATTTATCTAATGTCGATGTCTTGACTTGTATATTTTTTCCCAGTGGTGTAGATAAGTCGTGTCCATTGTCGCCACTCGGAGAAATCGATCTGTCCACCTGAAGCCCAAGCCCTTTGCCACACGCCATCTCACCGAGCTGACCCATAAGATTAACCGAATACGATGAATTGTTTCTGTCAAATTTTTTGTCAACAACTTCATATTGTTTTTTGTTTTCTCTCACTAGGTGGATGAAGCGAAGCGCATCCATAGTCTCATCTAAAGTTAGTTCAATATCTATTGCCATTGACGCATAGTCCTTGCTCTTTGCAACTCACTAGGTGAGTTATACAAAGTCATATGGCTTGCCTCCGCTGACAGCGAGATATAAATCTCTGCTGTTGGGTCAGCCTTACCATGTCGGTTCTTCACTACAGCAACGCGATAAGCGTTTGCCTGTCCGTCTAGTGCAACACTAAGAACCAACTCTGGTAACGCTGCAACCTTACCCATCAATGCCTTACGCGGAGCAGGATAGTTAGGCTTAGACATCTTTTCGTTCTCGGATACATGGTGCAGAACGATAAATGCTGACTCGTATTCACGAGCCATATAGTGGAACGCTGACATTGCATCACGCAATGCAGTCCATTCATTGTCGCTTGTTGAAGCGACATTCATTAAGTTGTCTACAAAGATTGCTTGTGGTGCAGAGCCGTGCAGTTCTATCCAAGCTTCTATTTCTTCTTCGATATCTTCTAACGAAGGCGACGGATCAAAGTTGAATCGAACATGCCCTGCACCATCAGCGAGTGCATCCTCTAAAAGAACAGATGCTTCAGAGTCCATCATCTTCTCAACGTATGCTACTTCTCTCTCCATAAGGATTGCCCCTGCACGAGTGGCTATTGTTCGGGAGTCAGAGTCAGCTGAAAAGTAAAGCGAAGGAACTTTAGAATTAATTGCGTACCACAGTGCAAGTAGTGTCTTACCACCACCAGGTTGTGCTGCTATCAAATGCAATTGCGCTTGACGAAACACTACCTGTGATTGAGTAAGTTGTGGCAATATCTCTGGAAGCATATGACCAACAGGAGATTCAACTCCCACTACCTGCAACAGTGAACGCATTGTTACTTAGCCCAGATAGTTTCTGCTTCTACTGCACCTGGAGTAAAAGGCTTTGGTCCCTTGGCTGGGTCAAACCAACCAACATAAGCCTTGCCAGCTTTGGAAGTACCCTTCTTCTTTGCGTACTTACCTCGACCGTCTGGCAATGCTGGTGCATCTGGATGTCCATATGTCCATTCATTACCGTAGCGATCCATGATTACTTCAATTGCTGCAGCGGATGTGCCTGCTGCAACTGGAGTTGGATTGAGACCAGCATCTTGTAGCACTTGCACTGCTGCTGCTGAAGCAGCAAATGCACCACCTGACGCACCACCTGAGCGGTTGTTAAGTGATTGCTGTAGCGCAGTAGCGGAAGCAATTGCTTCTACTGCTGCTGTTAGATTTGCGCTGAACTCGCTAACACTATTACCGCGAACGGTGAATAGGTCAGTTGAGTTTAGCTTGCCTGTATATGAGAACATAGATTCAGTCATCTAGTTCATCTCCTTTTCTTTTTCCCTGGATTTGTAATGGGAAATCTTTGCCACCCATTGCAGGACATTGTGCCGTAAAACTGCACATCCTGCATGAGTCACCAACTGATGGCGGAAACCAACCTTCCCAGACGGAAGCGTTCATCGCACCAAATACATAATCGAAATATTCCATTGACAGATGTGATAGGTCAATCAATTCATCAAGCTCGCCTTTGCGAGTCATGAAGAAGGCTCCCCACTTAGGGCGGATGCCATAACTACGTTCAATACCAGAGGCATAGAGACCTGCTTGGATTGCACCGAAGGGCGTCCTAGAACCTGTCTTGTAGTCAACGATAACCAAGTCTTCCCCTACTTGGTAGATCGCATCAACAACCATACGCACTGGTGTACCCCCGAAGAATACATCAGCAGCCCATTCAATTCCAGGACGACCATCGGGCATTGTTGCAATTTTCCAACCAGATTGTTTGTACCAGTTATAGTACGCCTCAACCTGCTTGAGTCCATCGCTCTGCCAAAAGGGCAGATCTTCCCCATCAGGACGCAAGGTGGTCTTGCGTCCCGCTGTCTTCCACTCCGTAGAGGGAATGCCAGTCTTCTGTTCTGTTTCTAGAACAGCGTCATTAAATACTTCAGCCCACTTAGTTGTCAAATCGATAGTCATCGGGGTTCCATTCTGGGTGGTCTACTGGTGTCGGTGCTGTCATTGGTGAGCCACAGTTGGCACAAAAAGAATCTAAGAACCACATAACTAGTTCGTAGTCTGAGAAGATTGCTCTGATAACTTGGACGTTACTCCCGCAATTAATACACTCATTGCTGGGTACGCCACGTTGGTCAATCCCCTGTGGAGTGTTGTCGGTAGAGCTCATGGTTTAACCACTCCAACATTGAATGGACGGCGGAGCCAGCAGCAAGATATACTGCGGGCTTTTCTGGAACCATGGCTACCTTACTCAGATAATATTTCTGAGGGCAGGACTGCCACGTGGATAGCTGACTAAACGAGCGGTGCGGAGGAAGTTCATTCATACCAGTAGGATACCAGCAGTGACCAAGATTACTTGGTAACGACACGCCTTTCTTTTTGACCAATAGGTGATAGGGTTGAGGGGTGGTGGGCGGGATGGGCTGCTCAGGCAGCCCAATGAAAAGACATGGAGAAAAATGAAACCAGAAGAGAAAACCAAGTGGGACGAATACATCAATGCGCTATTAGCGCATCATAAGAATGAAGAGTATGTCGAACACATGAAGAAGGTGATCTATAAAATTCTGGAAACAAGAATTGCACCCAAGGATGATTGGTGTGATGGCTTTAATACTGGGTTGGAATGGTCAATCCGTATCTATCTAAAAGATAAGAGTGCTTACTAATGACATATCCGAATTGGTTTGAAGGAACGGACGCAAAACAAAACTTTGAAAAACATCTATTGCATCTGGCTGATAAGCCAAACCTACGGCTACTCCAGATAGGTGCATTCACTGGCGATGCAAGTGTGTGGCTATGTGAAAATATATTAAGCGACAGGTCATCAATCCTTATTGACGTTGATACATGGGCTGGTTCGGATGAACCAGTTCATCACAACATGGATTGGGATGATGTACTTCAAGTTTATGAAGACAAGATTGCTAAATACCAAAGAGTCGTTCGACTTAAGATGACCAGTGACCAATACTTTGCTGGCGAAATCGAGGCAGAGTTTGATTTTATTTATATTGATGGAGACCATACAGCTTTTGCTGTACTTCGTGATGGCATGAATGCTTACGAGAAATGCAAAGTAGGTGGCATCCTCGCCTTTGATGATTACATATGGAGTGCAAGTAAAGGTGATTTCTATGATCCGAAGTATGCCATTGATGCACTGATGCATCTATTGATTGGAAGAGTTGAAAGGATAGAAGACAACTCTCAGCTCTGGTTAAGAAAGATTATATAAATGAAAAAAGAGGGGGAATCATTTCTGATTCCCCCTCTCCTTCAGCCCTACCATTCTGGTGGAGCAACTGCGAGCGCATCCAGCGTGGCTTTATTGATGCACCCGACTGCTGGGATGTCATAGCGATGCTGCAACCCTTTGAGTATTTCCTGTAGGGGAGCATCTAGCCGATCATCACCAGCAACATTAAGAGCTACACGTACTTGTGTAACCAATGGCGATCTTTCTTCTGGTTGTACTAATGGTAAATAATTTCCGATCAAACTACTACTTCTTCTGTGTCGATTGTTTGCAATTGCAATGTGACGATACCGCCGAACCCGCTTGCAAAAGTGGGAGGTGCAGTTTGCTCAAATTGAATAGCACGGATAACACAGATTCTTTCTTCTCCTGAGTTGAAATCTTGGTAGAGTACTGCTCCGCCATTCTGCTCAATAGACTCAAGGTATTGGATTCTCTCCCATGGGCTGGAGACTCGTGTGTTTCCATTTGGATCTCTTTCTTCCTCATAGCAAAGCAAAGGTATTGTTATTGTTCGTGAACGCAATGGTGATGGAAGAGCACGTACTTGCCATTCAGTTAGCGTTGGTCCAAGTGATGATGTAGTTGTATCTCGCGCAAAGTTAAATGTAACTTGGAATACGTCAGCTGGTGATATATAACTAGCAAGCGCAGCTTCAGTGTTAGGACCAAATGGAACTGTTCCAGTTGTTAATAGTTGGTCAGCGTTATCATCAAGGTTAAACCCAAGTGTTCCACTGGAATCTGGATCTGACTTAATGCTTAGTGATACTGGTTGTTTTTTTTCTCCAGTACCCCATCGGATTAATCCAGAGCTAAGGTAGCCAGATGCAGCCAGGGTAGTTGCATGTTCTACCCATGTGCCAGATGAGGATGTCATAAATTTTAATCCAGTAGTTCCAACAAAAGCTATACCGTTTGGAGCATTGCTATCTGTTACAAGATCTGGAGCGTAGGCATAACCGTTGTCAATAGCTTGACCAAGATTAAGACGCCATAACCCAGCAGAACCTGAGACAAGATTTGATCTTGTCGCATATACATATGATTCATCTTGTGCTACATCTTTTACATCGCCATCGACGTTGATGGGACCGTAAGTAAATGATTGACCATCTGTCCCAATAGTTCCAATACGTAAACCTTTTGTTGTAGCAAGGATTACATATTCATTGAGGTATGTTCGCAGTTGATTAACTGTTTCACCACGAGGTAGCTCAGCAATGATAGTTGGTCCAACTATTGCAGCGGTAGGTGAGGTTGGATTAATTGTGTACATTTGAACACGTGATATAGCACCCTGTGTATAGGCAACCACGACAGCACTTGGCAGTTCTGAGATTGAATTAAATACTAGGGATGTATTAGCAAAGGTAAACCTTATATCACCTGTAGCCATAGTTACAGGTGGGCTAGATGGATTTCTTGCCAACTCATAGAGATGCATATCTGTTGCATCGTGCATTACACCAGCAACAATTCTATCTTTAACATATGCAATGGACTGGACTACTTGAGTAGTAACACTTGCTTTTTTGGAGTATAACTTAGTCACGGCTAACGCTGTGCTTACCTGATATATACCATCGTTAGTTCCTACTAATGCATAGGTTCCATCTGATGTTAAAGTTTGTGCAGTTGTTGATGTTCCTAATGATGTTGTTGTGGTAGTTGATCCGTTATAGAATTTAACAGCACCACCAGAAATATAAAATGTTCCGCCAGATACCGTGGCAGGACTAGTGGCTGAAGAAGTTGTTAGGTTTGTTGTAGCAGGTAGAAGTTTTAATTCACCAAGAGTCCATGGGTCTATGTTGTTTGATTCATAATAGCGATAAAGATCACTACTGTCAGCGTCATAGTATTGCTCGCCCGCACCATGATGCCATGATGTAGCAGACCGTAACCACCAATTTGTCAATGACTGTTCGCCAGTCAATGTTCCTTGGTCAATACGTTCCTTCTGGTAAGTCGTAGTGATACGACTGATACGGTTGTTGTCAGATGCAGCTGATAACCAAGGTGTGTTACCAATGGCATAGCTTGCAGCAAAGTCTTCCCTGCCGTAGCGAACCAATGCTGTAGGCACGTTAGTGCTAATAGCAATAGGTAGATCACCTTTAAGATACTTGTTGGTCGTTGCCACGATTTACCCCTACTTCTTAGACGGACAGTGCTGACAGCATTTAGATGTATCTTCTGCTGGGTAAGCTTTCTTTACTGGTATAGCAGCAACGGCTGCTCTTACTTGATTAATTAACTTAGGTTGATTCATCCACCAGAACCATGGACTAGTGTCATTACCCATACCATCGTTGATAGATATATGAAGATGCTTACGGTGCATGTTGCTACCTGTATAATTACGGTCGCCTTGCTTAGCACGTTCTCTTGACCAGATCTTGCCGTTAAATATTAGATACTTAACACGCTTGTCTTCCTTAAGCTTCTGAAAGATATCAGCGCAATCAATACCGTTAACAGGATCATGTGTTAGATCAGTTGCGAGCCCAGTATTGTGGTCCGAAGTCGGGCTTTGTTTGACATGGGCAGCAGATGGTAGAAGACCATCGCTGATCTTCTTGCGCTTTGGTTTTAACGCCGTCGCTTGGCGCAGCACAGCAAGTGCAGCAGGTGTGGCTTTCTTGGCTACAGGTATCATTCACGATTCTTTCCAGCTACTAATTCATACAGGCTGTCGACGCGGAGTTCTAATCTATCGAGTGAGTCACGCATCGAGCTGCCTGAATTTGGTTTCAATTCTGTGAGGTAGTGTTTTACTAACCAACGAACTGAGCCAGCAAAGCTGGCAACTATTGTGGCAGTGGCAACAGCCAAGCCAGCCCATTCGTTGGTAGACATTATTCTGCTCCGCGACCGAAGTCTGTTGAAGATCCATCAAGCCACTTAAGCACTGGACCAAGGAAGCCTGTTAAAGCTGCCATGCCAAGTGTCTTAAGGTCTGTTGAACCAGTTAGGTATAGTGCAATAGCAGCTGATGCTGCTGCACGGAACCAAGATAATGTTACTGCTTGAAACTTTGCGTTCATTGTTTTCTCCTCTAAATAAAAAGACCCCGCCAAGGCGAGGTCTTTTATAGTTGTTGTTAATTAATTTATTCTGTTACTTCAACCCAAGAGGTTGTCTCTTCATCCCATGTGTAACGCTTGCCATCTGTTGGCATAGGGGTTGGTGCTTCCCATAGGTAAGAGGTTGAGTTCTTTGTCCATGATGGATATGGCTGTGGTGCATAGAACCCAATACCATCAAAGTGGTATCCAATGCCAGCATAGTTCTTGTGGATTGGTAGCTTACCACCTGAATGAATTCCACCATATGTATTGTAAGAAGTTTGTACCCACTCACCACCTAGATTTTGTTCGCACCAATCGGGACCATCAGCCACAATTACCTGTGTAACAATTCCATTTTCTACTTTTGCATAGTGACCCATTTATTTATCCTTATCTTCTCCGTAAAGAGTTGCTGTATTCAGCAACTTAACTTCACGCTTGGTTACGATTCCACCTTTTTCATCAAGCTGAGATTTAGCAATAGCCTCATCATCAGCAATAATATGAACCAACATTGTTACTTCATAGCTAAAGCATTGCGTTGGCTTGGTTTCCTTGATCTTAGTTACTGTCATTTGATCTCCCTAGTTAGACTGCGTAGCGTATGATAACAATACCTGAACCACCGTTGCCAGCGATAGCACTTACATTATCGCTACCAACAGCTCCTCCACCACCACCAGAGTTTGGGGTTCCAGCTACACCAGCAGCATAACCACCAGCACCACCACCACCTATACCACCAGCACCAAACACGACTGGACCTTCACCACCACCACCACCACCACCTGCGTAATAACCACTTACACCAGTTCCCGTTGGAGTAGAAAAAGCTGTAATTGAAACACCAGCACCACCAGTAGCAGCTTGAGAAGCAGTTCCATTTCCACCAACTGCACCAGCTCCACCGCCACCACCTGCACCATTAGGGGAAGTTCCTGTACCACCTGCATAACCTTGATTTGTTGTTCCGCTACCAGCAGTTTTACCACCGATACCATTACCACCACCGCCACCTGAACCGCCAGTTAAACCGTTACCGCTAGTTCCTGCGTCATTAGCATCACCACCGCCACCACCACCAGTTGATGTGATAGTTGAAAATATTGAGTTGCCTCCACTACCTCCAGTTGTGCTACCTCCAGCACCACCAGCACCAACAGTTATTGTATATGCGGTTGCGGTAACAGATAAAGCAGTTTCAAGTGAACCACCTCCACCAGTTGTTCCAACTGTTGAACGAAGTCCACCAGCTCCACCTCCGCCACCTTGGTATCTATTAGATGGTTCACCTCCACCAGCTCCTCCACCTGCAACTACAAGGTAGTCGCAAGTAAGTGATTGCAATGGAGTAAATGTTCCTGAAGAATTAAATACATGATAAAAATAAGTTCCATCTGTATTTATTGCACCACCAGTTGCTTTAGCAGTAGTATATGAAGTTTGAAAAATACCACTAGCATTAAAAGTATGAATTGTATTTCCGCCAGATGTTGTGACTATACCGCCCATTGCTTTTTGCACAGTTCCTGAGTAACGAGTAATAACAACTCCTGAATTACCAGGAGCAAAATATTGACCACCACCACCTGTATTAGCAGCACCTGTTCCAGTTCCAGCAGTTCCTACTGTACCATTATTTGTACCGCCTGCTCCACCACCTGCATAAGTTACAGATGAACCACTTATAGATACAGCAACTCCATTACCACCAGCACCACCAACTGCGTTAGCAGCAGCAGATCCTGCACTACCAGCCCCACCTCCGCCACCGCCTGATGCCCAAACGCCAGGAACATGTTGTCCAGTTCCTCCGTCATAACCTTGACCAGTTGTTCCAGCACCGCCTGCTTGTGTTCCAGATGATGATGATGATCCTCCACCGCCACCGCCAGAACCACCTGCTGCACCAGTAATATAAGCAACAGTATCTACTGTTCCGTTAGCTCCTCCGCCACCACCTGTAGAAGTAACTGTTGTTATTCCAGTTCCAGATATAGATGAAGACCCGCCATTAGAAAAAGATGGATTTTGAGAAGCAAGACCAGACTGAGGTCCACCGCTACCTACAACTACTGTATATGTAACACCTGTTGGCATAGATAAAGCAGTTTCTAAAGATCCACCACGACCAGTTGCTGTAACTGTAGAACGCAATCCACCACCACCGCCACCGCCACCACGGCGATCCGTGCCAGATGCATAACCACCACCACCGCCACCTGCAACTACAAGGTAGTCAACCGTTAAAGGTATTGAAGCACCTTTCATACCGCCAAAACCTTTGGCTGATCCTCCTGCTAATGTACTGATAAGTGGCATTGTTAGATCTCCTTATTAGGCAAACTTGGTTTGTGTCTCAAGAACTGTAAATGTTGCTGATGCTGTCTTAATAATTGTAAATGAATAAGCATCAATAGACGATGCGTTACCAGCCGTGATTGCTGCTGGAACCTTTGGGGTTACAGTAGTTCCATCGATCTGGATTGTGTTTGGATAGTAAGCAGTAGCACCGTTAGTATTCATCCATACTACGGTAATGGCATCACCAACTGCTAGTGCAGTATTAAGAGATACAGTAGAACTGTATCGAATGTTAAGTGTATGGTTTGCTGTTGCGTTAGATGTGTAATACCAGATAGAAGCAGTCTCAACATTTAAGTTGATTGTTCCAGTTGCAGCAGAAGCTACAACATTAACATCTTCTTCTAGTCCTCTAATAACTGTGTCTTCAAGAGTTCCACCCTTTGCACGAGCTAGAGGGTATCCACCTGCTAAGGATCCATCATGTACTACTACTGTGTCCTTATCAGTATCTACTGTCAATTCGCCCAGTAGTCCTGTAAAGGATGCGTGTTGTGCCGTAGTTCCTCTACGGCGTTGGAATGCGAATGGCATTAGATCGTTCCCCAATCTGCTAAGGAAGCCCAGTTAGCTGAGGTTCCGTTGTTAGTCATGAAATAACCACTTACACCAGAAGTTATAGTTGGTATATAACCTGCTGCCGTAGTGGCACTTGCTGCAGCAGAAGTTGCTGATGTAGCTGCAGAAGACGCTGATGTCGCAGCCGAAGTCTGCGATGTTAAAGCACTCGAAGCAGAGGTCGCTGCCGAGGTAGAACTAGTTAATGCATTGCTTGCATATACACCAGCAGATCCTGCTGATGTTGCAGCCGATGAGGCTGAAGTAGCAGCAGCTGACTGTGATGCAGCAGAACTTGTTGCACTTGTCTGTGCAGCCGTGGCTGATACTCCAGCAGATCCTGCACTGGTTGCTGCGCTTGATGCGCTTGTTGCAGCGGATGCTTGTGATGTCGCTGCGCTAGAAGCCGAAGTAGAAGCTTGCCCTGCAGACGTTACCGCAGTAGCTGCTGATGTAGTAGCCGTTGCTGCAGATGCTGAAGCAGTAGATGCTGATGCAGATGCAGAATTAGCTGACGTTAAAGAACTTGATGCCGAAGTAGCAGCACTTGCTGCTGATGTATTTGTATTTGCTTCAACAGATGATAATGAAATCCACGTTCCAGTGGAAGTATCAGCAGTTGTTATATCTCCCATGTCTCTAACGAGACCAGATGCAACTTGACCAGCAACTGTTGATGCTGAACCAGCAGCAGATGATGCTGATGTTCCTGCAGATGTTGCGCTGGTGGCTGCAGAGTTGGCTGAAGTTACAGCAGCCGATGCCGATGCTGCTGCACTAGTTGCACTAGTAGCAGCAGAAGTAGCAGAAGTAGAAGCAGATGATGCAAATGTAGATGCACTAGATTGTGAAGTAGATGCAGAAGAAGCAGAAGCTGCTGCTGAACTAGCACTAGTTGCTGCCGATGTAGCACTAGTAGATGCTGAAGATGCTGACGTGGCTGCAGCAGAAGATGCTGTACCAGCGTTAGTTGCTGCAGTGGTTGCGCTAGATGCGGAAGTAGCAGCCGAGGTTGCTGAGGTAGCAGCACTAGATGCACTAGTGGCTGCAGCAGTTGCACTGCTTGCAGCAGCGGTAGCAGAACCTGCAATACCAGTTACGTATGCTAAGTTAGCTGCGTCACCAGATGTTGTTGGTGTTGCTACGTTTGTAATCTTGTAGCTATTAGCATTGATTACACCAGCAGCGGTGATGATTGCTGCAGATAAAGTCTTTGTTCCAGTGAGAGTCTGTGTTCCACCAGTACCGACAACGTCGCCTGTAATACCATGGATATCAGTAGTTGCTACTTCGTGTTGGCGAGACTCAGTAAAGTCTCGAGCCGATACGCCGTGTTCAACGTTAGCACCAAAGGCGTGTGCCTTAGCACCTGATGAGTCAATGTTACGAGTGATCTGATAGGCAGAACCTACCAGACTGGTAACTTCGACTACTTCTTCATTAGCTGTATCCTTCTCAAGAATGAGTGTGTATGGATATTGCGCTGGAAGATTGCTTGCAGCAGCAAGCGTAAGGCTTACTGCTGAAGAACTTATCGATGCAGCAAGAGTTGTCTTAGCTGCATTCGAACTATAGTAACGTGCTTGTGTTGGCATTCATCACCTCTGGTACTGGATTATGTTGAGGAAGTTGGCTTGCTGCTTTGCCACCTCTTCCGCAAGGCGGACGGAGTAAAGCTGGAATAGATATTTAGCAGCAGTAGTAGATGCGCCAGCAGATACTGGTTGATCTAATGCGTCTGCAGAAACTGATGTGGCAATTACCTTGCCTGGGTCTACTGTTGAAAGTAGGCGATACATAGCACCAAGACGAACAACATCTTCACATGATGCGGGAAGACCACTTACTGTCAACTCTTGGCTATCTGTAATGGTTGTTGGATAGGCTGTGTACTGAACGTTAATACGAGCACCAGCCATAGGTGCTTCATTAAGCACAATAGCCTGACCATATGTATCTGTATCTTCGTCATAATAATTGGTATCAATACGCCATCTTTTAATAAGAGCCCATACTCCAGTAGCGTCTGGTAGTTCCCATGAAACACCAGTGATATCTACAACTGTGCTTGGGATTGAGTATGCGTATTGTGAGCCAGTAAAATCAAAGTTTGTTTCTTTAATAACTGGAAAGTTCATTCCTTTTATAGTCTCGAGCAATGCTCGTTTAACTTGTGTCCTTGGAAATAAAGGATTGTTTCTTACTATAGATCCAGACACATGGCTAGTTGCTGTAGTCCCACGCCATCCTCGACCAACAGGATTAGCTGATGTTCCAAGAATAGAAAGGTTACCGCTTGCTGCAATAGATTTCTTTACATATAAGAGTTCATCATCAATCTCAATGATGCCTTTGCTTATAGCTGATGCATCATCAACTGCAATAGATAAGTCGTCACCATCAACGGTATTAAGTGCAATTGTTACCGATTCCTGGTTGCGGACATAGCCATTAATCTCGCCAAGCGTTTGTTCTGTTAATTGATTTAACGTAGCCATTATGCTTGTAACGCCTTTCCTGCTTTATCAGACATGCGGACAGCTTTTTCAATGTCCTTTATCTTGGTTGATGCTGGCTGAATGCCATCTTTTCTTGCGTTTCTATATGCATTGAGTTCTTTATTAACAAGCTTTGATGCTGCGTTAGATAACGGATCTGTAATACTAAAGTTAGCAGCCTTAGCACATTCGCCCCAATTTGCATGGTCTTGGGTTTTACAACCTGATCTACAATTAGACATTGAAAACGTAATCTCCGTATCCCGCTGCTGTTAGTTCTGATGCTTCTGCATCTGTTATGACATTGTCATAACCACCGCGTAAGACGCGTTGGTATGTTGCTAGATCTGAATCTTGCGGGACAACTATTGTTTTCCAAACGCCACCAGTTTTAACAACGCTCTTACCAATAGGATAAGAAACAAACCATAGGTCATACTCACGACCAGGCTTATATTTGTATGTTGGTCCACGAAATACCTTTGCCATTACCACTTCACCTTGTCTGCCCAATAGGCTGCTGACATCACACCTTTAGATATATTCTTTGCGTGTCGAGCCTTAAATGATTGGCGTCGTTGACGATACTTCTTTGTCTCACCAGATTTCTGTGGGGAACCAGAGACACCTTGCTGACCAAAACGGATAGTCTTTACTTGTGTGCCAGATTTGGCTACAACAACATGTGACTTCTTTGGGTGACTAGGTGTAGCTTTAGGTTTATTAAAACCAGATACGCCTGCTCGCTTTAGTCTTGAGTCCATTTACTTCTTCTTTACTTTAGGTTTCTTAATTCCCATTTTTGGTTTAGACTTACCAGCCTCGGAAAGAGCAATAGCAATTGCCTGTTTGCGAGACTTAACTACTGGACCACCCTTACCAGAATGCAAAGTTCCAGTTTTGAACTCATGCATAACTTTGGCTTCTTTGGTTTTTTTCATTACTTCTTCTTTTTGATTGTAGGCTTCTTAACAGCCATCTTCTTCATGGCAAACTTCTTGCCGTATTCCATTGTCATTTCTTTCTTGCCTTCAGAACCTTCGTGCTTCTTCATAGCTTTCTTAGAAGCATACTTTTCATTCTTCGCTGACATCTTCTTCTTCTTCCTCAAAATCATCCATGTCATTCTCTGACATTGGTGCGGGAAATTCCCAGTCTGGTAGTTGGCGAGTTAATAGATCCCAAGCTTCAGCATCACTAAAGCCAGCATCCATAAATGCTTTATACATTTCATGCGCTTCGTAGGCGTAAGCCTGGAGCGGTGTAATTAGATCTAATTCTTCGCTCATAGTTTCCTTAAGTAGAGAGGGGCAGTTGCCTGCCCCTCTCCGTCAAATTAAGCAGCGATGCTTGACTTGCTCTTGATAACGTAACGTGCTTCTGTACGGAAGACGTTCCATCCAAGAAGACCCTTCCAGCCCGCTGGGCGGAAGCGCATCAACTTATCTGTAACTGGACCGATAACAGTCTTTGGCTCGTATGAGACAGCCTCAAGAAGAGCCTGCTTTCCAAGTAGAACTGTTCCGTATACCTTTGATGTACCAGAACCTGATAGGGCTTCGGCACGAGGTGTTTCGATATAGCGAACCTGATCGAAGATTCCGATCTCGCCAGACCATAGGTTACCTACACCTGCTTCGGTGTATGTGTGAGGAAGCTGCCATACAGCAGATCCTGATGTTTGTGCTTCAGAACGAAGATCGTATGAAACATCTGGGTGGATTAGTGCAGTGTAAAGACCGCCTTCGCGTGTCTGAACATTTGCTCCACGTAGCTTTGCTACACCACGGCGAGCAAGTGCTGCTGTGAAGTTAGCTGCTGAAGTTGATGCAGAAACATCTTGTCCGTTGAGTGTTGATTCGTCAGCAGAAGTTGTTCCTGTGTAGCGACCTGTTGCTAGGGCAGTTAACTTAGTCCATACAAGTGAATCCAGTGAGTCACGCATGTTGAAAGACAACATGTCTGCAACTGCTGGATCGATTGCTGATAGAGACTCAAGAGCAAGACGCTCAGTTGTTAGAACAGCATTACCGTATTCGTTCACTGTTACGTGGACGCGGTTGGTGTTGCTTAGCTCTACTGCATCTGGATCAGCTGTTTGAGTTAGTGCTGAAGTAGCACGAGATAGATCTGTGTAGACCTGAAATACGACAGTGTTACCTGGGTTTGTTACATCGACAGGACGCTTGTCCGCAAACTTGCGGAACATTGGTTCTGAACGAAGGTTAAACTCAATGTACTTGTCATACGCAGTCTGGATCAAGTTCGACATCGTCGATGTCGTTGTTGACGTGGCTGGTGTTGTTGGCACGTTTAATTCCTTCTATTAGGGTTGATTGTATTGTTACCGTTTTAAGAAGTTGGTGAGTTCTTCCACTGAAGTAGCATTGCTAATCAGTGAATGAATGTCACGACCCACTGATGGGTCGACATCACCATCTTCAAAATTCGACATTTGCTCAAATGCTTGAGCATCAGGGTCTTCTTCAGAAGACTCTGATTCATCAACGGCAGTAATGCCAAAGGCATCGCCGTATTCATTTAACCATTCAGCTACTGCTTCCTCGTCGGCTTCAATGTCCGATGGAATAAATGCTGCGATTCTTGGATTGAGACCAAAACTTTCTAGTACTTCCCCGATAGCTGCTTCGTGACTATATGTCTGATACTCCTCAAGCTGTGAATCTCTTTCCTTGATTTGCTTGGAAAGTTGATCTACTTGCTTGCGTAGTTTCTTTACTAAGTCAGTACCGTAGTCTTCGGTATCGTCTTCGAACGTTTCGTACTCGTTATATTCTGCCATTGCTTTTTCTCCCTATTAGTTGTTGGACCCTCATCGGGTTTGCACCACACGTACTCCTCACAAGGGGAAGTGATTCATAGACGTGATGACTACCAGACTGATACTCGTTACCTGGGCTGGTCGATCAGGAACGGAACTTAGTTATACGTCAGCTTTTTTACTACGACGTCCAAGAGAGGACGCATCAATTGCTGATTTCTGTGCAAACATTGCACGTTCTTTAGAAGCTAATCGCTTCTTCTTCATTGTTACATCTGCGCCACCTGCAAGAGCAAGCTCTTCACGAGCTAGATCTTGAGTGCCACCTTGTTCACCATAAAGACCTGTAAGTCTTTGGTAATCAGCTTGGTTTGCAGCTGCAGACTGGAAGGCTGACTCTGCTTGAGCACCTTTACCAGATGTATAAATTTCTTCTGCGAAAGCTTGGTCAGATAGTTGACCAGCACGTGCAGCAGCACCACCGATTTCGGCTGCGCCGTACATCTTCTTAGCTTCTTCGGTTGTGTACTTAAACTTAGAGTTAACTAAGTCAAAAGCCTTTTCGCTGTCAAGCATATATGCAGCAAGTTCGCCTTCTGTCCAACCGTAATATTCTTTAAGAGCATTCTTGGTGCTGTAATCAGCATTTTGCAAAGCATTCTTTGCAATATTAACACGGTCTGTAAGTTCGCTTACACTGACTGAGTTTTCAATAAGACGACGAAAGTCGTCTTGTGTATCATAGAAACCAGTTGGTAATCCAGCCTCACGAAGAATTGATTCGTATCCTTTTTCTGCTTGGATATATTCGTATGGTGTAAGAAGTTTATCGCCAGGTCTACCCTTGCCATCTTTCATACGTGCAGCAATTGTTTCGTTAGCAGCAAAGCGGGTCTTATATGCATCGCTGTCATAAATACTATTAAGGATCTGAGCATCGGTTGGCATAATGTTTTCTTCATATACTTTGTCAATGGATTTCATTAATGAATCTAAAAATCCAGAACCAAGACCTGTGTTTTCAAACATTTTAAGTACTGAATCACGAGCACCAAAATCAGTATACGTGTCAACCATTTGACCCATAGTTCCATCTGACATAACTTGCCAGACTTCTACAACTCCACCAGTTTTGCGAATAGTCTTTTCATAAGCAACTGTTTTTGCCACTGGCTTATTAAATGTATTTTGCATTGCTTTAATTTGAGCAAGCAAATCTGCAATTTGTGAATCAACTGCACCAGTTGCTGCAGTTACTGGATTAATAAATGTTGTTGATCCACCGTATGTAGCAGTCGAACTGTTTGTTGCTGTTGAAGTTGTAATAACCGTAGTTGTTGTATCAGTACTTGTATCAGTGGAAGTATCAGGGGAAGTATCAGTTGCTGTTGCAGTGCTAGTGTTGCCATACTTAGCCCAATTCTGAGAATCAGTTGCAGCACCACCTGGTGCTGGCGCAGTTGGCTTAGCTGGCTCTGTGTAAATCTTAGTACCAGACCAAATCATTGAACCGTCTTTATACTTTGCGGTATTGTCAATGGTTGGATTAATAGCCAAAAGTTCTTTGACTGTCATGCCGTTGTCTTTGGCAATCTGGGAGAAAGTATCTCCTGGCTTTACTGTAACAAACTCACGTGGTGTAACAGGTGCAGCTGCTGCAGCAGCTGCGTTAGCAGCAGAGGCAGCAGAAGCATTTCTCTCACTGAATGTCATTCCATAATCAGCTACTGCTGATGCCAATGGACTAACAGTTACACCAGATAAAGGATTATATGGTTGCGTTGCTGCAACTGGAGTATCTGTTGTACTGTATGGAAGATTATAACTAGCGGTATCTCTATCTCTTGGCATCTACTTACCCCAGGAATCCGAAGTCGCGGAGAATCGTTGATGCAATCTTGGTCTTCTCCTCTTTTGCTGTACTTGTGTAATCCCAGTTGCCAGAACGACGAGCCATTTTCTTAGCATCATAAAGGTTCATTGTTGTTACATTTCCCTTTTCATCTGTGTAGTTAAGTGCTCGCTGGACATAATCATTATTAAGATCTAATGAATTAACATCTGTTTCCCATGTATCAGCAATCGCTGTTAACCATGGATCAGCTGCATCACGTAATGTTTTGCCTTGAGATAGTTGAGTTGTTAGACCAGGAAACATTGACATTGCTTGCTTCTGAAGTTCATTATCCAGATCTTCTGCATTAAGAGTTCCAGCAATAAGACCCTTCATACTATTTTCAAACCATGATTCAAATCGTGTATTTGACATGCTTGCTGGGAATCCATATTCCCATGCCCGCTTGTAAAGTTCGTTAGATACTGTCTCTAACTTTCCAGTTAAGTTATAGATTGTCTTGCCACCAATGGTGCTCTTCTTACTAAAGTCAATAGCATTAGCCATAATCTTATTAAGGAACTCTTGGTCATAACGAACAACCTTGCCATCTTTAATAATGGCTGACTGCATCATTTGCTGTGCATAATCAATAGCTTGTGCTGATGTAATGGTTATACCATTACCCATAAATTGTTTAACAATATTGCTTGCGTTAAGTTGCAAGTCTGCAGCATATTGCCCAGGATTTGTTTCTTTATAATATGCATATTGACGCTGGGTATCTGTTTGGTTTTTATACCAAGTAGTTCCCTGAATCATCTGAGTCATTAATGCCTCAGATGTAATTTGTTGATCTAAAATTTGATTAAGTACTGCCTCAAGACTTCCGTCTGCACCAATAACACCAGCAGCAATACCGAATTTAGCTTGCAATGTAGCTTTGTCAAGCTTGTCAATATTAGTTGCAGCTTGGCTTGATGTACCACTAGATGTACCACTACCAGTATTGCTTCCAGTATTGCTTCCAGTATTACTGCCAGTATTGCTACCACTAGTTGCATTGTTAACTGCTGTGTTTAAGCCAGTTGATGCACCAGACTGTGTTGGCATCTGAAGGACAGTACCACTAAAGATTGTGCTTCCGCCGTTATATTTTGGATTAGTCTTTAAGAATGGATTGGCTGCAATAATCTTTGCGGTTGTTGTTCCATTAGCAGCTGCAATTTTACTAAGCGTATCGCCAGTTTTAACTGTATATGCCATTAGCCACCCACCACATTTCCAATTGCATTAGGATCTTTAAGAAGTTTTTCAACTAGACCTAAGAATGTATTTGCTGCAAATGACTCGGCATAATCTGGACGAGACATTGCAAAGTTACGAGCAAACATTGTTGGATCAAATCCAGTAGTTTGTGTTCCAGTTGTTGCAGTTGAACCTAATGTATTCTTACCTTTAGGAGCAGTAGTTGTAGTTGAACCAGTAAATACTGAAGGTTCTTTTTTAGCTGCTGCATTAACACCCGCAGTGTATGCATCAATTTCAGACTGTGTCGCTCTGCGACCAAGTCTGCGCTCCATCTCATCGCTGATTTGTTGAGCAGCAGATGAACCACTGTACTGTGTAACACGTGAATCTTTTTGAGCCTGTGTTCCATATTTAGGACCAGAACCTTCAGTTCGATATAAAGATGGGTCCATTACATTAAGGTATTCAAATGGATTACCACTGGTGCTACCTAGTGATTGTGTCCAACCAACTGCATCATTCCAAACAACCTGTGCATATTTTTTAGCTATACCTTTACGTGCAAGATCTGCAACAAAGTCATTGTATAAAGACTTGTTCTTAGTAGGTAGATACTTAAACCAGTCTTTAGCTTCATCTGGTGAGGCAAAACGTGCAGGTGGTAGACCTGGCAATTGAATACCAGGAACGTTAGGAGCAAATGATGGGTATGATGAACTCGTTCCAGTGTTTGTAAGTACAGGTCTTACCTTGGAACCTTTGTTATATGCAGCAGTTCCTGGTACAAGACTTTCTCCATTAGGACCGTATCTTGGTTCTGGGTTCTTAGCCATTATGAAGCCACCAATTCTGTACTTAGTTCGGGCATGTTCTCTAACCACCTTGCTGCAAATGTTGAAAAGTCATCGCTTGCAACTTGCATAAAGTTATAATGAAATTGCGAGAACTGTGCTTTAAGATCTGCTTTACGAGCATCGCTGCTCATTGCTTGGGCATACTGTTGTTTGAATGCGTTAGCTTGGGTTAACCAGTAGGCAATCTCTGTCCACTTGTCACCTTTACCATCGGCATATTGTCTCCACTTAGGATCATTAGCAATCTCCTGGATTGCTGGAACTGTTACGCCCCAGAAATCTCTTTGGCTTGCCGAACGATTATCAGCCCAACCTGGAAAGTCTGTTTGAATTGCTTTAACCATTCGGTCATACTCTGCTTTAATACCAAGCGATTGGTATCTAGTTTGGTATGGAGATGTAACTCCATACTGAGCCATAACTGAATCACGCCACTCTGTGGCTTTCTGATATTCAGCCCACCCACGGCGTGATTCAATGTCAACTCTTAGTTCTTCTGCACTCTTCTTTTGAGTAAGAGGAGAGTTATATCCGCCAGGGAAATTTAATCTCTTATAGATTGCAGCGATCTCAGTTGAATATTCATCTGTTAACTCACCATATCCAGCAGATAACATTGATGCGTATTTAGTATCCCAACGACCAATCTTTTCAAGAAGGGCTGGGTTATTACGAATCATTTTAATATCTGAGTAGTTTGCAGCTACACCAGCAATGTTCTTTTGGTTTGAACCAATCAAAGCAATGGAGTCAATACCCCATTCTTCTTCCATCTTCTTCTGCGCTAGGTCGTAGTCGCCACCAAACTGAGTAAGTAGGTCGCTATAATACTGTGTAGCAGCACGAGTTACTGGATCAAAAGTTGTTGAGATAGGAGCAAAGAATTGAACCACAGAACGGATGAAAGACATATTGCCTGCTGCCTTAGCAGCAACCGCCATGCTAGGAGGTTCGCCTGTACGTCCATTGCGATCCCATTCTGAATAGAGAACACGATAATTAGTAAAGACTTCGTCGACAAATCGATCACTACGCAGTATGCCAATCTTATCCAGTGCTGAACGTAAATAGCCTGGAGCAATTGTATTAACTGCTGTGCTTACTAGGTTGCCACCTTCTTGTGG
>Ga0114980_10000418_pt1 | contig 30922 bp, 24 predicted proteins | sample S_140806_EF_Meta_FD_87018 | JGI IMG/M metagenome (GOLD analysis project Ga0114980, IMG submission 87018) | Freshwater microbial communities from Lake Simoncouche, Canada to study carbon cycling - S_140806_EF_MetaG | ecosystem: Environmental > Aquatic > Freshwater > Lake | place: Lake...
AATTTCCACTTTTACTTGCTCAAGGAGCAGAAGGAATTGCAGTTGGAATGGCCTGTAAGTTTTTACCGCATAATTTCATCGAATTAATTGACCAATCGATTAATCATTTACGCGGAAAGAAAGTAGAGTTTTTGCCAGATTTCCCAAATGGTGGAATGGCAGATTTTTCTGGCTATAACGATGGTTTGCGCGGTGGACGAGTTCGTGTGCGTGCGAAAATCAAAAAAATAGACAATAAAACTTTAATTATTTATGAAATTCCGTTTGGAACAACCACTGGATCATTAATTGAATCGGTAATCAAAGCAAACGATAAAGGAAAGATTAAGATTAAAAAAATCGAGGATAATACCTCCATGGAAGCTGAAATTATCGTGCATTTATTTCCAGGTGTCTCTCCCGATAAAACAATCGATGCCCTGTATGCTTTTACTGACTGTGAAGTATCTATTTCTCCAAATTCTACGATAATTGATGGAGATAAACCACGATTTATGGGGGTTTCTGAAATTCTCAAAGTCACGGCAGACACTACTGTTCGCTTGTTGAAATTAGAATTGGAAATTCGCTTGGATGAATTGGAAAGAATGTGGCATTTTTCGACTTTAGAGAAGTTGTTTATTAATAATGAAATGTACATTGATTTCAAACTTTATTCTGATAAAGAAACACTTTACGAATATTTGTATAAGCGGTTTTCTATTTTCAAAAAAGAGCTTTTGCGGGAAATAACAGATGAGGATTTGCATAAGTTAACACAAATTCCAATGATTCGTATTACGCGTTTTGATGCTTCAAAAGCAGATGATGCACTTCTAAAAATTGAGGAAGAAATGCTCCTTGTAAAAGCGAATTTGGCTAATTTAGTAGAGTATGCTATTGATTATTACAAGGACTTAAAAAAACGATTCGGAGCAGGGAAGGAGCGAAAGACAGAAATAAAGGCCTTCGATAATATTACAGCTTCTAAAGTAATTATCGCAAATCGCAAGTTATATGTAGATTACGAAGAAGGATTTGTGGGTTATGGCCTTAAAAAAACTGAATCTATCAGTGATTGCTCAGAAATTGATGATATTATCTGTTTCTTCTCAACGGGTAAATTAATGATTAGTAAAGTTTCCGAAAAAAAATTCGTTGGTAAAGACTTGATTTTTGCAAGTGTTTGGAAACGTGGAGATACGCGTACAATTTATCATTTGTTCTACCAAGACGGAACTGGTGGTTCTACAATGATGAAGCGTTTTCATGTAACTGGAATTACGCGGGATACAGAGTATGATCTTACAAAAGGAACAAAAGGTTCCAAGATGTTATATTTCTCCGTTCATCCAAATGGTGAGAGAGAAGTGGTTTCGATTCTTTTGCGCCCTCGTCCGCATTTAAAAAGATTGCGTTTTGATATTGATTTAGGAGAATTATTGATAAAGGGAAGAAATTCTGCGGGTAATCGCGTAACAAAAGAAATCGTTCAGAAAATTGTGCAGAAAGAAGTTGGTGGCTCAACACTTGCAGCACGAAAGATGTGGTACGATAGTATTGTTGGCCGTCTAAATGATGAGGGTCGCGGAAAGTTTCTTGGTTCTTTCAAAGGGGAAAATAAGATTTTAAGCTTGTATAAAAATGGAGATTATAGGTTAAGTAGTTTTGACTTAGCGACACATTTTGATGAAGACATGCTGCACATTGAAAAATGGGTGCAAGATCGTCCGATTTCTGCAGTTTATTATGACGGTGAAAAGGAAATGCATTATGTAAAACGTTTTTTGTGCGAGGTTTATTCCGATAAGCGTGTTTCCTATATTAGCGATAGCGAGGGTTCTTACCTCGATGTGGTTTCTACGGCATTCCGTCCAGAGGTTAAGATTGTGTACAATAAGTTGCTGAAAGAAACTAAAAACTTACCTGATAACAAGATGCAATTAGCAGATTTGATTGAGGTTAAAGGAATGAAGGCACAAGGAAATCAACTTACAAAATTGAAAGTAAAAGAAATTGTTCTTACGCATCCAATTGATGAAGGCAAAGAACCTTGGCCAGAAAATAGTATTGAAGAGTCCGGCGATATTGAAAAAATAAGTGATGATGCAACGACGATGGAATGGGAAATTACAAATGAAACCTCTAAGGATAACGATGATTCTAATGAGGATGATGAGGAGCAACTGAAATTGTTTTAAATTTCTCTTAAATAATTTTCAGTAAGAGATTCTTAGATTAATTTTCTTTATTTTAAAAAAAAATGAAAAACTTACTTATAATTTTTGCTTGTTGTTTTAGTTTAACTGGAATGAGTCAAACTGTAATTCACTGGGAACCTGAAATTTTTGTGACAGACGGAACAACCTTTGGAAATACCCGACCAAGAATAACTTTGGCAGCGAATGATGTGCCAGTTGTGATTTTTGGAAAAACTTCGTCAGGATTATTATATACAGCAAGACTGAATGGTTCAAGCTTCGATACTCCAGTGACACTTCTTCCAGGAACAGTTTCCAGTTATTTAACGAATTGGACAGGACCAGATATTGCTTCCAAAGGTGATACGGTAATTGCTGTTTTTAAAGCAATGTCAATGGATCTAGGGAAAGTTTATGCTCTTAGGTCAATTGATGGAGGTATCACATTTTCAGATACAATCAGAGTTGACAATCATGATTCGGGTCATGCATGGATGCCTTCTTTGGATATGGACGAAAATGGAAATCCGTCAGTTGTTTACATGGCTCATGATGCATCCATGACAAACCCACGATATAATGTTGTTCATTCAATAGATCAAGGCATTACTTATCAACCTGAAATGGAAATTGCGCTTTCCATTCCTGATGAAGCTTGTGATTGTTGTCCTGCGGAATATGTCATTGATGGTGCTCAACATGCTTTGCTGTATAGAAATAACGATTTAAACATTCGTGATATTTATGCTGTTTACTCAAACGATGATGGGTTAACATTTTCAGAATATGCAAATGTCGCAGAATTGAATTGGTTTATAAATTCTTGCCCTTCAACTGGACCGCATGGAATGTTTAATAATGGGAAGTTAATTACTGTTTTTTCGAGTAGAGTATCTGGTGCATATAGAACCTATATTTCAGAAACGTCTACAAATCCAACTCTTTCATTTCAATCAACGACAATGGTGACGCCTCCAGTAAACGTTAATGGTTCTCAGAATTATCCAAGAATTACTGGAGCAAATGATACAATTGTACTAGTTTGGCAAGAAGCAGAAACATCAAATACAGAAATCTATTCTGCGATTATAACCACAGGAACAATAAGTGAAATTCTAAATTCGAAGGCACTTGTGAATAACTCAGTTCAAGGAGCTCAGACTAATCCAGATATCGTTTATGCTAATGGGAAAGTTCATTGTGTTTTCCAAGATGGCAATAGTGGTAAAGTGATTTATAAAAGAGGCAGTATTGGAACACTTTCAGTAAGTACCTTGAATTCAAATCCTTTGTCGATTTATCCAAACCCTTCTAAAACAGGTGTTTTTTATATCAATTCTACTATTGAAACGTTGAATAACACTTCAGTCACAAACGCAATTGGTCAGAAATGTGCCTTTAAAATCGTAAAAGATGGAACTCAATCACTACTTACTTTGGACAAAGCAACTAAAGGAGAATACTTTCTTTCTTTTGAAGTTAACGGATTGAAAGAAACAAGTGTTTTAATTGTAGAATAAAAAAGACTATTCATGAAAAATGTTATAACTACGGTCAAATAACTACTCTTTATTTTCTATGAGATTTGTTTTTTTGCCTTTAAAAAGTGGGCACAAACCATAACATCAGACAAGGAAAAATAATTTGCTGTCAATTAAAAAATTGCAGTAAAATTATAACTTTCTTAATATGTATCTCATACATTTCTAGCTTGGAAAGAGGTTTGATTGAATCTATAAACAAATAAATTAGGCACTATTTCCCTAAACAGATTGAATTGGAATGTAAGTATTCAGTATAACTTATTTATAATTAATAAGTTAAATGCTATACTGAGAAAAATTCATGACTTTAAAACACCCAATTATCTTATTTCTAAATATATTTATGAAAATAAAATTTCATTTAGTGGTTGTATGTATCCTTAATAATATCGAAAGGGAATTTAGTACCTTTGTCAATTATTTAAAGAATTTAGTTGTAAATGGAAACAAATCGAGCAAATAATCTTATAGAACTTGAGGATAAATTTGGTGCGCACAATTATCATCCTCTTCCTGTAGTATTAACTAAGGGAGAAGGGGTTTTTGTTTGGGATGTTGAAGGAAAAAAGTATTTCGACTTCCTATCGGCATATTCTGCCGTGAATCAAGGTCATTGTCATCCGAGTATTACAAAAGCTTTAATTGATCAAGCACAAACTCTCGCATTAACATCTAGAGCATTTTATAATGATTGTTTAGGTGAATATGAAAAATATGTCACTGATTTATTTGGTTATGACAAAGTTTTACCAATGAATACAGGAGCAGAAGCGGTAGAAACTGCAATTAAACTTTGTAGAAAATGGGCCTATGAAAAAAAGGGAATTGAAGAAAATAAAGCGTTAATTGTTGTTTGCGAGGGAAATTTTCATGGAAGAACAACAACGATAATTTCTTTTTCTAGTGATCCAGATTCAAACAAGAATTTTGGTCCTTATGCTCCTGGTTTTCTCTCTATTCCGTATGATGATATTTCAGCTTTAGAAAATGCTCTAAAATTACCCAATGTTGTAGGATTTTTAGTCGAACCAATTCAAGGGGAAGCGGGTGTTTATACTCCTTCAGATGATTTTATTTCAAAGGCGAGACACTTGTGTACTGAAAATGGAGCTTTGTTTATTGCAGATGAAGTACAAACAGGAATTGGTAGAACTGGAAGCCTATTAGCAGTTTGTGGAAATTGTAACTGTGAACAAAAATGTGAACGTCAAAAAAATACATACAGTCGCCCTGATATTTTGATACTTGGGAAAGCACTTTCTGGAGGCGTTTATCCTGTTTCTGCAGTATTAGCAGATGATGAAATTATGCTTGTTATAAAACCCGGTCAGCATGGTTCTACATTTGGTGGAAATCCCATAGCAGCTAAGGTTGCAATTGCGGCATTAGAAGCTGTTAATGCAGAAAATTTAATTCAAAATGCACGGAAATTAGGAGCGGTTTTTCGTAATGAAATGAATAGAATCATCGCCACATCTGATTTAGTTCTTAAAGTTCGTGGAAAAGGATTGTTGAATGCACTTGTTATAAATGATTCTGAAACAGGAAAAACTGCTTGGAATTTATGTCTCGCCTTAAAAGAAAATGGTCTCTTAGCGAAACCAACTCACGGCAATATTATTCGTTTTGCTCCACCTTTAATCATTACCAAAGAGCAAATTACAGAATGCATTGAGATTATTGAAAAAACACTAAAATCCTTTAAAAAATAAGTAGTATGTCAGAGGTGATAAAATTTGGAACAGATGGTTGGAGGGCAATTATTGGAGCAGATTTCACTGTTCAAAATGTTGCTCGAGTTTCTGAGGCAACCGGACTTTGGCTAAAACAGAAATATAATAATCCTTCAGTAATTGTTGGGCATGATTGTCGCTTTGCAGGAGAATTATTTATGGAAACTGTTGCCAAAGTTTTAGTTAAACAGGGAATAAAAGTAAAAATGGCAAGGGGTTTTGTTTCTACTCCCATGATTTCTTTGGCTGCAAATCAATTTAAATGTGAAGTTGGAGTTATCATTACAGCAAGTCATAATCCACCATCTTATAATGGGTTTAAGTTAAAGGCACATTTTGGCGGACCTTTAGAACCGGAAAATGTCCAAGCTGTTGAAGACCTAATTCCATTAAAATGTACAATAGATTTTTCTTCCGTTTCGATTGAACATTTAATTCATTCAGGAAAAATTGATTTAGTTGACATCGAAGAACTTTATATCAATCACGTAAAAAACAACTTTGATCTAAATGCAATTTCAAAATCAGGAATGAAACTCGTTTATGATGCAATGTATGGAGCAGGGCAGCGTGTTATGCCTAGAATATTATCATCTGTAGAACTATTGCATTGCGACCATAATCCCTCTTTCCGAGGACAAGCTCCTGAACCGATTGCGAAGAATTTGAAAGAATTAGAATCTTATATTATTCAAAATCCAGGTGTGCATTGTGCGCTTGCAACCGATGGTGATGCAGATAGAATTGGTTTATTCAATGGTAAAGGTGAATTTATTGATTCTCATCACATTATTTTACTTTTGATTCATTACATGGTGAAATACAAGCAGATGACGGGTAAGGTTGTAATAGCTTTTAGTGTTACTCCTCGTGTAGAAGCACTTTGTAAACATTATGGCTTAGAGTTGGAGGTAACGAAAATTGGATTTAAAGAAATTGCCAGTATTATGGTAAAAGAGGATGTTTTATTGGGGGGTGAGGAATCAGGTGGAATCGCTGTGAAAGGTCATATTCCTGAACGTGATGGGATTTGGATGGGGCTTATTATTTGGGAATTTATGGCAAAATCTGGAAAAACTCTTGATGAATTAATTGATGAGGTGTATGCTATTGTTGGCCCATTTAAATTTGAAAGAAGTGATTTACATATAACAGAGGTTTTAAAGCAAAAAATAATTAGTTCTTGCAAAGCCAATAAGTACAAATCTTTTGGTGAATACAAGGTGAAAGATTTAAAAACAATTGATGGATTTAAGTATTTCTTTGATTCAGAGCGCTGGGTTATGATTCGACCTTCGGGAACCGAGCCAGTTTTAAGGACTTACGCTGAAGCACCGACTTTAGAGGAAGTTAGAAAAATCTTAAAAGTTACTGAGGCTGAAATTTGTACTTTATAGCTTGTTAATTAAATACAAATAAAGGTTTTGTTGTAGATTAAACTAGTTGAGACTGTAATCAAAAACTAGAAAGTTAATCGTAAATATAGAAAAATATTAAATGAACATTTAATAAAATCAACTTATTTTCTTTGATGGTATTTGTTTTCTTTTAGGTAATTGTAAAATTTCCCTTTATATTTGCCATCCTATTTTTTTGATTTGAATTATAATAACTTATTTTTTTCTCTTTCACTTATTTTTTTATTTCCTTTTACTTTAAGGGTTGTAAATAATCGTTGTAGCTTGAAAGAGAAATCTTTTGTGAAAGTTAATCAGTGCATTAAAAATCATTCAAAATCAAATAAAAAAATTAGTTTGCGTGCCTTAAGCAAATTACCTATTTCACAAAATAGAATTCAAATAAATATTGTAGATACTGAGGTTATAGATTTCAATTATAAAAATAATAACAATTATCATACAGGGTTTATAAAGCCTGTTCGTGGTTGTGTGAATTCTAGGTTTGGAAACAGAAATAGTGGAAATCATTGCGGAATAGATTTGCATTTAAGAACCGGTGATACAGTTTACGCATCCAATTTTGGGAAGGTTCGGTTTTCAAAGTATCATAAAGGTGGATATGGAAATTTAATTGTATTATCTCATTCAAATGGAATTGAAACATACTATGCGCACTTGAGTAAATTTTTAGTTTCAAATGAAACCGAGGTTAAAGTCGGTCAAGCTATTGGTTTAGGAGGAAGTACGGGTCGTTCTTCAGGGCCTCACTTACATTTTGAAATAAGGATGGATGGAAAGACAATTAATCCCGAAAGATTTATTTATTTTGGTGGGAGAAATCTAGTGAAAAGGGACATTGAAAAAATAAAAGCTGCACGTCAAATTACTCCAATTATAGATTTAATTGAAACTGAGACTTTAATAAATAAAAGAAAAGTAATCTTGCTTGGGTCTTCTATTTCAAAATCTACTGGTTTTCTTGCAAATTTAAAATTTGAAGGTGACTCTACAATAATAACGGATAATCCCCGAATTGTTTCTGTAACAATTAATGAAAATTTTATCAAAGGGACTTTTATTCCCTCTAGCTTTGTTAGTAATCAAAGACTTGCTAGTTTAGTTTCGGTTGCAGTTGCTTACAAAAGACCACATTCATCAAAAGTTGAAGTTTTAAAGGGACTTTTAAAGGTTGTAAATTAATAGAAAGTTCAATATTTAAAATATTAATTTACTATTTCACTTATTCCTTTTTTTTTGTTAAAAAGCACTTTTTATCTTATTTAACCTGCACTTTTTGTCTTAATTTTGTGAAATGAATTGGATTGGCAATCGTATAAGTTTTATAGATAGCAAAGGAAAAACTACAATCGTAATTTCGCCTGAAAAAAATTATCTAATTACTGCTTTAATGGGTGCGTGGTTGGCAATGTGGATTACAATTGGTTGCACAGTTTTTTGGTCGCTTTTTTATCTTCTATTATCCAATCAAGAAGAAATAATCATTTACATATTTTTAGTTTTTTGGGTCTATTATGCGATAAAAGTTTCTAGATCTTTTCTGTGGTTGCTTTATGGCAAAGAATTAATAAAGATTGATAATTTGGCTTTATCTTACAAAAGATCACTTTTGAAATATGGAAAATCAGTTCCTTATTATTTTGAAAACATTTCTAATTTTTCTTTTTCAATTCCTGAACCACGTTCAATGCACGCTATTTGGGAAGCTTCTCCTTGGATTTCAGGTGGTGAACGATTTCATTTTGATTATTTTAGTAAAATGATTCGCTTTGGCAGAAAAATTTCAGAAAAAGATGCCAAATTACTCTATCAACTCATCAACAAACGGATTCAAGAACGCTCAAAAAAATAATTTATGTACGGAAAGTTAAAAGATACATTAGCTAGTGAATTAAAAATAATTGAAGAGAGTGGATTATTGAAGCGCGAGCGAATTATTACAAGTCCTCAAGGTCCAAGTGTAAAAGTAAATACTGGAGATAATGTAGTGGTGATGTGTGCAAATAATTATTTGGGTTTATCTTCTCATCCCGAAGTTATTCAGGCTGCAAAAGATGCATTAGATACTCATGGATTCGGCATGTCTTCTGTACGTTTCATATGTGGCACTCAGGATATTCATAAACAACTAGAGCAAAAAATAGCAGCGTTTTATGGAACTGAAGATACTATTTTGTATGCTGCAGCTTTTGATGCAAATGGCGGTTTATTCGAGCCGTTGTTTTCAGAGGAAGATGCAATTATTTCAGATGCATTAAATCATGCATCAATTATTGATGGAATTAGATTATGTAAAGCACAGCGCTATCGATATCAACATTCAGATATGCAGGATTTAGAAGAGCAGCTTAAGCTAGCGCAAGCTCAACGGTTTCGTATAATTGTTACAGATGGCGTTTTTTCTATGGATGGTGACATTGCTAAAATGGATAAAATTTGTGATTTAGCAGATAAATACGATGCTTTGGTAATGACAGATGAATGTCATTCTGCTGGATTTATAGGTAAAACAGGCCGTGGTGTTCCAGAACATTGTGGAGTAATGGATCGCGTGGATATTATTACTGGTACTTTGGGCAAAGCACTGGGTGGAGCGATGGGAGGTTATACGACAGGTAAAAAAGAAATTATAGAAATGTTACGCCAACGTTCTAGGCCGTATTTATTTTCTAATTCTTTGGCTCCATCTATTGTGGGTGCTTCCATAAAAGTTTTTGAAATTCTATCTTCAACAACTGTTTTACGTGATAAATTAGAGCAAAATACACTTTATTTTAAAGAAAAAATAAGGAGTGCAGGTTTTGATATTAAGCCAGGCGACTCACCAATTGTGCCGATTATGTTGTACGATGCTGCACTTTCTCAAAAATTTGCCGAGCTACTGCTTAAGGAAGGTGTTTATGCAGTAGGTTTTTTCTTTCCAGTTGTTGCCAAAGGGCAGGCTCGTATTCGGACACAAATATCTGCAGCGCATTCTATTTCAGATTTAGATAAAGCAATTGCTGCTTTTATAAAGGTTGGAAAAGAATTGAATGTAATTTAAGTAACTTATTCTTAACTTAGTGATTAATTAAAAACTATATGAATCCTACAATAGATCGTTTGCGTTTAGCTCATTTTGGGAACATTGAATTACTTGCTAAACAGGTAGTTGAAGGATTTATTACTGGTTTGCATAAAAGTCCATTTCATGGGTTTTCAGTAGAATTTGCAGAACATCGCTTGTATAATACAGGAGAATCTACTCGACATATTGATTGGAAGTTGTTTGCAAGAACTGAAAAAATGTTTACTAAGAAATATGAGGAAGAAACGAATTTAAGGTGTCAAATTGTAATTGATTCATCCAGTTCCATGCATTTTTCCAATGAAACTATTTCAAAACTTGAATTCTCAATTTATGCTGCAGCAAGTATTATAGAATTGTTAAAACGTCAACGTGATGCAGTAGGCTTGAGTTTGTTTAATGCTGAACTTGAATTGCACACTCAAGGAAAATCTTCTGCGGCACATCATCGCTATTTGTTTAGCGAATTGGAAGCACGTTTGAGAAATTATGATGAAAAAAAGAAAAAAGCAACAAATACAATTTCCATTCTTCACGACATTGCTGAATTAACTCACAGAAGAAGTTTAGTCGTTGTTTTTTCTGATTTGTTAGATGATCCTGAATCTATTGATAAGTTATTCCGTGCCTTACAACACTTAAAGCATAACAAACACGAAGTGCTTTTATTTCATGTGGTCAATAAAAAAATTGAAGTAGATTTTGAACTTGAAAATAGACCTTATCAATTAGTGGATATGGAAACAGGTGAAAAAATAAAATTGCAGACTGCAGAAATTAAAGAATTATATGTTGAGGGAATTCAAAAATATTTCAATGAAATTTCACTTCGCTGTGCTAATCACCGTATTGATTTTATGCCTGCAGATATAAATGAAGGATATGATCAGGTTTTATTACAGTATTTGCTGAAAAGACAAAAAATGAATTAATCATTTCTCATCAGCGTATTTTACTTGCATTCCTAACAAAAAATTCCTTAGTATTTGGTCTTTACATATTCTATAATGGGCGTGCTCAGGATGCCGGAAAAAAGCACTTAATTCGTGTTTACTGATTCGCATATCTACTAGATCAAGGATATCCAAAATATCTTCATCTTTTAATTCAAGTGCAATTTTCAATTTTCTAAGAATGATATTATTGTTTAATTGTTTTTCGACTATTGGTACTTCTCCATCTTTTTTCCCGCGATTTGCTACAATCATTCCGTTTAGAAAAAATGCTAATTTTTGGTCATTTAACGCTTGAAATGCTTCGTCATCATCTTTCTTCAGCCAATCGCTAATCTCAGCTCTTGTAACTTCTTTTCCAGCAAATTCAAATAATTCAATCATCCTTGAATCGTTGTAGTCGAATATAAAACGAATACGGCGAATTATGCTATTGTTATTCATATGCTTGTTATTTTACTTTAAGTCAAACAAACTTTTACTTATCAATTTTTGAGAGTGCTTGCTCAATATCATAGATAATATCCTCGTAAAATTCTACACCTATTGAAAGTCGCACCATTTTTTCTGTGATAGAAAGTTTATTTTTTAGTGCAGGATCAAGATCTACATGCGTCATTGTTGCTGGATGTTCAGCTAAACTTTCAGTTCCACCTAAACTCACTGCCAACTTTATAAGTTTTAAGGAATTTAAAAAACGAAAAGCATCCTTTTCTGCTCCTTTGACATCAAATGAAATCATTCCACCATTGCTGAGGCATTGTTTATTTTTAATATGGAATTGAGCTCCATCTTTTTCGCTTAGATTTCCGATATAATAGACTTTTTCTACAAGAGGATGCGTGTTTAAAAAAGCAGCTACTTTTTCAGCATTTATTGCCTGTGTATCCATGCGAACCTTGAGCGTCTCCAAACTTCTAAGTAATAACCATCCTGAATTGGGACTAGCCATATTTCCAAGAAATGTTCTTAATCCTTTCACTCTTTTCATTAATTCTTTTGATCCCAAGCATGCTCCAGCAATCACATCGCTATGTCCACCAATATATTTAGTTGCGGAATAAAGGACTAAATCTGCTCCATGTTTTAAAGGATGCTGCCAGATTGGCCCCATGTATGTATTATCCACGGCTAAATAAATTTCTTTCTCCGAGCTAGAAAAATACTTGGCTATTTCTTTACTTTCTTCAATATCAATTAAGTCGTTTGTTGGATTTGCAGGAGTTTCGATGTAAATCATTGCTAACTTATCTGAAATTCCAGTATTCTCAACTAATTGAATAATTTCTTCTTTGGTTTGACCAACACTAAATTCTGCAACACTTATCCCGAATTTCGGAAGTATTTTTTTTATGAAATGGTCACTTCCACCGTAAACAGGATTGCTAATAAGAAGTAAATCTCCAGGTTTAAGGAATTCCAAAAGTACAGTTGTTATTGCAGCCATTCCGCTTTCAAATACAGCACATTCCTCTGCTTCATCCCAAAGTGTTAGTCGATTCTCTAATATTTCAAGATCTGGGTTATTAATTCTGCTGTAGATTAGTCCAAGTTCTTCCCCTTCGTTTTTTTCTCTGTGACCATAAGCTACTTCAAAACATGCTTTTCCTTCCTCGGCACTTTTGAAAACAAAAGTAGAGGTTTGAAAAATCGGACATTTTATAGCACCTTCAGATAATTCAGGTTTATAGCCGTAAGACATCATCAAACTTTCGGGCTTCATTTTTCGTTCCATTTTTGTATATTTCTATATTCGTTAGATGTAATTCCTTTGCGAAATTACTCTAATTTTATTAGAACAAAATAGAATTTGTTTATCAAAGGCTAAGCCATATAAATAGCTCATTCTTAAAGGTAGATTTAAATGTCGTACCTTTGCAAGCAATTTAGCGTAAATAATGGCACATAAATCAGGTTTTGTAAATATTGTAGGAAGTCCAAATGTTGGAAAATCAACATTGATGAATCAATTAATGGGCGAGAAATTATCCATCGTAACCTCAAAGGCTCAAACTACTCGTCACCGTATTTTAGGGATTTTAAATGATGAGGATTACCAAATTGTTTTTTCAGATACACCTGGCGTTGTCAACGCAGCATACAAGTTGCATGAAACAATGATGGATTATGTCAATACATCTTTAAAAGATGCCGATGTACTTTTATTTATAACTGATACCATTGAGACAGACATGAATCACAAGGAAACGTTGGTTAAAATAAAGAAGTTAAAAGTACCTGTTTTATGTATTATTAATAAGATTGACTTATCAAATCAAGCAGATTTAACAGCTAGGGTTTTGTATTGGCAAGAACAACTTCCATCTGCTGCAATTTTCCCAATTTCTGCGTTACATAATGCCAATATTGATCAAGTTTGGCAACGTATTTTGACTTTGATTCCTGAAAATCCGCCATATTACGATAAAGAGGAGATTTCTGATCGACCTATGCGCTTTTTTATTTCTGAAATTATCCGCGAAAAAATATTTCTGTTTTGTGAGAAGGAAGTTCCTTACAGCTGTCAAGTAGAAATTGAAGAATATATTGAAGAAGGGCTTTTAATAAAGATTCGAGCTTTGATAATTGTTGAGCGAGATTCCCAAAAAGGAATTCTTATCGGTAAGCGTGGAGAGATGTTACAGCGAATTGGAAAAGCAGCTCGCGAAGAGATGGAAAAGTTTTTAAATGCAAAAGTCTTTTTAGAGAATTTTGTAAAAGTTGACAAGGATTGGCGTTCAACGGATGCGAAATTAAAAAAATACGGATATTAATTCCAGTAAATAAATTAGTAGAATAGAAATCAATGGGCAATATTGTAGCTATAGTAGGAAGACCAAATGTTGGAAAATCAACATTGTTTAATCGCTTAACAGAATCTAGAGATGCGATTGTAAAAGAGGTGAGTGGTGTTACGCGTGATAGAATTTATGGAAAAGGGGAGTGGAATGGCTATCAGTTTTCTGTAATTGATACTGGTGGTTATGCCACTGTTAAAGAAGATATTTTTGAAGGTGAAATTAGAAAACAAGTTGAACTCGCAGTCGAAGAAGCAACACTTATTCTCTTTATGGTTGATGTTATGACTGGGATTGGAGAAATGGATCAAGTTGTTGCAGAATTATTACGAAAGAGTAAAAAGCCAGTGATGATTGTTGCGAATAAAGTTGACAATGTCGAACGTGTTGGTCTGTCTTCGGAATTTTATTCCTTTGGTCTTGGTGACGTTTATGATTTGTCGGCAATAAATGGCAGTGGTACAGGAGAAATTTTAGACGCTGCAGTAAAATATTTAGATAAAACTGATGAATCTGTTCGTGAAGAAGATTCCTTGCCACGTTTTGCAATTGTCGGTCGACCAAATGTTGGCAAATCGTCTTTAGTGAATGCTTTTACTGGTCAAGAACGAAATATTGTAACTGATATTTCCGGAACAACACGCGATTCAATTCACACGCGTTATAAGGCTTTTGGCTTTGATTTTTTAATGATTGATACTGCTGGAATTCGTAAGAAAGCAAAAGTAACTGAGGACATCGAATATTATTCCGTTTTACGTTCTGTTAGAACAATCGAAAATGCAGATGTATGCTTATTTCTAATGGATGCAAGCGAAGGACTTCAAAAGCAAGATTTAAGCATTTATTACATGATTGAAAAAAATTCCAAGGGTGTAGTTGTCTTGGTAAATAAATGGGATCTTGTTGAGAAAGACCATACGACAATGTTGGAATATGAAGCAAATTTGAGAGAGCAATTAGCACCTTTTAATGATGTTCCGATTATTTTTACTTCAACGATAACAAAACAGCGAATTCATAAAGCATTGGAGTCTGCAATGAGGGTTCATGAAAATCGCACAAGAAAAATAACGACTTCAAAATTGAATGATGTGATGTTGGATATTATTAATGCAACTCCACCTCCTGCAATCAAAGGAAAATACATCAAAATTAAATATGTTCAACAGTTACCAACACATTCTCCTGCTTTTGCTATCTTCTGCAATCTGCCTCAATATGTTCCAGAATCTTATAAGCGATTTTTAGAAAATAGAATTCGAGAACAATTTGATTTTGAAGGAGTGCCGGTTAAAATTTTCTTTAGAAAGAAGTAAATCACTATTTATCATTTCTTTGTTAATTAAGTAATTAATTTATTCATATCGTTTAAAATTTTATTTAAGTTTGTTATGAATTTTTATTATTCTTTCATATTTAAAACAAACGACCATGAAAAATACTCTTACTATTTGTTTCATTCTTTTTTCACTTTCTTCTCTTCTTGCCCAGCAGCAAATAGGAAATTCAAACATGGAAGAATGGGATAATATCGGCGCTGCAACAGAAGAACCTACTAATTGGAATGGATTTAAGTCTGCGAGTGGTGGCTTATCCGGCTTTGCTTCGCAGCAAGTTTTTAGGTCAACAGCTATTCGTTCAGGAGCTTCTGGGATGTATTGCGCACGAATTTTTTCTAAATCAATTTTAGGAATAGTTGCGAATGGTACACTGACCCTTGGCAGAATTAATATGGGAAGTTCAACTGTAACGGATATTTCTGCAAATTACAATATTTCCTTAACAAACGATTCAAATTTTTCTGAAGCTTTAACTTCTATTCCAGATTCAATTGTTTTTTGGGCTAAATATACTGCAGCATCAAATCAGCAAGCAAGAATTCATGCGATAACTCATGATGCTTTTGATGTTCACGATCCAATTGATGCAGCATCGAGTCCACATGTTATTTCAACTGCAGCATATAATTTTTCTCCAAATACAGCATGGGTTCGTCATTCTGTTCCATTTACTTCTTTTATTCAACCACCACTTCCACCACTACCGACACCTGCTTATATTCTTGTAACTTTTGCCACGAATGCTATTGCAGGTGGAGGTGCTGCAAATGATGAGGTCTTAATTGATGACATACAATTAATCTACAATTCTTCTGTTGGAATTACTGAAGCAAACTCACATATTACTTTTGCTCATTACTCCACAGAAAATGGTCTGCTCATTACAGAATCAAATCAGAACTATCATATTTTCAATTTATCAGGACAACTTATAAAGTCGGGTTTAGATAGCGAGCTAAATGGTTTAAAATTAAATTCTGGAGTCTATATTCTCAAATCAAATAATAGAACTGAGAAAATCTTTGTACCATAAAATTTCGGAATGCGTTTCCTTATTTTAATTACTATTTTAAGTTGCTTATCGAATTCACTTTTTTCGCAAACTGCAAAGATCGAGGGTTTTGTAAGAGATGATAAAGGAAACCTTATTGTTGGTGCTTCTGTTATTTATAGAAAAGACATCACTTTTGGAGCAAGCACAAATGAAAAAGGATTTTATGAGTTAAGCATACCAGGTGGTTTATGCAGAATTATTGTACGATACACTGGAATGATTTCTGACACAGTTAGCATTGAGATTTCTGAAAATGAAGTTAAAAACGTAGATTTTACTCTGAATTCATATATCAAAGAATTTCAGCAAGTAGATGTTAAAGTTGGCAAGTTCGATAAACCAATTCAAGAGCAGACAGTTACAATGTTAGTGCTGAAGCCAGAAATGATTGAGAATAAAAATACCCGCAGCATTGAATCTGCCTTAGATCAAACTCCGGGACTTAATATCTTGGATGGTGAACCTCAAATTAGAGGAGGAAGTGGATTTACATTTGGAGTTGGCTCAAAGGTTTCAGTAATTGTCGATGATATGCCAATGTTGTCTGGTGATGCTGGAAGACCTGAATGGGGATTTATTCCGGTAGAAAACATTAGTCAAATTGAGGTGATAAAAGGTGCTGCTTCAGTTTTATCAGGAAGTTCAGCATTGTCGGGTTCCGTTCACATTCGAACGGCTTATCCAACATCTAAGCCGCTAACAAAAATCAATGTTTATTCAGGATTTTATTCTGTTCCAAATTCTCCAAATTCTAAATGGTGGAATCAGTATCCGGGTATAAATGGGCTCAATTTCTTACATTCTAAAATGTATGGAAATTTAGATTTAGTTGTTGGTGGAAATTTAAACATGGATCATGGCTATATTGGACCTCCAATAACAGATTCTCTAGTTGCAACTGTTTTTCCAGATACCTTGTCAAATTTCACTGAGAAAGAATTAATTTCCAAAAGAGCTCGACTTAATTTTAACTTGCGCTATCGTTCTCAAAAGATTAAAGGATTAAACTATGGCTTGAATGGTAATTTTATGGCTATGCATACAAATATGCCACTTGCTTGGTTAAATGATTCTTCTGGCTTATACCGCGCCTATCCAGGTGCAATTTTTATGCAAGACCAACTCATCTTTAATGTAGATCCATTTGTAAACTTTTTTACACAAGCAAATGGGAAACATTATCTAAGAACTCGCATTTTACATGTTGACAATAAAATGAGTGCAAATCAGTCAAATCGCGCCTCAACTTATTATGGAGATTATATTTTTCAAAAAAGTTATCCCAACTTAAAAAATCTTGATTTTATTGGTGGCTTAACAGGGACATTCACGAATTCATTTGCAAATATTTATGTCGGTTCCGGCTCCCCAAATAATCAGCTTCTTAACCTTTCTGCCTACACCCAATTAGAAACTAAGTTCAATAGTTCTTTGAATGTTTCTGCAGGAGGACGTTTAGAGTATTTTCAGTTGAATGATACGATTACTGCATTAAAACCTATTTTTAGAGCTGGAGCAAGTCTTAAAATATACCAGGAAACATATATTAGAGCTTCTTATGGGCAAGGGTACCGTTTTCCAACAATTACTGAGCGCTTTATAAAAACAGGTGTCGGAAGTTTTGGTGTCTTCCCAAATCCTAATTTGAAACCAGAAAGTAGCTGGAATGCAGAAATTGGCATAAAACAAGGTTTGAAATTGGGAGGAGTAATGGGCTATTTAGACATTGCAGGTTTTTGGCAAGAGTATCAAAACACTATTGAATACATGTTTGGAATTTGGAAACCTTTCACATCTCCAGAAACAATGAGCTCTGGTGCTGGATTTATGTTTTTAAATACAGGTAAATCTCAAGTTTTAGGAATAGATGCATCATTTGCTGGTCAAGCTAACTTTTCAAAAAAATCATCCGTGACATTTTTATTAGGTTACAATTACATAGTTCCGACTACTTTGACGCCTAATTATGAATATGCACAAGATTCTGTTGGTAGAGTTTTTAGCTATAATACAACCTCGCTAGATCCTAAACAGAGAGTATTAAAATACCGTTTTTTACACAATGTAAAGCTTGATGCTGAATTTAGCTATAATAAAAAGTTTTCTTTTGGTATGAGCGGTAAGTATTTTTCAAAAATTGTAAATATGGATGCAATTATTGAGGACTTTGAAGAAACAACAATTGACGTTGATATACTTCAAGATTTGCGTTACATGGATTATTACAATGCACACCGTTTTGGTAATTGGATTTTTGACTGTAGGATTTCTTACAATCTTACAGAAATACATAAATTCGCCTTAATCGGAAGCAATATTTTAAATCGCAGCTATTCTTTACGTCCATTAAAGATAGAGGCTCCCAGAACAATCATGATTCAATATACTTGTAAGTTGTAGGGAAAAGGCAAGTAATTACGTAGTTTCTAATTCGTACCTCAAAAAATTTAGCGCACTTGAAACCGTCATTTGTATAGTTCTTTCTCTGTTGTCTCCGAATTGAAATTTCTTTACTATAGTCTTAGTTGGCAAAGCAATTGCAATCCAAACAAGACCAACAGGTTTATCTATTGATCCGCCATTTGGTCCGGCAATCCCACTAGTTGAAATACAGCAATCTACGCCCAATTTTTTTCGACCGCCAATAGCCATTTCCTTAACAACTTCCTCACTTACTGCACCAAATTTTTCGAGGGTTACAGGTGAAACATCAGCCAAACCAATCTTTAATGAGTTACTGTAAGTAAGTAAGGATCCCATATAATAATCAGATGCACCAGAAATACTACAAATTTGGCTCGCTAATAATCCAGAAGTACAACTTTCAACAGTTCCAATTGTCATTTTTCTTGTGTGAAGTATTTCTCCCATTATTTGGGGTAGATTATCGTTTTCAAATCCATAGAGTGCTTCAGGAATTAAATTTTTTAGCTCATCAAAATAAGCATCAATTGTTTTCTTGTCTTCTTCTCCACGATAAGAGGTTATTCTGAGTTTCACTAAACCAGGTGATGGAAGATAAGCAAGACTGAGATTTTTAGAACGAATAGAATTTTCCCAATTGTAAATTATCTCTGCTAAAAAAGACTCGCCAATTCCCTGCGTTAGTGCTGTTTTATGATAGATGGATTTTAAACTAAATTTATCTTTTAATCTTGGAATAACTTCTTCCAACATAATACCTTTCATTTCATAAGGAACCCCGGGAAGACTAATGAATATTTTTCCTTTTTCTTCAAACCACATTCCAGCTGCAGTTCCGTAATTGTTGTTCAAAATCACACAATTTAGAGGCAGCTCTGCTTGTTGAATATTCGCTTCAAGCATCGGTCGGTTTCTTTTGAAAAAATAGTCCTCAATTTTCTTTAATGTTGGTAAATGAACTTCTAAACGTGTGTTAAAATAGTTGCAAAGTGTATGTTTTGTGATGTCATCTTTCGTTGGACCTAAGCCTCCAGTTATAATAATGCAGTCTGTATTGGAATCGATAGAATCTAAGGAACTTTGAATTGCTTCAGTGGTATCTGAAATAACAGTAGTACGAACAATACGTGCTCCAATAAGAGACATTTCTTGTCCAATCCAAGCTGCGTTGGTATTAATTGTTTGTCCAATCAATAACTCGTCGCCAATACTTAGGAGTTCAATGTTCATTTTTTTTTGAATTTTGCAATTGATTCAATGTGTCCAGTATGAGGAAATTGGTCCACTAATGAAAATTTATCCAATTCATAGCCCGCGAGAAGAAGTGTATTTGTGTCTCTTGCTTGTGTAGAAGGGTTACAAGAAATATAAACAATATTTTTTGCTCCGAGTTCAATAACTTTTTGCAGAGTTTTCGGCGCAATGCCAGCTCTTGGAGGATCGAGTACAATTGTAGCGATAGTCCCATTAAATTCAGGGTGTTGTTTGAGAAACTTTCCAACATCTGCTGCAAAAAATGAAATGTTTGAAATTTGGTTGTTCGCTGCATTTTTTTTCGCGTCTTCTATTGCTTCTTCAACAATGTCAACACCAATTATTTGAACGTCTTCGTTTCTTTTGGAAAGTAATTGACCGATAGTTCCTGTTCCACAAAACAAGTCCATTACAACTTCATTTTTGGCAATATCTTCTTCAAAAACGTAGTCTAAAGCTTTTGAGTAGAGAAGTTCTGCACATTTTGGATTTGTTTGAAAAAAACTCTCCATGCTTATTTGAAAGTCTAATCCAAGAATTTTCTCTTCGATAAATGCTTGTCCAAAAATTAATTTACAAGTGCCATTTTCAATCTTTGAGCGGTCAGCAACATTGTCATTTCGTGTATGCTGAAATCCTGCTATTCTCTCCCCAAAAAGTTCTTTTAAATAAGCTGCAATTTCTTGTATATCAAATTTTTCTATTCCTTCATTAGACGTTACCAGATTAACCAGTAATTTATTTGAAGCAAAAGATTTTCGGACGACAATATGTCGAAAGAAACCTGTTTTTTTTGGCGGATGCCAAGCTGGCAGTCCAGTTTTTTCAAGAAAGTTTCGAATAAGGAATAGTTTGTCTTCCCATTCTTTGTCAAATAATCCCGATGCTTTATTGAGACTTTCTACTTTCCACCAGGTTCCTCTTCTTTTAAATCCGAGAGAAAAGGCAGCATCTTTTTCTAAATTATTTTCAAGACAATGTTCTATCGCAGAAAAGCTATACTCCATTTTATTTCGATAGAAATAATGCTCGGGAGAGGAAATAAAAGCATCAAATTTTAGGGAAACATCCTTTAAACCTGATAAGCGAGAAAATGTTTCTATTGTAGACTCTTGCTTAAATTTTTCTTGAATTTCTATTGGAACATGAATATAGGGCCCTCCAGATATTTCTTGAAATTGTGCTTGTGTTTCGTGCTCAGAGCGCTCAATTATTTCAAGAAGTTTTGCTTCAGCATGATTTTTTCGTTTTGTATCAATCTTTACTCTAACCGTCTGACCGGGAAAAGTATTGTCGACAAAGACTACAAACAATCCATTTTCAGTTTGAATTTTACCAATTCCACGACCGCCAAATGCGTAATCTGTTATTTTGATTTCTATTTCTTGCCCCCTTTGGAGTGTGATTTTAGATAATTCCACGAATAATACCTTTATCGGAATTTTCTATAAAAGATAAAATCTCTTTTCGAATATCACTATCAATTATCGAACTTTTTATAAATGAAATTCCTGTTGAAACATTACTATTTTGAACATATAAAACACGGTAAATATCCTCTATTTCTCTCACTTGCTCATCCGTAAATCCTCTTCTTCTGAGACCAACGGAGTTTACTCCAGCAAATGTTAATGGTTCTCTAGCAGCTTTTATATATGGCGGAACATCTTTTCGAATTAAAGACGCACCTCCAATGAATGCATGCTTTCCAATATGAACAAATTGCTGGGCTGCAACTTTACCCTCAAGAATTGCATAATCATCAATTATAACATGACCAGAGAGTCCAGTATAACTTGCAAGAATTACGTTATCTCCAATTTTGCAATCATGAGCAACATGAACATAAGTCATCAAAAGACAATTCGAACCAATACTAGTTTTCATTCGATCTTTTGTCCCTCTGTGAATTGTTACACATTCTCGGATTTTGGTGTTATCTCCAATTTCCACTGTTGTATATTCTCCCTCAAATTTTAAATCTTGTGGTATAACGCCAATAACAGCTCCAGGAAAAACTTCACAGTTATTTCCAATTCTTGTGCCTGGATAAATTGTAACATTTGAATGAATATAAGTTCCTTCTCCGATAACAACATCATCGTGAATAGAAGAAAACGGATCTATTTTTACATTTTTTCCTAAACTTGCTTTAGGCGAAACAGATGCAAGAGTACTTATCATTTATTCTTTATCTTTTATTACTTGAGCTAGCATATCAGCTTCAGTTGCAACTTTACTATTTACATATGCTGTACCTTTCATTTCAACTAATCCTCGGCGAATTGGCGAGGTAAGAGTCAATTCAAACACTAACGTATCTCCAGGTACAACTTTCTGTTTGAATTTAGCATTATCAACTTTAAGAAAATAAGTTGAGTAAAGATGTGGATTTTCAACTTTACTTAATGCGAAAACTCCTCCAACTTGCGCCATTGCTTCAATTTGCAAAACACCAGGAAAAATTGGATTTCCAGGAAAATGACCGGTGAATATTGGCTCGTTCATTGTTACATTTTTAACACCGATAATAGAGTTTTCATTTATTTCCATTATTTTATCTACCATTAAGAAGGGAAAACGATGAGGAATTATTTTTTCTATTGCATTTATATCATATAATGGTGATTTACTTAAATCAAAAATACGTCCACTATTTTCTTGTTTTCTAAGTTGCTCTTTTAATACTTTTGCAAATTGTACATTTCCGAAATGTCCTGGGCGTGCTGCTAAAATATGTGCTTTTATTGGTTTTCCAAGAAGCGCTAAATCACCAACAATATCTAGTAGCTTATGTCTTGCAGGTTCATTTTCATGTTGCAACTTGATGGTATTCAGAACGCCTAAGGTATTAACTTCGACTTTTAAATCTTCTTTTCCTAGCAATTTGGCAAGACGATTGAGTTCTTCTTTTGGAATGTCTGTTCGATCGACTAAAACTATAGCATTGTCTAGGTCTCCACCCTTTATTAAGTTGTTGGTTGCAAGAAATTCCAATTCTCTTAGAAAAACAAAAGTTCGGCAATGCGCTATTTCTGTTTTAAATTCTCCGATATTATACATGCTAGCATGCTGCGTTCCAAGAACTGGAGATTTATAGTCGACCATTACAGTTAAGCGGTAATTAATATCAGGAATGGCAAGAAATTCAATTCCTTTTTCAAGATCTTCCCAAGGTAAATTTTCAGTTAATTCAAAATAGACTCTTTCTGCCTCTTGCTCGACGAATCCCACTTTTAAAATTCCATCAACAAAAGGTTTAGAGCTTCCGTCCATTATAGGAATTTCTTCAGCATCTATTTTTATGAGAGCATTATCAATTTGACAACCGTACAAGGCCGCAAGAATATGTTCAGTCGTATAAACTCGGGCGCCATTAAATTCTAATGTCGTTCCTCGTTCTGTTGAAATAACAAGATCGACATCTGCTTTTATAACAGGCTGTTCTGGTAAATCTATACGCTGAAACTTATACCCGTGATTTTCTGGAGCAGGGAAAATTTCAAGTGTAACTTTTTCGCCTGTATGCAATCCAACTCCTGAAAAAGAGATGGAATTTTTTAAAGTACATTGTTTTTCAACCATTATCTATAAATTACTTATTCTAAATCTTTTATTTTTTTTTCTATTTCCTCAAGTTTACTTAGTATAAAAGGTAATTTTCGAAAACCAACGGAAGATTTTTTAAAGTCGTTCAGTGGAATTGCGGGAGTACCCATTAAAGTAACAGCTTCTTTTACAGTTTTTACAACTCCAGATTGCCCAACAATTTTTGTGTCATCAGCAATACTTAAATGTCCATTTATTGCAGCTTGGCCTCCAATCATAACACGTTTTCCAATTTTAGCAGAACCTGCAACTGCTACAAGTGCTGCTAAGGCAGAGTTTTCGCCAATTTCTACATTATGTGCAATTTGACATAAATTATCAATTTTCACACCTTCTCTAATAAATGTAGAACCCATTGTAGCACGATCAATAGCACAATTTGAACCAATTTCAACATTATTTTCTATTATGACATTTCCAATTTGCGGGATTTTTTGAAAAACTCCTTCAGAATTAGGCGCAAATCCAAATCCATCAGATCCAACAACTGTGCCTGCATGAATAATGCAATTTTCTCCAATTTTACAACCGAAATAGATACTTACTCCGGGATGTAAAATAGTATTTGAACCTATCTTAACATTGTCGCCTAAATATACATTTGGATATATAATTACATTATTACCTATCTCAACATTTTTTCCGATGTATGCAAATGCTCCAAGATATAAATCAGAGCCAATTACTGCTGAATTGTCAATAAATGATGGTTGCTCAATTTTGGCTTCTTTTTTATTTAAGTTATCATATAACTCAAGTAATTGAGCAAAGCAAGTATAGGAGTTTTCAACTTTGATAAGAGTGAGCGATAAAGGCAAGGGTTTTACGGGAATAAAATCTTTGTTTACAATACAAATACTTGATTTGGTTGTATAGATAAATTCTTCGTACTTCGGATTTGATAAAAAGGACAGTGTTCCTTCTTGTCCCTCCTCAATTTTAGCTAAATCAGATACTATAACTGAGGAACTTCCGATAATTTCACCATTTACAATGGCAGCAATTTGCGAAGCTGAAAATTCCATAGAGTAAAATTAAGAAAAGGAATGTGATTTAGGACGATTCATAGTCCAACTTATTAACATGGTTTTTTTGTAAAAAGTTATTTACAAGAACTTGAATCAGGTAAATCAATGGCGAGTATTTGAATTTTTTCTTTATACCAGATGCTTTTTACAGAAATTACTTCATTATTGTTTCCTCTAAAACGAATCCAATGCTCGGGTTTTGGACTTCTATTAAGCATAGATTTTTTAAAATCGATACTTCCTGTTTTTTTTATTTTGTTAAACAATCTATTTACGTTCGTTAAACTAAGTTCCTCTTGCTGACAAATTAGAAGATCGCTTGTATCTACATAAACGAAATCCTTTGATTTTGGAAAATAAATAGGTTTTCCAAATCCAATTTTCGTGTTTTTTATTTTTTTAGCGTCTTCATTTGAAAAAATAATTTCTGAGATAAAACTTTCTTGAGGCATTGTTGCTTTGCATGAAAATAACTTACCTGATTCTGTTTTGCAGTCAAAATAATAGACTTTAAAAGAATTATTTTTTTTGCTTTTAGTGAATTTTACATCTCCATCAATAAGTGCTTTTACTAATTCTTTTTCTGAGAGATTTAAATCCAAAAGTTTTTTTTGGTTTTCTTCTGAAAGAACGATTATTCTCTCAAAAAGTGATGTTTTTAATCTATTTTCAGGCAACCAAGAGCATCCTCTGCCTCTCATAAAAAAGGTAACGAAAATTAATCCAATTAATAGTCCTGTGCCGTAATATTTGAGTCTTTTAAAAAAGCCTTCCATTTCTTTGATATAAAAAAACCGAGTTGAACTCGGTTTAAATTTTGTTAGTGCTTAAAGAAGCGCTTCGAGTTTTGCCACCAAAGTTGCTTTTGGCACTGCACCCACAGATTTATCAACAACTTCTCCATTTTTTATAAATAATATAGTCGGTATGCTTCGAACATTGAATTGTGAAGATATTCCAGAATTTGAATCAACATCAACCTTTCCAATAACTGCTTTTCCGCTATATTCAGTCGCCATCTCTTCAATAATCGGTCCGATCATGCGACATGGGCCACACCATTCCGCCCAAAAATCTACTATAACTGGTTGCGATGATTTTAGTACTAATTCATCAAAATTTGCATCTGTAATTTCTACTGCCATTTTAGTATATATTTAGCTATTAATTTATTTTTTTATTTGCAAAATTACTGCTTTTTAATTCAACTAGTAGTAAGTTTTACTTTTTTATTTTTGTCAATTTATTTACGTTCATTTCTTCTAAAAGAAATTTTGCAGTATGTGAATTTTTATTCTTTATAATTTCCTCCGGGTTTCCTTCGGCGATAATTTGACCACCTTTTCCACCTCCTTCAAGTCCCAAATCAATAATATAGTCTGCTACTTTAATAATATCAAGATTGTGTTCAATTATCAATACTGTATTCCCTTCATTTACCAGGCGCTGAACGACCTCTAAAAGCATTCGAATATCTTCAAAATGAAGTCCTGTTGAAGGTTCATCTAAAATGTAGATCGTTTTTCCAGTGCCCTTTTTAGCTAGCTCACTAGATAATTTAATTCGTTGCGCTTCTCCTCCTGATAAAGTTGTAGATGACTGCCCTAATTGTATATAGCCAAGTCCAACACTTAATAAAGTTTCTAAAACTCGTTTTATTTTCGGATGATTTTCAAAAAATGGAACAGCTTCTTCAATCGTGAAATTTAAGACATCAGAAATTGATTTCCCTTTATACCTAACTTCCAAGGTTTCTCGGTTATAGCGTTTTCCATTACATGTTTCACATTGAACGTAGACGTCTGGTAAAAAACTCATTTCAATTAGTTTTAAACCTCCACCATTACATGTTTCACATTTCCCTCCTGCTACATTGAAAGAAAATCGTCCAGCTTTATATCCTCTTATTTGAGATTCTGGTAAACTTGCATAAAGTGTCCGAATTTCATCAAAAACTTTTGTGTATGTGACAGGATTTGAACGTGGAGTTCTTCCAATTGGATTCTGATTTATTTCAATTACTTTATCTAAATTTTCTAGGCCTTCGATGCTTTTGTACGAAAGTGGATTTTTTACACCTTTGTAAATGTGTTTTAGCAAAATAGGGTAGAGTGTGTAATTTATGAGTGAAGATTTTCCGCTCCCGGAAACACCAGTCACACAAGTAAGTGTGCCAAGTGGTACAGTTAAATTCACATTTTTAAGATTATGGCCACTTGCTCCTTTTAACTTTAAGAAACTCCCATTTCCTTTTCGCCGTTTTTCAGGGATTTCAATTGTTTTTTTTTCTTTTAGATATAAAGCCGTCAAAGAATCACTTTCTAAAATTGTTTTTAAAGTTCCGGCACTAATTATTTGTCCTCCATGCAGTCCTGCTTTTGGACCAATATCCACTATAAAGTCCGCTTCCTGTATCATTTCTTTGTCATGCTCAACTACCAAAACAGTATTTCCAGCATCTCTTAATTTTTTTAGCGATTTAATTAATTTTTCATTGTCTCTTTGGTGCAATCCAATAGAGGGTTCATCCAGAACATAAAGTACGTTCATTAATTCTGTTCCAATCTGAGTTGCTAAACGAATTCGCTGTGCTTCACCTCCTGATAAACTTTTAGAAGAACGATTTAAAGTGAGGTAGTCAAGTCCAACATCCAAGATAAATCCTAAGCGCGACCGAATTTCTTTAATTATTTCAGTGGCAATTTTATTTTGGTCTTTTGTTAGGTATTTTTCAATATCATTTAACCAAGTGGATAATTCTTTTAAATCTAAGGATGCTAGTTCTCCAATATGTTTATTGTCGATTTTAAAAAAATGAGCTTCTTTTTTTAAACGTGTTCCTTTGCAAACGGGACAACAAATCTTATTCATAAAACTTAAGGCCCAGCGTTGAATCGGGGCACTGCTTTCTTCAGAATGCCTAGAAATGAAATTAATAATACCCTCAAAGCGAAAGCTGCTATCATTTTGATGGACTTCCATCCCTTCATTTCCATATAAAATAACTTTCAGAAGCTCATCATCAATTTCTCTTATTGGAGTCTTTATAGATAAATTATTTTTAGAAAGTATGGTTTCCAATTTATCAAAAACCCAAGACTTTTTATAATCTCCAAGAGGACTTAATGCACCTTCCTTTATTGAAAGAGAGAAATCAGGAATAATTTTCTCAATATCAGCCTCTGAAACTTCACCAAGACCATTACAATTCCCACATGCGCCATAAGGAGAATTAAATGAAAATAAATTTGGTTCTGGCTCCGGATAACTTATTCCACTGCTCGGACACATCAATGATCTACTATAGTTACGAAATTTCCCACTATCATAATCAATTACCATAATCATTGAATCCCCTTGCTTCATGGCAGTAACGACAGAATTATAAATTCGCTTTGAATCCATTTCTGATAATTGCATTCTGTCAATAACCACTTCGATATCGTGAATTTTATAGCGATCAAGTCGCATTCCCTTTACAATATCTTGAATTTTCCCATCAACCCGAACCTTTGTATAACCATTTCGGAGTATTTGTTCAAATAATTCGCGGTAGTGACCTTTACGACCTTTAATTTTTGGCGCAAGTATGGCAATTCTCTTGTCTTTGAATTCTTTTTCGATCATATTTACTATTCCTTCATCGGAATATTTTACCATCGGTTCAAGAGTTTCGTAGGAAATTGCTGTTGCTGCACGCGCAAAAAGCAAGCGAAAGAAATCATATAATTCTGTAATTGTGCCAACTGTAGATCGTGGAGATCTGGCAACTGTTTTTTGTTCAATTGCAATCACAGGACTTAAGCCATTTATTTTATCCACATCAGGACGGTCAATTCCACCAATAAACTGGCGAACGTATGAAGAAAAAGTTTCAATGTACCTGCGCTGTCCTTCAGCAAAAATTGTATCAAAAGCAAGAGATGACTTTCCACTACCACTTAAACCTGTAAAAACAATTAATTTATTTCGAGGTATTTTAAGATCAATGTTTTTTAAATTATGTTCTCTAGCTCCAAAAACTTCAATAAATCCATTTTCAGGAACTGTATTCTTCTTCACTACTTTTAAATTATTTTAAAATGGGCTTATAAAATCATTAAAAGAAATACCATTCATATCTTTTTTTGAAAGAATAGGATCATTTACTTCCCAATCAATATTTAATGATTTATCATTCCATAAAATACAAGATTCAGCTTCAGGATGATAGTATTCTGTACATTTATAGGAAAAGATTGTATCGTTTTCTAAGGCGCAAAAACCATGAGCAAATCCAGGGGGTATGTAAAATTGATTTTTTTTAAGTTCGGAAAGAATTATTTTTTTATGTTGTCCATAGGTTTTTGAATTTTTTCTTAAATCCACAACGACATCTAAAACAGATCCTTTAATAACCCTAACTAGTTTCCCTTGTGCGTGAGGGGGCTTTTGAAAATGAAGTCCACGCAATACATTTTCCATAGACATAGACTCGTTGTCTTGCACAAAATTTATTCCTCCAATTGCCTCCTTAAAACTCTTTTCATTGAAACTTTCTAAAAAGTAGCCTCTCTCATCACCATAAACAGATGGATGGATGCTAATCAAACCTTCAATCGTATGTTTATTTATTTGCATTGATCTTGCTGTTTTTATTACTTTTACACGAGTTAATTTGGACTTATTTATTTGTCAACTAAATTCATAAAAAATAAATGTCTCAAATGTTTAAAATTAGATTGCGAATTTACATAATAATTGTAAGTTTTCTTTTTAACCTACCTGCTCATTCACAGAATAGAGTTCAAGAGTCAATTAGTAACTTAGTTTCTAATCCTTCAAATAAAAACGCAAAAATTAGTTTTAAGGCAATTGATTTAGCTACAGGAAAAGAAGTTGCAAGCTACAATTCATCTTTAGCAATCCCAAGTGCTTCTACCACAAAGTTATTTTCCACAGCAACGGCTTTCCAAGTATTAGGATCTAATTTTGTTACATCAACTCGAATATACTATAAAGGTAAAATTGGTAAAGACTCTGTTTTATATGGAGATATTTATATTCGAGGTGGCGGAGATGTGAGTTTGGGGAGCCGATTTTTTTGTGAGAAAGGCAAAGAATTAGCTTTTTTGAATCGTTGGACGGATTCTCTTAAGTCAAAAGGAATTTCTAAAATTCAAGGTTCTGTTATTTGTGATGCTTCCGAATTTGGTTATGCAGGAACACCAAAAAGTTGGAATTGGGATGATATTGGAAATTATTATGGTACAGCGGCAGAAGGAATTAATTTTTTTGATAATACAATTAAAATTTATTTTAAAACTAAAGGTCTTGGCAAGAAGAGTGAACTGCTCGAAATTTACCCAAAAATCAGTAATTTCTCATTTAAAAATGAGGTTGTTTCAGGAAAAGTAAGTGGCGACAATGTCAACGTATTTGGTGCTAATTATTCTCTAAATCGATATGCTCAAGGTTTTTTGCCTACTAATCAAGAACGATTCGAAGTAAAAGGAAGTATGCCAGATCCAGAATATCAATTGGCTGAAGAATGGGTAAAAGTATTGAGAGCAAGAAGTTTTGTTGTAAGAGACGGAGCAAAAGGCATGCGCTCAGACAAAACTAGTGCCAAAGTAAATTATGCATCTGATGTAAAATATTTATTTTTAGAAAAAAGTAAAACAGTTAAGGAAATTGCATATTGGGCTAATTTCAAAAGTGTAAATTTATTTGCAGAGGGATTATTAAATTATATTGGGTTTTCACAAAAAAATGACGGTTCAACAAAGGCAAGTTTAATTGCACTAGAAAAGTTCTGGACTGATAAAATAAATTTCGAAGGATTAGTATTGAAAGATGGCTGTGGTCTTTCCAAGGAAAATGCAATAAGTGCAACTCATTTTTGTGATTTACTAAAGTATTTATATGCTTCAAAAAATTATTCTGATTTTAAATCTACACTACCTATTGCAGGGGTTTCAGGAACAATAAAGAATTTATGCAAAGGTCAAGCTGGTGAAGGGAGAATTTTTGCTAAAAGTGGCACAATTTCTAAAGTAAAATCTTATGCTGGTTATGTTTTGAGTAAATCAGGAAAAAATCTTGCTTTTGCCATTACAGTAAATAACTTTAGTGGGGCTAATAGTCAGGTAATAACTGAAATAGAAAAAGTATTAAATGAGTTGGCAAACTACTAAAGTTCTGCTTCGATTATTTCGGCCCAAAAATCTTGTATGCTTTTTCCTTCAGAGGCAAGCATTTTTGGAACAATACTTTCGGAGGAAAATCCTGGAGTTGTATTAACTTCTATCACAAATGCTTCATCTTTTACAAGCATAAAGTCAATTCTTGCAATTGAGCGAAGTTGTAGTAATTCGTAAATGTATTTTGACCGCTCTTGAACTTGAGACTTTACCTTATCAGAAACTCTTGCAGGAGTTATTTCTTGTGATTTTCCATTGTATTTTGCATCGTAGTCAAAAAAGTCATTTTCACTTGCGATTTCTGTAAGTGGTAGAGCTATCAACCCTTTTATTGT
>Ga0114980_10000419_pt1 | contig 30895 bp, 27 predicted proteins | sample S_140806_EF_Meta_FD_87018 | JGI IMG/M metagenome (GOLD analysis project Ga0114980, IMG submission 87018) | Freshwater microbial communities from Lake Simoncouche, Canada to study carbon cycling - S_140806_EF_MetaG | ecosystem: Environmental > Aquatic > Freshwater > Lake | place: Lake...
CGCCTGTGCGGGGCTTTCGAAGCGTTGCCTCGACATCAGCACTCGCTGGGCAAAGTCTCGCGAACAGTGGGGCCATCCCATCGGTCGTCATGCCGCCGTGGCGGATAAGATCAGTCGCATGGCCGCGGATACCTTCGCCATGGAAAGCGTCGTGCGGTATGTCTCCGCTCTCGTGGACAAGGACAAGAATGCTGACGTGCGCCTCGAAGCCGCCATCGGCAAGCTCTGGGGCAGTGAGAAATCCTGGCGCATCATGGATGACACCATGCAAATTCGCGGCGGACGCGGCTTTGAGACCGCTGCGTCACTCAAAGCCCGTGGCGAGGTGCCCGAGCCGGTTGAGCGACTCTTCCGAGACTCACGCATCAACACCATCTTCGAAGGCAGCAGCGAGATCATGAGGCTCTTCATCGCCCGCGAAGCTCTCGATCCACATTTGAAGATCGGTGCCGAGGCCGTGAACAGCACGCTACCTTGGAAAACGCGCATCAAATCCGCCCTCCGCGCCGCCCGCTTTTACCCCACCTGGTATCCGATGAAGTGGCTGCCTCGTGGAGCGGGCGAGATTAAAGAACTGCTCCATCCCGATTTGCAGCCCGACCTCGATGCCATCGCCCACCTCAGCCGGAAGCTCGCTCGCGATCTCTTTCTCGCCATGGCGTTGAATGGGCCGAAGCTCGAAAAGCGCCAGGTGCTGCTCGGCCACTTCGTCGATGTGGGCGCGGAGCTTTTCGTCTGGAGTTGTGCGTTGGCGCATGCGGAGAGCCGCATCACCGATGCCAGCACACCGGAGCATGAAATCGCCAAACTCGTGCGTCTCGTGCGCTTCTTCGGCAAAATCACGCGCGAACGCATCGCGGCCAGTTTTGCCAAACTGCGTGCCGGACTCGATGTCGAGAGCTGGAAGGTCGCGCAGGAGGTTTGAGGCCATCGGGTTCCCCTCACCTAACCTCTCCCCGCAAACATATCAGTCAGCTCACGAATGCCTATCGCGGGGAGAGGAACCTGAAAGCGCACTCCCTCTCCCCGGCGAGCGGCATGATGCACGGAGAAAGCGTGTTCCGGGGAGAGGGCTGGGGTGAGGGGCCTAGCCAACGCCCCAACCTCAGCGATGTCATGAAAACCGGTGCATCATGCGTCGTTCTTCTTCCTCCCCCCATGATTCGCACGTTTTCCGCTCTATTTGCCTCTGCCACACTTCTTTCCGCCCAAACGGCGGGTGATTGGATTCATTCCCGAGGTGACGAGGCCATGACTGGCACCTCGCCGGTGGTTCTGAAGTATCCGCTCGAGCCAGCGTGGCAGTTCAAGACCATGGAAAAGCCGAAAGGGCAGGGGGAGATGCTCGTCTCCAGCCCCATCGTGCGAGGTGGAAAAGTCTATGTGGGCTGCAAGGATGGAAAATTCTTTTGCCTCGATCTCGTCACCGGGAAGGAAATCTGGAAGGCGGAAGCCAAAGGAGCCTTCGATGGGGCCGCGACCTTCGCAGGTGACCTCGTCGTGGCCGGATGCCAGGATGGTTTTGTGTATGCTTGGAATGCGGAGAGCGGCAAAGAGGCCTGGAAGTATGAAACCGATGCCGAAATCCATGCCGCCGCCAATGTGTGGACCGATCCCGAAACGAAAGCCCAGCACATCATCATCGGCTCCTACGACTACAACGTCTATTCCCTCGATGCGAAGTCCGGGAAGAAGGAATGGGCCGCCGAGACCGGCTACTACATCAACGGCGGTGCGGCGGTGGGCGATGGCAAGGTCGTCTTCGGCGGCTGCGATAGCGTGCTGCATGTCCACGATGTGAAAACCGGCAAGGAAGAGAAGCAGATCGAGGTCGGCGCCTACATCGGCAACAACGTCGCCATCGCCGATGGCGTCATTTACGTCAGCCACTATGGCAATCGCGTCGGTGCCTACAGCATCGCCGATGGCATGCAGGTGTGGGAATATGGCGAGCGTGACTTTGAATACTACGCCGCGCCTTCCATCTGGGAAAAGACGGTCTTCGTCGGCGGTCGAGACAAGCGCTTCCACGCCATCGACCGCGTCACCGGCAAGCAGAAGTGGGAATTCCGCGCTCGCGACCGCATTGATAGCAGCGCCGTCGTCTGCGGCGGTCAAAGCGTGATCTTCGGCTGCGATGACGGCTACATCTACGCCCTCGATTTGGAGAAAGGCATCGAGCTATGGCGCTTCGAGGCCGGTTCACCGGTGAAAAGCAGCCCTGCCATCGCCGGAGACTATGTGCTCTTCGGTGCCGACGACGGCCTCGTGTATGCCTTCAAGAATGGGAAGTGACGCTCATGCCCATCACCCTCTCCGACATCGCTCGCCAGCTCGGCATCTCGAAGATGACGGTCTCGCGTGCCTTGCGTGGCGAGCGTCATGTGGGGGATGAGATGCGCCTCAAGGTCTGCCGCATGGCGGAGGAGATGGGCTACCGGCCAGATCCTGAGATCGCGAAGCTCATGACGCACATGCGGCGCACGCGGGCCAAGGCCGCGCCACGCACACTGGCCTTCGTGTGGGCGGAAAGGGATGCGGAAGAGATCGCCGCCTCATCATGGTCGCAGCAGTTGGTGCTCGGCGCACGTCGGCAGGCGCAAAGACTCGGTTTTGAGCTGGAGGAGTTTTATCTCAAAGCACGCGGCATGACCGGGCGGCGGCTTTCAGGCATCTTGGAGGCGCGTGGCATTCCCGGCTTCATTCTCTCGCCACTGATCTCACGCAGTCGCGGGCATGTGAGCATGGATTGGGAGAAGTTTTCGAGTGTCGTGATCGGCCTCGGCTATGCGAGGCCGGCGCTGCACCGGGTGCATCACCATCACTTCCTCGGCATGATGACGGCCCTGCGCAGGCTGCGAAAGCAGGGGCACAAGCGCATCGGCTTCTACTGCGGCAGCACCATCAACGAGCGCATGTTCCGCGCATGGTCGGCCAGCTTTCTTGCACACCATCCTCTCTCAAAGCCCGGGGACTTGCTCGCTCTGCGCGAATCGCCGTCGAAGCACGACTTCCTCGCCTGGGTGAAAGCGGAGAAGCCGGAGGTGGTCATGGATGGCGGTCACATCATCAAAGATTGGCTCAAAACCATCCCTGAAGCCCGGCGACCACGTCACGTCAGCCTCGGCTGGCGTGCCGACCATGCCGACGTGCCCGGCATCGACCAACAAGCCGATGTGCTCGGCGCCGCCGCCGTGGATCTACTCGTCGCGCAGTATCAGCAAAACGAGCGCGGCATTCCCGAGGCACCACGCATCGTGATGACCGAGGGCGTGTGGCGTGGATGAAGCGTCTTAACCTTCCAGAGTGTGGATGAAAAGGCCGGAGCGGAGCTTCGGCTCGAACCACGTGCTCTTCGGGGGCATGATGGCATCCACATCACTGATCGCCATGAGCTGATCGACGGTGGTGGGATACATGGAGAAGGCCACGGTGTGCTCTTTGGCGTTCACGAGCTTTTCCAGCTCGGCGGTGCCGCGGATGCCGCCGATGAAATCAATGCGCTTGCTGGTGCGCGGGTCGTCGATGCCGAGGACGGGCTTGAGCAGGCGGTCCTGGAGGATGCTCACGTCGAGCTGGTCGATGGGGCTGGCGTTGGGCGCGGGCTTCCATTCGAGCAGGTACCACTGGTCTTTGAGATACATGCTGCACTGGCCGGGCTGCGTGGGCGTTTTCACCGTGGTCGGCTTCATCGTGAAGATCTCGCCCACCTTCTTGATGAACTCCTCGCGGTCGAGGCAGTTGAGGTCTTTGACGGCGCGGTTGTAGGGCAGAATTTTCAGTTCATTGCCGGGGAAGAGCACGCTGAGGAACCAGTTGTAATTCTCCTGGCCGGTGTGGGCCTTGTTGGCTTCGCGGCGCAGTTTGCTCACGCGGAAGGCGCTGGCGGCGCGGTGATGACCATCGGCCACGTAGGCGCAGGGCACCTGGCTTTCAAAAAGAGAGGTCAGCGAGACGCAGGTGCCAGTGCCCACACGCCAGACCTGATGACGCACGCCATCGGGCGCGTTGATGTCGTAGATTGGCTTTTCGTTTTCGAGCACGCCCTGGATGAGCGCGGCGATGGCGGGACGCTGGCGGTAGGTGAGGAAGATGGGGCCGGTGTTGGCGTCGAGCGTGTCCACCAGGCGGGTGCGGTCGTCCTCTTTGTCCTGGCGGGTTTTTTCGTGCTTCTTGATGACGTTCTTCTCGTAGTCCTCGGTGTGGCAGACGGTGACTAGGCCAGTCTGGCTGTGTCCGGCGATGGTCTGGCGGTAGAGGTACATGCAGGGCTTGTCCTCGCGGACGAGCACACCAGCGGATTGCAGCTGGAGGAAGTTTGCCTTCGCCTTCGCATAGACCTCGGCGGAGTAGGGATCGACTTCAGGATCAAGGTCGATCTCGGCGCGGTCCACATGCAGGAGGCTGTGGGGTTTCCCTTGGGCAAGGGCGGCGGCTTCTTCGCGATTCACCACGTCGTAGGGGACGGCGGCGACTTCGGCGGCGTGTTTTGGGGCGGGGACGAGACCTTTAAAAGTGCGGATGCGCATGACATCCCGGCGATAAAGCACAGCGGAGCCTTGTCAACCCGGCGGGGCAAAAGCCTCCAGGGCAACTTTTCATTTTCCATTTCGCCAGCCTGTTCTGATATGCGGCGTGCCAGAAACCTCCGCCAAGACCTCGCCAATGCTCCAGACGCTCTTTTGGGGCTGGGACGCGCCTGTGGTCGAAAATGCGGTGGAGCATCTGATGGCGGGCTGGGATGAAAAAGCGGCGCTGGACCTATCGGAGACCTTTATTCTCGTGCCGAATGCCGAGGCGGCGCGGCGGCTGCGCGAGGCGCTGGCTCGCCGAGCGGGCGCGGCCTTCATTCCGCATGTGGGCCTGCCGGAGACGGTGCTCATGCCACCCTCTGCGAGAGTCAAAGCGGCCACCTCATTGCAAACGCACCTCGCCTGGCATCGGGCGCTGGAGCAGGCGGAGATCGAAAAGCTGGATGCGCTCTTCCCCAAGCTGCCGCCTCAGCGTGGCTGGGCCTGGCTGGCGGAGACCGCACGCATGCTGGCGGAACTGCAATCGCTGCTCGGAGCCGGTGGCTGGACGTTTGAGGCTGTTTCACAGGCGGCGCCCGCCGCCCGCGATGGGCAGCGCTGGCGTGAACTCGCGGCGCTGGAGCGTTTTTACCTTCGCGAGCTGCAAAAGCTCGGTGTGAGCGATGCGCAGCAGATGAAGCGTGAGCACGCGGCGGCTCCGATCCTGCCCGCTGGTATCCAGCGCATCATGGTGATGCCTTCGCCCGATCTCCCGCCGCTCATGGATCGCTGGCTGGAGGCCTGTGGCGTGCCAGTGACGGTGATCGTGCATGCGCCGGAGGAGCACGCGCAGGCTTTCGATGCCTTTGGGCATCCGAAAACCAGCTTCTGGGGTGAGGACACAAACTTCATCCTGCCGCTCGATGAGCGTGCGATTCATGTGGCCCGTGATCCATCGGTGCAATCCGCCGCCGCGCTCGATTTGATCCGCGCCGCCGTGCCGCAAGGCCGTGTGGCGCTCGGCGTGTGCGATGCGGAGGTGGCCTCGCTGCTGAATGAAAAGCTCTCGCTCGAAGGTGCGCATGCGTATGAGCCTGGCGGTGTGCCGGTGCATGAGGACGGCCTCTGGCATCTGCTTTCGCAAATGCAGACGCTGCTCGCCAGCGGCTCGTGGAAGGCCTTCGCGGCGCTGCTGCGCATCAGCGAGGTGCGTGAGATGCTCGTGCCGCGTGCCTCCGCCACGAAACTGCTCGCCGAAGCCGATGCCTTCGCCGCGGAGCATCTGCCCGTGACACTTCAGCATGCCGCCGAATTTGCTCTAGAGGTGAACTCGCCACTGCGTGCCGCGATTAACTCCGCGCGACAGCTCGTGCAGGAAATGACGCGTCAGAGTCTCTCGAAGGCCGCACGGCAGTTGATCCTCAAACTCTACGGTGAGCGCGTTTTCAACCCCGAGGCTCCGGGACATCGTGAACGCACGGAGCTAGCCTCCGAGTGGCTTCAAATCACGGAGGAGATCGAACGCGAGACCGCCCGCTTCGAGCTGAAGCCCTCGTTTGAAGAAGCCTTCGCCCTTTCTCTGGAGCGGCTGTCACAAAGCCGTCTCGCCGAGCCGCGTGGCGAGATCGATCTCGTCCTGCAAGGCTGGCTGGAGCTTCTTTGGGAACCGGCACCGCATCTCATCGTCACCGGCATGAATGAGGAGCATGTGCCCGGCATCTTCATCAGCCATCCGTTTCTGCCGGATACGCTTCGCGAAGAACTCGGCCTACCTTGTCAGGCCACACGCTTTGCCCGTGATGCCGCCATCCTTGCCGCGCTGGCGCATCAGCGGCAGGCAAACGGCTCGCTGCATCTGCTTTGCGGCCAGTGGAGCGAGTCCGGCGATGCACTGCGCCCTTCGCGACTGCTTTTCCTATGCGGCGACAAGCAACTGCCCGCCCGCGTGACACATCTCTTCCCCAAAGACGACGAGTCAGGCACGACCACCGAACCTGCCCGTACGCTCGCCTGGCCGTTGGAGCCTCGCGCCGACATCCCGCCGCTCGAAAGCATCTCTCCCTCGCGGCTCAAAGCCTACCTGAGCTGTCCTTTCCGCTATCATCTGGAGAACAACCTCCACATGAGCTCCGTCGATCCGGCGAAGCGTGAGCTCGATGCGCTCGATTTCGGCAATCTGATCCATCACGCCTTTCACCAGCTCGCTCAGGATGCCGCCATGGCAGCGTGCGACGATGCCAAGAAGCTCGCCGATTGCCTCATCGCCGCCGCCGAGGCCCGCGTGCATGAACTGCATGGCAAACGCCCCGCACCGCTCATCTCCCTCCAGCTCGAAAGCATGCTGCAACGCCTGCGCCAAGCCGCCATCCTAGAGGCCAAACATCGCGCCGAAGGCTGGCGCATTCAGTTCTCCGAACTCGATTTGCATCTCGATCATCCCTTTCATCTCGATGGCGTGCTGCTGCGTGGTCGCATCGACCGGGTGGAGCGCCACGAGCACAGCGGCCAGCTGCGTCTCATCGACTTCAAAACCGGCGACAAGCCCCGCACACCTCTCGAAGCGCATTGGAAGAAGGTCACCGCCCGCACACGCCTCACCGAGGCCGATGAGTGGAAATGCTTCGACGCCCCCGATGGCACCCGCCAGATGTGGCTCGACCTCCAACTGCCGCTCTACGCCCTCGCCATGCAGCATCGCGGCCTGCGTCCTGATTCGCTCGCTTACTTCGTCCTGCCGAAAAGCATCCAGGACACCGCCTTGATCGAGTGGGGGGACTTGTCTCCTGCCATTCTCGATGCCGCACTCGCCTGCGCCACCGAAGCCGTGCGCCGCATCCGCGCCGGTCAATTCTGGCCGCCGAATGAAAACCTGCGCCACGATCCCTTCGCGGAAATGTTTCTCGGTGATGTGACAGGCGTCATCTCATCGGAAGCTGCGCAAAGGCTTTCCGGGGACGTTTGAGCAGATGTACGTTGTTCACGCTTCAGCGTGTCAGTGAAGGCACGCTAAAGCGTGAACAACGTGCTCAATCCTCACGCCGCGATGATCTCTTTCGCCACGGAGCCGTAGACATCCGTCAGGCGGAAGTCGCGACCGGCGTAGCGGTAGGTGAGACGCTCGTGATCGAGGCCCATCAAGGCGAGCACGGTGGCGTGCCAGTCGTGGATGTGCATTTTGTTGAGCACGGCCTCGTAGCCATAGTCATCCGTCATACCGTAGTTCATGCCGCCTTTCACGCCGCCACCGGCCATCCACATGGTGAAGCCCTTGTTGTTGTGATCGCGGCCGTCATCGCCCTGCGAGTGCGGCGTGCGTCCAAATTCGCCACCCCAGATGACGAGCGTGTCCTTCAGTAGGCCGCGGGCTTTTAAATCGGCCAGCAGACCGGCGATGGGTTGATCGACCTGGTTGCAGTTCTGCTGGAGCGTGGCTTTGAGATTGAAATGCTGGTCCCAGTTGCCGTGCGTGAGTTCGATGAAGCGCACGCCAGCCTCGACGAACTTCCGCGCCATGAGGCACTGCTTGCCAAAGGTGTCCGTCTCATCCTCGCCGATGCCGTAGAGTGCTTTGGTGGCCTCGGTTTCCTGGCTGAGGTCCATCACCTTCGGCACCTCGGCCTGCATGCGGAAGGCCAGCTCGTAGCTTTCGATCACGCCCTCCACCTCGGCACTCACGCCGCCGCTTTGCTGCATCGTCGATTGGTTCAGCGCCTGCACGAGATCGAGCTGCGTGCGCTGCGCCTCGGTGGTGAGGCGATTGTTTTTGATGTTGGCCACCGTGGCCTGCTCGTTGCCGCCGCCGAAGCGCCTCGCTAAGGCGGCTGGCAATCCGGGGATGCCGGAGCCGCCGACCTTCGTGCCTTGATAAATGGCCGGGAGGAAGGCGCTGCCAAAGGTGCGTGTGGCATTGCCGGGGGGATTGATCGTCACAAAGCCGGGCAGGTTTTGATTCATCGTGCCCAGGCCATAGAGCGTCCAGGCACCGAGCGAGGGGCGCACAAACTGTGTGGTGCCGGTGTGAAGCTGCGTGAAGGCCTGCGGATGCGCGGGAAGGTCCGTCGCCATCGAGTTGAGGAGGCACAGGTTGTCCGCGTGCTTGGCGACATTCGGCCACAGCTCGGAGATCCACAGGCCGCTCTTGCCATGCTGCGAAAACTTCCACTGTGGCGGCATCAGCTTTGCCTGGCCGTAACGTCCGGCGGCGGAAGGTGCCTGCTTGCCCGCATCCGCGATGAGCTTGGGCTTGTAGTCAAAGGTATCGACATGCGAGGGAGCACCCTGCATGCAGAGGAAGATCACATGCTTCGCCCTCGGCGCGAAGTGCGGCTGCTTCGGTGCCAGCGGCCCGGCGGCTGCGGTTTCGCCACGCAGCGCCTGCTCATGCGCCAGCGCGGCAAAGGCCATGTAACCAAAACCACTGCTCGTGGTCTTCAGAAAGCGACGGCGGGAGGAAAGCGGCGTGTTCATGGGAGGGGCGGGTGGGTTTCAGGCTGCCTTAACTCGCCTGGGCGGGAGAAGTTTCGTGAGATGACATGACATGGCCCCTCACCCCAGCCCTCTCCCCGGAACAAAGCGAAAACCATTCGATGACTTCTTGCCGGGTAGAGGGAGGGCGGTTTCAGGTCCCTCTCCCCGCCGTGAGGTGTCGATAATTTTAACGATGTAATGCGGGGCTAGCGAAGCGCCGCGAAGCGAAAGGTTAGGTGAGGGGGGCTTTGAAGCTTCGAGCGCAGCCAAAATGATGCGAATTGATCTGCTCGAAGCACCTCCTACCATCACCACATGAATTTCATGCGCACACGCTGGCTTCTCGCGGTGCTTTCGATGCTGTCGAGCATCTGGTTGATGAGGGCCGCACTCAAGTTGCAGGGCAACGGGGCCGCGGGGCCGGTGATCCTGAGCATGGTGGCGTTTGTGAGCACGGTGCTTCTGATCGCACCGGAAACGGCGTTCTGGCTTGCCGAGCAGATCGCCAAACCCTTCGCGAATCTGTTCTTCCCTTCCGAGACCTTCAAAAAACCACCGGTCTCCTACCTGCTGGCACGACGCTACCGCTCAGAGCGGCGGTTCGAGGAGGCGGTGAGGCAATACGAGAACATCATCGAGTTCTACCCACACGAGCGCGATGCGCATGTGGAGCTGATCGAGGTGGCGCGGCAGATGGGTGACGAGGAACTGGCGGAAAAATGCACCGCGCGGATGCAGCGTCGCTTTGCCGCTCAAGCTGATGCGCGGCAAAGCGAGGCGTAGAAACTCACTCGTCGGTCTTCTTCCCCTTTTTACCCTTCTTCGGCTCCTCAGGCGGCAGCAGGCCTTTCTGGCGGGCTTCCCATTCGGCGTAGCCTTTGCCGGTGCGTTTGCCGAGGTATTGGTAGGTATCAAAGATGGCGGCGTTGCCGGTTTCGCGGGGGTCTTTTTCTTCCTTGAGCATGGCGTCGAGCTGGGTGCGCAGTTCTTGCTTCGTCGCGGCATGCTGCGGGTCCTGGGCGAGGTTTTTGAGGCATTGCGGATCGTTCATGATGTCGAAGAGCTCCTCCTCGGCACGGTAGTTGAAGGCGAGATCGTAGAAGAGGTCTTTGTGATCGACGATCCAGGTCTTTGTGGGGCCGTCGTCGCAGTTGCCGTAGCCGGTTTCGGGGTTGCAGGCGGGCCAGCGTTCGGGGTGGTAGTTGTGGCTGTAGAAAAACTCCGGCGTGCGGATGGCACGCACGGGATAGCCCCAATCATTCGGGCGGCCGATGTCGTGTCGCTCCTTGCCCGCGAGCATGATTTTGCGATCTTCAATGAAGCCGCTCTTCTCGCTGCGCAGGATGTTCACGAGGCTCTTGCCGGTCATCTGCTCATGCATGGGCACGCCCGCGAGCTCGAGGTAGGTTGGGGCGAGGTCGCGCACGTTGATGAAATCCTTCACGACACGCCCTGGCTTGATGCCTTTGCCCCAGCGCATGGCCAGCGGCAGGTGGTAGCCGTCCTCGTAGATCTGGCCTTTCACGCGGGGAAACGGCATGCCGTGATCGGAGGTCACAATGATGAGCGTGTCCTCCATCTGCCCGCTCTTTTGCAGCACGTCGAGCACGCGACCAATCTGCGCATCGGCCCACTCGACCTCGATGGCGTAATCGGTGAGGTCACCACGCACGACTTCATTGTCCGGCAGGTAGCCGGGCACACTCACCTCACCGAGTTTTTTGCCCAATCGCACGCCGCTGCCCTCCTCGTAAGCTCGATGCGGTTCTTTAAATCCCACCCAGAAGCAGAACGGCTGCCCGCTCTTCTGCGTGGCGAGGAAATCGGTGAAATTCGCGGCGTAATCACTCGGCGTGATGCCCTTCGCGGGCACCTCGATCTTGTGTCCATCGAACGAAGGCCCCGCCGGATTTCGCGTGCGGCCTTCCAGCTCGAATTTGCCCGGTCCCCAGCCCTTGCCGGTCAAACCGACGACGTAGCCGCTCTTCTCCAGCAGATCAGGATACACGGCGAACTTCGGCGGGAAGATGCCGCCATGGCACACGGCCTCCTCAAGCTGCCAGGAATTGCGACCCGTGAGAATCGTCGCACGGCACGGACTGCACTTCGGGTTCGAGGTGAAGGCGCTCTTAAACAGCACGCCCTCGCGGGCCACGCGGTCGAAGTTTGGCGTCTTCACCCAATCGCAACCATACGCACCGGCATGCTGCCAGCCCCAATCGTCGAAGATGATGAAGAGGATGTTGGGTCGCGGGGCCTTCTCAGCGGCGAAAGCTGGAGACAAAGTGAGCAGGGCCGTGAGCAGCAGGAGGAGGCGGGATTTCATGCCCCGCGTGAACGCGTGCGCTTCGCTGGCTTTTCAGGCGTCTTGGTCTTCACGGCTTTTTTGGCGGCTTTCTTGACCTTGGTGACCTTTTTGACCTCAGTGACGGGTTCTGCGATCTCACCGAGCTCGATGCCGAAAAGGGCGCTCAGATCAGCCCCATCCAGTTCACCGGTGCTTTCGGCCATGCCGGTCACGGCGGCGTCTTTGGCCTTCGCGAGCAGGTCCTCGCCATCCACGCCGCGCAGCTTGAAGAGCAGCTCCGGCTGGCCGTCGAGCAGCACGCCGACGGCGTAGAGCACGGCGGAGACATGTTTGCACATGTCCGCGTGGTCCGGGCAGGAGCAGACGAAGCGGATTTCTTTCGGCTTGGGGAATAGGCCGTCTTCCGCATCACTCAGCACGCTCAGCACGCCATCGCCGAGCTTTCCCGCCATCAGATCGAGCATCGAGCCGACTTGCCCCTCGCACTTTTCGACGATCTCCTGCCACTTCGAGGGCTTCAGCGGCTGGATAAAAACCTTCGTGTCATACAGCTCTGAGCCTGCCACCACGGCCGTGACCTTCTCCGATTCGATCACGAGGTTGTACACGTTTCCTTGGCGGAAGTAGCTGCGGCCTCGCGGCAGGCGGGATTCATACTGCTGGTAGGCTTCGAGGTTCCGGCACCATGCCTGACCCCAGAAGGTGGTGCAGAGTTTCTTCCCCGTCGTTTGCGGCAGCAGCGCATCAAAGCGCTCGCCCTTCTTCTTCCGCTTCGCGATCTCGCGCTGCACGCGTTCTTTGGCTTCCGCCACATCTTGATAGGACCACCACATGCCGGGCATTCGAGCATGGAGAGGTCGGTTTTCCAGCTCTCAGTTCGCATTCACCGTTTTTCAATGCCTGACGAGAGCGCAAAATGTCTCTGGCGGCAGACAGATTGACGATTGTCGAGTAATCGATTGTTGATTGCTGAGGTGTTTTCCCTCGTAGCAGCATTGAGATATGTGAGTATCTCAATCCAACTTTGCCGATGAAAAAGAAAAATGCCGAATTCACCGACACTCAGAAGGCTCAGATTTACATGCGAGATCGAGCAACTTGCGCGTTTTCAGGGCGCTCCCTCTGGAACCTAGACTTTGGAGCTTGCCCACTTTCAAACGAGTGGGATTGGGCCGACCACATCAAACCCAGGTCGCGAAACGGTAAAGGCAAGCTGGACAACGGTCTTTGTGTTTCTTCGCTCTTCAATGCGAAAAAACGTGCCAACGGAGCCGATACCTTTTCCTTGCTCACTGACCTCAGGGGGAAGGGGCAAGACGCAGTGCCATCCAAGGATCACTTCGAGTATTTTGGCATCATTTCTAGTGACTGGTTGAGTCAGCTTGTCAGACTGCGGCGCATTCAGGAAAAAGACTGGTTCTTCAATCGAGCGGTCTGTCACATGATTAACGCCTGCCACATTTCTTTTCACCGGCTGTGTAGAAAGCGCGGACCAAAATATTATCGAGATTCAGCTTTAAAAAAGTTCGAGGCATTTCGTGACAAAGGAGGTAGCCGCCAAGACTTGGAAAAGAGGGGATTGGTGCAGCATCCAGGACGTGAGGACGTAAAAATACTGCTCGCTATGATTGAGGAACAAAAGCTCAGCGAGTTTAGTGACAAGCTAAGACGGCTGAAAGCCATCTATGCTGAGAATGCCCGTGCCATGGGGAGTTTCTGGCAGGCCTATTCCACTGGCAAATTAAGCCGGATGCAGGCTCAGGCGGTAAAGATAAACAAGAACAAGCATATCACCCCATCCGTCCGAGCGGCTGTGGACTCGCATGTACTGTTTTGGAAGTTAGGGGCAGACCGGCATTAGGCTGCGTAGTATCAGATATGGACCCTCAGCAGTGCCAAGCTTTGCTCAAAAGCTCTCCACGATGCTGACGACCTTACGACGGCCAAAGCATCGCTACGCGTCTTTCTTCGCGGCAGCCGCTCACGAATCGGCCCTGCGCGGCCTCATCGTGAAGGGGGAAGCCTTGAGCGAGAATGAAGCCGATGGTGGTCGCCAGCGAATCTGCTAAATCTGACGTATGTCCCTGCTCGAACGCCTTTTCTCCATGCCAACCATCCGCAAAGCCATTTGGCGGATGTGGTATCCCTTTCTCACGCGGCGGCTGCGCAGCGAGGAGGTGCTGTTTTTGAACTACGCTTTCGAAACGGATCCACCGGTCGGTTTGAAGCTCGACGAGGCGGATGAAGTGAATCGCGGCTGCATCCAGCTTTACCATCATGTGGCCTCGCAGGTGGATTTGAAGGGCAAAACGGTGCTGGAGGTAAGCTGCGGCCATGGAGGTGGCGCTTCGTGGATCATGCGAACGATGCAGCCAGCGGCCTACACCGGTCTCGACCTGAATCCTGCGGGCATCGGCTTTTGCCAGCGGCGTCACGCTTTGCCCGGCCTCACCTTCACTCAAGGCGATGCGCAGCGTTTGCCCTTCGGTGATGCGTCACTCGATGTGGTGATCAATGTGGAGGCCTCTCACTGCTACCCGGATTTCCCCGGCTTCCTGGCGGAGGTGGCGCGAGTGCTGCGTCCTGGCGGGCACTTTCTCTATGCGGATTTTCGCTTTGAGCCGGACTTCCAAGCCTGGGAGAAAGTCATCGCCAAAACGTCAATGTGCTTCGTGCAGACAAGGATCATCAATGCCGAGGTGCTGCGTGGCATGGAGATGAATGCGCAGCGAAGTCAGGCGCTGATCGTGCAGCGGCTACCGGGCTTTTTGCATGCGCTGGGATGTGACTTTGCCGGCATCCCCGGCTCTCGCGTGTATGAGGCGCTGCGCGGGGGTGAGTTGTCGTATCGGTCGTGGTGCTTTCGCCGAGAGTGAAATCTCCTCTGGCATGCCGGGGGCTCCGACGCTAGGCAGCAGCCCATGAAATTGCAACAAGGCCAGATGTGGAAGAAGGGTAACGACTATGTGCGCATCGTGCATTGGGAGCGGCTGGCCATCGAGTACAAGCTGATGGAAGGCACGCCGAATCGACGTGGAAAGGTCTATCGGGTGACGAAGAAGGAATTCTGCCGGATGCTGCAGGGCGCGGAACTGCTGGTGAATGCGCCTGCGGAGGACGCGGAGGGAGAGGATGAGCCTGTCGTTGCGGAAGAGTCGGTGGCGCCGACTCAAAACGAGGCATGAACAGGTTGAAAACCTGTTCCACCTTCTGGGTGAAGTGAGGCGGGCATTTCTGCCCGCCTCGAAGTCTCGGCGAGAATGGAATCCCGCCCTCCGCACTTGTGACTACACCTGCTGGGGCACTTCGTAGCCTTTGCGATACTCACGGGTGAGCAGGGCGAGGGCTTCGGGGGTGGCGGTGGGGCCGGTGAAGGTTTCCTTCTCGGCATCGATCTCGAGCATGGGGCCGATCTGGATGTTGAGCGTGGTGGCATCCAGTTCGTTGCTTTTGAGGTGCTCGTGGAAGTCACCAATGACGTCATTCCAGGGCTGGAAGTCCTTCACGGCGGCCTCCGCCTGCTCGCGTACGTATTTCTGGCCGAGGCGGTAGGAGATATTGGCGAGATGGCACCAGGCGCTGGAGAAATGAATGTCCTCCACTTCGGCTTTGAGATCGCTCGATTTGCGACTGCGGATGGCGTCGATGAAATTGGCCGCGTGGGTCTTACCCCCATCGCCTTTGAAGGTGTGGACCTTTTTGCCCTCAGCATCGAAGACGGAGCCACCGCCACGGCTGCCGGTGTAGTAACCGTTTTCGCATTCGACGATGAGGAAGGCACCGGTGCGGCGGCGGCGATACACGTCCGGGGCGTTCACGCCCTTCATGCGGGGGAGGTTGTGGAAATCGACGATCACGGGGATGTCGCCCGTGTCCATGTAGGCAAAGTGAGTGTTGGGGGATTCGCCGGCGTCATTCCATCCAAAGCGTCCGCCACCGGCGATGACACGCTTTGGGAGCTTCACCTTGTCGCGGAAGACCACGTTGCGGAGATCGTCGAGGATGTGAGGGCCCCAGTTGCCCATCTCGCCGTTGCCGGTGTTCCAGTCCCAATGCCAGTCGTAGTGGAATTTTTCGCGGAAGAGCGGCTCGTCCTGAGCTGGGCCGAGCCAGAGGTCGTAGTTCACGCTCGGCGGCGGCGTGAGGGGCGTGTCACGTTTGCCGATGGTCTTGCGCATGCTGTAGTGATTGCAGCGGACGTACTTGATCTTGCCGAGCGTGCCGGCGTCGAAGTAGGCCTTGATCTCATCCTGCATGGGATCGCTGCGCTGCTGCGTGCCGCCCTGGCAGATGCGGCCGTATTTGCGAGAGGCTTCGACGAGCTTGCGACCTTCCCAGATGTTGTGTGAGACGGGCTTTTCGACATACACGTCCTTGCCAGCCTGCATGGCCCAGATGGCGGCGAGCACATGCCAGTGGTTGCCGGTGGAGACGACGACGGCGTCGATGCTCTTGTCTTCCATGACTTTGCGCAGGTCCTGCGTGGTGGCGGCATTGGGGAAGAGCTTTTTGGCCTTTTCGAGCTGTGCGGTATCCGGATCACAAAGCATCACGACTTCCACGCCGGGCACCTTGGCCATGCGTCCGGCATTGCCCGTGCCCTGGCCGCCGAGGCCGATGCTGGCGATGCGGATTTTTTCATTCGCCCCGAGCACGCGACTCGCAGAGAGCGCGGTGAAGGCGATGGCGGACTGCGTGATGAAGGCGCGGCGGGAGGTCAGGGGACGGTTCATAGTGGGAAATGGGAAGTGAGACGTTAGGAAAAACATGCCGCCAAGGTTCTGTCCATCGTCAATCCTCGCTTTTTTGCACACAGCGGATCTCGGTGCGGGCAAACTCTCCTTTGCAATCAGCAGCAGCCTCGCCACGAACTAGATGACAACTTTTCCCGATCCCCATGCGAGCCCGCATCATCAAAGACTTCCGCTTCGAGGCAGCCCAGACGCTGCCCACCCTCCCGAGCACCCACAAATGCACGAAGATGCACGGCCATTCCTTTAAGGTCGAGATCGCCGTGGAAGGGGAGGTGGATCCCGCTATCGGCTGGGTGTATGACCACGCGGAGATTTCCAAGGCCATGAAGCCACTCATGGAACTGCTCGATCACAGCTACCTCAACGAGATCGAAGGCCTGGAGAACCCCACCATCGAATACATGGCCGCCTGGCTGTGGAAAAAGCTCGCCCCGCAGCTCCCTGGTCTCGCCGAGATCACCATCCACGAGACGCCGAATGCCCGCTGTGTCTTCCGTGGTGAATTTTAACTCAATCTCATTCCCAATCACGCCCCGTGGAAGACTCTGATTACAAGGTCCAGCTCGAAATCTTCGAAGGTCCGCTCGACCTGCTGCTCTACCTCATCAAGAAGGATGAGATCGATGTCTATGACGTGTCCCTGGAACGCATCACACGGCAGTACCTCGACTACATCGATACCTTCAAGATGCTCAACATCGAGCTGGCCAGCGAGTTCATCGTGATGGCGGCCAACCTGATGTACATCAAAAGCCGCGAGTTGCTGCCCAAGGATGTGCAGCCGCCGGATGAAGAAGCCGATGAGGACGATCCGCGCTGGGAGCTGATCCGTCAGCTCGTCGAGTATAAGAAGTTCAAAGAGGCCGCCAGCTTTCTCGGTGTGCAGGAGGTGAAGAGCGATGAGTTCTTCGCCACCACACCAGAGATGCCGGACCTCGAAGCGCCCGTCGTCGGCATCGGTCAGGTGGGTATCTTTGACCTCATCCGTGCCTTCCAGCGCATCCTGAAGCGCTTTGAGAACACCTCCGACTTCCGCGAGATCGTCAATGACCGCTTCACGGTGGCTGATAAGATCGAGGAACTCCTCAACATCGTGCCGGAGGGCGGTCGCGTACGCTTTGAGGAGCTCTTCAACAGCGCCTCCAGCCGCGGTGAGGTGATCGTGACCTTCCTGGCCATGCTGGAACTCATCAAACTGAACCACCTCCAGGTCGAGCAGGAGCAACTCCTCGGGGACATCGTCATCGTGCGCCCGCAGCTTTGAGGCTGCCGCTGGGATTGAACAGGTGAAAAACCCGTTCCACTTTCTGCGATGCCACGCGCCGCCTCATCGAAGAAACTGCCGCCCAAGCAGCGTGAAGAGTTGCTGGCCATACTGAAAGCCCGGTTTGAGCAAAACATGCCGCATCATCGCGGCCTGCATTGGGAGCTGGTCGAGGAGCGATTGAACGCCCAGCCAACGAAGCTTTGGTCGCTTCAAATGATGGAGGAGACGGGTGGTGAGCCTGACGTAGTCGGTTTGGACCTTTTAACTGGTGAGGTGCTCTTTTATGACTGCTCGCCCGAAACGCCCAAAGGCCGCGTGAGTGTGTGCTATGAGCGCAAAGGCCTCGAATCCCGCAAAGAGCATAAACCCAAGGACAACGCCATGGACATGGCCGGGGAGATGGGCGTCGAACTGCTGACCGAGGACGACTACCATGCGCTGCAAAAGCTCGGCGAGTTTGACCGGAAGACCTCGAGCTGGTTGAAGACGCCCGATGACATCCGCCAGCTCGGCGGCGCTCTTTACGGCGAACGCCGCTACAATCGCAACTTCACCGGCCACAACGGGGCGCAGTATTATTACGCCGTGCGTGGCTTTCGAGCCTGTTTGAGAGTGTAGTCCGTGAGTCCTCTCGCGGAGAGCGTTTACTGCAGCGTCTCCACTCGCATCCATGTCGGTTCACCACGGACGCATTTCAGGCCGCGCAGGGCGTTGAGAGCTTGTTTCATATCGCCCACTTTGGCGTCGTGGACCATGAGGACGAGGGAGGTCTCGCCGGTGGTGGATTCGAGATCCTCAGGCTGGAGCATGCTGGAGATGCCGATGCCACGCTGGCCGAGTTCGGTGGCGATTTGGGCGAGCACGCCGGGCACGTCATCGACGGTGAGACGCAGATAATGATGCGAAACGGTGTCATCGACGGGCTTCGATTTGCCGTAGAGGCCATGCGGGACGAAGCCGCTGTGCCTTGCCCCATGCATAAGCACGGCGGCGGCTTCGCAGAGATCACTGATGACGCTGCTGCTCGTCGGGTCCTGGCCGGCCCCGCGACCGTAGAAGAGCGTCTCGCCCACGATATCGCCATTCACAAGCACGGCATTGAAGCTACCGCTTACGCTGGCCATCACATGACTCAGTGGCACCAGCGTGGGCTGGGTGCGGACCTCAACAAGGCCGTTTTCATCCGCCCGGATGACGGAGAGGAGCTTGATCGTGTAGCCTAGGCGCTGGGCGAATCGGAAATCGGTGATGCTCACGCGGTCCACGCCTTCGACGCAGATCTTGTCGGGATGAATCCAGAAGCCGTAGCTCAAGGACGCGAGGATGATGGCCTTGTGCGCGGCATCCCAGCCGCTCACATCGAGGTAGGGATCCGCCTCGGCAAAGCCTTTGTCCTGGGCCTCTTGCAGCGCATCGGCATAGCTGAGGCCGGCCTGGCTCATGCGGGTGAGGATGTAATTGCACGTCCCGTTGATGATGCCGTGGATGGAGCGGATGTGGTTCCCCACGAGGCCTTCCTGCAGCACCTGGATGATCGGAATACCGCCCGCCACCGCCGCCTCGAAGTAAATCGGCACGCCGCACTGCTCGGCGAGCGCAAAGAGTTCCTGCCCGCGCTCTGCGAGGAGGGCCTTGTTACCCGTGACGACGATCTTTTTCGCCTTCAATGCTGCGCAAACCATGTCGTAGGCCGTGGTGGTCCCGCCGATCAATTCGACGATCACAGGAATGGCCGGATCGTTGACGAGTTCCTGCCAGTCCATGGTCAAAATCGCCCCCGGGACCTCCACATCGCGCTTCCGCTTCAAATCGCGAACGACCACGCGAGCCACGCGGATGTCCGCCCCGGTGCGTTTGGTGATGAGGGAGCGGTTCTTCTCCAGGTTCTTAAACACACCCGCGCCGACATTTCCAAGTCCGGCGAGGCCGACCTTGATGACGCGGGGAGAACTGGCTTCTGACATGACGGAAAACGGGTTTGGGGTTTGGGCAGGGAAGAGGGGCTCAAGCAATGGCGGAGACCCCTCGGCTACGCAACTGAGAAGGCTAGCTGGAAGTAGATCAACCCGTCACGAGCACCTAGGTTCGTGGCAGTGTGTCTAAATGCCTTCGGTCATTCGAAGAGCGTCCCATCCTATTTTGCCATTTTGCTATTCCACGCTCAAGGTTTCCAGAATGCCGGGCAGGCTCCGAAAACTCGTTCAGAGGGGCAATGCTAGGCCGGAAACCTTGAGCAAAAACATGCGGTCTCGCAGACTGGACTAGAAGCTGACTCAGACGAAGGCCGCTGAGCGCCCGAACGCTCCATGCTGACAATCGCTATCCGTCAGCTCGGCGACACCTACGTCGTGCAGATGGAAAAGCAGCGACTCCTCGGGCAGCAGTCATTCAGCGATGTCATCCAGCCCACGGGCTTTGAGGGCCGCTCCTTTCTCGCCAGCGCCGAAGGCCTCGATGGCCTCGGGCGTGGGATCAGTCTAACAGAGGGCTATCCGTTCATACTCAGGCAGTTGCTCGCCGAGGAGCACATCGCGGATCGCTTTGACTAAATCGTCTTCGAATCGGCGGACCAAATCACGCCGATCATGGAAAATGCTATCTTGCCAGCAGATGCCTTCATCGTCTCGTTCGAGAGCACGAATGCGTTGAGAAGCTACGTCAGTAGCTTCAAACTGCTTGTCAAGCTTCGCTCAAATACCGACCTCACATCCTGCATATGCTGAGCAATCTCACACGTCTGCCTGGCCTTTGAAAGGGTGTGCTTACCTTGCCTGCGGATGACAGCAATCCATCTAGTACGCAGCGAGATTCGCTCTTGCAGCTGGTTGGAGCAGGTGGACAAAAATGGAGGTAGCATCTTCCTCTGCCGTCCGCTTTCCAAAGGATCGCAGAACATGGCCGCCCTCGACGAAGAGGGGCGGGAATGATGCACTCACGGGCCGAAGGCTCAACCGGAGGCCGCATCGCCTGAGGTGCCGAACATCACCACACCGTCTGATGCTGCCGCTTTCCCTTCGGCAACTAAGGCTTCTACTTTCGTCCCACCGGCTCCGGCATCAAGCTGTTGAGAATCCTATATTCCGCCCGCGATCTCGAACAGATCACCATCCCCAAATAGCACCACAACGCCACCAAAGCTTCAAGACCATGTCCTTTACAAAGGCTGTTGCAAAGCTGCTCTTTTGCTTTTCACAAAACGTAGCGGCGATAGCCAATCGTCGATCCATCACTCATAGAAACACGAAAAACGACGACTGGCCGAATTTAAACCTCAACGACACGAACATCTCCGAAAAGCCTTGTTTGAGGCCGCCAAAGTGTCCTTGAGTCGGAAAAAATTCTGAGACGTGCCGCAACTCCTCTGTTCACCCCTATTTTCATGGTATATAGAAAAAAACGAAAAATCGCGGAGAGTGCTGGAGCACCGACGACGCTTCCAAGGCTTAACTCACCGGCGAATCGCTGCCAGGTCTTGTCACGGGTACCCCGACGTATTCGGGCTGAGCGCTCGACTTCACGCGTTTTCCTCCAGCGATAAGGTGTTTATTGACTTACGGACAAAAGCAATGCCGAAACCGGGCTAACCGCCCTCTGACAATGACCAAACGCGTGAAGTTGGCCGCTGTCTCAAGCCGGCTGAAATGCCGGACTGCCCTCGCCCTCACACATGGGGGCACACCTCGCGGGCTACGCCCTTCAGAGAATACGAGGGGTATTAAAACGCCACTACTAAAAAACGACACTCCACTCGTGAGCTCGAATAATCAGCATGACTGCTGGCAACGCGTCGAGTTGCAGGTGGTCTGCGAGCCATTCATGCAGTTTGGCATCGTCCAAACTCGGTAATGCTGGACACTCATCGCTGTGAGAGTGCCATTCTCCAACGTAACTTAGCTGCGCGTCAGTCGTTTGTTCGACACCTGCGATCTTTTTCCGCAAACCCGCCATCCCACGGCTAAAGCTATCTTGTATTTCAAAGCTGTCAGTTGGTGAGGGCATGGCATCAACCAGATAGCAAATCCGTCGATGCATGTCGAAAGCCCCCCCCCCGGGTTTCTGTTGAAAAGTTTCTCCGACCTCAGGCGGCTGAGCTTTTCAATCAGGACGCGTCGAACATCGAGAGGTATTCTTTAAAGATTCGATAAAGCTGAGTATTGTCTCGTCAGATTCAGAATCTCTTCGGACACCAACTGAAATCGCAACTGTTTCCGGGCCATTAACTAACGGTTTGCTAATCACATGACTCGTCATCCCATGTATGGATCTTTCTAGCACAACGGCAATGCCAAGACCTGCCTCCACAGCATTGGTAAGACTGGAAATGCCATCGCATTCGGTGGACACCTTAACCGCGAGCTTATTGATGCGAATCCACGGCTGAAGCCGTCCCCAGTAGGCCGGATATTCCGTGCGATCAAAAATGACAATCTCTTGCCCGGCTAAAGATTCGGCCATTACCACACTTTGACCACAAAATGGATGCTTTTCAGAGATCAAAACATGCCATGATTCTTGAACGATGGGCTGCCAAAGGATACCTTCACATTCTATGTCAGGCGTCACAGTTAATGCTATATCCAAAGCCTTACTGCAGAGGTCTGCGATCATCCGTTTGTTGGTAACATCATGTAATTCGATTCGAACTCGCGGATGATTGCCAGCAAAAGCCTGCATTGCCTTGGCGAGCAATCCTGCGGCTAAAGATGGCGAATAGCCAACCCGAATAATTTGTTGGCACGCTGCCGCTTTTATTTTTTCCTCCAATTTTGCGACATGATCCAAAAGTTCTGGCCCATGCTTATGCAGCATCCGTCCGGCTGATGTCAGGGAGAAAGAGTGCGCTCCACGATCCAGCAAAACGACACCTAATTCATTCTCAAATGTTTTGATCCGGCGGCTGAGTGCGGATTGTGTCAGGTGAAGATTGCTAGCAGCTCGACAGATATTCTGATCATCGGCGGCAGCGAGGAAAGAGCGAAGTAAGCGAAGGTCCATATTGAGCATGCTAAAAGCGTAGTCTGAGATCGCAACATCAGCATTGGAATACAGCCTGCAGTCGATAAATGGTGAAATCTTAGTCAACTCAGTCTTAATATTAATCAATACATCTTCCGTCAATGATCCAGCCCAAACGTTTCACCCCTGAAAACTCAGCCATCATTCTTATCGACCATCAAGTCGGAACAATGCAGCTAATTAAAAATCTACCCCTCGATCGCGTGATCCGGCACACTCTTGTGTTGGCGAAGGTAGCCTCAAAATTAGGCATTCCAACTATACTTACATCAAGCCAAGAAGATCGATTCCAAGGTCCTTTGTTACCTGAGCTACAGAATATTTTGCCGGTAGAATTTGAACGTCGGATTAAGCGACAGGGGATTGTCAATGCTTGGGAACAAGCGGACTTCGCAGATGCGATCCGGAACACAGGGCGAACACACCTGATTATGGCGGGTGCAACAACCGATGTCTGCCTCGTCTTTCCAACCATAAGTGCGGTGCAGGAAGGTTTTCATGTGCAAGCCGTAATGGATGCCTCAGGGTCACCCTTCGATCAATCAGAGGAGCTTGCGCAAAGGAGAATGGCGGATGCAGGCGTTGTTTTGACAACGACGAACACGCTATTGGCGGAACTGGCTCACGACTGGAGCAGTGAGGCAGGGACGCGCATCATGGAAATGCTGATGAAAGATGTTCTCGGGCCGGTGATGGCCAAACCTTAGACGCAGGACCCTCAATAAGCCGCATGCTGCAAAGACACACAAGAATCACCAATATAAAAGCACCTCAAAATGACACCTGAATCAGTCTCCATCAAAACTGTTATACAATCCAGCGCGGGCCGCCTCCGTCTTCAAACATTCATAGTAACCTCCAAAGCTCAAAAACCTCTGAGTGAAGTTCAGCAGCACCTCGAGGCACATATGCATTACATAGCAAAGCTCGAACTATCAGGTCAGCTCCTGATGGCTGGACCACTTTGCAACGAGGATGGCGCCACATGGAACGGCGATGGTCAACTCGTCTATGTTGTATCGGATATCGCTGAAGCGCTAGCGCTTGCTCAGGCAGATCCTTTACATATCAGTGGTTCAAGGATTTATACCATCAGGCCTTGGATTGTGAATGTTGGCTCAATGCAGCTGTCGCTCCGGTTTTCCACACGAACGCTAAACATTACAGGAAGCATCTAGCAAGAAAGCAGTGAACGCCTTTGATTGCAGAATTCGCTCCAAAAACATTCTCGATCACTCTTTTTGCTTGTCCAGCCAACCAGAGTCAAAAGGGCGGCGGCTATCATGACTCATCCAACGGGCTTTAGGGGTAGTTTACGGTGAAAGTCTCAGAGCTAACCAAAAAATTTGGCCTAAACTATCGTCAGCCAGCCCTGTAGTTAAGTGTCACGCTTATATTCCGCCTGCCGAAACGGTTCACTCGCTGATGGGAGGGGCCTGCTCTCGAAATGGCGCATGCATCATTTAGCTCAACTCCGAATTGGTCCTGAAACCAAAAAACCGAACGAAGCAAACTTCTTTCCTCAAAGCGAGCCATCATGACTTTCTATCAACCTGCACATATCTGGCCACTGATAACTCATGGCCCTTTCCAAATACGAAGGATGCACCCCGGACATGGTTTAAATATCCCCAACGATAGCGGGCTTGGTCCTTTGGGCACCGTAGATCGCGCTGTTCTCTCTCCAGGTTTGCTTGTGCCCATGCATAAACATGTGGACGATGAGATACTGTCTTACCTTCGCAGTGGCGTCCTGCACCACCGAGACCAGACTCAAGGAGAACGAATCCTTAATCCGCGTAACTTAATGCTCATGAATGCAGGTAGCGGCTTCTCACACGAGGAAGAGATTCCGTCGCGTACGCGTGAAAAAACAGAAATGCTGCAGATTTTTGTGCGCCCGAGTGAAGCCGGCCTGCAGCCAATGATACAGTTTTGTCGTCTTGAGAGCATGGCCCCCCCCGAGACTCAATGGAGATTGATTGCAGGCCCCTCGGGCAGCGGGGCCCCCATGATGCTGCGGAATGAAGTCTGGGTGCGCGATCGCTTGATTCTCTCTGGTCAAGATGTGGTCTTACCAATAAACCATGGTCATAGCGTGTGGCTCCACGTGTTCAGTGGATCAGGCTCACTAGGTGGGCATAATCTGACACCAGGGGACAGTGTGATTATCGAGGGCGAAACACATTCAACGTATTCAGCCACGCAGGACAGTGTCCTGGTCGCCTTCACCCTGAATCGCTATGCAATCGTAACCCGCCGCGGCACAATTAGCAGCTAAGTCATTGCATCCAACCGCCGCGCACGGTAGACTAAATTTGCATCATGAATCTAGATTATATAAGGGAGTTTCTCGTTCTTGCTGATGTGTTAAATTACTCGCGCGCATCCTTTCAGCTGGGTGTTTCACAACCTGTGCTTTCTCGACATATACAGGAGCTCGAAAGGCATTTTGGCGTCATCCTTCTCGCCCGCTCCACTCGGGGAATCAGTTTAACGCCGGCCGGCCGCGAGTTGGTTCGTTCGGGAGGTGTCGTTTCCAGCGCGTATGATCAGATGATGACACGCATGCAGATTGCGGAGCAAGAGTATCTTGGTTATGTTCATGTGGGTGTGATTCCCTCGGTGATGCTTTCGGCGGCAAGCAAAGCGACAGCTTCGGCGCGCGAGCATTTTTCTCATATTATCATCAAGCTTCATGATATGGCCCCAGCGTTACAACTGAAGGCAATCGACAACCGCCAAATTGATATAGCACTTCCAGGACAGGTCCCTGGCCACCTTCTGGCTGCTTACAACACAACGGTGCTCGCCGAGATACCGTTAATGGCCGTGATGTCAGAGCATCACCGGTTCTCAAAGCGTGCAGAACTGGACTTGGCGGAGTTGAGCAGAGAGGAATTTGTTATTCTTTATGAGAAAACATTTCCTGGCCGATTCAGCTACGTCAAAAGCGCTTGCAACTCTGTTGGCTTCGAACCTCGCTGCACAGATCATGTGGATGGGTTGAGCGCCATGCTAAATGCAGTTTCAACAGGAAGATGGGTGGCGTTGCTGCCCGCGTTGGTCCAGGACATTGCACATGCAGGAGTTGTTTTTTGTCGACTCAAACAAGAAGATTTAAAGGTCAAATCTTACGCTCTGACTAGGCTTGACGAGAATAGGGAGATTGTCGCCTCATTCATTCAGGAATTAAAAAAAGCTTCGATGGAGGTGTATGCAAAGTATAATGCTTAGTGGACGTGAAGATTGCCAACTTGAGGCCAGCGACGCTTGAACTTCGCCCGAAGGACCCGAACTTCATTTGAAATTAAAACGTAGTCCGCAGATGTTTGCGAACAGCCGATACATTTCCGAGGCGTTTTTTCATCGTCGTCACCCGTGTGCGAATCGCGTCGGATTTGACTAGTTCATAGCACGGCATTTATGCCACGGCCTGGGCCATCGCAAAGAAACCAAGAAGGACCTCCCGAAAAACGATAATCTACTCTTGCATAAATTCAGCTCGATGAATTATGCATTCTTCGCCCTTTTTTTGACTACCAAGCTGCTCTACTCGCAGACCGCAGACGACTGGATACATTCACGAGGTGATGAGGCTATGACTGGCACTTCGCCCATGGTGCTGAAGTATCCGCTGAAACCTGCGTGGCAGTTCAAGACTATGGAAAAGTCAAAGGGGCAGGTCGAGATGCTTGTCTCAAGCGCAGTGGTGCGCGGTGAAAAGGTCTATGTGGGCTGCAAAGATAGAAAGTTCTACTGCATCGATCTAGCTACCGGGAATGCTATTTGGAAGGAGGTGGCCCAGGGAGCATTCGATGGTGTGGCGGTTTTCGCGGGGGATCTCGTTGTCGCGGGGTGCCAGGATGCTTTTGTGTATGTTTGGAATGCCGAAACTGGCAAAGAGGTCTGGAGCTTTGAATCAGATGACGAGATTCACGCTGCGGCCAATGTTTGGACTGATCCCGATTCGAAGTCGCAGCACATCATCATAGGCTCATATGTCCACAACCTGTATTCACTTGATGCAAAGACCGGTAAGAAGGAATGGTCTGCCGAGACTGGAAACAACATGGTTTTCGGGGCCTGTGATAACACAGTGTATATTCATGATGCGAGAACCGGCAGGAAACAGACCGAGATTGATGTTGGCGCGCCAGTTGGCAACAACGTTGTGGCCGCCGACGGTATCATCTACTTCGCCCATTACGGTAACCGCGTTGGCGCTTATAGCATCGCTGGTGGCCAACTTGTGTGGGAGTATGGTGAACGCGAGTTTGAATTTTATGCGGCTCCCTCCATTTGCGAGAGAACGGTGTTTGTAGTCGGGCGTGACAAACGCTTTCTTGCCATTGACTGTGATTCCGGCAAGCTGAAGTGGGAGTTCCGGGACCGAGATCGTATCGACAGCAGCGCTCTAGCCTGCGGCGGAAAGAGCGTAATCTTTGGCTGTGACGACGGTTACATCTAGGCACTTGACCTTAATAAGGGTTCCGAGCTTTGGCGCTTCGTAATCGGTGCACCGGCGAAGAGCAGTCCAGCCGTTGCAGGTGGTTATGTTCTCTTTGGTGCTGACGACGGTCTGTTGTATGCCTTTAAGAACGAAAGCTCAGATCTGTGTGTTAGCCAAGTACACGCACTTGTTAGCTGATTCGCACTGGCTGGGCGCAGCTCATTGTCTCCAAAATAACAGCGTCCTGAGTTACTGGATGGCACGCGAACGCCATCTCCTGAACGCTCATGTGGTTTGTGGATGGCGTTGAGACTCGAACAATTCTGTGGAACACACTTTGGCGCTCTTCGAATCTTTCGCGATGTTCGCCTATTCTCTTGGAATATTGGAGCGCTCCGCGAAAATGATTCATTCAAACCGTTGGCAGGCACTCTTGAACAGCCCAACTATTGTCAGACACTTCATTTGGTAGTGTCGGCGATCCCCACAACGTTTCAGATGGGAGTTCTAGAAAATGCGATCTGTAATAGCCGGAGAATCGGCCGAAATGCCAGAAGCCGACCTCGGTGGCTACATTCGTCACACTGGAGTGTGCGGTGACGCTGCAAAGCAATGTGTGAGCTTCCTGAAGCCTTACCATCAGTATAAACTTCATCGGAGTGATGCCAAGGTATCTGGTGAAGACTCCAATCAAGGTGGAAGCGCTGGCTCCACAAATCTCACACAGCTCGGTTAGCATGATTTTTTCTGCGTAGTTGATGAGAATGAAGTCAACAGCCTTTTCGAGCAGTGACAGATGATGCGAATCCGAGGTGAAGGCATTGCCATTCTCAGCCAGGGGAACCAGGGCGGCGAGAAACGCAAGAATCAGCGATGCCTCTATGGATGCATCTTCACCCGCATGCTCCGCGTTGATAGTTTGTTGCGCGCCGTCCTCTTCATCCAGGATTGTTTTTGCTAGCACGCAGTTGTCAAACAAAGATGAAGGGACTGACACTCCCCGCTTTAGCAGGCGTTTCACTTGCAGCGGAGATGCGAAGCCAAACCAAGATTGAACCATTTTGGCAAATCGGTCATGAGGCATGTGTAGCATGGCCACTCTTGTCCCCTGTTCCAGCCGTCCAATGAAGGAGCTGGAGCCATCCAGCACAAACGCCAGAGCTCGCCCTCTTTCTGCATAACCAAAGTTGGTTTGAAGGGAGTCCGGCGATCGCATGATGCAGATCAACACATCGGGTTCTGCGGGTTTGAATCTAACGCAACACGTCTTGTCAAATTTTGATAAGGAGTAACTGGAGCTCCGGAAGGCTAGCACGGCTGAAACGGCTGCAAATTTACCTTGGCTAAGCTGGATGCAATGTGCATCCAACAAATCCTTCATGGAGCGAATCCACATGTTAGCGTCAGGAAAATGCCTGAACTTTATGACTTGGCGGAAATAGTCACAGTCCTTCATAGGTAAGAATAAATAAAATTAGTCATTATGTTTAACCAATGGGTATATGATGACAGCGGCACAAATGGAGAGCCAATGCGAGATTCGACAATTTATATGCTCTATGAACATAAATAGAAGTCGACCCAGATGGATAGGTGGCTGAATTCCTTCTCCAATGTTTGCACCGCCACCGAAGGAATCGTGGCCGAGTTTATCTGTCCGACATTAATCGGGATGCAAAAAATGGATATACAGCGGGTTGTGCCAAGGCGCTTTGCGAGGGGCGGTAACGAGGCTGACAAGGAGTTATCCGCATTCCTGAAGCCTTCGATGGGCCGATACCTGGGGGCGCATGCAACTGATCGCGGATGAAAAGAGCAAAACTCAAAAGTTAGTAATAAGCGGACAGCGTCTTCTGCAAAGCTTGGCGATTATAGTTGCATGCAAAACCTTCGTCCATGCACCTCACATCATCCTTCTTGTATGACAGCAAGGATCAACAATCAGACGGCTTTGAGCAGCGGGCTCATGATGATGGCGGCTCTTTTTCTGACAGTGTTTGGCGCTTCGACTTTTTGCCATGCTCGAAGCCTTGAAATGGAGCAGGAGCGTTTGGGTTCAAACCGTGAACCGATGTGGGTGAGCCCGCTTGGTCTTCAAATGAGCGAGTTTCAGACCAGGCAAAATCTAGTGGGGTTGATCAGTGGCACTACGGTCGGCCAGGTGGCCGCTTCACTAACATCGTCACGGGCAACTCGTGGCGCCTCGGAGGTAGGCGGTTATGCCGGGCTTCCTCTTCTCATCGGCATGGCCTGTTGGTTGAGATTCAGGCAGCTCTCACGATTCAGCAGACGGTTTCATGGCGACGGTCTCAAATGGTGAGGATCTGCCTAGAAAAGCAAAGGAGATCCAATGCTGTCCAAAATCACAGATGCATAACCGACATTCAACTTCGCCTGCCATGCCCTCAGCACAGCCTGCCATTCAGAGTCTTTACTCCCTTTTACACAAGGTCCTGTTCGCCCTCGCCATGATGCTTGTTTCTGCCCTCGCTGTTCATGGGGAGCCATCTGCCATCTCCATCGCTTCGGTGAATTTCGATCACCTGCTTCGCGACTGGAAGAAAGCGGCTGCGTGCATTGAAGAACTGGATCAGCGGCAGGCGGATTTGACTCAGGAGTTGAAGCGCCGCAGAGAGCAGGTGGGCCAGTTGGAAAAGGCCGCGCGAGAGGCCGCCAAACAAATCGAAGAGGTTGGAGGAGAGTCCAAGGCGAGCGGCTATCTCAAGGAGAAGTTCATGCAGAGCCATACGGCCTTTCAAGCCGCGATGGCAGAACAGACTCGTTGGGAGAAGGAAACCATCTCCACCTTGTCTCAGGAGCGCAATGGTAACGTCAACGCTCTCCTTTTGGAGATTCAGGACACACTGAAACGCAGCCGGGTTGTGTCCAGATACACCATGGTGATCAATCTTCACGCCGGCATGCAGGGACAGCTCCCGGTGTTCCTTCATCTCAACCCGGCGCAGGTGACCGACATCACCCAGGAGTTGTTGGCTGAACTCCAGTCTGAACCCGTGAACACAAGGACGCGCTGAGATCCTGCCCCGCGCAAGTCCGCATCAACCCATCTCGCATGCCGCCGGACACCGGAAGCATGACGCAGGAAACAAAGCAAAAAACCACCAAAAAACCACCCTATGAAAATTACTCCAATGGCCCTTCTGGCCTTCAGCCTGTTCTCTCTCTCAGGCGGCTTGTCCGCCCAGAGTGTCGTCAACTGGTATGGCAACACCAACAACTCCGCTGCTTACGGCGTCACGGTCACCGGCTCCTACTCGCCGGGAACCTGGCAGGACACCATGGTGGCGCATGCCACTCCGGCCAGTAACTTCGGCTCGTTGGACAACATGCAGGCCAACTGGAACAGTCCTCTCGGCAGCAACCGGCAGGCGATCCTGATGACCTTCGGGAACCTCGGCTTATCCGGGGGGCAATTCATCACCAATGCCCAGCTTCACACGAATTTCCTCTCGGCTGGCGCCGCCACCAACCAGGACACTTGGCATGTCTTCGGTCTGAACACTCCGCTCAATGAGAACACGGTCACCTGGAATTCGATCGGGGCCACGCTGGATGCCGCCTGGGCTGGCGGTCTCGTGCCTGGGAATCCGAATTACTTCAGCACCTTCAGTACGGTGGGCCTCGCTGGCAGTGACGGAGAGAACTTCTCCATCAATGTCACCTCCGCGCTTCAGGCCTACAAGGCCGGCACCATCAGCACACTGGCCCTGATCAATTTCAGCAACGTGCCGGTCGGCCCGGGTTCAGCGGAGCGCCTTGGGTTTTACACCAGCGAGGCCGTGACAGTGGCCAATCAGCCAGGCTTGGCCGTCACCGTGTCTCCCGTCCCCGAACCGGGCTCGGCCCTCCTTCTTGGAGCAGCCTCATCCCTGGCTCTGCTCCGCCGCCGCCGTCCGGCCTCGCCCTTGGTTGGGCGCGTCTTGGCGTGAGTCAGATCCCGAGTGTGCGATCAGGTGCCATGCCTGGCAGGGCAGCCTGCCTGCCGGGCATGGCTTGGTCCTCACTCATCGCGACTGCCCCATTCTCATTCTTTCACCGGCCTCCTGAGATTTCCTTCTCTCCGCCCCTATCATGTCCTCACGTCTTCCAGCCGCCATC
>Ga0114980_10000420_pt1 | contig 30872 bp, 25 predicted proteins | sample S_140806_EF_Meta_FD_87018 | JGI IMG/M metagenome (GOLD analysis project Ga0114980, IMG submission 87018) | Freshwater microbial communities from Lake Simoncouche, Canada to study carbon cycling - S_140806_EF_MetaG | ecosystem: Environmental > Aquatic > Freshwater > Lake | place: Lake...
GTATCGATTTTCAAGCCCGAATGGATATTTGCTGAAGTGTATAAAGGTGACGGACTTTCACCAAAACGAACATGGGCAGGTTCACGATACATTGGAGGGTATAGTGATCATTTACCAGTGTGTATGGTATTGAAATTTGTAAAATAGTTAGCCGTAGTTGCGGCTTATTTTCCAAGGTCTGCGCATGGTTGCGACATATTTTCAGTCGAGTAAGTAAGTGTTCTATGGCTTATCTTTGCGAAAAGAAAAAACCATGAAAAAACAACTACTATTATCTGCATGTGCAATTGCCGCAATTACTCTTGGTGCGCAAAGTATTCCCAATTCGGGCTTTGAAACTTGGATTAACAACACTGAAACGTTTCAAACTTATTCCGTACCGCAGAACTGGATTACCATTGATGTAATTCAAACAGCATTTTCCGGAGACTCTTCATTCGTTCTACATTCTGTTGTTCCTTCATCTACTCCTCATAGCGGAACTTCTGCTGTTCGTATGCAAACAGGAATTAGTACCAATGGCGATACGATGGGAGGAATTATTTATTCAGTGAATAGTTTTGCAGACTTGACTCCGCTTTTATATGGAACCGGTGTGCCCGGATTCACAATCAATGCACGTCCTGCAAATTTGAACGGATACTATAGAATGAATGTTAGTGCTGGCGACACAGGACTTTGTGCAATGATTCTTTGTCACTGGAATACTAGCACACAAACACGCGACACGCTATACTATACAGAAAGTCTTGCTTTCCCAGGCAATCAGTCAACTTGGACAAGTTTCAGTTTTCCGATATCCTATTCTTCAAGTGCAACTCCTGATACTTGCCTGATTGCATTCGGTTTGATCTCGCAAAGTTCTGCCACAAACATCAATAGTTTTCTGGAAGTAGATGATCTTGCTTTCTCGGGTATTGTTCCAATCGGAATCAACGAGCAGTCGTTTGTTTCAGGTGGCAACTTTTATCCAAACCCAATGACTGATCACGCTGAGATTCGCATCGAAGGTGCACCATTGGACAATGCGAATCTTGAAATCTATGATCTAAGCGGGAAACTTGTTCGTACGGATGCTGGAATTAATGGAAATGTAATTGCATTTGAACGTTTAGCGCTCGCATCAGGAACTTACATGTACCGCGTTGTGCAGGATGGCAATGTGACTACCCAAGGTAAAATGGTCATCACTGAATAATTACTGTTTTTTCATTGAATCCGGATTGCGCGGTTTATCAGAACTGCCGGTCCGGATTTTTTGTTTTGAGAATCTCCGTCGCAGTTATTGTGTAACGTAATTTCAAATACGCACAGCTACAACGCAAACATCATCAACTTGATCATAGTCTTTCTTCCATTCTTCAAATGATTTCCGAATGGCGTCTCCTTGATTGGTCATACTGCTGTGTTCAACAGAAAGAAGCAGTTGTTGAAATGGTTTGTATTTGAAACCGGACAATAAAATGCAATATCTACTCCATCGTTTACAACTGTTGCATCGGAAGAATCATTTCGGCAAAGTCACTTCCGCTCCTGCCATAACTTATCGTTAGCTGCCTACTGCGGCTTGGTTCTACATGTGAATGTTACACGCGTAAACAAAAATAGACATATAGAGGAAGTGAAACGATTCATGGATTACGCCAAAGTATCAAGTCTGAACTGCATAGACATATGCGGTCACTCAAATATCTTGCGTTTCTTTGTGCGTGAAATTTATGTCCCCGAAAGAAGAACTCCGAAAACTGGTCGATCTCCTCGTTATTGAGAAGGAAGAAGACCTCCGTCAATATCTTGATCAGTTTGAACGTTGCAGTATTTCTGAGCGTAGAAAGAATGGAGTGACCTGGTATCCCATTCGGATCAATGCGGAGGAAATCGGACCCGGAGATTACATTACCATTGAGATCGAACGTACTCAGGGCATTGACGAACTAAGTCAGTTTTCTAATGGAAAACTCATTGAAGTTTTTTCCAACAGCGGCGATGGTCAGGATGAACATTGGCGTTTGCAGGGAACAGTGCGCAATGTTTGGGGAAACCGAATGCGGATTGCATTAACTGTAGACGAACTTCCCGGTTGGATGGATCGCGGAAAACTCGGATTGAATTTATTGTTCGATGAAGGCAGTTACCGCGAGATGGTTATTGCTGTGCAAAAAGTAATTGACGCTGACCGAGGTCGCCTAGCAGAATTGCGTGATGTCCTTTACGGAATTAATCCTGCACGTTTTGAGAAGCAAGAAGAACTAACTGTTGCGCATCGATTGAATCAGTCGCAGCAAGATGCTGTTCGACTAATAGCCTCTGCAAAGGACGTTGCTTTGGTGCACGGTCCTCCTGGTACAGGAAAAACGACTACGCTCATTCGCGCAATCATGCAAACATTATTGCACGAGAGGCAGGTGCTCGTATGCAGTCCTAGTAACGTGGCTGTTGACTTGCTCACAGAGAAATTAGTTCGCGAAGGAATTAATGTTTTACGTTTAGGTAATCCTGCCCGCGTTTCAGAAGAAGTACTTAACAATACGCTTGATGTGCGGATGATGAACCACGCCAATTGGAAGGAGCTCAAAGAATATAGAAAACGTGCAGAGGAATATTTCGCAATGGCAAAAAAGTACAAGCGCAATTTCGGCTATCAGGAGCGCGAGCAGCGGAATCTTCTTTTCAATGAAGCGCGTCAACTGCAGAAAGAGGCATCCACTCTAGAAGATTATATTCTTTGGGATCAATTTGAAAAGGCACAAGTTATTGCGTGTACTCCTGTTGTTGCAGCCGGAAGATTGATGCGCGATCTTCGCTTCAAGACAGTCTTTATAGATGAGGCAGCACAGGCGCTGGAGCCAATGAGCTGGATTCCCATTTCTCGTGCTGAGCGTGTCATATTTGCAGGCGATCATCTACAGCTACCGCCGACAGTGAAGTCGAGGAAAGCAGAAGAAGGCGGCTTAAAGTATACGCTCTTTGAGCGCGTGGTGAAAGCGCAAGAAAAATCAACGGCACTGTTGCGCACGCAATACAGGATGCATGATGCAATCATGGGATTCTCCAATAAAATGTTCTACGAGGGGAAATTGGAGTCAGACACGACTGTGAAGGATAATCTGCTGAGCTTCGACGAGAACGATGATTTGCTGAACAGACCATTTGAATTCATTGATACAGCAGGAAGTGGATTCAACGAAAAACAAAATCCTGAATCACTTAGTTATTCAAATCCGGAAGAAGCGGAATTGCTGTTGCAGCATTTGGCTAAAGTTCTTGCGCAGTATGATCGTAAACCCGATGAACCGTTGCGTATCGGAATAATTGCACCTTATAAACAGCAAACGGAATATATTCGCAATTATATTCTCGAACATGAACTTTTCAAAGATTCGCGTCATCATTTTTCTGTGCGTACAGTCGATGGATTTCAAGGACAGGAGCGCGATATCATGTGCATCAGCATGACACGAAGTAACGACAATGGTGAAATAGGATTCCTGTCGGATACGCGACGTATGAATGTGGCGTTGACACGTGCGAAACGTAAGTTGTTGGTGTTTGGGGATAGCGCAACGCTCGCTAACCATGGATTCTACAAATCGTTTCTCGATTACGTTGAAGGGATCGGTGGTTATCGCAGCATGTGGGAGTTTATGGAATAGCGACCTTCCTTCTTTAGAACACTTCCTGCTTGATATCATATTATGTTCCGTTGCAATCCCTTACCTTGAGGTATAATTGCAATAGGAGTTAAAACATAAATGGAATGAAAATACGACTACTGATTATACTGGCTTCGCTCGGGGTAATATCTGCGAACGCACAGTGCACTGATATTTTCTTCTCAGAATATCTTGAGGGCAGCAGCAATAACAAAGCGCTCGAAATTTACAATCCTACGAGTAGTCCGATAGATCTCTCCAATTATAAAGTCTATCGGTCCAACAACGGTTCTCCGACCTGGCAAGATTCGTTGTCGATGCCTGTTATATTAGCTCCTGGTGCTGTTTATGTAATTGGCAATCCTTCTGCTGATCCGCAAATTCTTGCCGCTTCTGACACGCTTCACACAATTGCTTTCTTTAATGGAGATGATGCTCTGGGATTGAAAAATCTAACTACTGGAGTGATGATTGATATGATTGGTGTACTTGGCGTTGACCCGGGCACTAACTGGATTGTTGGAGTAGGTGCAACCAGTGAGTTTACTCTTGTTCGCAACAACAATGTGCATCAGGGAAACATTAATTGGACTATTTCATCAACTGAATACGATGTTTACCCGCAGAACACTTTTACGTTTCTGGGTGGTCATTCCATGAATCCATGTTGTTCGGGTAGTGTAGTTGCGCAATTACTAAGCTCTTCGAATATCAATTGCTTCGGCGACAGCACAGGAACAGCGACCGTATCTGCAACCGGAACAGGATTAACATATGCGTGGTCTCCTTATGGCGGGACTGCGGCTACGGCATCTAATCTGATTGCCGGAACATTTACTTGCATCGTCACTGACGCTTGTTCTTCTGCTGATACAGTAACGGTAACGCTTACACAATCCGCTTACCTTGATACGAGCAATGTTGTGGAAAGTCAGATTTCCTGCAATGGTTTGTCAGACGGTACACTTACGATTAATGGTAACGGTGGAGTAGGGCCGTATTCATACTTGTGGTCGAACGGAGATACAACTAATATCGGCAGTGGTTTGCCCGCGGGTTCAGTTTCGTTCACGATTACCGATGCTGTAGGCTGTACTCGTTCTCTATCCTGGTTTATGCTAGAGCCTTCTCAACTGGTTATCACTACAAACTCATCTGATGTACTGTGCAGTGGAAGTGCTACAGGAACTGCGACTGCACTCGTAAGCGGAGGAACACCTGTGTACACGTATTCGTGGTCACAATCCTCAACTACTGCATCGGTAAATAACCTTGCTCAAGGAACCTATTCCTGCACCGTTACAGATATTAATGGATGTACGATAACTACTTCTGTTGCGATTTCAGAACCTGCTGCACTGGTAATCTCTGTTGATAGTGTAATCAATCCATCTGCATGTGGAGCGCAGGATGGTGGAATAGGAATCACTGTTAGTGGTGGTGTCGCAGGATACAGTTATTTATGGAATAACAACTCTTCAAATACTGATCTTGTTGGCGTTGGTGTTGGAATGTATGGCGTAACTGTTACCGATACCAATGGCTGCACTTCATCAATTAGCGCAACTGTTAATGATCCGAATGCGCCTATTGTCAGTTGGCAAAACTTAGACACGGTGTTCTGCTATCAAACTTCTATTGTAGTCTTGAATGGCGCTACACCCGCGGGCGGCACATATAGCGGACCCGGAGTGTCCAATAATTTATTTGACCCTCTTGCTGCCGGTCAGGGATTTCATTTGATTACTTACACGTATGTTGACTCAGCGGGATGCACAGGATTTGCGTTGGATACAATTGAAGTTATGATTTGTATTGGTTTGTCTGAAGACGATGCAGCGATTTCGATTTTTCCTAATCCTGCAGATGACCGGCTTACAATAAGGTCTCCGCAATCAGGATTTACCTATTGCTTATTTGATTCGTTTGGTAACCAAGGAATGGCACTAACCAATGCATCAACAAACGAAACAATAGATCTTTCAAATTTTGCCCAAGGAGTGTATGTGCTCCGCGGAGTGAATGGCACAACTGTAATTACAAAGCGGATTGTTGTAGCTAGGTAATTAATAGCATGGTGTCATGATTCTTTAGGGAATCAATATTTCACAAATCTACTAACTCCCATACTTCCATCCGCATACACAAACTGGATGAAGTAATTTCCCGACGCAAGTGTGTGTGTATCAACAACACTGTGCAAACCTGTGCTTGGTGTGCGGCTAATAATATTGCCGCTCACCAAGCACAGGAGGAAGGGTTGATTCGAGAGAATTATACTTCCCGAACCATTAATCCGTCTGTGAATTTCTTCAGCATGTCTTTCTTGGCATCTTCTACCTGCATGCTGTTGAGTGCTGCAATCCCGATTTCGTAATGCTTCCACATTTCGGTTTCTGCATGAGCGCGAATGCCGATGCGATCGTAAATTTCAGTGACCGCTTTCACTTTTCCGGTTGATCCCGAACCGTGAACTTGCAGCCACTTATTAAGTTCCATCTTCGATTTCTCATCTGCATTTTCAAGAGCTGAGATCAGAAGGAATGTTTTCTTATTGGAAACAATATCGCCACCCACTTGTTTTCCAAATTTCTCAGGATCGCCATATACATCGAGAATATCATCTTGCAATTGAAATGCAATTCCGATGTGCTTTCCGAATTCATACAACTTATGCGCCTCTGTAGCATACGCTCCTCCACACAATGCACCAATCTCTAACGCTCCAGCAAGAAGCACCGCAGTTTTTAACTCAATCATGCGGATGTACTCCGGAATCGAAACATGGTCACGTGTTTCAAAGTCCATATCCATCTGCTGGCCTTCACATACTTCGAGTGCTGTTTTCGTGAACACGTCGAGTACGAGGGGTAGAATATGAGCCGGAGATTGCGCCATCTGTCGAAACGCTTCAGTATACATCCCATCTCCGCTGAGAATAGCAACATTACTGTTCCATTTGGCAAAAACTGTTTCTTTCCCGCGACGCAATGGAGCGTTGTCCATGATGTCATCGTGCAGCAAGGTGAAATTGTGAAAGAGTTCAATTCCTAATGCTGCAGGTACAGCTGTGCGAACATCATCCATGAATAGTCCTGCACCCATCAAGGTTAGCACAGGGCGCATTCTCTTTCCGCCTAACGCAATTGTATAACGCATCGGTTCGTACAATCGATTAGGTTCTGGAGGTAAACCGTCAATGACTCTTTTCAGTTCATCGTTGATCAGCTCCTGATAGCGTAGTATGTTCACAGTTATAGAATGTGTTTGGAGTCGGCAATAATTTTGTGCAGTCCTTCTTCTAGCGAAATTGGTACTCTGTTGAGTAACTTAGCCATCTTGCGTGTATCAGGCATGCGTCGTGTCATATCACCTTCTGATAATGATGGTCCGAGTACCACTTTAGAAGTCGAATGTGTTACGGCAATCACAATATCTGCCAGTTCTCGAATTGTGATTTCTTTGTTGCTTCCAATATTTACAACATCATTCACAAACTCGTTACGATAAAATGCATTGAGACATGCTTCGATATTGTCGTCGATATAACAGAAAGTACGTGTTTGTTTTCCATCGCCATTCACAACAATATCTTCTCCGCGCAAAGCTGAGGCGATGAATCGTGAAATCACAAAGTCTTTACTTTGCTTAGCTCCATACGTATTGAAGAACCGGAAGATGGTATATTCCAAGCCGTATTCTTTTTCATACGACTTCAAATATGCTTCGCCAGCATTTTTCACAATGGCATACGGCAATCGTGAATTAAGCGGAGTAGTTTCTTCGTTTTGCGGAAGTTCTACAGGTTCTCCATACACTTCAGAAGAGGATGCAAAAAGTACACGCTTCACGCCTGTGTTTTTCGAAAGCTCTAGAATATTCTTGAATCCATTGAGGTCGTTCAAAACCATTACTGGATTGTCGAGTGTTCTTTGCACACCAACTACAGCGGCGTAGTGAAATACATACTGAAACTGGTGCGACATCATAACGGCTGCCAAATCAGGATATGAATTCACATCGCAGCGAATGAAGCGAATGTTATTGTGAATGGAAGAAGGTATTTTTTCGGGACTTCCAGTCAAGAAATTGTCGATAATAACAACAAAGTTGGAAGTGTTTTCTGCAAGTTTTTCTGCCAATGCGCTGGCAATAAATCCTGCTCCACCGGTAACTAAAATATGTGTCTTGTCTGAATGCATCGGCTTAGCTTATTAGGTTAACAAGGTATTGTCCGTATCCACTTTTCATAAGTGGATCGGCGAGTTTGCGCAATTGCGCCTGATCAATAAATCCTGCTCGATAGGCAACTTCTTCAATGCAACCAACTTTCAGTCCTTGACGTTCTTCAATAATTGAAACATAGTTGCTGGCTTGCAAAAGCGAAGCATGTGTTCCCGTGTCAAGCCATGCTGTTCCGCGATTCAAAATACTTACTTCGAGTTTTCCTTTCTCGAGGAATATTTTATTGACATCGGTGATTTCCAACTCACCGCGTGAGCTTGGTTTCAGATTATTTGCAATCTCAATTACGGAATTGTCGTAAAAATAAATTCCTGGCACAGCGAAATTCGATTTCGGTGTTTTAGGCTTTTCTTCGATAGATATGGCTTTACCTTCTTTGTTAAATTCAACAACACCATATCGCTCTGGATCTGTAACGTGATAGGCAAACACCATTCCGCCGCCATTTGATTCTACTTTGACACGTGCGTCGCGCAATGTGCCCGAGAGATTCGAACCGTGGAAAATATTGTCTCCTAATATCAAGGCTGCATTATCGCTTCCAACAAAATCTGAACCGATAGTAAATGCCTGCGCGAGACCTTTTGGTTCTGCTTGCACGGCGTAATGAAAGCGCATGCCCAGTTGCTCTCCGCTTCCAAGAAGTTTTTCAAACAAAGGAAGATCTACTGGAGTGGAGATGATCAGTACTTCACGAATTCCAGCCAGCATTAACGTGCTCAGTGGATAGTAGATCATCGGCTTATCAAACACTGGCATTAGTTGTTTACTAACGGCCAATGTCAACGGGTGCAATCGTGTGCCGGATCCACCGGCAAGAATAATTCCTTTCATGTCAGGAAAATTAGTGGGATTCGTCTTGTGTGTTTTGCTGTATAGTCAGTTTGTCGGCATCGATATCTTCTTCTTCGTCGTAGATCTCGATGAGCGGTTCTTTCAACAACGCGCGTGTTGCGTTCCATTTTTCAAGTGAGAGAAGAATACAAGGCAAAAGAATTAAGTTTGTTGCAAGTGATACTAGGAGTGTTATTGAAAGCAACACACCCAATGCAACTGTTCCACCGAAACCAGAGAAGATGAATATGGCGAAACCGAAGAAGAGAATTACGTTGGTGTATACCATACTCAATCCTGTTTCGTGAATGGCCAATCCAACAGCTTGCTGTGCATTCGCAGCCGACAATTTTCGTAGCTGCTGACGATATGCAGTAAGAATATAAATTGTCCCGTCTGATGCGATACCGAAGGCAATAGAGAAAATCAGGATGGTTGAAGACTTGAATGGAATTCCACAGAAGCCCATAATTCCTGCAGTGATAACCAATGGAATCAAGCACGGAATTTTAGAGAGAATGATAATTGCGACTGAACGGAACAGTACCATTCCGAGAAGAAGAATGAGGATAATGGCAATCGAGAGACTTACAAACAAGTGATGTACCAAATAATCAAAGCTGCGTAAAAACATCAACGAGTGGCCAGTGAGATCTACCTTGTAGTAGTCCGTAGGGAATAGTTCGTTGACTACCGGAGTAATTTTCGAAACTATTTTCTTTGCGCTATCAGAACCTACATCTGCCATTTGAATGCTGACACGAGTCCACATTCTTGTGCTATCAATAAACGAACTGAGTTTTTGTTGTCTTCCTTTTACAGTTCCACTATAGTCAGCAAGTGCTTTTAGATCTACCACATTATTTGGCAGACGATATGCTTTCGGTTTACCATCTTTATATGCTTGATAGGAGAACTTCAATGCTTCTACAATAGAAAGTGGCTTCGAGAATTCAGGCCGCCCTGAAATGAATCGTTGAAGTGAATCGATGTTTTTTAGCACTTGACCTTCAAGACCAAAAATATTTTTAGGGCCCAGCGAGTCTTTTGCAAAGTCTTTTGGATCAATAGTCTTGCCTTGCTGCGCATAGAGTTTCTTGATGCTGTCTGTAAGCATTGGTTTTACTTCTATCGCTACTTCAAATGGCAAGATTCCATGGAAATGTTTCTCGAAGAATTTCAAGTCCTCATACATCGGTTCATCCTGAGGCAAATCGTCAACTACATACCCTACAACTGAAATGAACTTAAAACCAATGATCGAAATCAAGGTAACCATGCCCACACCGAGATAAATTTTCTTTCTGTGGTTGTGAACCATGTTATTGATGGCTGAAAGAACTTTGTTAATCCTCTTACCATCCAAGTGTTTGGTTTGATTTGCTTTCGGAGCAGGAAGATAACTGAACAGAATTGGAGTGAGCACCATAGCAATGAAGAAGGTGATCATCACATTTACGGCTGCAATAACTCCGAACTGAACAAGCATTTCGCTATTGGTAAAGTAAAATACTCCGAAGCCAATGGACGTTGTCATGTTTGCAAGGAAGTTGGATAGACCAACTTTCTGCACCATTCGAGCAAGTGCTTTTGTCTTCTGTCCGTGTTTCGCGTATTCTTCTTGGTACTTATTGATCAGGAATATGCAATTCGGAATACCAATGATTACAATGAGCGATGGAATCATTCCCGTCAACACCGTGATCTTGTAACCGAAAAGTGCCATCGTTCCCAACGACCAAACCAATCCCGCAACTACAACAATGAGCGAGAAGAATACCGCATTGAAATAACGGAAGAATACAAACAGAATGAGTGCCGTAACTCCAATTGACAAGAACAGAAATAACTGCATCTCACCACCAATTTTTTGCATGAACTGAGTCCGGATGTGTGGCATTCCAGAATAGTGCATGGCTTTTGGTGTATCGCCTGGCAGCGCAGAGCTGGCGATTTGGTATTTGGACCCGAATTCGTCAGCGCTTGTAGTGATCGAGTTAACAATGCCCAAACGGTCTTTACTGTTGAGCGCATCTTGTGTAAAGGTGATCAGCATTACTGTCACCATACTTTCTTTGTTCAGAATTAGCCCTTCGTAGAATGGGAGTCTGAATATTTGCCTTTTCAAACTGTCAACTTCTTCTTGCGTTTGTGGGCGTTGTTGAACTACTTGAACGATATCGAATTTTTGCAAACTGTCATTGCGCACGAGATTGTACAATCGCGCGGTTGACATTACATCCTGTACACCTTTTATTTTTTTTATTTTCTCAGTGAGGTCATACCAACCTTGAAACTTCGAAACATTGAACATGTTGCTGTCTTGAAAACAGATCAACATTACGTTTCCATCTTCTCCATATTTCTCCTTGAACTTTACATAGGCCATTGCCATTTCGTCGTCTTCTGGGAGAACACGCGCGTATTTGTAAGAAAGCTCAAGATGACCACTCGCCCAGTAACCCATAAAGACCGTGAGCAGTAGAACTACGATCAAAATAGGAAGCCGTTGACGAAGAATAAAATGCGAAATTTTTGCCCACATAAAGTTGCCCGCAGAAGCGGTATTACCTGAAGTTGTAAAATTAGAAAAATAACGGCGCGCGCCTTCAAAAAACAGGGTTATTCACTATGCGATTTTGTGGGGCTGTTGCGGGTATAAAGTACTGTAATAAAACGATTTGCGTATATTAGGCCTCTTTAATTCTGCCGCAATGCGTGCCTCAATAGGAATATTATACTTTACGTTGACGTTTTCAGGAGTGTCGCAGTTGCTGAACGGGCAATGCACTACTTTTCCAATTGTTGACCTTGGACCAGATACAATTCTTTGCGCGAATGCTTATTCCCTTGATGCAGGGAATCCTGGAATGAGCTTTTCGTGGAACAGTGGCGATACTTCTCAGTTCTTTACCGCGCAGAATAGTGGAATTTTTTCTGTCACTGTTACAGACGCGCTTGGTTGTGCAACCACAGATTCTGTTGCAGTCACTCTGCATCCTCCTTCAGTGTCTGGAACTATTTCCATTTCAGGTGGTGATTCCATGCTATGTGGAAATGAATATGCATGGTTTTATAGCACCGGGCATACTGGCATTGTTTTGTGGTGGGTCATGGACACAATGAATTGGGTGTGGATGCCATTTCACTCGGGAGATACTGTTGATTTCGGAATTACGCCTAATGCAATAAATGGATATTATCAGTTTTTGATTACTACTATAAATGGCAATTGTCCACCTGATACTGCAGATATTTTCACTGTGGAAATGCATTCATCGCCGATAGTTAGTTTGCCCAATGACGGATTGGCCTGCTTCAGCGGTTTTTCACTGGACGCCGGTTATCCGGGTTTGCAACACGAATGGAACAACGGAAGCACTTCGCAATTTCAACAAATAGATTCCAGCGGAACGTATTATGTTACTGTGACAGATACAACGGGATGTTTCGGAAGTGATACAGTGAGTTACTTTATTCCGCCTCAAATACCGGTACTTCTTTCAGCTATTCCCGATACAATCTGTAGTACAGACGCTTCCTTTGTGCTTAGCGGATCACCCGGTGGTGGAAGTTTTTCAGGTCAAGGAGTTGTAGGAAGTATTTTCGACCCTTCATTAGCAGGGGCAGGAGTTTGGTCTGTTGTTTATGAAATAACTGATTCATCCGGTTGCGTTTTTGCGGATGAATTATTTATTGCAGTTGAGAATTGTGTTGGTGTAACAGATCATATTGCTTCTGAAACTAAGTTGTTTCCAAATCCTGCGGATGACTACATCGTCTTGCAAGGAATCGACAATGCAAGTACTGTTGAAATCATGAGTTTGAATGGATCTGTTGTCCGTGAAATATCTCTTCAAGGTGCTACTGATCAACTGCAGTTGGATATTAGTAACCTGAATGAAGGCATGTACGTGGTGCTGATTATCGCAGACGGAACGTGCACTTATCAGCGATTTATCAAATCGGCAGAGCTCAAGTAGTTCATGGAATACGGCTACATTTGCCAATTAACATGCCGACTACTCCGGGACTTATTCAGATATTTTTGGTTTTTCTCAAAATGGGAGCAACCGCATTTGGCGGAAATGTTGCGCTCGTAGCGGCAATTCGAAGAGAGATTTGTGAGAAGAGAAAGTGGATGACGGATGCACAGATTCTCGATCTCATGGTGATTGGAAATGTGTTGCCTGGTCCATTGGCTACTAACGTTGTTTTCGCAAGTGGGAAAATTTTGCGCGGAATTACAGGAGCGTTCACTGCACTGCTGGCTGTGTTGCTGCCGTCTTTTATTCTGATGTGCGTAATGTCGTGGGCGTATTTTACTTATGGAAAAAATGAAACGATCACCGTAATTATGAACGGCATTATTCCATGTGTGGCCGCGATCATTGCAGCTACAGCATGGAACCTTTACCGGAAAAATGTCAAAGGTTTGCTGCAGCATGTGATCCTCTTACTCTCCTGTGCAGTAATGATTGTATGGAAAGGATTCTTTTTAACATTGATAATTGTAGGTTTTGCGGCTCTGCTCGGACGATTGTTCATGTTCGTGAAGCAAGAACAATCAGCAGTTATTCCTGTGGAGAAATCCAAATCCGTTTGGATGTTGCCATTGGCATTGATGGCGCTGTTCGTTATCATATTTTTTGTTCCGGAATTATCGGCAGCTTTCACCAAGGTGAGATCTGTAGCGCTCACTTTCGGTTCTATGAGTGTGACATTATTTGGTGGTGGGTATGTTTTCATTCCCGCAATGGAAAAAGTGGTAGTGCATCAAATGGCTTGGATGACAACACGGGAGTTTACTGAGGGAATTGCAATGGGACAAATTACGCCCGGGCCAATCATGATTAGTTCTGTCTTTATCGGATGGAAAGTGGCTGGATTACAAGGCGCTTTAGTAGCTGCATTCTCTTTGTTTGTTCCACCTGCAGTGGTCATGTACGTTGCGCAACATTTTCTTCAGCGCATTAAGGCAAACGCGAAAGCTGAAGCAATGTTCAAAGGCGTTCGACCAGGGGTGATCGGAATGATTGCTGCTTCAGTGTGGACGGTATTCGCTTCAGGACAAATCAATGTAACGGCTGGAGTGATATTTGTTTGTGTATTAGCGCTGTCGATTTGGAAAAACCCGGAACCGATTTTCCTTATTGCAGGTTCCGCTCTACTGGGTTTTGCATTTTGCTGATAATTATTTTTTCTTCTCGCCTTGCAAGCGAAGCGCTTCCTGAAGATTGTTTTTAAACAAGTCGCTGGCGGGATTTAATTCCACAGCCTTTTTTCCTGCAATTACTGCTTCGTCATATTTACCCAGCATGTTATTCGCAGCGCAGATGTTATTGTATGCTTCTGCAAAATCAGGACTTAATTCAATCGCCTTCTCAGAAGCAGTAATTGTTCCTGAAAAATCGAATGCATTGTAACACACCAAACTAAGGTTGATGTAATTCTCAGGAGTAGGATTTTGCTGCGCAGTTTCACGTGCAATAGTAACCGCATCTTTTGTTTGTCCCCGCTGCGAAACAATCTGTTGTAGACTATTGAGCTTTTGATGATTCGGGCTTAGTTCAAGTCCTTTTGTAATGAAAGGAATTGCTTCTGAATATCTGTTTTTGCGTACAAGAAAATCAGCCAGCCAGCAATATGCATCCGGTTGTTCAATGCGTAACGAGATTGCTTTTCTGTAATTCGCCTCTGCTTCTACATCGCGGTGTTGCCATTCGCGGAGTGCTCCGATATTCACATATGTATTGAAGTAATCGGGCCATACTTTGGTGGAGAGAAAGTACATGGTGTCGGCCTGATTAAAATAACGTTGCGCAGTAATCGAATCACCCGATTGTAGTTCTTCCACTCCAACTTCCAGTAATTCATTTCCGTAATTGGTAAGTGCACGACCGTTTCCAGGACATTTCAACACGCAATCTTTCCATAAACTCAATTCTGTTTTCCAAATTGTACTGCGTTGATAAGCTCCACCAGCATGTGCAACGATCAGCACCAGCATCGCTGCGATTGTAATCTGCCTGTAGCGGTGCTTGTTTGTACTCGTTCCTCTATTCGAAAAATAGTCGAGGAGTAACCCAAGTCCCGCAACGGCAGCAATAATTAATCCGATATACGGGAAATATGTGCGGTGGTCATTCAATACTTCTGCCAACGGAATAATGCTCGAAGTTGGTACAAGCGCAATGAGAAACCATGCCAAGCCAAATGCAACGGGCTTCAATTTTTCCTTACGCGAACATCTTACAATAACAGCAATCAAAACAGTAATCATGACAACACCAAACAAAACACGATCATCAAAAACTGAGGTGAAAGGAGCCCAATCCGTATCAACGGCGAGATTCAGAGGAAGTACAAAGTTGGAGATGTAATGAAAAATAACGAAAGGTTGCGTGATGAGATATTCCCAACGACTAACGCCTCCCGGGGTCCATGCTTCCGGTGTAAGTGCGCGTGAAATCATGAAGAGGACTATCGCCATTCCCGCAAGTACAAGGATCTGCACGTTGAAGCGTCTGTTCACTGTGCCGAATAGCCATTCGTATACAAACAACAGCGGAACAAACATGATTGCAGGTTCTTTAATCAGAAAACCAATAATCATCGGTATTGAAAATAAAAGCCACGTTCTTGATTTCGGATAGAAAATGTAAGCGCAAAACGCAACAAGAATCCAAAATGTCGAAGCCGTGTCTGAGCGCGCAATTATGTAGTTGATTGTCTCTGCGTTGGCCGTATGAACAAGAAACCACGTTGCCCCGAAGAGTGCCAGCCAATGAATCCATGTCCTTTCGGGATATATTTTGTGCAGCAGGTGATGTAGGAGGAAGAATAGCATAATTCCGGAAAGAAATACTCCGATAAAAATATGAACGTGAAACCAGAAAGGCTCCGGTTCTTCACTTGAACCGATTGCATAATCAATTGCGTTCAATGTGGTAAGTCCCGGTCTCCACGCCTGATTCGCAGGTAATGTGCTGGTAGTTGTTGCGTCTGAAAAGAATTGGGGAACGTTTGAAAGATCTCTGATCAGGACATTTTCTTTGATCGTGTGACTATCGTCGAATTGAAAGGAATTGTGAAAGTGACCCGAATAGGCAATGAAAAACAGCAACACCGCTGCGGCGCATGCAAGCCAGAATTTAGGGTTTTTCATATATGCTTTCACAGACTTCAAATTTAGCAGAATTCCATATGTTTCAACGAGTGATCAACACTATTCGAACAAGCCTTTTGAATTGTTACTTTTGACGCTTATTTTGTTGACTAACAATTTGAAGAAACGCGCACGACGAATAGAGCATTAGCGAATGAAGGCACTTCAGTTCATAGGAACACAACGATCAGGATCCAATCTGCTGCGCGTAATGCTGAATGGTCATAGCGCTATTTCTGCTCCGCATCCGCCACATATTCTTCAAGTGATGATGCCGTTCTTGCCTGGATACGGAACATTAGAAGATCCAAAGGCCTTCAAACAATTGGTAGAGGATGTGTGTACTTTGGTTGAGTCAAATCCTGTGAATTGGGACATACACTTCGATCGTGAAAGTATTGAACTGGCTTGCGAAAATATCAGTCTGCCGCAAATCATGAAGGCTGTCTATGAAGCCAAGGCTCGAGCAGGGAACGCCACTATCTGGTCTTGCAAAAGCATGGCGAGTATTCATTATGCCGAACAAATTGAAAATGCCGGACTGAATCCGTTCTATATATTTATTTACAGAGATGGTCGCGATGTGGCATGTTCTTTTAGAAAGGCAGTAGTGGGAGAGAAGCACGTTTACAATCTTGCTTTGCAATGGAAAGATGAGCAGGAGAAATCAATAGCATTGTGCAATACAGTGGGTGAAGGTCGTGCAATACGGATTCGTTATGAAGATTTCATTCTCAATCCTGAGCAAGATTTACGACGCATCTGTCTCGCTCTTGGTATTTCCTATGAGCCACAAATGATGAACTATGCAGACAGTGACGAATCAAAGATGACTGCTTCTTCAGGAAAAATGTGGGGGAATCTGGTGAAGCCAGTTCTCAAGCATAATACCCGAAAATATCTATCGGAATTATCGCGTGAAGAGTTGATCATTTTCGAATCTGTTGCTGGAGATACATTGGAGAAGTTGGGCTATTACAGATTGATTCCTACTGATGAGTTGCGAGAATTTTCTGCGAGCGACATTGAATTGTTTTACGCTAAGAACAAAAAGTGGCAGCATGAAGCGAAGCAAGAAGCGGAGGTTGATATGCAGAAACGCAAAGCACAAGATGATTTTATCCAACACTTAAGAACACGACTTAATGAAAAAAAACGCATTGATGGAGAGTATTAGATTTTGGAGTGTAATGTTTCTTGTGATTGTCCATTTCGCATTGATTGCACAACCTGTGGCACTCAGTCAGATTTTTGCACCTCAGCCTTTTCTTCCGAAGTCGGAGATTATTCCGGTGCCTAATTCCACGCTTACGCAGACACAAATCATGTTCGATCATCCCGCATATCCAAAGGCTGTGGTATATGACGTGGTTGTGGTAGAGGTCAGCGACAAAAGCAGCTTGACGAAGTTCGAGGCAGTAGATAGCTCATGCGCTACATTATTACAACACTTCGAGTTCGGAAAAACCTACAATTGGTATTATATCGCTTATGGCAAATCGAGAAAAGTACTTTACAAGTCGCCGTCTTATGTATTTAGCATTCAGCAATTGCCTCCTAATAAACGAGTGCGTGTAATTGTGAATGATGAAAGTGCCAACCAAGGTGGTTTGATTTCATTCGATTACTATTGTATGATTACGGATCGCACTGGGACTCCCGTTTGGTTCTTACCCAAAGCACCGAACCAAGAATTTTCGCAAGACGATAAGGTGCGCGATTTGCGTATTTCCTTCGCGGGTACATGTACTTTCATTACACAAAGGAATGCGTTCGAAATTGCCCTCGATGGCCGCATTCTTTGGAAGGCTCCGCAGGTCGGTCCTCGATCTCCAAATTATGTGGAGACACTTCATCATGGTGTGGAACGTTTACCAAATGGCAACATCATGACAATGGGAAACCATACAGAAAAGTTTCAGGTTCCCAATGATACCGTAACAGTCAATTCGGAATTCGGAGTGATTGTAGAGTATGACCGCAAAGGAAATGTGGTTTGGAAATGGGATTCATTCACTTATTTGCGCGAGTCAGATTTACAATACAAAAAGTTGAACGCAACGCAATGGAGTTTGTCATCACACCTTAATGCATTTCGTGTTACGCAAGACGGCGATATCATTTATGCTGGCTTTCGCGATCTCGATCGGGTGGTTATGGTCAGCAAGTCGCAAGGTGTTGCTGGTGAAAGTTACGGACGATTGACTCCTTCAGGCGCTGCACCGAAAGGGGATGGATTTTTTCATTCGCAGCATGATGTTTGTCCCTTGCGTGACGGCAATATTGCAGTGTTTAATAATGATTCTATCTCAAAGGATAGTGTGGTGTCTTCAATAGTAATATTTAGTCGGGCCAAGACCGGTGGTGATGCTGCTGTAGTGTGGCGTTTCGCTTGTAATTTTGATAAGTTGACGAACGGGAAAAGTGAAAAGGGTGGAAGTGTAGATGAACTCCCCAATGGAAACTTGCTCTCCAATTTCGGAACATTGAATCGGTGCATTGAGGTAACTCGGGACAAGAAAATTGTGTGGGATGCGTTTACAGAATATTATGCAGCCGATTCTGGAATTTGGCGCCCAGCAGGTCAATATCGTTCGCATTATGTGTCTTCGTTGTATCCATGCTACTATTCTGCCGTTATTGCGAAGCAAACTAAGAAGGAAATCTGGGTGAATATTACCAATGAAGGATCTGAACAGGATTCCTATCTCGTGAATTATATGGGAGCAGATAAGAAGTGGATTTTTTCGGGCGAATCAGTGGATGTGTTGCCAGGGAAAACGCTTCCTTTCTTGGTTTTGTCTGGCAAAATAGCTGATATCACTACGATTCAAGTACAATCGGTGGCTAATCCAGATTTCACACGCGTAATTAAGTTAGCGAAGTAGCCCTCCTTTTAAGCGCAAAGCAGCTAACTTTATCGTACGTGGCCAACTACTTCACACTATATCGTTTTTGGAATGCTATGCGTTTGTACGGTGGGTTCCATTTGTCAAAATGGATGAAGCGTCCTGTATTAAAAGCGCTTCCCATCAGTGTTTCCATTGAGCCTACAACTTCCTGCAATTTACGTTGCCCCGAATGTCCGAGCGGCTTGAGGAGTTTTACGCGTCCAACAGGAATGATGGAAATGGATTTGTTTCGTAAAATCACTGATGATGTCAAATCGCATGTCGCATACATGAATTTCTATTTTCAAGGCGAACCATTCCTACATCCACGATTAACCGAGATGATTCGCTATGCACACGATCAGAATATTTACACTTCAACTTCCACGAATGCACATTATCTCAATGAAGAAATGTCGAAGCGTGTGGTTGAATCAGGTTTGGATCGCATGATCATTTCCATTGACGGAACCACGCAGGAAACGTATGAGGCGTACAGATTAGGGGGGACGCTGGCAAAAGTTATTGAAGGAACGCGGAATATTGTAGCAGCGAAAAAGCAAATGAAATCGCGCACGCCGGAAATTGTTTTCCAGTTTTTAGTAGTGAAACCCAATGAACATCAGGTAGAAGATGTGAAGCGACTTGCAACTGAGTTGGGCGTTGATGATGTTGTTTTTAAAACAGCACAAGTTTACGAGTACGAAAACGGCAATGAATTAATTCCGACGAACGATGAATATTCTCGTTACAGAAAAACGTCTTCCGGTAAATGGGAATTGAAAAACAAACTGGAAGATCACTGTTGGAAAATGTGGCACTCGTGCGTTATCACCTGGGACGGAAGCGTTGTACCATGTTGTTTTGATAAAGATGCGCAGCACAAGTTGGGAACGCTCAAGGCATTTTCATTGAAGGAAATCTGGTTGAACGAGTCATACAACAAATTCAGATCTGCAATTTTGAGAGGGCGGAAAGAAATAGACATCTGCAGAAATTGTTCGGAAGGAACGAAGGTGTATGCGGTTAGTGAGACGTGAGAATTCAGACCTCAGACCTCTGACCTCAGACAGGAGACCTGAGACCAGAGAAGTGAGACGAAGTGCATAGATGATAGTTAGAATTTGGAGTACGTTAACCGTGGTCTATTATTCAATACTGTTCAACAATTTCCCTTCTTCGTAGAATTCCCGGGCAGGCAGTCTTGGAGAGTGCGGACTCTTGGAGAGTGGGGACTCACAAAAAGCGCCACCTTCCGGCAGCGCTCTATTTTCTTTGAAAAATTTGACTCAACATTGTGTCTCAAGTCGGAGGTCTCATGTCTCCTGTCTCAAGTCTCACTACACCGTCATAATATCCTTCTCCTTCTGCTCCAAATGCTTGTCCACTTTAGCAGTGAATGCATCTGTTACAGTTTGAATTTTTGCTTCACCCTCTTTGCCTTCATCTTCAGGCAATCCGGCTTTCACCAATTTTTTCACTTCGTCGTTTGCATCTTTACGCGCAGTACGAATACTTACTTTCGCGTGTTCGCCTTCTTCTTTTGCTTTTTTCACCATTTGCTTACGGCGCTCTTCTGTCATTGGAGGAATTGCGCAAATGATCATTGTGCCGTTGTTGGTTGGATTGAAGCCCAAGTTCGCAGCTTGAATCGCACGCATGATAGGATCGATCATTGATTTCTCCCAAGGTTGTACTGCAAGTGTTCTCGCCTCAGGTGTATTTACGTTAGCTACCTGACTCAAAGGAGTCATTGATCCGTAGTAGTCAACCAGAATTCCGTCCAGCATATTTACGCTGGCACGTCCGCCACGAATTTTTGCAAGTTCGTTCTCAAGGTGTATTACCGCGGCGCCCATCGACTCTTCCGTGGTAGCTATAACTAATTGAAGTTCTTCGTTCATTGTAATGAGATTTACGTAAAAATAGTAGTTTTCAGGAATCGGCGATAAGGCATGAAGGCATTAGGGTTATTGGGAATATGAATCAAGGAACGGGTTTGGCCCCAATACCCGAATTCCCCAATTCCATGATGCCTGATTACAGCGAAACTAACGTCCCAACCTTCTCTCCATCCACAACTTTCTTCAGATTACCATTCTTGTTCATGTCGAAAACAATGATCGGCAATTTGTTCTCTTTGCAAAGAGTGAATGCGGTAAGATCCATAACATTCAGATTCTTCTCATACACTTCATCAAATGTGATGGTCTCAAATCGTGTTGCTGTTTTATCTTTCTCCGGATCGGCAGTATAGATTCCATCAACGCGTGTTCCTTTGAGCACAACTTCCGCTTCAATTTCGATTGCACGAAGTGACGCTGCTGTATCAGTTGTGAAATAAGGATTCCCTGTTCCTGCTCCGAAAATAACCACACGATTTTTTTCGAGGTGACGAACAGCGCGACGACGAATAAACGGTTCGCAGATTTTGTTCATTTCAATTGCAGATTGCAAACGTGAAGGAACTTCGAGTTTCTCCAACGCTGCTTGCAATGCCATGCTGTTGATCATCGTAGCTAGCATTCCCATATAATCGCCTTGAACACGGTCCATGCCGCCATCAGCTGCTTGAATGCCGCGGAAAATATTTCCACCGCCAATCACGATTGCAACTTGCGCTCCTTCGTCAACAATTGTTTTGATTTCATTCGCGTACTGACCGAGAATGTTGTGATCAATACCAAACTGTTTATCGCCCATCAGTGCCTCACCACTGAGTTTGAGAAGAATTCTTGTGTATTTCATATGCGTCGGGTCAAAAAAAATCTCCGACGGTGCGGAGATTTTTATATTTCGGGAAATGATTAGCTCAGAGAAATTCGGCGGAAAGAAGCAATTGAAACTTCTTTGTCTCCCTCCTGAATGTACTGGCGGATAGTTTTCTTAGCGTCTTTGATAAACTCCTGGTTCAACAAAGTGTTCTCTTTGTAGAACTTGTTGAGTTTGCCCTGAGCAATTTTCTCAACCATATCTTCAGGTTTACCTTCAGCACGAATTTGTTCGCGTGCGATATCCAATTCGCGTTCAAGTGTGTTGGTATCAACGTCATCTTTGTCAACAGCCACAGGAGCCATTGCAGCTACTTGCATAGCAACGTCTTTACCTACTTCTTCGCTAACTGCTTTTGTGAATGCAACGATGCAAGCCAAACGGTTTCCAGGGTGGTTGTACGCAACCACCTTAGGAGACTCGAGTTGCTCATAACGCGACAATTCGATTTTCTCACCGATACGACCAACTTGCTCGATTACTTTCTCGCCCACAGTCATACCTTCACCGTAAGGCAAAGCAAGAAGAGCTGAGAGATCAGCAGGTTTATGGTTCAAAGCGATGCTCGCCATAGTGTTCGCAACGTTTGTGAAATCTTCGTTCTTAGCAACGAAGTCAGTTTCGCAGTTCAAAACAACAAGCACACCACGTGCACCTGTAGTTTGAGCAATTACCAAACCTTCTTTCGCATCACGATCGCTACGGTTAGCAGCAACTTTCTGGCCTTTCTTGCGGAGCAAATCAATTGCTGCTTCGAAATCACCATTGGTTTCAGTGAGTGCTTTTTTACAATCCATCATTCCGGCACCTGTAATTGTGCGGAGCTTATTTACATCTGTTGCTGTGATCGTAACTGACATTGTATTGTATTCTTTATGCTGTAATAACTGAATGAATTATTAAGTGCGAATGGAATACCAGCTTACCGATATTCCATTCGCGAATGCTTAAGGACGCGCTCCTGGCTTGCGTGCACCACCGGTGTTGCCACCTCTTGGTCCGCCGGCTCCACCTCTTGGTCCACCTGTGTTAACACGTGGTCCTTTTTTAGCAGCTCCTGCAGGGCCTTTTTTCTCTTTCTCTTCGCCGTCAGCGTTTTCGTACTTTCTCAAGCGACGCTCATCCAAATCTCCTTCTTCTTTCTCGTCATCAGCTTTGTCTTTGTCAAGCTTACGATCTTCAAGACCTTCAGTGATTGCTTTGCAAACGATATCAAGGATAAGGCTTACAGAGCTTGATGCATCATCATTCGCAGGGATTGCATAGTCAACCTGATTTGGATCAGAGTTCGTATCTACCATTGCGAAAGTTGGGATGCCCAAACGGTGAGCTTCTGCAACTGCGATGTGCTCGTTTACGATATCAACAATGAAAATTGCTGAAGGAAGACGAGTAAGATCTGCAATTGAACCGAGGTTATGCTCGAGTTTAGCACGCTCACGTGACAACATCAGGCGCTCTTTCTTAGAAAGAATTTCCCATGTTCCGTCTGTAGCCATTTTGTCAATGTTCGCCATTTTGCGGATAGCCTTACGGATAGTCGCGAAATTGGTTAACATTCCACCAGGCCAACGCTCGGTAACATAAGGCATGCCGATTTTTTTCACGCGCTCAGCTACGATGTCTTTCGCTTGCTTTTTGGTTGCAACGAAAAGGATTTTCTTTCCTGAACGTGCGATCTGTTTCAAAGCTTCTGCAGCTTCGTCCAGTTTTACAACTGTCTTATTCAGATCGATAATATGGATACCATTCTTCTCTGTGAAAATGTATGGAGCCATTGCTGGATTCCATTTGCGACGCAAGTGACCAAAGTGAGCACCTGCTTCGAGAAGATCGTTGAATGTTGTTCTTGACATGAACTTGTCTTTAAAAATTGTTGTTGTAATTGTCGAGGATTAACGTTTGCTGAACTGGAAGCGACGACGTGCTTTACGACGACCGAATTTCTTACGTTCAACCATGCGCGGATCGCGAGTAACCAAACCGTCAGCACGAAGCTTTGATTTGAGTTCAGCGTCTGTTTCTACAAGTGCACGGGAAATAGCAAGGCGAATTGCTTCTGCCTGACCTGTTGTTCCGCCACCTTCTACATTAACGCGAATGTCATACTGCTCGTTATTGCCTGTAAGCACCAACGGCTGGATAACTTTGTTCTGAAGTACTTCTGTGCAGAAGTACTGTTTGTAATCACGGTTATTGATTGTGATTACACCGGTCCCACGCTCCATATAGATGCGTGCCACGGCTGTCTTACGACGTCCAAGTGTGTTCAATACTTCCATTATGCTCTTTCCTTAATGGTGTTAAGATCTACTTTCTTCGGATTCTGTGCTTCTTGTTTGTGACCTTCGCCAGCGTAAATAAATACGTTGCGACGAAGACGGTCGCCAAGGATTGTTTTTGGAAGCATGCGTCCGATCGCAAGTTCAAGCACACGCTCAGGGTTGTCTTTCAACAACTGCTTTGGCGTAGCAAAACGCTGTCCACCTGGATAACCAGTGTAGCGGCGGTAAACCTTATCAGTAAGCTTCTTTCCAGAGAAACGAACCTTATCCGCGTTAATAATTACTACGTTATCACCACAATCAACGTGTGGTGTGTAGCTTGTTTTGTGCTTCCCACGTACGAGGTAAGCAACCTTAGAGGCAAGACGACCAACGGTTTCGTTCTCCGCGTCGACCAGAAGCCACTGTTTTGTCACTGTCGCCTTATTGGCTGAAGCAGTTTTGTAAGACTGTGTATCCACTTGATCAGTTTAATTTTAGTTCTACCTGAGCAGAATCCCTTTTTATTGAGGGCTGCAAATATAGATACTATTGTTAATGCCACAAACGCAAAGCCCGATTTGGCGCTGCTACACAGTGAATTTGGCGCAAAATACAGTAATAACTCGCCTTTCCTTTGCTCGATTTATCTGCATAATGTTTGATAATATAGACAATAATGATATATTTGTATGCAATAACAAACAATGTGAAGCAATCCGTACTTCTTTTTCCCGCGACGGCAAAAAAACTCAAAGAGATGGGTGGCAATCTGCGAATGGCGCGACTTCGCCGCAAACTCTCCGCAGGACAAGTAGCTGAGCGTGCCAACATCAGCCGATCCACATTGTGGATGATTGAAAAAGGCTCACCGGCGGTAGCAATGGGTGCGTACTGTCAGGTATTGTTTGTGCTCGGACTAGATAGCGATTTACTTACTGTAGGTGCCGACGATGTGTTTGGAAGAAAATTGCAGGACATGGATCTGGATGTAAAAAAACGCGCCCCAAAGCGTATCAGCAATGGATAAGAGCCGCGAGATATTTGTGCATGGACATTGGGCAGGAATATCAGATCCTGTGCTTATTGGTGTTTTGCACGCTTATGAATCGGGCAATAAGCAAGTATGTGAATTTGAATATGCTTCATCTTGGCTCAAGAATTTCCAAACAACCGTCCTTGATCCTCAATTGCGTTCTTTTTCTGGAAAGTTCTTTCCATCTGCGGAGTCTGGCAATTTTGGTGTGTTTGTTGATTCAACTCCTGGCGCTTGGGGAAGAGCATTGCTGCAACGATACGAAGTAATAGCTGCAAGGAAAGCACAACGTCCATCGCGACAATTGAACGAAATCGATTATCTGCTTGGTGTGTTTGATTTTTACCGAAGTGGAGCCTTACGTTACAAGATGGATGTATCACAAGATTTTGTAACCAGTGATGAGCAGTTCATTTTGCCTTCGTTGTCCAATTTGCGCGATCTAGAACAAGCGAGTTTACAACTGGAAACAGAGGGCGCAATCAAAGAATTTGATTCCGCAATGAGCATGTTGGTTGCATCGGGAGCAGTTCTAGGTGGAAAGCGCGCCAAGGCCACTGTTATTGATAACGATTGGTTGATGTGGATGGCGAAGTTTCCATCTGTGCATGACACCTTGGATTGTGGAGGATGGGAATTTGTTGCACACACCATGGCCGGATTATCAGGAATACAAACGGTGCCAGCCATGATGAAGAAACTCAACCACCACCATCACGCTTTTATTGTTCAGCGCTTCGACCGAACCAAACGTGGAGAACGCTTGCATTATGCTTCAGCTACTACACTATTGGGTTATACAGGAAATACCTCAACTACTCCAAGCTATCTTGATATCGCAGCCTTCATCATTCAACACGGATCTGAGGTTACTGCAGATCTAGAAGAACTATGGCGCAGAATGGTATTCAATATTGCTATTCGAAATACAGATGACCATTTGAATAATCATGGATTTCTGATGACAGAATCAGGCTGGAAACTTTCTCCTGTGTTTGATCTTAATCCAGATCCACTGGGACGGGCGCTAAGTTTGAATATTTCGGAGAGCGATAACGCGTTAAGTCTTGATCTAGCAATGAGTGTTGCGCCATATTTTAGAGTATCACATACTCGGGCGAAGAAAATTGCAGATGAAATTCAACTCGTAAAATCGCAGTGGAATAAGTTTGCTGCTGATGCAGGGCTCACAAAAGCGGAACATGAGAAAATGAGTAGCGCGTTTGAATAATTAGATTCTCATATCGAGTAGTGTATGAATACGGACTTCCGTTTTCCCGTCATGAAAGTCCATTTATTGTTATGGTTTTCTGATGCTTATTTCGCTATGCCACATAGGTTTTATTTGTAAGCGCAATCTTATCAGAAGTTTCAGTGCAAAAGTTATCGGGAATACATTTCGCAATAATAAGCCAACAGTGCTGCAAATTACTTCCAATGCATAGTACACGGAGCACGTCTTTGTGCGCAGAGAGAATTTATTTAGTCAGTATTTTTTACGAGGACTTTATAACGCCCAGCGACTTTCCAACCTTTTCAAAGGCCGCAATGGCTTTATCCAAATGCGACTGTTCGTGCGCAGCACTCAGTTGAACGCGAATTCGGGCCTGACCTTTTGCAACTACCGGATAGAAGAACCCGATTACGTAAATCCCTTCATCAAGAAGTTTAGCAGCAAACTCTTGTGCCAGCTTCGCATCATAGAGCATCACAGGAACAATTGCGGATTCCCCTTTCTTAAACTCGAGGCCAATCTTACTCATTCCTTCTTTGAAATACTTCACATTCCATTCGAGTTTGTCGCGCAATGCCGTAGTTTCATTGAGCATGTCAAACACTGCGATAGAAGCACCGACAATGGAAGGTGCCAATGAATTTGAGAATAAATAAGGGCGCGAGCGCTGGCGAAGCATTTCGATGATTTCTTTCTTGCCAGTAGTGAAACCACCCATTGCACCACCCAGTGCTTTACCTAGTGTTCCAGTGATGACATCTACGCGTCCCATGGCATTTGCAGCTTCCACACTTCCTCTTCCTGTTTTACCAATGAATCCTGTTGCGTGTGATTCATCTACCATAACAAGTGCATTGTATTTATCTGCCAGATCGCAGATTTTATCAATTGGCGCAACAAATCCATCCATTGAAAAAACTCCATCCGTCACAATAATTTTAAAACGGCAATTGGATGCAGCCTTCAACTGTTCTTCCAGATCCTCCATATTGCAATTTTTGTAACGGAATCGCTGCGCTTTACACAATCGAACTCCGTCAATAATTGAAGCGTGATTCAATTCATCAGAGATGATGGCGTCCTGTTCACCGAATAGCGGTTCGAATACACCGCCATTTGCGTCGAAACATGCTGCATAAAGAATAGTGTCTTCTGTGTGGTGAAACTTCGCAATTTTTTCTTCTAATGTTTTGTGAATGTCTTGCGTCCCGCAGATGAAACGAACAGAAGACATTCCGTATCCATGCGTTTGCAGAGCTTTTTCAGCAGCAGATACAACGCGAGGGTGAGAAGAGAGTCCGAGATAATTGTTCGCACAGAAAATAATAACTTCTTTACCATTCACTTTTACTACGGCTCCTTGTGGTGTAGTGATTACACGTTCGCGTTTGAATAGACCTGCTTCTTCGATGGTGCTCAACTCCGTTTTTAGGAAATCCTGAAATGAACCGTACATAGGTGGAAAGTTTATGGTGCGAGAATATTTTTTTACGTTCTAATGCTTCAAATTTACGAAAACGGATGATTCGTATTATCTAAGTTTAGGCGATTACGCAAAGACGAAGCAAAACCATATTTTTGATCTCTGTGATCCCTAAGCTTAAATATTCTGAAGAAGAACTGATCACGTTATTGCGTAACCAGGACCCTGCGGGTTTCAGTTACTTGTACGATAATTATGCACGCGCGCTGTATGGTGTAATTATCAGAATGGTGGGCGAGGAAGATGTTGCGCAGGACCTTCTGCAAGAGACCTTCGTGAAAATTTGGAGAAGCTACAGCAGTTACGATGCGAATAAAGGTCGTTTGTACACATGGCTGGTAAATATCGCGCGGAATCTGGCAATTGATTACAAAAGATCAAAGGCTTTTAAGTCTAACGAGAAGAACCAGAACATTGAAAAGTCCGTAAGTGCAGTTAACCGTGTACAGAATTCCGTTTTTAATATTGACAGAATAGGATTGAAGGAAATGGTAGTGAAGTTGAAACCGGAGTCGCAACAAATCATTGATCTGTTGTATTATGGTGGATATACACAGGAACAAGCAGCGAAAGAGTTAAATATGCCATTAGGTACGGTAAAAACAAGAACGCGAACAGCTTTAATGGAATTAAGGAAGTTGTTAGAATAATGGATAGCAAGGTATTCATAGCCTCTGGGGCACTTGAATCTTATGTAATGGGATTTGCTACTGAAGAGGAAGCAAAACTCGTTCTTGAGATGGCAGCGCTTCATCCAGAAGTGAAGTTGGAATTGGAAGAAATTGAGCGCTCCATTGAGCGTCACGATGCGGAGTTTGCTATTGAACCTCCAGTAGAATTAAGAGATAATATTTTTGCGATTGTTCCAGAGATTTCCTCGAATGTAAAAAGTTCAGGCAAGGTGCGCAGACTGGATGGAATTGAGCAGTGGGAGGAGAATGATTCCGCCGAAGAAGAGCTAGCTCTGGACGCTCCAAATTTCTTCAAGTATGCAGCCGGACTCGCGCTTTTACTTTTGATTGGAAGTGCTTGGTACATTTTCAAATTGAAGTCGGAGATTGAAGTGAAAGATCGCGCTATACAAACTGCTGAAAATCTGAGTTACATGTACAAGCACGAATGGGATTATTATGATTCCATGAATCTAGTCTTGAATCATGAGCTTCACGTCCTCAAAACACCTTCAATGAAGACTGTTGAATTGAAAGGAATGGTTCTAGCGCCTGAAGCCAAAGCCATGGCATATACCAACACGACAAGCGGAGAAGTTTATCTTGAAATTCTAAATCTTCCACCTGCCCCTGACGGGATGCAATATCAGTTTTGGGGATTTGTTGATGGTAAACCTGTTGATGCTGGAATGATTCCACTTGAAGGAAACTTGGCTGGAATTCATCCGATGAAAACTGTTTCAGGTTCTACCGGTTATGCGATAACGCTTGAAAAAAAAGGCGGACATCCACAGCCCGAAGGAAAGATTTACGTAATGGGCAATTCTTAATCAGAACGACAATTTCCTGTACGTTCTGCCGTAAAATAAAATAGACATTGCCACGTTCGTACTTTTCGTACATTCACTTCCCCAAATAGTAATATGAAAAAGAAAATCCTCCTTTTAGGTTCAGGCGAACTTGGCAAAGAATTTACGATTGCTGCAAAACGTCTCGGACAATATGTAATTGCTGTTGATTCGTATAACGATGCTCCTGCGATGCAGGTTGCAGACGAGCGAGAGGTAATCAACATGCTCGATGGAAATGCTTTGGATACTATTGTTGCCAAACATCATCCCGATCTCATTGTTCCGGAAATTGAAGCAATACGCACAGAGCGCTTCTATGATTACGAAGCAAAGGGAATTCAGGTAGTTCCAAGCGCAAAAGCGGCAAACTTTACAATGAACAGAAAAGCAATTCGCGATCTTGCAGCGAAGGAGTTAGGATTGCGTACTGCCAAATATGATTACGCTACTACTCTTGAGCAATTCAGAACCGCTGTTGATGCTATCGGAATTCCATGTGTGGTAAAACCATTGATGTCTTCATCCGGCAAGGGACAAAGTGTTGTGAAGACAGAAGCGGATATTGAAAAAGCATGGAACTATGCCATGAGCGGGACGCGCGGAGATTTGCTCGAAGTGATTGTGGAGGAGTTTATCAAATTCGAATCGGAAATTACATTGCTCACTGTTACGCAAAAAAATGGAACTACTTTGTTCTGTCCACCTATTGGACACCGTCAAGAGCGCGGCGATTATCAAGAAAGTTGGATGCCGCATCCAATGAGCGAGGATCACATAAAAGAGGCGCAGCAAATGGCAGACAAAGTGACACGCGCACTTTCTGGTTATGGAATTTGGGGCGTGGAATTTTTCCTCGCTGCAAATGGAGTTTACTTCTCGGAGCTTTCTCCACGACCGCACGATACCGGCATGGTAACTCTCGCGAACACTTTGCCATTGAATGAATTTGAATTGCATCTCCGCGCAGTTCTTGGCTTACCTATTCCTGATCTTTCATTGCAACATGCCGGAGCGAGTGCAGTTGTATTAGCGAGCCACGAAGGAGTTCCGAATATTACGGGATTGGAAAATGCGCTCAATGAACCAAACGTTGATGTGAAAGTTTTCGGTAAACCAGTAACGCGCCCTTACAGACGTATGGCTGTAGCTCTTGCGTGGGACAAACCTGGAACTGATGTGAACGCGCTGGTTGTGAAAGCTCAAGCGGTTGCTGCGAAAATCAAAGTAGAGTAGCTATTGATTCAAGTGAGTTGCGGAAATCACTATTCAATTATCAGCCGTTGTGTTGTCTTCTCGTCTTCTGAATAAACACTCACGAAATATACGCCTGCTTCAAACTTGGTGACATCAACTGCTGTTGATGTGCCGATTGCTTTAGTGGAACATACAATTTGTCCCAACGCATTTGTAATTTCAATCGTTTCATTTCCTGCTACTGTTATTGTCACGGATTCACATGTAGGATTGGGATAAACTATCGGTAAATTATTTTGTGATTGATTTTCCTCAACGCTTGTCGCTTCTGTAACATTAGCACGCAACATGAATGGATAAGCGTATTCATTTCCAAAAAGTTCAATATTCTCCCATCCGCCTAATGAGGGCCACTTTACCCAAGTAGATCCCGGTGTATAGTGCCCGTCCGACAGAGCAAGATTAATGTAAACGGAACCGAATTGTTGTGCGGCAATTACAAATGTGTCGGCACTCAAATATGCAGGGCCATTTCGAAGAGCAAGAGTAGTCCAAAGCGGGAAAGGACCTAGTGAA
>Ga0114980_10000421_pt1 | contig 30849 bp, 43 predicted proteins | sample S_140806_EF_Meta_FD_87018 | JGI IMG/M metagenome (GOLD analysis project Ga0114980, IMG submission 87018) | Freshwater microbial communities from Lake Simoncouche, Canada to study carbon cycling - S_140806_EF_MetaG | ecosystem: Environmental > Aquatic > Freshwater > Lake | place: Lake...
AGCAGAGACGCTCGTCCCCGGAGCGGTGACGGCCGTTCAGGTGCCCGGGGATATGACGCTCCGACAGTTGGCGATCACCTACTACGGCAACGCGGACGCATGGCAGACGATCGCCGACGCGAATGGCCTCGTCGGCTCGATTGTCCGAGCCGGGACCCTGATCGCGATCCCACCCGTCGGGTCGAGGGTCTGACGTGGCGATCATCCGGCCCTCCGCTCGCGTCCAGCTTGTCCTCCGCCTGGAGGAGTACGCCGACGATGGCTCCCTCCGGAGGTCGATGGGCGCGGCCTCTCCGGACGTTGCGGACGCGGCCTCCGAGGCCGTCTCCTCGACGCTCTCCCGGGAGATGGTCGAGTCGAAGCTCTCGGACGTAGGTCAGGCGATCGAGATCCTCCAGAACAACCCGGACGACCTCCCTCCCTCGATCCTCTCTGCTCGCCTCGCGGCGCTTCGAGCGCAAAGGGAAACCCTCCTCGCCCAGGCCGGAGTCCCGGCAGCCGGGACGGGAGCGGAGGCCGTTCCGTCTCCGATCGGAGGCCCTTCTCCGGACGACCGCGTCGTGCTCGGCTCGATCATCCCTCTCTCGGTCCAGATCGAGCGGAACTCGATCCGTCAGGCCGATCAGGCGTCGGTCACGATCTCGCACTCGGACGCTCCCTTCGACCCTCGCCTGATTCGAGCGGCGGCGATCGAGATCACGCTGGGGGTCGTCGACGCCTCCGACTACGAGGCGGGCGTCGCCGGAGAGCGTCGAGACGACGGCTCTCTGGTCTCGATGGTCGGGAGGTCGAGAACGCTCACGGGCACGGACTCTCGCCTTGCGGGGACGACCCGCTTCGTGGGCTGGGTCGACTCGTGGACGATCTCTTACGACGACCAGGACGGCGACACGATCTCCCTGGAGTGCCGGGACCTCTCGGCGATCTGCTTCGACACGCCGCTGGCGACCGGGACCGGAGTCGACCTCTCCCAGCCGATCGACCGAGGCGTGCGGAGCTTCCTGAAGGGCTACGCGGAACTGCGAGGGATCGAGGTCGTCTACGGTCGACCCGGGCAGCGGAACGCAGGGACGCCTCCGGTGCCGCTCGAAGCCGTGCCTCCGATCTCCCGAGCCCGTCGAGGCCGAGTAGCCCAGCAACGCCGGAGCGGAGACCAGCGCCAGAGCGTCTGGGACCACCTGACCGACGTGACGGCGAAGGTCGGCCTGATCCCGATCGTCTACGACTACCAACTCCACATCGTCGAGGCCCGCACCTACTTCGTCGGGCGCGACGTCGCCCGAAGGATGGTCTACGGGCGGAACCTCTCCCACCTGGAGTTCGCCAGGAAGCTCGGAGGCGTGAAGGTCCCGACCATCGAGGTCCGATGCTACGACGCGACCTTGGGGCGGACTCGTTGGGCCCGTTGGCCGAGTCCTCCCGGGAGCGGCTTCGGAGTCTTCGGAGAGACAAGCCCGCCGACCACTCCGCAGAGGCCGAACGAGACCTCTGTTTCGGGTCACGACCCGAGCGAGAGGATCCAGACCTACCTCGTGACCGGAGTCACGAGCGGGGAACTCCTCCAGCGGGTCGCGAGGAACCTCTTCGACTCGATCGGGCGTCAGGAGATCGAGGGCAACTGGGAGACCTACGACGTGCAGAGCTACTCGGAGAGCGAGGAAGAGGGCACGGACCTCCTCGCGCTCGACTCCGGGGACGCGGTGGAGATTCTCATCGCCGGAGGCCCTCGCCTCCCGTACACGACCGGACCGGAGCCGCTCTCTGCGGCTCAGATCGCGGGCCTCTCTCGACAGTCCCGGGCGGCTTATCTCCGGTCGATCGGATGGTCCGAATCCGTCGCGGAGAGGTTCGCGGCGATCCAGGACGCGACGGCGAACCAGACGGTCTTCCGAGTCCAGAACGTCCGCCTGAACTGGGATCGCGAGGAGGGCGTGAAGATCTCCTCCGACTTCATCAACTTCGTGACGGTCCGAGAGAGCCCGGGGCCCGCCTCGGAAGAGCAAGCCGCTGCGGCCGTCCAACTCGCTCCGACCCTCCCGGCCGACGTCTCGTCTCTGGTGGGGACCAGGACCGATCGGTGGGCGAACGACCTCCGAGGGCTCTACGCTCAGAGAGAGACGCTGACCGAGCTTCGTCAGTCGGGCGCGCTCTCGTCGGAGGAGTACGACGCGAAGATGGAGGTTCTCGGAGGCGAGATCGAGCGGTCTCGTGCGATCGTTGAGACTGGAGTGGAGGCGGGCTGAATGGCGACTCGATCGAGAATCCGAACCCGCTTCGACGCGGGACGTCTCCGAGAGGTCGTCTCCGCTCCCGGCATTGACCAGCGATCGTGGGTCTTCCTCGCCCGGGTCGACGACGACCCTGACGCGATCCGTTGGGAGACCGACTACGGGTGGATCGCGGACGTCACGATCACGGGCTCTCAACTCGACGGCGAGGGCCCGATCCCGTGTCGCGTCTCGTTCAGCTACGCCGGGGACGGCGTCGCCCGATCGGAGCCGATCCAGCGCGGCGTCCAGGTCGTTGTCGTGATGCCCGAGGGGGACGCGAACGGGACTCCTGTGATCGTCGGGATCCTCTCGACGCCTGACCTCCCTCCGCCGTCGAGCGTCAACGAAGAGAGCGTCGACGAGGCCTTCGCGGAGGCGACGCACTTCCTCCGATCGACTCACAATGTGGACGAGGAGATTGGGCAGACGTGGCGCGTCAAGGCCGAGGGCTCGACGAAGCTCCTCGCTCCGACCGTCTACCTCGCCGAGGACAACGCGGCCCAGGCGTTCGTCCGAGGCAACGACCAACTGTCCGCCCTCGGGACTCTCCTCGACGCGCTCGACGACTTCGCGACGGCCCTCGCGACTCCTCCGGGAGCCCCTCCGAACGCGGCCGTGACGGTCACGGTCGCGGCGGCGGCGGCCTTGGCCCTCGCGACCTCGATCGCCTCCGTTCGGGCGAGCCTCCAGGGGGCTCTCTCGTCGCGGATTCTGGGCGAGTAGTGCGCTCGACGCCCGAGCGGTGTACGCTCGCGGCGTGACCGCACAGATGAGGATCGATCAGGCGGGCCTCCCTCTCGGGTCGCCTGGATTCGCTCGCACGGACGGCCTCGACACGGGCGCGCTCGTGACGCTGACCTCGCTCGGGAGCGGGACCACGCACACGTTCCGCCTCCTCTGGGTTCCGCCCGGGGACGTGACCGCGGTCGCCTCCCTGGCTCCGACCTCGGCGACCGTCTGGACTTTCTCGCCGACTGCGGGTCAGGCCGGGACGTATCGGATCGAGCTTGTGGTCGACGAGGGCCTCCCGACGGAGGCGAGGCAGATCCGGATCTTCGGTGTCCGGACCCCGGTTCAGTCTCTGTTGATTCCGGCGGCGAACGAAGCGGCGAACCCGACCGCGACGCTCCTCTCCGCTGGCTCGGCGACGATCGCCGACTCGGAGAACAACGAGGCGTTCCCGCCCTTCACCTCGGGCTCCTCCTGGGGCTGGTGGAGGTCGATCTCCGAACTCGTCGCGGCCGTCGAGGCGGGAGGAGGCGGAGGCGGGTCGCTCCAGGCCGCCTACAACCTCGGATCGACGATCTCGCTCGCGGCCGCCACTCCCGTTTCGATCTCGGACGTGACCGGGAGCGCGACTCCTCTCCTCGATCTCCAGGCGACGGCCCTCGGGGCGACGGGCCCCGCGCTCCACGCCGTGATCACCTCGGCCTCTCCCGTCTCCGTCGTGACCTTGGGAGACCTGGGCGGAGACAAGCTCGAACTGTGGGCGGACGGTATTCACGGGGCCTCCGCGCTCGACGTGGCCCCCTCGACTCCTTTCGGAGTCGGACAGCAGGGCTACCTCCTCGCGATCGCTGGCGGCGACGGGAGCGCGGGCAACGGAGTCCTTCCCGGAGGCGACGCGGCGAACCTCACGCTCGACGCTGGCCTGAAGGGCCCGGACGGAGGAGCGGGGCCCGGGAACGCCGGGACCGTTGCGATCGCGACGCTCCACGAGCACGCCTTCGTGATCTCCGGTCAGTCGACGGGGACGAACAACCTCCCGTGGCAGCACTTCGGCTCGATCGGTCTCCAGCAGACCCCGCAAGGGGTGGACCCGGACGAATACGTCCAGGCGATTGCTCTCTCCACGAGGCTCGGGGAGATCCGATCGGTCGAGGTCTTCCACGCCGAGGGAGACCCGGAAGGGAAGATCCCGGCGAACGCTGGCTCGATCGCCCTCTCCTCGGCCTCCGCTGACGCGGATTCCGACGCGCTCTACCTGAAGCGAGGGCAGAGCGGGACGACGGACTCCTGGGTCCGAATCGACGGCTCGATCAACACTTTCCTGACCGGGAGCCACAACAACGCGACCCCGGCGATCATCGGGGCAATCTACCTCCCGACCGCTCGCGTCCTCTCGACCGAGTCGAGGGCGTGCCTCTACCTCGGCGGAGGAGTCGGGCTCCAGGGATACGCGGACCTCACGCCGCTGAACGCGGCCGTTGCCTCGGCGACGTTCCTCACCTTGCCCAACCTCGCGGCGGGCTACTACGACGCTCCGATCGCGACCGGCGCGGGGACTCTCCTCGCGGCGGGCTGGTACCACGTCTGCGTCGCGGCTCTCTCCGGAGGGCAGACGGACGCCCAGGCCCTCTTCCTCGTCGTCTGACCCATGACGTATCCCTGCGGAGGCGCGTTCGGCTCGATGGGATTCGGCGGAGGCCCGTTCGGCTCCGGCGCGTCTCTCTACGTCGCGTCGGCCGTCCAGGAAGCTCTGAACGCGATCCTCGTAGCCTTCTCGGTCGAGCCTCGGGCGACCGACTCCGCCGACGTTCACGACGCGACGTTCCCGGCCAACTGGACGATCTCGGCCGAGTCTCCCTACGACGCGACCGTGCGTCTCTGCCAGAGCGTCGAGAGGGTCGATACCCTGACGGTGCGCGTGCTCCTCGACGGGCCTCTCTCGGCTCCGGCGACCTACCGGATCGCGTGCTCGACGATGGTCGAGGACGTCCACGGTCTGCCGATCGCTCCGCTGTGCTCGACGCTGGTCTTCGGGACGGTGCCTCCGACGAGGCTCGCCCCGGCTCCGCCGAAGCGGGAGGTCCCGTCTGACCTCTCGAATCCTCAGATCCTCCGGGACGCGGTCCTCGTCGATCCTCCTCCTCTCGGGACGTTCCAGATCAACGACAGGGGGGACTACTCCAACGCCTCGGGTCGGGCGTACCTCCGGAAGAGGATTCTCCGGAGAGCGGTCACGCAGATCGGAGAGTACTTCCACCTCGCGGGCTACGGATTCGCGGAGCCTCAGAAGGGGACGATCTCTCCCGATCTCCTCCGTCGACTCCAGACGAGAGCCCAGACTCAGATCGCCCGAGAGCCCGACGTGAAAGCCGTCCGCGTCTCGGCTCGCCTCGCGTCCGATCAGGCCCCCGGGATCGTCGTGCTCGACATTCGCGTGGAGGACCGCTACGGGGAGATCGAGGAACTCACGGTGCCCGTCCGACTCCGGACGAGCGGAGGTTGACGCGTGCCGGATCTTCCCACCAGAGCGGACCTCTTCCAGGTCGGAGCGGACGAGATCTTCATCCGGTCGGCGGCACGTCCCGCGGGCCAGCGGATCACGGCCGAAGAGGTCTTCACCGAAGGCTCGGACATCAACATCGTGACGGCGTCCGCCTCGGCGATGGCCGAAGAGACTGTCCGCCAGCTTGCCGTCCGGGTCTCCGCGCTCTTCCTCGACGGGGCTTCCGGAGAGGACCTCGATCGCCTCGTGGGTGACCGCTTCTCTCCGACGGTCGTCCGGAAGTCAGCGACTCCGGCGATCGTGACGCTCTCGTTCTTCCGTGTCTCCGGGGCTCTCCCGGGCGTCACGATCCCGGTCGGGACGATCGTCGCGACGGCGAACGGGACGCAGTTCGCGACGACGACCGTCGCCACCCTGCCCGTTGGCTCAACGGGGCCCGTGACGGCGACGGCTCGGGCGTCTCAGGCCGGGACGGCTGGGAACGTCGCGGCCTCCTCCCTGAACTCCCTCGCGGCTCCTCTCTCGGACCCTCTCGTCCAGGTAACCAACAACGCACCAGCGACCGGCGGCGACGAGACCGAGACCGACGCGAGGCTGCGGGCCAGAGCGCGGGACTTCTTCCGGACGGCTCGACGCGGGACGCTCGCGGCGATCGAGTTCGGAGCCCTCACGGTCCCCGGGGTGAGGCAAGCGACGGCGATCGAGGAGACCGACTCCTTCGGGATCCCGACCGGCCGCGTGGCCCTCTACGTCGCGGACGCTCTCGGTCAGGCGAACGCGGCGCTCTGCGCTGCGGTTCGTGCGGCCCTCCTGGAGTATCGGGCGGCCGGGATCTACGTCGACGTGGTCGGCTCGACTCCGAACTTCGTCCCGATCCTCTACCGCCTCCGCTTCGAGGCGGGAGTGGACACGACGGCGGCCTTCTCGCAGATCCAGAGCGCGACCGTCGCGGCCGTGAACAACCTCCGCCCGAGCGAGACCCTCGCCGTCTCGCTCCTCTTCTCGGTCGCCCGGAGCGTCCCCGGAGTGATCGTCCTCGATGACGCGGTCCAGGAACCCGTCGGCGACCTCGTCCCGGCTCCGAATCAGGTGATCCGAACGCGAGCCGACCTCGTCCAGGCGGAGTGATCGGTGGCCTTCGACCCGACCGACTACGATGCGTTCCTGGCTCTCTGGCGGACGCTCTTCCCGAGGAGCTACACGGTCCCGATCGAGACCGAGGGCGACGGGCAAGGGCTGGACGTCTACGCGCAACAGGCGGCCCAGTTCGCTCGTCTGAGCGACGCTCTCAACACGACGACCCAGGCCTACTACCTCCGGCCTCACTCGACGCAGACGGCTCCGGAGTCGGCGGGAGCCGTGAGAGCGTCGGGCTCGATCGAGGTCTCCCGGGAGGCCCCGGCGACGGGCGCGATCACGCTCTCCCAGGGAACGCAGTTCGTCGCCGACGTCCGATCTCCGGACGGCTCGATCTTGGACGGGATCTTCGTCGAGGCGACAGAAGACGTCCTCCTCCCGGCCGGGACGCTCGGACCCTACTCCGTTCCCGTCCGGGCGGTCCGTCCGGGCTACCAGGGAAACGTCCCTGCGGGCTCGATCGTTCGCTTCGCTCTCCGGGGTCGAGCGACCATCCTCGGCGCGACGGTCGAGGCCGGGAACGTCCTCCGGGACACCGGAGTCCCGGACCGCCTGACCCAGGCGATGATCGGACAGTACGTCCGCCTCGTCGGCGGAGCGAACGGAGGCACGGTCCCGCGTCGCATCCTCTCTGTGACCCAGGGCCCCACGAGCTTCGCGGTCCTCGACGGCGCTCCCTTGGTCGCTCCTGACACGCTGACCCAGGCGGAGGTCGAGGAGTTCGGCGACCTCGGCCTGACGGTCTCGCAGTCCTCCGCGCTCTCGGGAGGGCGGCACGGCTTCCTCGACGCGATCGCGGCCGACCGGAACACGGGGAGACAGCCCGGAGAGAGCGACGAGCAACTCCGGGCCCGTCTCGTCGCGCTCGACGACGTCGTCTCTCCGGCGGCGATTCGTCGGGCGGCCTCTCGCGTCCTCTCGCCTCTCGGGATCGCGTTCGACCTCCGAGAGACGCGAGACCCTGGAGGGCTCTTCGGCTTCGTCTACGACTTCCACCCCTACGACGCGTTCGACCTCTTCTCGAACGGCTCGCCGGTCTACGTCGACGAGTTCTCCTCCGTGACCTTCTTCGTCCTCCTCGTCGCCTTTGGGAACCAGGGAGAGTTCGGCTTTTCCTACGATGCCCCCTACCCTCGGAACGCCTACGACGCGACGACGGCGGACGCCCTGAACTTCTACGACGGATCGCCGAGGCTCTATCTCGCGGCCCTTGCCTCGCTCTACGATGCGGTGAACCGTGCGCGGGCGGCCGGAGTCGGCTGGGTGTTGGCGAGAGACCCGAACCTCTGACAGAGAGAGACCATGAGCGGCAACGACAACGTCCTGATCAACAACCTGGAGCGTGCGCTCTCCACGGACACGAACAACCTCCAGAGCGTCCAGGCTCGGGTGCTCGCGGAGCTTGCGCGGTTCCTCTTCCGGTCTCGGGTCCAGGGCGCGGCCTTCGTGGAGACGACGGAGCCCTTCCTCGCCGGTCTGGCGGTGACGGCCTCGGGCTCGGATCTCCAGGTCGGAGTCGGGGTCCTTGGTCAGCAGAGCGCGACGGTGCTTCCCGTCCCTGGCCCTCTGGACTCGGACTACCGGCTTTCGCGGCTCGACACTCCCGCGACGATCGCGGGGCCCGTTCCGGGCGTGAACACTTGGTATCTCGTCGAGGCCCAGGCGACCCAGGTCGTCGCGTCCTCGGTCGTCCGGGACATCTACAACCCGGGGACGGGGACCTTCGCTCCCGCGCTCGTGAACAAGCTCCTGACGAACTCGATCCAGTTCCAACTCACCGCGGGCGGAGCCAACGTGCCCCTGCCGGTCGGAGGAGACTGGGTGCCGTTGGCGGCCGTGCAATTCCCGGCGGGCGGAGGCGCTCCGCTCCAGATCGTGGACGTCCGCCCGTTGCCGGAGATTGACTCCGAGGGCCGGAGCATCGACGGTCAGATCTTGCACCAGACGATCAGGACGACCTCGACGCCTGACGTCCCGTCGAACACGGCCTTCGTCTCGGCCTCGGTCGTCGGTCCCGCCGGAAAGCTCGGAGGGCTCTACTCCGGGAGCCTGACGGCCTCCTCGGTCCTGGAGCCCGGGACCGTCCTCGCGGGGTCGACTTGGTACTACCTCTGGTTGTGCCCTTGGTCCGCGTTCGACCTCCGACCGAGCCCCGGTCAGGTCTCCGGAGCCGACTTCCAGGGCGTGCTCTGCGTCTCTCCGACTCCTCCCTCCGCCGGGACCATCCTCCCGTCGGCTCCGATCCAGCTTCCCGTCCCGTGGTCGCTCTTTTCGACCTCGGACGCGGTCTGCGTCGGAGCGGTCCGGAGGAACGCGGCGAACTCGGGCTGGGTCTCCTCGATCGAGGCCGCGCACCAGGGCTCGCTCCCTCTCGGAGCGTTCTCTCTCGCGGGCGTTCCCGTCGACGGAACGCACTTCGTCCGGGCCTATTTCGACGCGGTCCCCTCGGCCGTCCTGAACACTCGGACCGTGGCCGTGAACCTCGCGGGCTTCGTCCCGGAGCACGCCTCGTCCGTTCGCCTCGCGGTCCACGTCGAGACGTCGCTGAACGTGGGGACGGGTCGCTTTGACCTGGGCGTCGCTGCGAGCGGGAGCACGTTCGGGTGGTCCTACCAGTCGATGGGCCAGGAGAACGGAACGGGCTCGACGACGACGGAGGTCTGGTCTTTCGTCGACTGGCCTCGCGGCTCCCTCGGCGACGCGATCGACGTGAACACGCTCTGCACCGCGGCGGCCCAGCAACTTTCCGTGTACGTCGTCGGGTGGACGGTCTGATGCTTGTCCTCGGAGGAAAGATCGTCGCCGGAACGGAGTGGATCCTCGGCTGGAGAGAGACCGGCCTCCTCTTCGACCCCTCGCAGTACGCGGGGTGCCGCAAGCGCAAGGGGACCGTGCGCCACGTCGTCGGTCATTGGACTGGAGGCGAGGCCGGGACGACGAACGGCGACGATGATGGGAAGCGTGTGTACGACGCGCTTCGAGGCCGAAAGGACGCGGACGGGAAGCCCGCTCCGCTCTCGATCCACTTCACGATCGGGGCGACCGGGAAGGTCTGGCAACACGCGGACGCCCTCTCGACGGTGGCCTTCCACGCCGGAGCGGTCAACGAGACGTCGATCGGGGTCGAGGTCGTCTCGAAGGGCTTTCCGCCGTCCGACCCAGGCCGTCCTCGGCCGGAGGTCGAGCACGTCGTCCACGGCCGGAAGGTCCGACAGGTCGCGTTCCTCCCGGCTCAGATCGAGAGCTACGTCCGACTGTGCGCGGTTCTTGCGAGAGAGTGCGCTCTTCCGATGCGAGTCCCCGGGAAGGGCGTCGCTGGGGAAGTCGAGATCGCGAGCGATCGAATCTCCGACGAGGCCGTCCAGCGATGGTCTGGCTTCCTCGAACACCTCCACGTCTCGTCTCAAAAGGCCGACGCGGGGACCCAACTCTCCCGGGCTCTCCGGGAGGCGGGCTTCGTGGCCTCCGTTCCGTCGTGATGCTACCCCGAGGGGCCTATGCGCTACCTCCTCGCCCTGACCGTCCTCCTCCTGCCCTCTCTCGCCTCGTCGCAGGACCGGCGGAGAGAGCCTGACGCGCTCCTCCTGGCTCGAATCTGCGCGCACGAGGCGGGCTGGGAAGCTCGCGGAGAGTGCGCGGCCATCTACGACGTCCTCCTCCGAGTCGCCGAGAGGCACGGGATGACCTTCCGAGGCGCGGCCTACGCCTACTCGGGAAGGGCTCTCCGGGGCTCGACGAACCGAGCGTGGGTCTCCCAACTCGACGAAGCGGGGACCGCTCCCTCGTCCTGGCCTACGATCCGGACCGTCTGCCGTCGGGCGGGCGAGCCTTGCTCGGTGGAGAGGCACGCCCCTTGGGTCTCTTATCGTCGGCCCTGGCTTGACCTCCTGGACCACGCTCGCTCGATCGTGCGCGGCGACGTCGCGTCTCCCTGCGCTTCGCGGCCCGACGACTGGGGTGGGGCCATGGACCGAGATCGGGCCTCGCGGATCGGCCTCGTCGAAGTAGACTGCGGAGAGACTCGGAACGACTTTTACGTCCGACCGTCAACCCTCCGGGAGCAGTATGAGCCTGAGTGATGTGCTGGTTGCAGCGGTCTCGATCCTCGGCTCCGGAGGCTTCGCCGGAGCGATCGGAGGAGCAATCCAGGCAAAGGCCCGAGAGAGCCAAGAGCACGCGACGGCCGAAAGAATGAAGGCCGAGAGCGAAGCTCGAACAGCCCAGGCCGTCGCGGACGCGTTGAGCCACGCGAGGGCAGATCTGAACGACGCGAAGAAGCTGTACGACGAGGCGATTCGCAACGAGCGGGCCTGTCATCAACGGGTCGAAGACCTCCGCCGAGAGGGCGAGACGCAGCGAGCGGAGTGCGACCGTCGCGTGGAGGAACTCGCGAGGAAGGTCGAGCGGCTCGGCACGACGATCCGGCCTCCCGCGCACACTTGACGGACGATCCCGGAGCGGACACGATCGGAGGGCGAGGTAGGGTGCCCCGCATCGCTCCGGAGACGGAGCCGGAGCCTCGGGGAGACCTGGGGCTTCGCCTTTTCGTGCTACCGTCAACGGATGCACGCGACCCCTCTCCACGGTCTTGCCGTCGTCCTCGGGACGTCGCTCCTCTTCGGAGCGTCCTGCGGAGCCTCGGCGGAGCTTCGAGCCCGCTACGCGACCGAAGTCGCCCGATGCACCGCGAACGAGCGGGCGATCGTCGACCGCGAAGACTCGACCTACGAGCAGGACCGAGCCGACCTCGCGACCGAGCGGGCTCGGTGCGACGCGGCCCTGGCGGCGATCGGAGGTGCCCCGTGACCGCGGAGCAAGTCGTCCGCCTCGCGGTCGAGGCGATCCGGGCCGTGATCTCCCTCGCCGAGGGCCTGGGCCACAGGGACGCGGTCCTCGCGGCTCTCGACGCGACCCTGGCGGCCGTCCGCGGCCGAACGGACTCCGACCTCGAAAGGAAGCACGGCCGATGAAGCTCCCGAAGATCGATGGTCCCCAAGCGGCCGTGATCGTCTCGATCGTCATCGCTACGACGGCGATCTGCGTCCTGGCCCCCGAGGAGTATCGGGCACCGATCGTCGCCCTCCTGACGGCTCTCGCTGGCCTCGCTCGATCTCCTGCCTCGCCGACCTGACGGGAGCGGACCGAGCGGAGGGATGGAGGGAGTCCCCCCTCACCCCCCAGAGCAGGGAGCAAGGGAGGGCCCTTTCGACGGTCCGCGTCCTCGCGTCGGTCAGTCGGTCGGCCTCGCGGTCTCGCCTCTCTGGAGGCTCGGTCCCGCGACACCCACTCCTCCCGCGGCTCGGCGCTCCTGGGGCGCGCGTCTCCTCGCGGCTGACCCTCGTCCGCCGGAGGCTATCCAGGCGGAGGATTGACGTCCGAGCCCCGGACGCAGGGTTCGCGGCGAGGCCGCTTAGGGTGGGTGCCCCAAGCCCTCCGAGGAGGGCACGAGCACAAGTTCCCCCATCTTCCGAGGCAGATCAAGCGGTCGACCAGAATTCGCACCGAATCAAAGATTCTTTCTTGAACTTCTCTCCTTTCGAGGCTAGAACATCACTCGTGGCGCAGGGCCACAGCGAAGGAGAAACGAAGATGAGCAGCAAGGTCGAGTTCTGCACCCGAGGCTACGTCAACTCGCACGGCCGAGAGCCCCGCGGCTACGGTTCCTGGGCCTTCGACTTCGGCGGCGGGCCGGTCTTCGCTCCCGCCTCGACCTACACCGACGCGAAGAAGTGGGCGAAGGAGGTCGCCTCGCTTGTCAATCGCGGTCGCAAGCTCGCGGGCCTTGGTCCGGTCTTCTCGGTCGAAGTCCTTCCCTGAAGGGGAAGAGCCCCGTCAGAGGACGGCCGCCGGTTCGACACCGGCACGGGGCTTTGGTCCAAAGGGGACCAGCAAAGGGAGAGAGAAACATGACGATCCAGGACGTTCGCTCGGTTCTTCGCGGTGAGGGCTCGCACATTGTCGGCGCGATCACGATGTGGTCGCTCTCCGAGGTCCGCGTTCGCTGGGACGACCTCCGGACCGCCTTCGAGGCGATCGGCCTGGGCGACGCGGTCCCGCGTCGTCCAGTCGCGAAGGCTCTGATCAAGCGGGCGTGCCGTCGAGCGAGCCTCGGGCGTGCGGCCCTCGTCGCCGACGTCGTTCGCGACGATGTCGATCAGGTGATCGTCGCCCTCTCCTCCCGAGCGACCGACGAGACCCAGGCCGAGGCTCGCTACGCTCACCAGACCCGGATCATGGTCTCGAAGCGGGACGGCTCGATCCTCCTGGAGAACTCCGAGCACGCGGCGGCGGCCGAGGTCTCGGCCCTCTACCTCGACAGCCTGGACTACGCGACCGGCGAGGACCTCGCGACGGCGCTCCACCACGCCCTCTCGGGGCGGACGCACGACCCGATGCTTGCAGGGGTCAACCTCCGCGGCGACGCGGGAGGCGTGTACTTCGTCCCGCAGACCCACCTCGCTCGCCTTCAGGCTCTCGCGGGATTCGTCTCCGAGCAGGGCTCCTCGACGATGGAGGTCTGGGAGGTCACGGGCTCGGACAAGCACCTTGCCCAGGCCGCCCGAGCGGTCGAGGGGGCCTTTGGGGTCAAGCTCGCGAAGCTCCGCGAGGACGTGGCGGCCTTCGCGACGAAGCTCCGCTCCGAGTCCTCCGACCCGAAGGCCCAGGAGGCCCTCGACGAGGCGATCTCCTCCCGTCGAGCGCGCTACGAGGAACTCGCGGCCCAGGTCGACACCTACGCGGACGTCCTCGGAGCGAAGCGAGACGGACTCCTCTCCTCGATCTCGGAGGCCCGCGACGCCCTCCGAGCGGCGATCCTCGGGGACTGACAGTCGAGCCAAGGCGGAGCGGACAAGATTCTTTCTTGACCCCTCCGCCTTTCGAGATTAGAAACACAACTCGCGACTGCGGGTCGCAGAAAGGCAAGTCACGATGACCGTCCACTCCCAGGTCCTGGCCCTCCGCTCCTCCCTCCTCGGCGCGTTCTGCGAGCGGGAGCGAGAGATCGACTCCCTCCTGATCGCGGCCCTCGCTCGCGAGCACATCCTCCTCCTCGGCCCTCCGGGGACGGCGAAGTCCGAACTCGCTCGCGCCTTCGCGGGTGCCCTCTCGGGCGCGAACCACTTCGAGTGGCTCCTCTCCCGCTTCTCCTCGCCGGAGGAACTCTTCGGGCCGGTCAGTCTCTCGGGCCTGAAGGCCGACCGCTTCGAGCGCGTCACGACCGGAAAGCTCCCGGAGGCCCACGTCGCCTTCCTCGACGAGGTGTTCAAGGCGAACTCCGCGGTCCTGAACTCGCTCCTCGGCGTGATCAACGAGAGGCACTTCCACAACGGGACCGGGATCCAGAAGTGCCCGCTCGTGACGTGCGTCGCGGCCTCGAACGAGCTTCCGGAGGGCCCCGAACTCGGCGCGCTCTGGGATCGGTTCGTCCTCCGGCATTGGGTGGACTACGTCCAGAGCCCGGACTCGTTCGCGGCGATCGTCGGCGGGACGAAGAGCCTCCGGGCCTCGGTCTCGATCTCCCTCGGCGAGTGGGAGGCGGCCCAGGCCGAGGTCGACGCGGTCGCCCTCCCGAAGAAGGTCATCGACGCCCTCTTCTCGCTCCGGGCGAAGCTCCAGGCCGAGGGCATCACGGCCTCCGACCGTCGGTGGCGCAAGTGCGGCGCGCTCCTCCGGGCGGCCGCTTGGCTCGACGGTCTCCAGGCCGTCGAGGTCGAGCACCTCGCGGTCCTCGCTCACGCGCTCTGGAACACGCCCGATCAGGCCCCGAAGGTCGCGGCCCTCGTCGCGGGCTTCGCCTCGGAGGAACTCGCCAAGGCGCAACAGATCGCGGACAGCCTCGTCGAGGTCCTCGCGAAGGTCCCGGCGGAGTCGGACGGGAGCTTCGAGGCTCGGGCGGTCTCGGCCCGACGAGAGGTCCGGAAGGGCCTGGAGCGGATCTCCGCCCTCCGGTCCGCGGCAAGCCCGAGCGCGGCGCGGAAGATCGAGGCGATCGCCTCCGACCTCCAGGCCCGGAGCGCGACCCTCCGCGAGGCCGTCGAGCGTCTCCTCTCGCTCTGACGATGATTCTTTCTTGACCCCGCTCGCCGTCGAGTCTATACAAAGGCTCGACGGTCGAGCCGTCAGAGAGGCAAGGCAAGATGGATCAGGCGAAGGCGATCGAGATCATGCAGGGCGGCGCGGACGGCGCGGTGCGGGTCGGTTCCTGGGTTCGCTCCCTCGCGGTCGAGGAGGCCCAGGGAGGCGGAGCCTTCGGCGACTCGATCACCCGCCACGACTCCGCGGCCTGGGCGGGCTTCTCCCGAGAGGTCTTCGGATCGCTCTACGGTCTCGGGGTCGAGGCCGTCGAAGGCTCCTCCTGGGCCCGGGAGATCCTCTCCCAGGCGGAGAGCCTCCCGGAGTGGCGGGCCCTTCAGGCGCGGGCCGAGGGCGACTCCTGGGCGTGCGGCCTCGCGGCTTCGCAAGCTCTCGACGTCCTCGCCCCGATCTCGACGCCTCCCTCCGAGGACGCGGCTCAGGCACGCGAGAAGGCCGAGGCTCTCCGCGAGGCTCTCGCCGAGAACCCGACCTCGGAGCGTCTCTTCTCGAAGCTGTCCAGGGCGATCGGCGACCTCGCACGGGCCGAGAAGTCCGACGAGGATGCGGCGGCCCAGGCTCGGGAGAGCGCGGCGAAGATTCGATCCGCCCTCCGTCGGGCGGCCGCTTCGGCCTCGGAAGCGGTCGACGAGGCCCAGGAGGCCCTCGCCGGTCTCGGGTGCTCGAAGGAGCCCGGATCGAAGGGCCAGGGCAAGCGTCCGGAGGCCGTCGCGGCTCTCCGCGGCTCGGCGAAGCTCCGCCGGATCGCCCGTCTCGCCGGTCGGCTGAAGGCCCAGGCGATCGCGAAGCAGAGCACGAAGGCCGACCACGGCCGGGAGGAACTCTGCGACGTCGAGTGCGGAGACGACCTCGGCCGCCTCCTCCCGAGTGAGTCGGTCTTCCTCGCCGACTCGGATCTGGAGGCCGTCCTCTTCCGCCGACTCCTGGAGCGGAGCGCGCTCCAGTACCGGCTCCGCGGGCGGGACGTCGAGGCCCAGGGCCCGATCGTGGTCGCGATCGACGAGAGCGGCTCGATGCAGGGCTCTCGCGACGAGTGGGCGAAGGCCGTCGCCCTCGCTCTGCTGGAGATCGCGCAGCGTCAGAACCGAGCCTTCGCCGTCGTCCCCTTCTCCGGCAAGGTGGGCGCGATCGCGGAGTTCCGAGCCCCGAAGAGCGCAAGCCTGGAGGAGATCCTCTCGGTGCTGGGCGGCTTCCTTGGCGGCGGGACGGCGATCGGCGACGCCCTCTCGGCCTCCGCCGGTTTGATCTCGGCCGACTCCGAGCGTCGCCTCACCTCGGGCTCGAAGGCCTGGAAGAAGGCGGACGTCGTCTTGATCACCGACGGGGTCGACCACGACCTCTCCGGGATCTCCCTGGGCCTCGACCGAGTCCGGGACTCCGGCGCGACGCTCCACGCGATCGCGATCGGATGCGACCTCGGGAAGACGATCTCCGATCGGGCCGCGAGCACGACCCGAATCGACCACGAGGACCTCGGCGGCGCTTCGCCGAAGGTCGACGCGGTGTTCTCGATCTGACGGGCCCCGGGCCCGAGAAAGGCAGAAACGTGACCAAGCACTCGAAGAAGCGGACGCTCTGCGTCCTGACGAACTCGGAGACGGAGACCTTCCGGACGTGCCCTCAGAAGTGGAGCTTCGCCTACCGCGAGGGGCTCCGGCCGAAAGTGGCGGCTCGGCCTCTCGCCTTCGGCTCGGCGATTCACTCCGGCCTAGAGGCCGCCTACCGCGAGATCGCGGCGGCCCGTCAGGCCGGGACGCATCAGGAATTGTCGCCGGAGGGCCTCTCGGCGATCTCCAGGGCAGCGTGCGAGGCGAAGCTCCGGGCCTGGGACGAACTCGTCGCGGCCGCCTCCGCCGAGCCGAACGAGGACGCGGTCGAAGAGTCCGAGCAGACGGCCGACCTCGCGAAAATCATGCTGGCTAGGTACTGGGATCGGTTCCAGCACGACGCGGTCGACCTGATTCCCCTCGCGATCGAGTGGCCCTTCGAGGTCGTCCTCCGATCCTCGATCGGTCGAGCGGTCTCCCACCTTCGGTGGGCTGGCGTGATCGACCTCGTCGCCTTCGACCCTGTCGCCGGAGACGTCGTGATCTTCGACCATAAGACCACCAGCGGGCCGGTCTCTTCGATCGATCGCAGGGTCGAGATGGACCCGCAGATCGCGGGCTACCTCTGGGCCCTCCGCGAGGTCTTGATCCGAGACAAGGAACGAGCCCTCCCTCTCTTCGGCCTTTTGACGCCGGAGCAGAGGTCGCGGGCCATCTCCGGCCGCGCTCCGCTCGGTCGAGTGATCTACAACGTCCTCCGGAAGACGGCTCCGAGGCAGCCCGTGGTCACGCTGAAGGGCCTCGTCTCCTCCGCGGCGATCGACACGACGTCCGAGGTCTACGAGACCGCCCTACTGGCCCAGGAGGCCCGAGGGGTCCCAAGGACGGAGGCCCAGGCGGATCGCCTCCACGGGCTCCGAGAGCGCGGGGACGTCTTCGTCTCTCGTCGAGCGTTCTGGAGGTCGGACTCCGAGATCGACCGCTGGCGTCGAGAGGCCCTCCTCGACGCGAGCCGGATTCGTCAGGCGAAGGACGACCCGAGCTTGCTGACCCGGAGCCCGGGAGCTTGCACGGCTCCGTGGTCGCCTCCCTGCGCTTACCGATCGATCTGCCTCCAGCCCGAGTCCCAGGAACTCCGGAGCCTGTTCCGGGTCGCGACGACGGCCCACGAGGAGATCCGAGAGGCCGAAGAGGTGGCGCAGCCCGACCCGTTCTGAACTTGACTTGCGGCGAACCATCGAGGATTAGAACCAAGGAAGGTGAGGCGAGGATGAAGGACGAGACGAAGAAAGCGGTCGCTGACGCGATCGCGAAGGGCGGAGAGCGGGAGCGACAGATCGTCGCCCGCTTCCGAGCCTGGGAGGGCTTCCAGAAGGCCCTCCAGGACGCGAGGCGGACGGCGAAGGAGCGTGTCGACGCGGCCCAGGCTCGGTTCCGAGAGGCGATCGAGGCGGGGACTCAGCAGACCCAGGCGAGCAAGGCCGGGAAGCTCCAGGCCGTCGAGTCTTCCTGGCAAGCTCTGGAGGAGGCGAAGGCGGAGAAGATCGAGGACGTCAAGGCGGCGAAGGACGACCTCCAGGTGGCGGAGTCGAGGCTCCGGGAGGCCGTCGAGAACGCGGCCCAGTTGACGCTCTGGCCCTCTGAGGAGACCGGAGAGATCGAGGACGAGGACGCCTGACGTGGTGTTAGGCTCCGAGCGAGGCACGAGGATTCGGCCTCGAAAGAAAGGGAAGAGACCATGCGACGAGTAGACGAAGACCCGAACGAGCGGTGGGTGAAGGCGGGCCTCTACGGGCCTCCCGGGAGCGGGAAGACGGACTTCGGAGTCTCGGCTCCGAAGCCCCTGATCCTCCTCTCGGAGAGGCAGGGCCTCCGGTCGATCAAGGCGGCGGCGGCGCGACGAGGCGTCCCCGTTCCGACGGTCCTGGCGATGGACAACCTCCAGGACTACCGGGACGTCCTCCGGGCCCTCCACGGGCCGAAGGATCAGCCGTTCCGGATCGTGACCGGCCGAGGCGAGGTGGCTCACGAGGGCGAGTGGCCCGAGACCGTCGTGCTCGACTCCCTGACCGACGCTTGCGAACTCGTCGAGGCCGAGGTCCGGAAGGAGAGCCCTCCGGAGAAGGCGAAGGACGGGCTCGAACGCTGGACGGAGCGCCATTGGTCCGCGCTGCGGGACCGCTGCGAGCGGCTGATTCGCTCCTTCCGAGACGCTCCGGTCCACGTCCTCTTCCTGGCTCTCCAGGACGATCGGACGGTCGGCGAAGGAGAGGAGGCGGCACGTCAGGTCGGCCCGTCGCTCCCGATGCGAGCCCTCCCGGGAGTTCTCGCGGCGAGCGTGAACGTGGTCGGGATCACGTCTCGGGCGTTGAGAGACCGAGGCGAGGACGGGCAGAGGGAGATTGCCTACGAGATCCGGACCGTCGGGCCCTCGTTCTACCTCCTGAAGCCGTTCCGCCCGCTCCTCGACCTGGAGACGAGCGACTTCGCCTCCTGGGTTCAGAGGATCGCGTCCGCGGAGTCTCCGCAGACCAAGGAACCGAAGAAGAACGAGAAGGCCGAGAAGAAGACCGAGAAGAAGGACGAGGTGGCGCGATGATGTTCGACCCGAAGAAGCACTCCGAAGACGGCGGCGGCGGCGGAGACTCGAAGACCGTTCCGGCGGGCGACTACATCCTGGCGGCGACGTGGCTGGAGAAGAAGGTCAGCAAGGCCGGAGCCCCGTACCTCCGGGTCAAGTTCCAGGTGGTCGGCGGACCTCTCGCCGGTCGCTCCTTCTTCGCGGCTTGCTCCCTGAACCAGGGCTCGCCCGGGGCGATGAAGCGGCTCGCGACGTGGTGCGCCTTCCTCGGTCAGCAGGACTCGTTCGACCTCGGAAAGGACTCGGACCTCCGTCGAGTCTTCCTCGATCGACCCTTCGCGGCTCGCGTCGCTCTCCGGACCGAGGGCGGCTTCACGAACAACGACATTGAACGCTACACGGCGATGACGCCCGACCAGCGTCGAGTCGCTGACGGCTGGGTGCTCGACCGGCAGGAGAGCGCGGCGATGGGCGGCCGAGACGACGACGAGGATCAGATCCCGTTCTGACCCTGCGCGAGGTCTGATAGGCTCGGGCCTCGCGCTCCTCGCTTGACTCGGTCGAGCGCGGAGCGGAAGGTCCGAGCGGGCTCCAGAGCCCAGAGAGGAGAGACGGGTGGATCGACTTCAACACCTCGCGACGCTGGCGGACCTTGCGGCTCGCTACGCTCGCGGAGAGGACGTGAGGGCAGACCTCGCGAAGCTCGCGGAGACGATGGGCGGAGGGCCCCAGCTTGCGCTCGTGCCTCAGGCCCAGGAGGCCGAGAGCCCTCGTGACGTCGCGCTCCGGGTCTTCAGCTACTGGCAGAAGCGGACGGGTCATCATCGAGCGAAGGTTACGCCCGAGAGAGCCAGGAAGATCCTCGCGAGGCTCCGCGAGGGATACTCGGAGGATGACCTCCGGAGGGCGATTGACGGGTGCGCGGCGAGCGCGTTCCACTCGGGCCTGAACGACTCAGGCGTCCGGTACGACGATCTGGAGTTGATCTTCCGGACGGGCTCGAACGTCGAGCGGTTCCGGGAACTCAACGGAGGAGAAGCTCCGATCCAGACGGAGCAAGATCCGGAGGCGGCGAAGCGGGCCTCCCTCATGGCGGAAGCGAAGCGGCTCCGGGCCGCAGGAGACGTAGATGGCTACAACAGAATCATTCGATCCCTCGCTTGAAAACCCCGTCAAGGCGGCGAAGCTTTTCGCCCGTGCCCTCGGTCGGCTCTACGACCCGAAGGCCGGGGCGGACGAGAGGCTCTCCGTCCGCTTCGAGGTTGCCGAGGAGATCCGTCGAGGCCTCCGCCGGTTCCGTCGCCCGGAGCTTCCTCTCCGAGACCCGACGTGGCCTCGGGACGAGAGGGCGATCCGAGAGCGCATCCGGTTCGCCTCCCGCTCGAAGGCTCCCGAAGACCGCTCCTTCCTGGGCGAGTACGGGGAGTGGCGCTACGCGATCTGGCAAGTGGAGAGCGTCGCCGAGGGCAACGTCCAGGCCCTCCTCTCCTGCCTGGACACCTACGAGGCGATCCTGGAGCGCATCCCGGGAGAGCCGAACGTCGAGGCGGCGAGGCTCGACGTCGAGGGCTGGCTACTGAGCGAGTGGCGGATCCCGGGACCTATCCCGAAGGCCTACGCGGACCGGAAGGTGTACGTCGAGGCGCACGTCCGGGCCGTGATCCGAGGAGAGCCGGTCAAGCTCGCGGGACCGACGATGAACAACGCGTCCTGGTACGACGCAGACGAGGAGAGGTGAAGGCGATGAACGAGAACAACAACGAGGAACTGCTCCGAGAGAGGCTCCGCTCGCTCCGCCTGGAGAGCGGCGACATGGTCGAGATCGAGGCCGAGGACGCGGGACGCTACGCCCTCCGGATGCGTCCGGAGTTCGCGGCCCTCGTCGCCCAGATGAGGGCGACGATGGGGCCCGAGACTCTGAAGCCCCACGGGATCCTTTTCTTGAACGAACTCGCGTGCCTTTCGGTCTCGGTCTACCGGGACGCTCAGAAGACAATCGGAGACGGCCTGACCGCGGAGAGCTTGATCGGGGTCGACGACATGGGGTTCGTGATCGGAGCGGTCGGGGAACTCCTCCACGGGGCAGCCCGAGCGGCCCTCTCTGCCTACGAGGGCGAGAGGGGGCGAGACGACGGCGACACGCTCCGGGAGTACGAGGCCGGTCAGAGAGCGGGCGTGCGCTGGGTCGAGGCTTTCCGCAAGGCTCAGGAGAAGGGGTCGATCGTCCAGATCGCGGGAGGTCTAAACTTCCAGGCCGATCGAGACCAGAAGTTGACGGTCGACGACCTCGCCCTGCTCCTCCGGAAGCGAGACGGAGCCGTCTCGTGATGGAGGTCCGATTCGTCGTCCTCGGCCCTCCGCAGCCAAAACAGAGGCCTCGTCGAGCGACCCTCGGCCCGGGGAACAAGCGGGCGGTGTGGTACACGCCGAAGCCGACCAAGCTCTACGAGGAGTGGGTGGGTCTCTCCGGCTGGAAAGCCCTCGAAGCTGCGGGTCTCTGGGCCTCTTGGCCTCGGAGGGCATCCTACGAGGTCGACCTCCGGATCGTCCGGAGAATGAAGCGGAAGCTCGACGTCGACAACGTAGCGAAGTCCGTCCTCGACGGCCTGAACCGCGTCCTCTGGGAGGACGATTCTATGGTGAGGAAGCTCTCCGCGGAGATGCTCGATCCGGACGGGACGCCTCGCGTCGAGGTCTTCGTTCGAGCCCTGGAGGGAGCATGATCTCGGAGCAACAGGCGAGGGAGGCGACGGTCTGGCGTCTCCTCCGGCAGACCTACCTCCGCCTCGTCGGGCACTACACCGGGAAGGACCTCCTCCGGGCTCGGAACGAGGAGCAGGAACTCGCCCTCGACCGCTGGCACCGCTCGATGGAGGGAGACCTCGCTCTCCTGTCCGAGGCCCTCCGGGCCGCTCGCTCCTCCGGGATCGCGGAGGTCCACCGGAGGCTTCACTCGGCGGAGAACACCGACCACGAGATGCTCGATCAGGCGATCGAGTATGCGGAGGAGGACGGATGAAGCCCGCTCGGAACGCCCGACACCTCCGCCTCGTCCGGGCTCTCCCGTGCTGCTACTGCGCGGCTCCAGCCCCGAGCGATGCTCACCATTGGGGCCCGAGAGGAGTCGGGCAGAAGACGTCCGACTATCGGACCGTGCCCCTTTGCCGGAAGTGCCACGACGGCTTCCACGCCTCCGGGACGGTGGGGAACATGACCGCGGAGGACACGCGGTGGTTTTTTCTGCGGACCCAGGTCGAAATTCTGGAGCGTCGGATCGAGGGAGAGCTAGACTCCGGAGACGCGACTTGATCGCGAGGGAGGCGAGGGTGGAGAACGAGTGGAAGGTCTACCTACTGCGCGGCCGTCAATGGTGGCCCGCGAGGCACGCGCCGACGATCGAGGCGGCCAGGAAGAACGCGAAGGCGGGTCTCGCCGAGTGGCCGAACGCCGAGAAGGCGAGGATCCTCCGCGACTTCGTCGTGGTCGAGGAGGTCGTCCGATGAGCGCCAGGAAGCTTGCGGCCCTCGTCCTCGAAGCGATCCAGGAAGACGTCCGGATCTCCGACCCTGCCTCCGGGTCCGAAGACCTCGCCGACGTCCTCGTCCGAGGCCGGGACGGGCGGCCTTCCTACAGAATCACGGTCCAGCGTCTCTCCGGGAAGGCAACCCTCGGGGACGTCTTGCTCGACGGCGAGTCCTGAGAGGCTACGATGCGGAAGATCATCGAAGTCGGGCGCGAAGAAAGCGCGAGAGAGGCGAGGCCGATCATGCACCACGACGGAAGCGGGACGCTCGGACCGAGGATCGAGCGGGTCAACGCGAAAATTGGGATCTTGGAACGTCGGTGCGACTGGCTCCGGACCCGTCTCGCGGAGCCTGGAAGGAACGACCGTCAGCAGAGCTTCGACCGAGCCGAGGTCGAGGCCCTGGAGGCCGCTTGCTCGGCTCTCCGGTATCATCGTCAGTCGCTCGACGCGGACACCGATCCGGTCCTCTCCCTCGCGGAGATCCTCGACGCGGTCGAGGAGTCGGGCCCCGCACTCTCGGACCGAATCGAGAGCGCGATCATCCGAGCGAGGCGAGTTCTCCGAGACCTGTCACCAGACTGATCGAGCGTCCGCGGGACGCAGGAAGGCGAGGGAAGAGATGGAAACGAAAGCGAGAGCGAAGCTCCTGGGGCTTGGGAAGGGCGTCACCTACATGGACCTCCGGGAGGCGATCCGAGCGGCGGCGGCCCAGGTTGTCGCCGAACTGATGGCCGACTTCCCTGGATGCGAGCACGAGGTGATCGAGGAACTCTGGCGAGCGGGGAGTGACGCGACCTTCGAGGCCGGATTCCAGCAAGCGATCCGAGACGCGGCGGAGCCTCCCGAGGCAGAGCAGAGCGACGAGTCCGACGAGACCTGGGGGGCTGACGATGACGCAGACTGACCTCTTCGCCCTGATCCCGGTCGAGCCCCCTCCTCCGGCTCCTCCGACCGAGGAGGAGAAGCGGGACGCGGTCCTCGACCACCTCGCGAGCCTCCGGGCGAACCTCGTCCGACTCGCCCGAGAGGCGGCCCTCCGCCTCGCTCACATGAACGGCTCGGTCACGTCATCGGACGTCCTCCGGGAGCTTCGGTCGACGGGCCACGGACCGGCGATCGACTCGGTCGACCGGCGCTTCATGGGAGTGGTCTTCCGCGACGGCTGGGAGCGGACGGGCTGGGTCCCGGACGGATCGCACAGCCGACCGATCGCGGTCTGGAGGCGGCGATGAACCGCTTCGCCTTGACCTTCGCGGCCCTGCTCTCGGGGTGCGGCTTCTTGCGGGAGGCCCCGAGTCCTCGCAGGGAGGCGTACGCCTACACGTTCTGTCGAGAGCAGACGGAGGCCGACCGGGAACTGATCCTGAACCGTCTCCTGGAGATCGGATGGGTCTACGAAGGACCGCTGAACAACGACGGGCTGAACTGCTCGACCGTCCTGTTTACTCGGGAAGCGAGGGAGCGATGAGCGTCCTCGATGGTCCCGGCGATGAGACGCAATCGCTCCTCGCGGCGTCCCTCGAACTGAACCTGCGGCTCGAAGCAAAGCTCCGAGAGGTCACCGCCGACGCGATCGGCCTCGCAGAGCGCCTCGACGATGCGGAGGCCGAGGTCGAGCGGCTCCGAGGGGTTTTCGAGCGCATGAAGGCGGAGGAAGAGCAGGGAGTCCGGGACTACCTCGACCTCCGAGACGTCGCCGACCGAGCAATCTCCGATCGTGGGAGAGCGGAGATCAGGTCCTCGGCGCTCCTCGAAGAGATCGGCCGACTCCAGAGCAGGGCGGAAAGACATCGGACCTACCGTCTTTTGGTCGACGGCTTCGCCCGAGACACGATGACGCCCGCGGCCTACGAGACCCTCCGCGGCTTCGCCGAGATCCTGGAGGAGCCGTGACAGGCGAGCACAGGGCGATGGCGCTCTACGCGATCTCCGTCGCGACCAAGGCCGTCCGGGCTCGACTCGCCGAGGCGGAGAAGCTCCCGACGTCGACGAATCGAGAGCGAGGCGAGAGTGCTCGGAGGCAGCGTCTGGAGCGAGGACGCCTCGCGGCCTTGAAAGCCGCTCGCGTCGGGATCTCGGTCGACGAGGCTCCGGCGAAGAACGCGAAGACCAGAGCGATCCTCGAAGATCTGGTCCAGTTCTACGCGGCGGCCGAGAGGGCTCCGGCGATCCGACGTCAGGCGGCGCTGGAGAGCCTCGCCCAGGTCGTCCTGAAAGCCCGAGCGCATCTCCGGGAGGAGTGGTGACCGGCTATCGATGGAGGACCGCCCTCGTCGATCCTCCCTGGAACGAGACCGGCGGAGGACGAATCAAGCGAGGGGCAGACCGGCACTACGGGCTCCTGGAGACCGGCGAGATTGCTCCGGTCCTCCTCGACTCCGGGCTCTGGGCCCCGGAGAAGGACGCTCACCTCTACCTCTGGACGACCGCGAGCCACCTCCGGGCGGCCTTCGACGTCATCGACGCCCTCGGCTTCCGCTATGTCTCGAACGTCGTCTGGGTGAAGCGCCAGCCAGGACTCGGGCAGTACTTCCGAGGCAAGCACGAGACCCTCCTCTTCGCGACGCGAGGGAAGGGCTTCGAGGTCAGAACAGAGCGTCGGGACCTCCCGTCGGCGATCTTCGCCGAGCACGTCCGAGACGAGACCGGGAAGAGGGTCCACTCGGCGAAGCCCGAGGCGTTCTACGAGTTGGTGGAGGCTCGGAGCCGAGGCCCGTTCGCGGAGTTCTTCGCGAGGCGGCCTCGGGTGGGTTGGGCGGCCTGGGGCAACGAACTGAAGATCGAGGAGAGCGAGTGATGCCGAAGGAGAGAGAGAAGATCCACGCGCAGTTGGAGCCGCTCGCGGTCCAGATCTCGACGCTCGTCCCGGACCCTCACAACGCGAGGAAGCACGACGCGAGGAACGTCGACGCGATCGCCGAGAGCCTCCGGGAGCACGGGCAGAGGAAGCCGGTCGTCGCCCAGAAGGTCGGCGACACGCTCGTGGTCCGAGCCGGGAACGGGACGCTCCAGGCGGCGAAGAAGCTCGGCTGGAAGCGGCTCGCGGTCCTCGTCGTCGAGGAGGACGACCGAGAGGCGACGCGGTTCGCGATCCGTGACAATCGGACGGCGGAGCTTGCGGAATGGGACGACGAGGCCCTCCGGAAGGCCCTTCAGGAGTGCGCGGAGAACGAGGCCGAGATCGCGGATCTCGGCTGGAACCCGGACGAGTTCCGGGTCGACGGGTCGGATCCTACCTCGGCGGAGGAGGGCCCGGACCTCTCGACGTACACCCAGAAGGTGAAGGCTCCTGTCTACGTCCCGACCGGAGAGAAGCCCGCGGTCTCGGCGCTGTTCGACCGGACGAAGGCGTCGGAGCTTGTCTCGCAGATCGACGCGTCGAACCTTCCCGACGACGTGGCGATGTTCCTCCGGCTCGCGGCGGAGAGGCACACCTCTTTCGACTTCGGAAGGATCGCTGAGTTCTACGCCCACGCGGACGCAAAGACGCAACGCCTGATGGAGTCCTCGGCCCTCGTGATCGTAGACTTCAATCGGGCTATTGAGGGCGGCTTCGTAGCGCTGACCTCCGCCCTCGGCCGCCTCGCCGACTTCGAGGGAGAGCCGGATGCGTGACGACTTCTGCGTCTTCATCTTGACGCACGGGCGACCGGGCAACGTGAAGACGTTCCACAGTCTCGCGAAGGCGGGCTACACAGGGAAGTTGTTCCTCGTCGTTGACAACGAAGACGCGTCCCTCCCGGAGTACGTCTCGCGCTTCGGCCGAGAGAAGGTTCTCGTCTTCGACAAGGCTGCGGCGGCAGCGAAGACCGACCAGGGCGACAACTTTCGAGGGCGAGGCACGGTCCTCTACGCTCGGAACGTCTGCTTCGACCTTGCGGCGAAGGTAGGCTGCCGTTTCTTCGTTGAGTTCGACGATGACTACAGCGGCTTTTACCTTCGGATCAACTCCCGAGGGGACTACGGGTCGTTCCGGGTCAAGTCGACGATGGACGACGTCTTCGAGGCCTTCCTGGAGTTCTACGAGGCGACTCCGGCGCTCACGGTCGCGTTCTCGCAGGGAGGGGACTGGATCGGCGGCCTTCCGGCGACGAAGCACGGTCTGAAGCGCAAGGCGATGAACTCCTTCTTCTGTAGCGTCGACCGTCGCTTCGACTTCGTCGGCCGATTGAACGACGACGTGAACACCTACGTCGTCCGGAGCCGAGCGGGCGGCCTTTTCCTGACCGTCATGCAGATGCAGTTGAACCAAGCTCAGACGCAGTCGCAAGCGGGCGGGCTGACCGAGGCCTACCTTGACGCGGGGACCTACGTGAAAAGTTTCTACACCGTGATGTATGCCCCGTCCTGTGCGAAGGTCTCGGTTCTCTCCGACCCGAGGTCTCCGCACGCTCGGATCCACCACGAGATCGACTGGAACGCGACCGCTCCCAAGATCGTGAGCGAGTCGCTTCGGAAGGCGGAGGAAGCGTGAAGACGATCGTCCGTTGGCAGGAGGAGATTCACGCCCTCGCCACCTCGAAGGGTTGGTGGTCCGACCCGGACTCCGGAGAGCCCGTCGATCCCGTCCTCCGAATCCCCGAAGCTCTCTGCCTCGTCCACTCCGAGGTCTCCGAGGCCCTGGAGGAGTACCGGCGCGGCAAGCTGGACGCGTACCTCGGGATCGCAGGCAAGCCCGAGGGCTTCGCGGTCGAGGTCGCCGACGCGGTCATCCGACTCCTCGACCTCTGCGGCGCTCTCGGGATCGACCTCGAAGAAGCGATGGTCCGGAAACACGCCTACAACCAGACCCGACCCTACCGGCACGGTGGAAAGCGGGCGTGATTCCGCTCTTCGTGGGCGAGCATCCTCCTCCCGGCGCTCCCTGGGCCGAACCCTGGGAGGGAGAGAGCGGGACGAGGCTCGCCCTCCTCGCTGGCCTGGAGACGAGGCAGGACCTCCTCGACCTGATCGAGGGGGCCCATCTCGTCGACCGGCCTTCCGAGTCCAGAATGACCCTCCGGGCCGCGGCGGCGACCCTCGCTCAGAGAGCCGGAGACCATCCCCTCGTCCTCTGCGGCTGGAAGGTCGCCTGGGCCTTCGGGGTCGACCCTCGGGCCTACCGGCTCCGCTGGACCTGGGCCGAGGTCGGGGGGCGAACTCTGAGGGTCTCCGCTTTCCCGTTCCCGAGCGGTCGGTGCCCGACAATCTGCAATCCTGCGTTCCGTCTCTCCGCCCGGGGCTGGCTTCGCGAAACACTAGGAATTCCGCTTGCGGGACGTTACGAGACGTTACAAAATTTTGATGTGCGGCTTACGCTTCCGGACCCGGACGAGACTCTCCTGGACTACGAGGCGGCGGCGAGGCTCCTCGGATGCTCGGTCGGCGCTCTCCGGGTGAGGGTCCACCGGGGGCTCGTCCCGGTGATCCGCACGGGCCCGAGGACGGTCCGGTTCAGGGAGCGGGACCTCCGGGCGTGGCTTCGTCGGGTGACGGTCCTCCCGGCGGTCGGACGAAAGGCGGAGGCAAGGTGAAGCGGACGATCCGAGTCGGGCACCAGAAGCGGGAGGCGATGATCGCCCTCGCGGCGGACGGGCTCTCGAACAGGCAGATCGGCGAACGGCTCCAGACGGCGGAACGGACGGTCTACGACGTCCTCCGGACCGAGGACGCGAAGGCCGAGGTCCGAGAGGCACGGGAGGCCCGGGTCGCCCGAGCCAAGGCCCGCCTGGAGTTCCTCGCCGATGCGGCGATCGGAGCCCTCGGTCAGGCGATCGTCGGGAGCCACGAGTCGAAGATCCGCCTCGCGGCGGCGGACTCGATCCTCGACCGAATCGGCCTGACGCGGAGCGTCAAGACGGAGAGCGTCACCCGCCACGCCTCCGGAGGAGGAGACGGCTTCGGTTCGAGGTCAGAAGAAGACCTCCGTTTCTTCGTCGAGTTCGGCCGCTGGCCCGAGGAGACGTGACCGCCTGGGCCGCTCGGGCAAGAGCCCGGAAGGAACTCCTCCTCCGCTCGTGCCGGAGGTCGGCCTCGGCCTTCATCGAGTACGCGCTCTCCCACGAGAAGACCGGGAAGCGACTTCAGAACGCGGCTCATCACGTCGAGTGGCAAGCCTTCCTCGATGCGAACGACCGAGCGGTGCTCTGGGCCCCGGTCGAGCACGGGAAGACGCAACAGATCGCGATCGGGCGCGTCCTCTGGCTCCTCGGGAACGACCCGTCGAGGCGTCTCGCCTTGGTCTCGAACACGTCCTCCCAGGGGGCGAAGCTCATCGCGTCGATCAAGGCCCACATCGAAAGGAACGAGCGAGTCCACGAGGTCTTCCCTCACCTCCGGCAGAGCCCGCACGAGGAGGACCCGTGGCACGCGACGGCGATCACGGTCGAGCGCGCTACGATCGCGAAGGACCCGAGCGTCCAGGCCCTCGGGGTCGGAGGCCCGATCGTCGGCTCTCGCCTCGACGGCGCGATCCTCGACGACGTCCTCGACTTCGAGAACACCCGGACGGCCGACCAGATGGGCAAGCTCGAAGAATGGTTCGACTCGACCCTCTCGACCCGCGTGGTCGAGGGCGGGTTCATCCACGCGATCAACACGCCCTGGCACACCGAGGACCTCTCGCACCGTCTCGCGAGGCGTCCGGGCTACCAAAGTCGACGCTACTCGGCGATCGAGAACCCGTCCGATCCTCCGGACCTTTGGCGGCCGCTCTGGCCCGAGCAGTTCTCGGTGGAGCGTTTGAAAGGGATTCAAGCGGGGACGACCGGCCCGAACTTCGCGAGAAAGTACCTGTCCGAAGTGCGGGTCGACTCGGCCTCTCGCTTCTCCCAGGCGTGGCTCGACTCGATGGTCTCGGCCGGTCGAGGCTGGGGGACCTACCGTCGAGCCCCGGTCTCGGGCGGGAAGCTCTGGCCTTGCTTCACCGGGGTGGACCTCGGGATCGGCGAGAGCGCACAGCACGGGCTGACCGTCCTCTTCACGATCGCCCTCGAACCGACCGGGAGGAGGAGGAGGATCGTCGTCGAGATCCAGAGCGGGCGCTGGACCGCTCCGGAGATCGTATCCCGACTCCAGGACGTCCAAGCTCGCTACCAGAGCCTGATCCTCGTCGAGTCCAACGGGGCCCAGAAGTTCCTCGTCCAGTTCGCGAGCGACCGGCACCTCCCGGTCCGACCCTTCTTCACGACGGCCCAGAACAAGTTCTCCGAGTCTTTCGGCGTCGAATCGCTCGCGGTCGAGATGCGGAACAACCTCTGGGTGGTCCCGAGCGGAGAGCAGGGCGACGACGTCGGCTCCGAGGCCCGGGAATGGATGCGGGAGGCCCTCTTCTACTCGCCCGAGGCTCACACCGGGGACCGGCTCATGGCGTCGTGGTTCGCCCGGGAGGGAGCCCGTCAGTACGCTCCGACGGTCTTCGGTCAGCACAACCTCCAGGCTAGGTGACTCGCTCCTTCGGTCGCGCTACGCTCTCGGCCATGTTCTTCCCTGCCGTCGCCTCCTCGTCCCCGGGCCTCGTCGGGCCCGATCCCGTCGCCTCTCCCGGCGACGTCCCCTCGGAGTTGCTCCTCCGCTTCCCGGCGATCATGCCCGGGACGAGCGTCTCTCCGGTCTCGGCCCACCTTGTCCTCGACGCTCCTGCGGCCGAGACGATCACGGTCGACCTCTACGTTCTCGACGAGGCGACCGACGTCGACCAGACCCAGGACGACCCGACGGCGGCCCTCGCGTCTCGTCGGTTCTACCTCTGGGCCTCGGCGGTGACGTTGACGGGCGGGACTGTCACGGCGATTACGGTCGCGGGCGTCGCGGCCGTTCTGGGCTCGGTCTATGTTCGGCCGACGGCGGACACTCTGGCGGCGGATCGGACGATCCGCGGATCGGTGGCCTGACATGGCGCTCTATCTCGTCTTGGAAGACTTCACGGGTCCCGCGACGATCACGGCCGGGAGCGTCATTGACTCCGGGGCCTACGACCTCCCGGCGCTCCAGGCCTCGGGCCTCGCCGTCCTCCCGTACCTCTCCACGATGGACGGGGCGATCGCGGCCTACCTCTCCCAGCGAGGCTCGACGCCTCCGGTCAAGACGGCGGAGGGAGACCTCCTCGCGCTCCTTGCGGCGGCAGGGTTCATCGGCGGAGGAGGAGGAGGAATCACCTCCGTCGGAGCGACCGCCCCGATCAGCGCGGTCACCGTCGGGACTACCGTCACCGTCGGGATGGTCCCCGGAGTCACCCCCGGCAACGTCCTGACCTGGAACGGGATCAATTGGTCCGGAGCGGCTCCGGCTCCGGGAGGCGTCTCCGCAGTCTCCGGCAGCGCCCCTATCACCTCGACGGGAGGCGCGACCCCGGCGATCGGCATTGCGGCTGCAACGACTCTCGCGGCGGGCTCCATGTCCGCAGCCGACAAGACGAAGCTCGACGCGATCTCGACGATCGTCTCCAGCGTCGGAGCGACGTCCCCTCTCGCCTCCTCCGGAGG
>Ga0114980_10000423_pt1 | contig 30797 bp, 27 predicted proteins | sample S_140806_EF_Meta_FD_87018 | JGI IMG/M metagenome (GOLD analysis project Ga0114980, IMG submission 87018) | Freshwater microbial communities from Lake Simoncouche, Canada to study carbon cycling - S_140806_EF_MetaG | ecosystem: Environmental > Aquatic > Freshwater > Lake | place: Lake...
CAGAGGAAGGAAGTGCCGTCGGCGGTCTTCACGAGGATGAGGGCCTGCTGATCCTGGCTCTCGATTTCATTGGCCACAGCGGCCTGCTGCTCATCATCCTCGCGCATGTTGGTGCGGAGAGCTCGGTACTGGATGTAGGCGCGGGCTACTTTGAAGAAGCCCTGCTTCATGAGCTCTTCCTCGACGAGGTTTTGCACGTCTTCGATGTGGATGAACTGCTTGTTTTCCTCGGCGATGGCGCGGCTGACGGTCTCGGCGACCTGGACAGCGGGGGAGGAATCGAGCTCCATGGAGAGGAAGGCCTTGCGGACGGCGATCTCGATCTTGTTGTGGTTCCACGGCACGAGCTGGCCGCTGCGACGGATGACTTTGGTATTCACGATAAGCGGCTGAGGGGTGGAATCGGCGAAGGGATCGTAGGCGGAGGCACGTTTGCGCTTTTCGGCGAGGGTGCGGGCGACGTCGTGGGCGTTGTGATGGATGAGTGCCCGCTCGATGCAGTGATAGATGTCCTTGGCGTTCAGGTTGGCCGATTTGCCGCTCCCTTCGGCAAGCTGGGCCGTGCGCTGATAAATTTCCTCCGTGACCGCCCGCGAGATTTTCTGCACGAGCTGCTGATTGTGCTCGGTGTAGATGTCCCCTTCCTTTTGACGGGCGAGAAAGAGATCCGCGAGGGCACCGCCGACGGTGTCTGCAATTTCCTCGGCGTCGAAATCACGCTCGGCACCACCGACGTTAACCTTGATGGACGCGGGAAGAGTCTCCCCGATGGAACTGGCGACAGACAAGGCGCTCCACTTAAAAGCGGGCTTCTGGTCTTTCGGCGTCTGGGTGACTTTCTTGAGGACTTTGTCCTCTTGCAGCAGGGAGGCGATCATGGCGGGAGGAGGAGTGGGCTGTTGGTTTGACGTTGAAGGAGCGGGGGAAATCGGGGACCGGGAGGATGCGAAACGGGTGCGTCTTACTCCAGCGAAAGTTATTCTTTCTTGTTGGTCAGGTTGTTCACAAAAAGGGGTTACAAATCGTCGTCGGAGGACTGGACGAGCGCGGAGGCCTTTTGGTAATCGGTGACCTTACCTTCGAAGAAATTTTGTTCCTTGCGGACGTCCATCATCTCCGCCAGCCAGGGGAGCGGATTGGTGACGCCGGGGCTGAGGGCGGGCAGACCGCAGCCAGCCAGGCGGCGGTCGGCGATGAATTCGATGTACTGCTCGAATTCAGCCGAGCTGAGGCCCACGGCATTCACGGGCAGGCAGTCGCGGATGAAGTTCTTTTCCAGAGCGACGGCTTCGCGCATGATATTGACGAGTTCCTCGCGGAATTCGCTGGTCCACAGGTCGGGATTCTCCTCGACGAGGTCCATGAACAAGTTGCGGAAGACTTCGATGTGGTTCGACTCATCCCGGAGGGTGTAGCGGAACATCTGCCCGATGCCGGGGAACTTGTTCTGGCGGTAGAGGCTGAGCACCATGCCGAAGAGGCCGTAGAACTGGGTGCCCTCCATGCATTGGCCGAACATGAAGATGTTCTTGGCGAGGAGCTGCTTGTTTTCGAGCTTCGAGAGGTCGATGTCGCGGCGCATGTTCCGGGAGATGCGGGTGACGAATTCGTTCTTTGCCACAATCGTCGGGATCTGCTCAAACATGGCCTCGCATTCGTGCGGATTGATCCCGAGGGAGGAAATCATGTAGAGCAAGGAGTCGGCGTGAATGTTTTCCTCATGGGCATGACGGCCAAGCACGAGTTTCAGCTCCGGGGCGGTCACCAGTTCACGGACGACGTGTTGAATGTTATCCCCCACGATGCCTTCGGCGGCGGAGAAGTAACCGATGCCCATCATGATGATCCAACGCTCGTTCTGCGTGATCTCGTTGGAGCGCCACTGCTCCACGTCTTTTTGCATCTGGATGTCCTCAGGCTCCCAATGGTTGGCCTTCATGACGCGATAGAGATCATAAGCCCACTGATACTTCAGCGGGAGAAGGTTAAAGGTCATGCTTTTGCGACCATTGATGACCTTCTTGTCGGCGAAAGCGGCCTCGGCTTTATCGTGATCGAGAGGAAACTCACGGTTGCCAATCTTGTATGTCTTTTCCATGAACTTAAATGCTGGGTTTGGGGGTGTGAATAAGTGGAGAAACGGTTAAAACGAGAGAGTAAGCAGCGAAGTCTATAAATACTATATGTTCGTGCCGTGACGGCTATGTTGCACAAGATGTTGTGCTTTGACCAGAAAAAAATCCCACCAATGGGGGCAAGAAATCGTTTCCCATCGCATTTCCGAGGGTTCCACGACGAAAAAATTATTTCTGCGGAAAAAGCGACGTTCTGCTAATCGATTTTGAGAAACGCCATATTTATACCGCTCTCATTTTTGGAGCTCGAGAGGCACACGCCCTGCTACATAAGCAGGGTTTTAGTGACCCGGGAATCTGGAGAAGAATGCTGAGGCACCATGCACAGAACGGGTTTTTACGAACGTAGGTCTGGAGTTATGTCTCCGCGTCTCTTTTGTCTCTTTGCCCTCTTTTCCGCGTCTGCGCTCGCCCAACAGGTCACATTGCCTTTGCCTCGTTTGCTCACTTTGATGCCTATGGGCGGTCAGACGGGGCAAAACGTCGAGGTGATGATCTCCGGCGAAAACATCGAGGAGGTCACCGAACTAACCTTCTCAACGCCGAAAATCACCGCGAAGCCGGTCGCAGGTGCGGTGAACAAATTCAGCGTGAGCATCGCGACGGATGCGGCGGTGGGTGTTTATGATGCGCGGGTGATGTCGAGGCTCGGCGTATCTTCCGTGCGGGCTTTTTCGGTCAATAAGCTGCCCGAAGTCGTGCGCACGAAAGCCAACAACACGCTCGAAACCGCTCTCGCACTCCCGGTGGGCACCATCTGCAATTCGACGATGACGAAGCGTGCCGTGGACTTCTATTCCTTTCAAGGCGTGCAGGGCCAGGCGGTATCCATCGACTGCGCGGCGGTCGGCATCGACTCGCGTCTCACGCCCGTGCTGATCCTGGCCGATGGCAAAGGCGCGGACCTCAAGGTGAACCGCACGGGCGGCATGATCGACTTCACGCCGCCTGCCGATGGCACGTTCGTCATCAAAGTGAGTGATCTCACCTACCAAGGCGGCGAGCGGCACTTCTACCGCCTTGCTTTGCAAAAAGGCCCCGCCGAGCCGCAACCGCAGACGCAAACCGTCAGCGCCATGTCATGGCCGCCTGTGGGATTGGGAGCCACGGCTCCAACGAAGGAAACCGAACCACAAAACAAAATCACGCTGCCCTGCGATATCGCGGGCGCATTTTTCCCGGCGGCGGATGTCGATACGTATGAGTTCACCGCCAAAAAAGGCGAAGCGTGGTGGGTGGAGGTCGCCAGCGAGCGTCTCGGGCTCAACACCGATCCCTTCGTGCTCGTGCAGCAGGTGAAGGACGGTAAATTCAACGATGTGGCCGAGCTCTACGACATCGCGCCGCCGATGAAGGTCACCAGCAATGGCTACAGCTACGACGGCCCGCCTTACGACGCCGGTTCGCCGGACGTGCTCGGCAAATTTGAAGTCAAAGAAGACGGTGCCTACCGAATCCAAGTGCGCGATCTCTTTGGCGGCACCCGCAGCGATCCGCAGAACATCTACCGCCTCATTGTTCGCCCAGCTTCGCCAGACTTCGCTCTCGCCGCCTGGGCCGTTCACATGACGCTGCGCAATGGCGACCGCGCTTCGCTTTCCAAGCCGATGGCACTCCGCCAAGGCGAATCGCGTGCCTTTGAAGTGGCCGTGCAGCGCCGCGATGGCTTCGATGGCGAGATCGAGATCAGCGTGGAAGGCCTGCCGCTGGGAATCAGCGCGGCCGGATTGAAGATCGGCAAAGGCAAGACCTATGGTCACCTCATCCTTACTGCCGATGAAAAGGCCCCGCGTGGCTTTTCACTCGCCAAAATCACCGGCAAAGCTGTCATCGGAGGCAAAGAGATCGTGCGTCCGGCACGTGTGGCGAGCATGGAATGGCCGGTGAAGGACGCGAAGGGCGAAATCCCTGCTCCACGCCTCATGGCCGACGTTCCCGTCTCCGTGACCGATTCTGAGCAAGCGCCACTATCGATCACGCTGGCCGAAAACAAGGTCTTCGAGGCCAAAGCGGGCGCGACACTGAAAATCCCACTCAACCTGACCTGGCGAAACGAATTCAACGGCACCTCCATCAAAGTGAAAGCCTATGGAGAAGGCTTCAGCGCCATCAAGGAGTTCGACATCCCACTGAAGGCCGCCACGCATGAGTTGGCGCTCAACCTCGCTGAATTGAAGATCGCTCCAGGTGATTACACCTTCGCTTTGCAGAGCCTCGGCATCTGCAAATACCGCTACAACCCCGCCGCCGTGCCTTTGGCGGAAGCCGAGCAAAAGAAAGCCGCTCAAGAGGTCACTGCCGCCGCCACTGATCCCATCAAAAAGAAGCAGGCGGAAGCCGCCATGACCGCCGCGACGAACAAAATGAAGGCCGTCACCACCACCGCGAATCCGACCGACACCGTCGAAATCCTCATCTCCCAACCGATCCGCGTGAGCGTGAAGGCGGCGGCACCCACGACGGCGGCGAAGTGAAGCTCGTGTCGCTAGCTATTTCGCCTCACTTGGATGATTGACCTTCATCAGACGCTGACGCATGACGCTAGCGCATGTTCCGCCTGAGCTATTTCCTCTTGTTTGCGTCCTTCGCCGCTTCAGGATTCTCGCAGGCTGTCGCACCCACCTACCGCGACGTGCCATACGGTCCGCATCCGAAGCAGGTGCTGGATTTCTGGCAAGCCGAGCCGGAGCAGGCGAAAACACCGCTGCTGTTCTTCATCCATGGCGGCGGGTGGATGACGGGGGACAAAGCAAATCCAGATTTCCTCGCCAAGTGTCTCGAAAACGGCATTTCAGTGGCCTCGATCAACTATCGACTGATCCAGGATGCGCAGGCAGCGAAGATCGATCCACCGGTGAAAGCCTGTCTCGATGATGCAGCGAGGGCCTTGCAGTTTGTGCGGAGCAAAGCTGACGAGTGGCGCATCGACAAAGAACGCATCGGCGGCTGCGGCGGATCAGCAGGCGGCTTCACGGCGCTTTGGCTGGCCTTCTCACCGGACATGGCGAATGTGAAAAATGCGGACCTGATAGCTCGCGAGTCCACACGATTGCGCTGCGCGATGGCCCTTGTGCCGCCAACGACGCTCGATCCGGCGCAGATGCAGGCGTGGATTCCCAACACCGCCTATGGCAACCATGCCTTCGGCCTGCCGAGCATGGATGAGTTCATGGCGAAGCGAGATTCGCTCCTTCCTTGGATCGAGAAATTCTCGCCCCATGCGCTGGCGAGTGCTGATGACCCGCCTGTGCTGCTTTTTTACGACAACCCGCCGAACCTCGGTCAGCCCTACAAAGACCCGCCGCATAGCGGAAACTACGGGGCGGGCATTTCGGAAAGGCTCAAAGCCGCAGGCATCGAGCACGAGGTCAACTACAACAACGATTACGGGCCCATGCGGTGGCCGGACCTCTTCGGCTTCATTGTAGAGAAGCTGAAGAAGTGAGCCACCGACCGTCCGTGGCTCCTCAGTTTTTGATCTCCTCGCCGTTCTGGGCGTTCGCGAGGGTGAAGTGCTCGCGGTGGAAGGAGGGATCTGTGCGGAAGGTGAGGCGAGCGCCGTATTTGCGCTCCAGAGCAACGAGGTGCTCACCGTCCTCGGTCTTGAGGCGCTGCATGACATCGGGATGCACGACGACGAGAATGCCGCGATCAGCCTCCGGCATGCGGCCGAGCACGGCACTGAGGCGGCGCTGAAGCTCGACGGACATGGTGATGGGCGTTTTGACCTGACCGTGGCCTTTGCAATACGGGCAGGGTTCGTAAAGCGTGGTGCCGAGCGATTCGTTGAGGCGCTGGCGGGTCATCTCCATGAGGCCGAAGGGGCTGATCTGGGTGACCTGTGTCTTGGCTTTGTCGCGCTTCAGGTGCTGCAGCATGGCTTTGTAAACGGCTTGCTGGTCCTTGCGGTGCTTCATGTCGATGAAATCGACGACGATGAGGCCGCCCATATTGCGAAGGCGAAGCTGGCGGGCTACTTCGGCGGCGGCTTCGAGGTTCGTTTCGGTGAGGAGCTTGTCCTGATCCTTCTGGCCTTTGTTGCGGCCAGTATTCACGTCGATGGCCACGAGGGCTTCGGTTTGATCAATGACAATGTAGCCGCCACATGGGAGCCACACCTGACGGTAGAAGGCGTTGTCGATCTGCTTCTGAATGCCGTAATGCTCGAAGAGGGCGGTCTGGCCTTGGTAGAGGTTGATGCGGCGTTTGGCACGCTTGGATATTTGTACTGCGAGCTTTTGCATGCGCTCTACGGTGGCGGGATCATCGCATGCGACCTCGTCGATGTCCTCAGTGAGGAAGTCACGAACGGTGCGCTCAATGAGATCAGGCTCCTGAAGGCAGCAAACCGGCGCTGGCTGGTTGTCACGCACAGCGACGGTGTCATTCCATTGCTCGATGAGGATGTTCAGGTCTCGGATGATGTGGCGGGCACGTTTGCCCATGGCCTCGGTGCGCAGAATGACGCCCATGCCTTCGGGGAGGTCGATGTCTTCGAGGATTTTACGCAGGCGTGCACGCTCCTTCGGATCTTCAATCTTCCGCGAGATACCGCAGGTGTCGTTCAGCGGCATCAAAACGAGCAGGCGGCCTGCCAGCGAGATATTGGTGGTGACTCGCGGACCTTTGTTGCCTACGGGGCCTTTGGTGACCTGCACCATGATTTCGGAACCGACGGGGTAGAGGCTGGGGATGTCCTTGCTGTCGATGCGCTTCTTCTTTTTCGCACCACGGCGGTTCACCTCCTCCATGCCTTCGAGGGCGGCTGGGATGGCATCCCAGAAATGGAGGAAGGCGTTCTTATCAAGGCCGATGTCGATGAACATGGCCTTGAGGCCCTGCTCGATGTTGCGGATGCGGCCTTTGAAGACGCTGTTAATGATACTGGAGGTGCCGACGCGTTCGATGTTGTATTCCTCGACGACGCCGGAGTCGAGCAGAGCGACGCGGTTCTCGAGTTTTTCGCAGTTAATGACGAGGCGGACGCCGGTCTTGATGTCTTTTTTGCCGGTGAATAGCTCGCGGATGCGCTGAATGAAAGTAAGGGCCATGGTTGGTTATAGGGAGGGCGGTTGGAAGAAAGGAGCGGGTGAACTTCAACGATTGAAGAGCCTGCGGAAGAGGCCGCCCCCGGAAGGAGCGGGTTGAGGTTGAGATGCGCCTCCCCGGCTGAAGATTCCAGGCCGGCTCACTGGCACGGCTTTGGGAACATTCTGGCTGGAGCTGGCGGCACCGGATCTGGACGAACCGGATTGGCGGTTGATGTTGGGCCGGGCGCTTTTGCGCGGGGACGGTTCATCGCTCGCCTCGCGAACGGGCGCACCCGCGCCTGTGTCGCCGTCGTCATCCGTGCCGGGTGCCACTGGCACTGCTGCATCGGCGTATTCGACTGAGGAAATGTGACGGAAATGGCCTTCCGCAGGCGGCATGGGATCGACAGCGAGCTGGAAGCTGCCGTTGTCGAGAGCGAGGCACTGCTCCAGCACACGACGAGCTACCGGCGCGGCACAGACACCACCGGATTTGCCGTTTTGCACGAGCACCGCACAAGCGAAACGCGGATTTTCATAGGGCGCGAAACTGATGAACCAGGTGTGATTGTCATCGACCTTCACGTTGCGCTCATCGCGACGCCAGTTTTGGGCGGTGCCGGTCTTTCCAGCCACTTCGATGCCTGGAATGCGGGCGGACTTGCCAGTGCCTCCGGGGTCGTTGACGACTTTCCACATGCCTTTGCGAATCACCTCGATCTCGACGGGCTTCACCTTCGTTGAGAGGTCAGCACGAATGCTGGGCTGATTTTCAAGGACGGCTTTGTCACCATCCATGACACGCTTCAAGAGATGCGGCTTCCACGAATTACCGCCATTGGCGACGGTGGCGGTGACGGAGGCCATTTGCAGCGGTGTGGCTAGCACGCTGCCCTGGCCGATGGAGACGTTCGCGGTGTAACCATCGCTCCAGCGCTCGTTTGGGCTATTGGCACGCAGCCATTCGGGATTCGGCAAGATGCCGCCGCTTTCATCATCGAGCTCGATGCCGGTCTTTTCTCCGACGCCAAGCATACGACCTATCTCGGTGATGCGGCTGATCTTGGCGTCATTGCCGTATTTGTAGAAGAAGCAGTTACAGGACTTCATGATGGCATCGCTGAGGCGTAGCGTGCCGTGGGAACCCCCGCTCTGGCGCTGAATCCAGCACTGCATGCTGTTCGTGCCATAGGTAACGGAGCCGGAGCAGTTGTAGGCATTCATCTGGATACCCGCGAGGCAGCCGGCAAAGGAGATCGGGATTTTAAAGGTGGAGCCTGGTGTGAAACCACGAACAGCACGATTCATCAGCGGATTGGTTTTATTTTCGTTCAGGGCATCCCAATCGGCCTGACTGATGCTGGGGATGAATTTGTTGGGATCGTAGGAGGGCACGGAAGCGAGGGCAAAGACCTCGCCACTACTCACTTCGATGAGCGCCACAGCTCCGCGGCCTACTTTGGCATCGCGTAAAGCTTTTTCAGCCACCACCTGCATACGAGCATCGAGTGTTAAATAGACGTCGTTGCCTTTGTGAGGTGGTTCGTAGCTCTTTTCACCTACCATGCGCCCTCGGCGATCTTTTTGCATCGTTCGCACGCCTGGCTTGCCGCGAAGGTGATCATCAAAGCTCTTTTCCACGCCCGCCACGCCGTATTCATCCGGGACGAAGTAGTTCCAGCCTTTGCGGTCTTCGGCCGAGGACCGCTGGTCATCAGGAAGGCTCACATAACCGAGAATATGGCAAGCCAGCGAACCCTTCGGATACACACGCGAGGCACGCTCATCCACGCTAACGCCTGGCAAGCCGAGATTATGCTCAGCGATCTGGCTGAACTCGGCGAAAGTGAGGTTATCCCGATACACCCATGGCACAGCAGCGCCAAAGGTGCGATAATGAATGCGCATCCCCTCACTCTCTGCCTCGCGATCCACCTCAGTGGCATATTTTCGCTCCACGCCGAGGCGCTGGAGATGCGGCTCAATGATCTCGCCAAAAATGGTAACGATGTCCGTCTCCTGCACCTCGCGAGTGATCTTGTTGCTATCGGGCTTCATGAAGACGCGCTTGGGCGTCGTGCCGCTATTAAGGCGTTTGTATTCATCCACCACCTCCGCCAAATTAACACGTACTTCGAAGGTGGCCTTATTCGCCGCCAGAGTGATGCCATTGCGGTCCTTGATCTCACCGCGAGGGCCTGGAATGCGGGCGCGTTCCTCTTTGGCGCCCGGAATCATTTTCGCATACTCCTCCTTCTTCATGATCTGGAGCGACCACAGACGATAGGATAGCACCGCAAACCCACCGAGCACGGCGAGCGCAAAGAGATAGAGGCGGAATTGGTATTTAACGACCATCGAAGCGATACCTCAGGCCTTCGTATTTGATCTCATAGCTCGACAGGCGGGCGAGCGAATAGAGCAGCAGAAAAATGAGCGGTGCGGCGAGCATCGCGAGCATGGTATCGGTGACCATCTTTGTCCAAACCATGGGTTGGAACTCCAAGCTGCCGCGTAGAAAGGTCATGACGATGTATTGCAAGAGCAGCCACGAAAAAGTCACCGCACCTACCATGAGCACAGGCAGTTCTAGGCGTCCGCGTTTAAACAAAGGACGAATGCCCTGCATCAAGGTGCCAAGCATGCCGAAGATGGCGATGGAGAGCCCGAACGGCAGCGCCATCGAGGAGGAGAACTCCGCGCCGCTATCCTCACCAAAGACATCCAATCCACCGCTCATCGCCTCACTCACGCCAGGCAGATGCCGCGCATCCCAGAGGAAGCCCGTGCAGAAGGCGAGGACTAGCATCACGGAAAAAGGAACTGCCACGGATGCAGCGAAGAAAAACACCGCTGGCAGGAAAAGCGTGGCGAACTGAGCGATCTCCAATCCGGGGATGAACTCCTGAACTAAAAAGCTCAGTAATAGCAGGATGAAGACGATCGGGTGAAACAGCATGTCGGTTTAGGGCTTGATGGTGTTAACCGGAATCGCCGCTGGCACTTCAGGAGTGACCACGCTTTGCATCTCAATCACGAAGACATGATCGATGGTGGAGAAATCCACCGCCGGCTCGATGATGGACTCACCCGTAATCTCCTTGTTCTCAAAACGCTTCACACGGCCGAGCAGAAGATCTTTGGGGAAGACGCCGCCTTCGCCCGTTGAGTACACGCTGGCTCCGGCATTGATGACAGCATTCAAACTCAGAAAGCGAAGACGCAGGTCCGGTTTGATGTCGAGTGCGGCACGTTCACCAGAGAGAATTCCTTGCTCGAGAGTGCTCTCGATACGTGCAGAGACACGGCAGAGCTCATCGGTGAGCAGAATCACCTTCGCCATGTGTGGTGCCAGCGTGGATGTCTTTCCCACAAGCCCCACGGAAGTGATCACGGGGCTATCGGTGCCAATGCCATCGAGTGAACCTTTGTCGATGATGAGGCTATTCCACCAAGTGCTCGCATTGCGGCGGATCACCTTGGCGGCCGTCATTTTAAAGGGTGATGACTGCTTGAACTCGATGAGCTGGCGCAGCTTGGAGTTCTCCTCGATGATCTGGTTATACTTCTGCTGGATGATGCGCAACCGCTCGACCTGCACGCGGAGGTCATCATTGTCTCGCTTGACCGCTTTCGGATCGAGCGGTGGGGCCAGCACATTATAGGCTGCCTGCTCAATAGCTGCACTCGAATGAATGAAGGGCGAGAAAAGGCCCAGCACTTTTCCCTGGATCTCACGCGTCGTGGGCGTGTCCAGCGTGAAGATGGACACGAGCCCTGCGAGGAAGATCAGGAGCGCGATGAGGTTGAGTTTCTTCATGGCCTGGTTGGAATTGGCGCAACACTTCAGATTTGTCCTCGCGATGCGATGACAACCGCCGCGTCACGCGGCCTACGGATTAAACCTCCGTTGTGCTGACCTTGCGGAGGAATTCCAGCTCATTGAGCACGCGGCCCGCGCCCTCACCCACGGCACTGAGCGGATCTTCCGCCACATGCACCGGCAGCGCTGTTTCTTCCTGAAGCAGTTTATCAAGACCGCGCAGCAAGGCACCGCCACCGGCGAGCATGATGCCACGGTCCACGAGGTCGGCAGAAAGCTCCGGCGGGCAGCGTTCCAAGGTCGTGCGCACTGCATCGATGATCGCATTAAGCGGCTCGAGCATCGCTTCACGCACTTCTTGGCTTGTGATCGTGATCGTCTTCGGCAGGCCGGCCACCATATCGCGGCCTTTCACTTCCATCGTGGTCTCTTTGCCCAATGGGAAGGCAGAACCGATGCGCAGCTTGATCTCTTCTGCGGTGCGCTCACCAATCATAAGATTGTAGGCACGCTTCATGTAATTGATGATGGCCTCATCAAGCTCATCACCTGCCACGCGAACGCTGCGACTATAAACAATGCCGGAGAGTGAGATGATGGCCACCTCAGTCGTGCCGCCACCAATATCGACGATCATATTACCTGCTGCTTCCTGCACTGGAAGCCCAACGCCGATCGCCGCAGCCATCGGTTCTTCAATCAGATACACTTCGCGAGCACCTGCCTGCTCAGCGCTTTCTTTGACCGCACGCTTTTCCACTTCCGTTATGCCGGAAGGTACGGCGACGACGACACGCGGCCCACGCATGGGACGGCGTCCACCTTGAACCTTGCGGATAAAGTGACGCAGCATGGCCTCCGTGACGCGAAAGTCCGCGATGACGCCATCTTTGAGGGGACGAATGGCGGTGATGCCGCCAGGCGTACGGCCAAGCATACGTTTAGCATCATCACCGACCGCCACCACTTCGTTGGTGCCGGTTTTCACCGCCACAACGGAGGGTTCGCGGAGGACGATGCCGTGATCTTTTACATAGACGAGAGTGTTTGCTGTGCCGAGATCGATGCCGATGTCGTTAGCTACGAATCCAAAAAGTTTGCCGAACATTGGGAGATAAATTGGTAATGATAAAAAGGGTGAGGAAAAGTCGCAGATCTGAAAGGCCTTTGGTTAACAGCTTTTTACAGTTTTTTTAAGAATCACAAAAAGCCAAGGCGCATACTGAATTCAGGCCATCGGAGATTAAAACCCCCTGAAAGAGCGTCAAGGAGAGTTTCCGAACCTTCACCACCTCGTTTTGAAAGGTGACAGACTGGCGCAAACTGGCCTAAACTCCCCTCAAATGAACCGCGAAACCCTCTTTTCCCGGCTGAAAGCCCAAAACGGCCCTTTTGACGTGGCCATCATCGGCGGCGGAGCCACTGGCCTCGGCTCGGCGGTGGATGCCGCCTCCCGTGGCCACTCTGTAGTTCTCGTGGAGCAGTCTGATTATGCCAAAGGCACCTCCAGCCGGAGCACTAAGCTCGTTCACGGCGGCGTGCGTTATTTAAAGCAAGGCAATGTCTCTCTCGTGCTTGAGGCGCTGCGCGAGCGTGGACTGCTGGTGCGCAATGCGCCGCATCTCGTGCATAGCCTTCCCTTCATCATCCCGAGCTATCATTGGTGGGAAGGTCCCTTCTACGGCATCGGTTTGAAAATGTATGATGCGCTGGCAGGCCAGCTCGGCTTGCAGCCTTCGCGGTATCTCACGCGTGAGGAGATCATCGAGAGCCTGCCTACTTTGGAGACGCAGGGCCTGGATGGAGGCATCGTGTATCATGATGGTCAGTTTGATGATGCGCGTCTCGCCATCCATCTCGCACGCACCGCCGTGAATCATGGTGGCGTGCTTCTCAATCACACACGCTGCTCAGGCTTGATGAAAGAAAAAGGTCACGTCACCGGCCTCCTCGCCGAGTGCGTGGAAAGCGGCGCTCAGTATGAAATCCGCGCTCGTTGCATCATCAATGCCACAGGTGTCTTCGTCGATGACGTGCGGCGCATGGACGAAGCTCTAGCGACCAACATCGTCTCGCCCAGTCAGGGCATGCATCTCGTGCTTCCACGCGAGTTCATGCCCTCGGACTCCGCCATCATGATTCCAAAGACCGATGATGGACGCGTGCTTTTCGCCGTGCCCTGGCATGGCCGTGTCGTCATCGGCACCACCGACACACCGGTGCATCATACTTTACTCGAACCGCGACCACTGCCAGATGAAATCGAATTTCTCATGACGCATGCCGCACGCTACCTCACACGTGATCCGAGGTCGTGTGACGTGCTGAGCATGTTTGCAGGCCTGCGACCGCTCGTGGCCTCTAAGGAAGCAGGAAGCACCGCCGCATTGTCGCGGGATCACACCATTCTCGTCTCCGATTCCGGCCTCATCACCATCACCGGCGGCAAATGGACGACCTACCGCCGCATGGCCGAGGATGTGATCGATCACGCGGAGTTGATCGGCGGCATCGGCGCGAAGCGATGCATGACGCATGAACTTCGCATTCATGGCTCCGACACCCTTCTTCCAGCCACTGATCCGCTTGCCGTTTATGGCAGCGATGCGGCGGAGATTCGCGACCTCATGAAACGAGAACCCGAGTGGTGCGGCAAAGTGCATCCGAGGCTCGACCTCACCTGTGCGGAGGTCATTTTCCATGCTCGCCATGAAATGGCACGCACGATAGGCGATGTACTGGCAAGACGCAGCCGCAGCCTGCTCTTCGATGCGCAGGCCTGCATGTCCGCCGCGCCTCGCGTGGGGCAACTGCTCGCCTCGGAGCTCGAATGGGATGAAGCAAAAACCTCCCACGAAATCGACCGCTTCCAGAAACTGGCCACCAGCTACATCATGGAAGGTTGATCACCTCACGGAAACAAGCCGCGCATCTGCTTGGCCTCATGAACCCGCTGGATGCCCAGGCTCAGCGCCGAGAGGCGCATGCCCACGCCGCGCTTTTTGGCAAAGTTCACCGTCTGCACAAAGGACTGCTCCAGGATGCGGTAGAGCTTGCTCATCACCTCGCCCTCATCCCAGAAGAAGCTCTGGAGGTCCTGCACCCATTCGAAGTAGCTCACCACCACGCCACCGGCATTGCAGAGGATGTCTGGAATGAGAAAAATCTCCGGGCGTTGGGCGATGATCGCATCCGCCTCCGGCGTCGTGGGGCCGTTGGCACCTTCCGCGAGGATGCGGCATTGGATCTTCGCCGCGTTCTCCGCCGTGATCTGCCGTTCGAGCGCCGCAGGCACCAGCACATCACACGGAATCAGCAAAAGCTGCTCGTTGCTGATCGCTTCGGCTCCATCGAAGCCCACCACGCTGCGTGTCTTCGCCACATGCTCGTCCAGCTTTTGAAGGTCGATGCCCTTGGGATTGAAGAGACCGCCATACGCATCGCTCACCGCGAGGATCTTGATGCCTTGATGGGCCATCGTACTCGCCGCGACGCTGCCCACGTTCCCGTAGCCTTGCACCACCGCTGCTGCGCCGCTGGCGGCAATGCCGAGCGTATCCATTGCTCGTGAAACCAGATACGCCACACCGCGCCCCGTCGCCTCGCGACGCCCGAGAGAGCCGCCCAGTCCCACCGGCTTGCCCGTGACCACCGCCGGCACGCAGTGGCCGCTTTGCAGCGAGTAGGTATCCATGATCCACGCCATCGTCTGCTCGTTCGTGCCCATGTCCGGCGCGGGAATATCAATCTGCGGACCGATGAAAGGGATCAGCTCCTGCGTGTAGCGGCGGGTGAGCCGCTCCAGCTCCGTGGTAGAAAGCTCACGCGGATTCACACACACGCCGCCCTTCGCTCCGCCGTAGGGCAGACCGGTCAGAGCGCACTTCCAGCTCATCCACATCGCCAGCGCCGCCACCTCACCCAGCGTCACATCAGGATGAAAACGGATGCCACCTTTGGTTGGCCCCAGCGTGAGATGATGCTGCACGCGGTAGCCCATGAAGGTCGTCACGCTGCCATCATCACGCCTCACCGGCATCGACACCGTCACGCTGCGCTTAGGAAATTTCAGCCGGTCACGCGCCGAGTCCGGAATATCGAGAAGATCGGCCACCAGATCGAATTGCTGGCAGGCCATGCGGAAGACGGGAGAATCATAAACGTGGGGGATCGCGATGCTCATGCTGCTGGACCATACGCAGATCCCGTGCCCTGGCGATTCACCAAATTGAGCGAGTTTTGCTCAAATCACGCCTGAACGATCACGGCAGCTCCTTGAGCTGGATGTGACGGTATTCCATCACGCCGCGATCGCCCTCGAGTCCGATGGGGCCGGTGGCAGGGAGAGCCAGCGCCGCATCTAGCACCTCGCCGTTGCAGGTGCAGACCGCCACGTTGTTCTTCACCGTCACCTCGATCTGATTCCACTCCTGCGCCTTGTATTGCTTCAGCTTGGTATAAGGACCGGCCATCAGGTAATCACGGCACTGGAGTTGCGGCTTGCGGATGAAGATGCCGCTGTCCGCATTCACCGAAGCACGGAATTCCAGCTTCAGCACAAAGTTCTTCGGGAACTCCGCCACCGTGTAAATCTGCCCGGTGAGCTTGTCTGTCTCCGTCGGGAAAGTCACCGCGATCACGCCATCCTTCACGATGTAGCGCCCCGCATCCGCCGCTTCGGTTTTGCCATCATGCTTCGCCAGAATGGCCCCGGGATTCGGGTTCTCTTTCTTCGTCTTCTCACGGAAGCACCAGCCGGAAAGGTCCGTGCCATTGAAGAGCGAGATGAAGCCATCCTCCGGCTTCCAACCCTCCGCGTGAAGAGGGGCAGCAAGAGAAACGGCAGTGAGAAGAGCGAGATGAAGTTTCATGAGTGGCTGCCACAAACGAAACAATCAGGCAGATTGTTTTCGGAATTGTCATCCTGAGTCATCATGGCAGCCTCAACCATGCCCCACGACATCCTCGAATGCCTCTCCCGCTCCTCGCAGGGTGAGGTGTGGCGTGCGCGGGATCGGGAAACGGGAGCCATCGTGGTCGTGAAGAAGCCGGGAGGGCCAGCGAAGATTGTCTCGATCCAGCATCCGCAGGTGGTTCGAGTGCTCGAATGCAACGCGGAGGAAATGGTGATGGAGTGGATCGAGGGCACCCACATGGAAAAGCTCGACCGGCTCGATGCCGCGGACTTCGATAGGCTCGTCCGCCAAAGCCTCAGCGGCCTCGCCGCGATCCATGAGGCCGGTTTTCTCCATCTGGACCTCAAACCGGAAAACATCTTCCTCTGCGGACCTCGGCGAACCTCGGCGGTTGTTTCAGGTTTACCGCCGAGCACCGGAAACCATGACGACTTGACTGTGGGGCAGGGAGTAAGTTCCCACAGATTCAGGGATGCCCTCAGATTATCTCAGAAACCCAATCTGTGGGCCTCCCTGAATCTGTGGGAGAACTTCTGGAACTTATTCGGGAGGGCGCCGAGCTCCGCCGAGTTTGTGATCGGTGATCTGGGCAATGCGCAATCTTTGCCTGTGGAAACCCACCAACTGCGCGGTTCCGTTCATACCATGGCGCCCGAATGCTTCGAAGGCGGCAGGCTCGATGAACGCACGGATCTCTACGCCCTCGGCTGCGTCTTCTACTTTGCCCTCACCGGCCGGACCGCCTTTGAAGGCGAACTCGCCCCACAGGTCATCACGGCCCATCTGCAGCATCGCGTCCAGCCCCTTCCCGGCCCCCTCGGCACCTGGATTGACCACCTGATGGCTCGAAATCCAGCCGACCGCCCCGCCAGCGCCCGTGAAGCGCTCGCCGAGTATCTTGATGGGTGTGTCTGAGAACTTGGCTTTTGGCAGGAGAATGGCTCGGATTCGGCCACCTTGTTAGCCTAAATCCCATGATAGCAATCGCCGCGAAAGAACACAAAGAATGCAAAGAGAGGGAGTCGATATCCCGGTTTTGATTTTGCGGTCTTTGAGTTCTTTTGCGGCTGTTCATTCCCGTTTCTAGGATGAGCAGCCTGCATTTCTCAAACTCGTCATTGCCGCAGAGAAGCAAAGAGGCAGAGGAGGCAAAGGCTTCCTTCTGTTTTCATCGCTGCGCCCCTGCTCCTCGGCCCCTCTGCAGCAAGCACTTGGAAGGTTCAGCGTGCTATGGGTGTGAAAGGCGGGGTAGCCTCAGATACTTGCTTCTCGCCGCGCCCAGGAATCGGCCTCGATGAGGGCTTCGAGGGTGGGATGGGAGATGACATGATGGGCGGTCATGACGCGTTCGACGGTGTGCCAGATGCCAGGGAAGGTCAGTTTACCGTTCAAGAAGGCTTCGACGGCGACTTCGTTGGCGGCGTTGAGAACGGCGGGGAGGGTGCCGCCGATGGTGCCGGCATGGCGGGCGAGATTGAGTGCGGGGAAATCATCGACGCGCGGGGCTTCGAAGTGGAGGGCGGCGAGCTTGGCGAAGTCGAGCGGCTTCAAGTTGTTCGAGACGCGGTCCGGCCAAGTGACGGCGTATTGGATGGGGAAGCACATGTCGCTATGGCTGAGCTGGGCGATAACGCTGTTGTCAGCGAACTCGACCATGCTGTGGACGATGCTTTGCGGATGGACGACGACCTCGATCTTGTCCATGGGCACGTCGAAGAGCCATTTGGCCTCGATCATCTCCAGGCCTTTGTTGAAGAGCGTGGCGCTGTCGATGGTGATTTTCCGGCCCATGGTCCAGGTGGGATGCTTCAAGGCTTGGGCGACGGTGACGGCGGGCAATTGATCGGCGGGGAGCTGGCGGAAGGGGCCGCCGCTGGCGGTGAGCAAAATGCGGCGGATCTCGCTGTGACGGTGGCCTTCGAGGCATTGGAAGATGGCGTTGTGCTCGCTGTCCACGGGCAGCAAATTCACGTTTTTCCGTTTCGCAGCCTCGGTGACGGCTTCGCCGGCCATGACGAGGATTTCCTTGCTGGCGACGGCGAGGTGCATGCCACGCTCAATGGCGGCGAGAGCCGGGGCGAGGCCGGCGGTGCCGACGATAGCCACGAGCACCATATCGGCTTCGCATTCGTTGATGAGGTCGATGAGGCCGTGGGTGCCGGTGTGAAGGGCGACGCCGTCCGGGAGCTGCACCTTCGCTTTGGCCGCTGCGGCGGGATCGGTGAGGGCGACGTGCTTCACGCCGGTCTCCAAGGCCTGCTGGACGAGGACATCGGCGCTGCTGTTCGCGGCGAGGCCGACGATCTGCATGCGCTCGGGGAGATCACGGGCCACTTTGAGGGCGCTGGTGCCAATGGAACCGGTGGAGCCGAGTAGGATGACGCGTTTGGCGGGCATGCGGGGGATGGCTAAAGGAATGACGAAATCAGAGCCGAGCGAAGCGAGACAGACGACTGAAAGGAGCCCGGCGGGAAGCGAAGCGTATCAATGGCGAATGACGAATGAATGACGAAGCCCCAGGAATGAGCCTCAGGTTAGGCATTAGGACTTGATTCATCATTCCTCATTCTGGTTTCGTCATTTTTCACCGCCATATCGCACTCAGATAGAAATAAAACACAGGAGCGGTGAAGAGGAGGCTATCGGTGAGGTCGAGAATGCCGCCGATGCCGGGGAGCTTGTGGCCGCTGTCTTTGATGGCGACGCAGCGCTTGAGGACGGACTCGGCGAGATCTCCAGTGACGGCGGTGGCGCAGAGAATGGGGGCGAGGATCATGCCGTGAAGCCAGCCGAGCGGGGCGAGCTTATCAGGAATCCAGGCGAGCATAAGGGCGGCGGCACCGAAAGAGCCGAGGAAGGAGCCAAAGAAGCCTTCCCAGGATTTCGCAGGGCTGATATGAGGGATCATTTTGTGCTTCCCGAAACACACGCCAACGAGATAAGCGCCCATGTCGCTGAATTTCGTCACCATGATGAGAAAGAGCATGAGAAAGCTGCCCTTCATCGGCTCGCCAGGGTAGAAGTAGATGAGCTTCACCATGAAGCCGAAGAAGATGACGGTATAGACGACGCCAAAGACGGTATTGAAGATGCGCTGGAGCGTGAGCACGCCCTCAAGCTGGTGGCGGTAGCAGAGGAGGAAGCTGCCATGCACGCTGGCAGTGAGCGCAGCAAGATCGAGCCACATGAGGTCCGCCGCACGGTTTTGGCTGAGGAAGACGCTGACGGAGACCCAGTAAACGAGGCAGATGACGCAGCCGAGGAGATTGAACGAGCGTGCCTGCGGGTCACTGCGGAGGAGGCGGTAGTATTCGAGTGCTCCGGCGATGCCAAAGAGCCCCGTAATGGCGACGACCAGCCACTCGCTCTTGTATTGAAAAGCGGTCATGATGACCGCCCACAGCACCAGGGTGCTGATCAACCGGGAGGCGAAGACGCGGCGCCTGCTGGGAGGCGTCGGCGGCGTGGCTACGGCGGCGGATTCGGACATGCGGGCTGGCGGGAGGAGAGGGCGGGGCATTATGAGCGCATGGCCGCGAGTTGGGCAATGTGATATTGCGGCGCGGAGAAGGCCGTCGAGTGCCTCGAACGCCCGGCGGAACCATTCTCCGGCGATTGGTGACAAAACTTTCTCCAGATTTATTGTCATAATCGCCCGCCAATTGGGAAAAGGTCTCTGCGGGGAGTTCCCGCGCCATTCATGAGCCAAACGTCCCCTTTCCCCCGAATCCGGCAGCCGACCCGTGGCTGCCTCCGTGCCCGCGCTGAGGCCGCCGCCCTGCCCGAGCAGTGCCCGGCATGTCTGCGGGGCGGCTTGCTGCCCGCCGTCAGCGCATCTGTGCCCTCTGCCTGAGCTGCGAGCGCTGCCACACGGATGCAAAGGCCGTGTGCGATCTCTGCCGCCAATGCCGTCTCTGCCATCCAGCGGAAGTTTGAGCGTGTGGAGCCGCCGCGCTGTGGTGAGATTTCTTCCCAGGCTCATCGTGCCTTGCGGGTTCTTAGGTTCAGGTCTAAGGCCAGTGACATGAAATTTGTTCTTGGAGTGATTTTGACGGCGATGGCGGTGTTTGCATGGGAAGCCCTTTCTTTGACGGCGCTGGGCTGGCACGAGAGTTCGTGGCGGCAGTTCCGCGATGAGCGAGCGTTGGCGGAAATCCTTTCTCCTTCGATGACGAATTCGCATACGCAGGCCAGCAGTGGGGCGGGGATTTATGTGATGCCTGCGAGGCCACGCCCATCGAAGCACGCCACGCCCGAGGAGAGCAAACAAGCGGCGGCAGACCATCAAAAGGCCCGCGAGAACGGCCCTTTCGTCTATGCAGTAGTGCGTCCGGGGCGGCGGGTGATGAGCATGAGCGGCAATTTGTTCGTCTCTTTCCTCCGCAACTTGCTTTGCGCCACTCTGATCGCTGGCATGCTGGTCCCTGCGATGCTGGCGTATCCTGCGCGAATCGTCTTTGTGGCAGCAGCAGGACTCTTTGCCGGTCTGGTTTGCGAGCTACCGATGTGGATCTGGTTCGAGCATCCCGGCCGTGATGTCATCGTGAAAGTGGCGGATCACTTTTTCGCGTGGGTGATCGGCGGTACGGTGCTGGCATTCTTCGTGGGCAAAGACGTGGTCATCACCAAGGACATGTGAGCTGAGCGCTTCTCCGCTGGCAAAAACAGCTTCGCGAGTCAAATTCGATGCCATGAGTTCCCAACCCTCCTCTCCCGGAGCCGCCCTGCGGCTTGCCTTCTACTTTGCGGCGGTAGCGCTAGCCTTCATCCATGTGTTTGTGACCTTTCGCGGCCTCAGCAGCGTGGAAGGCATGCATCAGGCGCAGCTTGCCCGGCAGGTTGCGCGAACGTTTTCCTGGCAGACGAAAGTCGTGCAACCCTATGCCTGGGCGCAGATGGAAAACGCGGAAAAATCCCCTTCCCCGCTGGCGATGCCGGAGACCACGCAGCCGCCGCTGCAACCCATGCTGCTGGCAGCGGCTTTTCGTATTTTTCAGCCTCTGGGCGAATACGCCCCCTATAGAGGCGGTAGCCCGATCTATTTCTTCGATCGGCTCATGGCCGCCTTCGGTGTCGTCTGCTGGCTGCTGACGATCTACTTTACGCACGGCGCGGCCAGGCGGCTCTTCGATGAAAAGGTGGCCGCCATCGCAGCCATCGCACTGCTCGTTTGCATGCCTGGCTGGGACATGGCGGTGAGCGGCTCCTCGAAGGCCCTGCTCACGCTGGAGTTCGCCCTAGCCTTCCGCCTTCTAGCTGCTACTGCCGCGAGAGCTGCGGAAGACCAAGCGATAGGCCCCGTGCTCGCTGGGCTGGGGGTGGTGTGCGCCGCGATGATGCTCACGCACTGGCTGGCCGTCTGGCTGATCCTCGGCCTCATCCTTGGCGTCGCATTCTTCCTCCCAGGAGGCCGTGTGGGAGCCTTTTTGGTCGCGGTGATTCCCTTCGCCGCACTCTTCGGCTGGGGCTGGTGGCAGATGCAACTTTGCGGAGACCCACTCGGTGCTGCCAAGGCCCTCTTTCAGGCTCAGCTCGCCTCAATGAATCCTGATCTCATCCAGCGGGATCTGAGCCCCGGCATCACAAGTCTGGTGCTCGATGATCTCCTGCGCCGCGTGGGTCTGAGCTGGCAGGACCAGCTCTCCAACCTCTTTGGCTACCTCGGTTACAGTGTCGTAGCCCTGTTTTTCTTTCCTTCCCTCATGCACCCCTTTCGCCGGGTGGATGCCGCGAGTGCTCGCTGGACGCTGGCGCTCATTTTTGGCTGTGTGCTCATCGGCATGGGGCTGGTAGGCCTGCCGGAGAAGCTCGTGGATGATAATGCCCTCTACCTCGTGCTCACTCCAGCAATGAGCCTCTTCGGTGCGGCGATGCTCGTGGTCATGTGGAGTCGCCTGCACAATGACCGCACTTTTTGGGCCCAATGGGGCAGCGCTGCTGTGGCTCTCGGCATCACGGCGCTACCGATGCTAGTGAACCTGCCGGTCTATCTCAAATTCGGTCTCACCTTAGGCAGCCGCATGCAGCCGCACTGGCCGCCCTTCATCCCGGAGCGTGCGGCCATCCTTCGGGAACTCGTCGAAGCCGATGAATTCCTCATGTCTGACGCCCCAGCTTTCGTCGCCTGGTATGCCGATGTGCCCTGCGCCGCCCTGCCCGTGCAGCGAGAGGATTTCGCCACGTTTCAAAAAGCCGCCGCAGATCGCAAGGTACGTCTCGCAGGCTTTGTCATGACGCCCGTCTCCGCGAAGGGAGAACGCTTCTCCGATGTCTTCACCGGACCCTACGGCGAGTGGCGGGATCTAATCGTCCGCGGGCCGATGCTGGCCTTTGAGAAGGACTTCAGCCCATCTCCAGAGTTTCCCTTCAAGGTCATTCACCCGCTCATCGCCATCCCTATGGGCTCCAAAGAAAGCCTCACCATGCCCATGGTCTTTTACTCCGATCGCAACCGTGCTCCCGCCCCTGCCGAAGCAAAGAAGGACTAGTCTAGTTCTCCGCTTGCGTCTTCGTGCTTTCAGAATTATCTGAAAAAATGCCAGCCAATCCTCCATCCGAATGGGAAGCCGCCCGCGATGACTTCGTGGCGCAGTGGGGGGCTCTCGGCAGCCACTGGGGCATCAATCGCACCATGGCGCAGATCCACGCTCTGCTCATGACGGCCCCCGAGCCGATGTACACGGATGAAATCATGGACAAGCTCCAAATCAGCCGCGGCAATGCCAATACCAACCTCCGCGAACTCGTCGGCTGGGGTCTCATCCAGATCATCCATCGCAAAGGCGAGCGGAAGGAGTTTTTCCAAGCCGAGAAGGACGTGTGGAAGATGGTCGTCACCATCGCCCGCGAGCGTAAACGCCGCGAGATCATGCCCGCCCTCGAAGTGCTGAAATCCTGTGCCGAACGCACGAAAACCGAGTCCAGCGCTCCTGGACGTGAGTTTTACCATCAGATGAAGGAGCTACAGGAATTCGTCGAGTTCGGCATCAAAGTCTCCGACACCATCTCCAGCATGAAGCACGCCTCCGCCCTCCAGTGGGCCATGAAACTGCTCGGCTGATCCCTTTTTTTGAACCAATGTTTCTTTATTTCCTGAAACTTTAGAAGTATTCACCATGAAAACTCACCCCACCGAAGTCCGCCGCATGCATGCCATGTCGGAGTTCACGAATCCTGAGCAAGGAAAGGTGGTGTGGAGCCCGGTGAAGTCTCTTTGGTTCTTCGGCCACCTTCTCGTCGCGGTCATCGGTGGTGCGTTCACCTTCGGTCAGTCGCCCGTTTTGCTCTCCGCCGTGCTCACGGTGCTCACGCTGTGCCTCGGGCACACCGTGAGGCTTCACCGATTGCTCATCCACCGCAGCTTTGAATGCCCAAAGTGGCTCGAAAGGCTCCTCGTCTATCTCGGCACGCTCGTCGGCATGGGTGGACCGTTTGGCATGATCTACCTGCATGAGATCCGCGATTGGGCGCAGCGCCACGGGCGCTGCCATCCCTTCTTCATCCATCAAACGGGCTTCTGGCAGGATGCCTGGTGGAATCTGCATGAGAAGATGCGCCTCGAAAATCCGCCACGACTCGAAATCGAGCCGGAAGTGGCCAGCGATCCCTTTTACCGCTTCCTGCAACGCACCTGGATGCTCCAGCAGATCCCGCTCGCCGTCGTGCTGAACTATTTCGGCGGCTGGCCGTGGATCGTGTGGGGTATCAGCGTGCGCATCGTGACCTCGCTAACCGGTCACTGGCTCATCGGCCACCTCGCTCACAACCTCGGCCACCGCGATTCGCATCTCGAAGGCCATGCCGTGCAAGGTTACAACCTCCCTCGCATCGGCCTGCTCACCATAGGCGAGTGCTGGCACAACAACCATCACGCCTATCCAAAGTCCGCCTGCCTTGGCCTTTGCCACGGCCAGCATGATCCCGGCTGGTGGTTCATCGCTCTCCTCACCCGCGTCGGTCTTGCCTGGAACGTGCGCCTTCCAGAAAACCTCCCACCAAGGCCCGAGCGCATCCCCCTTCCCCACCCGCGACCCGCTCGCCGACTCAGCGCTCACTTTGACCTCTTGTGAGGTCTTTAACCCAAACCACCACTACACCATGAACGAAACCGTCCTCACCTATGCCCTCTACCTCACCCTCGCGGTCAGCATGACCGTGTGGGTGGCCCGCACGTTGCACCAAAACGGCCGCGTGTTCCTCGTCGAATGCTTCCACGGCAACACCGAGCTCGCCAACAGCGTCAATCACCTGCTCGTCGTCGGCTTTTACCTCGTGAACATCGGCTTCGTCTCCCTCTACCTGAAGACCACTGAGGATGTGCTCGGTGCGCGAGGTGTCTTTGAGCTGCTCAGCTCGAAAATGGGCATCGTGCTGCTCGCCCTGGGCGGCATGCACTTCTTCAACCTCTACCTCTTCACCCGCATGCGGAAGCGTGCCCACCTCGCCGCCATGCCTCCGCCCGTGCCTCCGATGATGCGCATGCCCCGTCCAGCCAACGCCCTCGACACACTGTGAATATGCTCCTTCGAAAAGCAAAGCTCTCGTCCATCGCGATGGGCATCGGTTGGGTCGCTTGCAATCTGACCTTGTGGATCGTCTGTGCCATCTACGCTGCTTTCACCTCAGCATTTCGCTCTGCACATATCGTGTCAGCAGCGTGGGTTCTGGGAATCTATGCCATCGCTTCAGGCATCGTGATCGCAGCTGTTTGGCTGCTGATCTTTCTCCCCGTCGATTTGATCGTTTCAGACGCTTCGCTTCTTCGCAAACCTGCCACCGCATGGGTGGCAGGCCTAGCATCCGCCTTTGCCTTCACGATCATCCACTTGGGGACGGTCTTGGCTTTCAACGCCAGCTTCGACTTCATGGAAGTCATGCTCTTCGAACTGCTCCTCACCGGTGTGACGGGTTCCATCGCCGCTTATGCGCGATGCCGTTTGAAACCTCACCCTACATCCAATAACCCATGACCACTCTCACCCTCTTCTACGACGCCCGCTGCGGCCTCTGCAGCAGCGTGCGTCGATGGCTGTCAGGGCAGCCCGCTTATGTGCGGCTCGAATTCATTCCCTAAGATTCGCCACAGGCCAGGCAACGCTGCCCGATGATCGATCAACTCCACGCGGATCAAGAAATCGTCGTCCTCAGCGATGAAGGCCATCTCTGGCAAGGTGCGGGTGCCTGGGTAATGTGCCTGTGGGCTCTCCACGACTTCCGTGAATGGTCGTCACGCCTCGCCAGCCCGACGATGCAGTCCATCGCCAAAAAGATCGTCCACCTCATCTCCGCCAATCGCCTCACGCTGTCCTCGCTGCTCCATTTGCGAGGTGATGAAGCGCTTCTCCCCTTGCCGGATGAGACGAGCTGCGAGTTCTCACCCGTGCACCGATAGCCTCAAGCCGTATCGAGCGTTCCTTCGGGCGCATGAGCTCCATCCAGCCTTCATCCCGACTTCTCTCCCTCGATGCTTTTCGCGGCTTCATCATGCTTTTGATGGCCTCGTCCGGTTTTGGCATCGTGCAGATGGCCGAGGCGAATCCGGGTTCGTTTTGGGAAACCATCCGGCCGCAATTCGAACACAAGGCCTGGCAGGGCTGCTCGCTGTGGGATCTCATCCAGCCGAGCTTCATGTTCATGGTCGGCATCGCCGTGCCGCTCTCCTGTGCGAAGCGTCGCGAGGCCGGGCAGGGTTTTCTGGGCATGACGTGGCATGCTTTCACACGCGCCGTGCTACTCATCCTCCTCGCCGTCGTGCTCAGCACGCGAGCGGCGGACAAGCAGACGGCTTGGATCTTCACCAATGTCCTTGCGCAGATCGGCCTCGGCTACGTCTTCCTCTTTCTCATCGCCCGCCTCGGCTGGGAATACATGACGTCAGCCATCATCGCCATCCTCGTGGGCTACACCGCCTTCTTCGCCATGCATCCGCTGCCCACGCCGGAGCAGTGTGCCTCGATTCAAGGCATCAAAGTACCACCGGAAGGCATTCTCACCGGCTGGTTCGGGCACTGGAGCATTCACTTCAATGCCGCCGCGCACTTTGATCGCTGGTTCCTCAACCTCCTGCCACAGGCCCAGCCCTTCATGTACAATGCCGGCGGCTATCAGACGCTCAATTTCGTCCCCGCTGTCGCCACCATGCTCGGCGGAGCACTCACCGGCGATTTCCTCATGCGCAGTCCTTTGGATACGAAAAGCAAAGCCGTGCGCCTATTCATCGCCGGCGTCCTTTTGATCTTCCTCGGCACCGTGCTCGATCTCGTCGCGCTGCCCTCGGTGAAGCGCATCTGGACGCCGACGTGGGCCATTCAAAGCGGTGGCTGGGTGCTCCTCCTGCTCACCGGCTTTTACTCGCTCGTCGAAATCGCCGGCTGGCGGCGGCTCGTCTTCCCGCTGGTCGTCGTCGGCATGAACAGCATCACGATCTATGTGCTGCACAGCCTCTGCGCCGGCTGGATCAAGGACAACCTCCACAAGCACCTCCCCGCCACCGCCTTCCCCGCCGGATGGGAACCTGTCATCGACCGCTGCGGCGTTCTCTTCGTTCTCTGGCTGATCTGCTGGTGGCTGCACAAACAGAAGGCTTTTCTGAGGCTGTGACGCACTCATTCCTTTGAGACGCTTTCTTGCCTCCACCTGCTTTTCCCATATTCTCCGCCATGACCATCACGCTTCCTGACGATCCGGTGCTCACCGAGATGGGTGAGTCCGAAATCCTGCTAGACCTCGCCTGCGGCGCCTACGCCGCCGGGCATGTCTCCCGCGGGGTGGCCGCCCGTATGGCTGGTCTGGAACGTCACACCTTTGATCAGGCACTCCACACCCGCCGTATCCCCTCTTATGATGAGGAACGCTGGGAGCAGGATCTCGAAACCATCCGCGCTCTGCGCAGCCTGTGATCGTCGTCACGGACACTTCTGTCGTCCTCAATCTCTGCCTCATCGGGCTGGCAGACCTGCTGCGGCAGATGTATGGCCGTGTCTTGTCCCCGACGATGGTGGTGGTGGAGTTTCAGCGTCTGGCCCAAGTGGATGCCCGGTTTCAAGGTTTGAACTTTCCTGACTTCATCGAGAAAGCCGCGCCACAAGCTCTACTGCCCGCGCTCACCACCTCTTCACGCCTTCAGGCCGGTGAGGTGGCGGCACTATCCCTGGCTGTCGAAAGAAAAGCGGATGCCGTGCTCATGGATGAACTGGCAGGCCGAGCCGCCGCCACCGCGCTGGGCCTGCGAACCACCGGCCTACTGGGCATTCTCCGCGATGCGAAGGAACGCGGTCTCATTCCCGCTGTCGCGCCGCTGCTGGACCGACTGGAGAAAGAGGCGGAATTCTGGATCAGCGGGGCGTTGCGGAACTTGATCTTGAAATCAGTGGGGGAACTTCCCTGATCCTCATCAGGTCACGGCCTTTTTTTACCTGCTGGCGGTAGTCACCTCAGCCACCCAGCATCCCTCACCACGCGTTGAAGCTGCGGGCTGTCCTTCGATAAGGGATAGATGTGCGTGCCCTCGCGTTCACGCGTCCACCAGGCTGGGCCTTCCGAGGCAAAGCGGTAGCGATAGACGAGCACGCGGACGAATTTCGGCGGGGCATTCGGAAAAGGATTTCGCTCTAGCAGGCTCAGCGTGCCGGGATCGTTGTGCAGGAGCTTCCACAGGAAATTCGGCACCCATTCGTTGCGGCCCGGCACGCGATGCCAGGGATACCACGCGGCCCAATCGAGACGATAATGATACGGCGAGATGATGACTGGGCGACGCATCGGATCAGTCGGTTTCGCTTTGAATTCGTAGTCCTGCCAGTCGGCCATGAGATCGGCCACTTGGCTGTTCGTGCCCTGGAAGACGAGTTCGAAGCGCTCGCGGTCCACCGTGCCAAAGGCGCCGTAGGTGTTCACGAGGTGCAGGCGGTCAAAGGAGGTGTTCATGGCCTGCTCGGAGGAGATCAGATTCTTCACCGGTCCGATGCTCAGCCACGCCACCACGCCCGCGTAAAGCAGCGAGGTCATCCAGTGGCTCACCGGCGTCTTGGATGCACCTTCCGCAGACCGATCAGCGGCTTTCACGATGAATTTGGGCAGCACCCGGCGCCAGAACGCGTCATCAAAGCAGGCCAGCGCCGGAATGATGGTGAGCCAGTTCAGGAAGGAAAGATTCCCGCTCAAGATGAGGATCACCATAAAGCTCGTCATCAGAAACCCGGCGATATGCCGCGGCCATCTTCCGATAAAACCAAACCATGGAACGATAAGCTCCACGATGTGATTCCAGGCCACACCCGCATGATGAAACCACTTCGGCATCGCATGAAGGAAAGAGCTCAGCGGATTCGGCACCGGCTGCGTTTCGTAGTGGTAGTAAAGCGCGGTGAGATCCCGCCAGCAGGTATCGCCCCGCCATTTGATCAGTCCCGCACCAAGCATGATGCGAAAGATCAGCCAGCGATACAGCCAGATGATGAGCACCGGCGGTGCCCGTTTGGGAAACGGTCGCGGATCGAGCAGCGGGCACAGCATCATGCCGAGAAAGCCCGTTTCGAGGATTTGAATATCCCAGCCATACGACAGCCATTCCTGCCCGATGGGCAGCAGGGACAGATACAATGCCCACAGCACGAACATCATGATCGCATTGGCATACCCGCAGAGCACCAAAAACGAGATCACCACGCCTGCCCAGGTCACCACCTGGATCACCGTGTCGCTGCAATGAAACCAGAAAATCGACGGAGCCTCCCAAAACACCGCCCACGGGCCCTCAAAACGCTCCAGCACCCGTTTCACCATCAAATCGGCTGGCAGCAGCCCATTATGCCCGATCAACGGAATGAATTGCTGCGCCGCCGAAAGGAACGCCACGAACCACACCAACCCGGTGAACCTCAGCAGCATAAAACGCGTCAGCCGCAGCTCCTGCGACCTCGCATCCAGCCAGGCATCCAATCTCGAAAACCACGAGACCACCGCGCTGGCAGGCAATTTAACGACAACATCTTCACTCATCACGTCCATTGTTCAAAAAGCGGCGATGGCGTCAACCCTCACGATGCTCACCGCGGCTCACCCGCAAAAGAGGCGATGACTCTCGGCTCCTCACCAGACTTCAGCGAGAAGATCTCTCCGCTCGCCGCAAAAGGCTCCTCCATATAACGGCTGGCGAGATCCGGGCTGAACTCCTCCAGCATGGCGGACTGCGCCGGGAAGATATATAGCGCATGACGATCCGGCAGGGCCGCCCACAGCTCCTTGCCCAACATTGGCTCAAACAGCTTTGTCAAAGATGGAGCCACTAACAGCGAGGCGAACTGCTCCGACTCGCCTCGATAGACGGCGTAGAGCACGCGCCCCTGCTCATCGCGAATGATGTCAGGCTTCAGGGTGGCGAGGCGCTTGTCCGCCGCAGCCGCAGCCCGTTTCGCGAAGGTTTCTGCGCTCAGGCCCAGCGTGGCAAAATCTTCCACTGGATAGGCTTCGATGCTTCCAGGCGTGCCCACCTTCTCACGAGCCGGGGTGAGCACCGTTTGCTTAGCACCCACAGGCACGATTGAGAGCGCATTTCTCAAGGCAAAAGGCTCTGGCAGCATCAGGAGCGTCTCACGCTTTCGCGGGGCCTCCTCGCCGAAAGCAAAGACGGCAAAAAGCGAAGCGAAGATGGCACTGCGACGACGCATCAGCGGGCAGGAATCTGGTTGAGAGCCGAAGTCATGTTATCGACCGAGAGCAATTCCGGCAGGAGTACCGGCTCTGGCTTGCCTGGAATGTGCAGCACATTCACCGGCACCGCGCCTTTGCCGAGCGCTTCGAAGGACTTTTTAATTTCAGGCTCTTCATTGGTGAAATCGGCACGCATCGTCACCACCTCATGCTTTTTGAAGAGCTCCTGCAAAGGGGCATTGGAATACACCCGCTTGTTCACCTGGCAGGTGAGGCACCATTTGGCCGTGTAGTCGATGTACACCGGCTTTCCGGCCGCGAGCAGTTCCTTCACCTTCGCCTCGCTCCAGGGCTGCCAGTCGAGGCCAAACTCATGAATCACCCCGCCGTGACCTTGCTTCTCCATCTTCGGTGGCCAGCCGAGCACCACACCGCCTGTCATCAGCGCAAGTGAAACGATGACCGCCTTCACGCGTGTGCCAGCGGGCTTGTGTGGGAATGACCAGCGACCATAAACCCAGCAGGCCATGGCAATAAGCACCAGCGCCAGCATGACCCACAGCAGCGGCAGACCTTCCACCATCGCGGTGAGCACCCACAGCATGTAAACGACGGTGCCGAAAAGCAGAAACGACATGCCTTGCTTGAAGCTCTCCATCCACGCTCCCGGACGCGGCAGCAATTTCACCAGCGAAGGAAAGGCGGAGAGCAGAAGGAAGGGACTCGCTAGACCGAGGCCGATGAGGCTGAAGAGCAGCATCGCCTCCGCAGCGGGCAATTTCACCGCGAAACCAAGCGCCGTGCCGAGGAACGGCGCGGAGCATGGCGTGGAAACCACCGTGGCGAGCAGACCGGAGAAGAACGAGCCGCCGAGGCCGTGCTTCGTTTGAAGATTCTGCCCCACGCCCACAGCGGAGACACCGATCTCAAACACGCCCGCCATGTTCAGGCCGAAGATCAGGAAGAAAGCCGCGAGACTGAAATTAAAGCCCGCCGATTGAAGCTGGAAACCCCAGGCCGTGCCGAGAGCCACCACGAGGCCGCCGAGCACCCAAAACGAGAACAAGATGCCCAGCGTGTAGATCAGCCCGTGCATCACCACCTGCTTCCGGTCCTCGCCAGCCTGCTGCACAATGCTGACCACCTTGATGCCAAGCACCGGAAACACGCAGGGCATGATGTTGAGGATCAAACCGCCGATGAAGGCCGAGAGCATCAAGAACAGAAAGGTCGGCGGCTCATC
>Ga0114980_10000424_pt1 | contig 30772 bp, 25 predicted proteins | sample S_140806_EF_Meta_FD_87018 | JGI IMG/M metagenome (GOLD analysis project Ga0114980, IMG submission 87018) | Freshwater microbial communities from Lake Simoncouche, Canada to study carbon cycling - S_140806_EF_MetaG | ecosystem: Environmental > Aquatic > Freshwater > Lake | place: Lake...
CTGGGCATCCCAGAGCGTTTCGAGTCGCTTGCGCATCGCGGGCACACTGCCGCCGCTTTCACCGGCGACGATGAGTTTTTGAATGCGCAGGCTCATGCGTTCGACGCCGGAGCTTTCGCCGATCAGTTCGCCGAGGCGCAGGGCATAGGTGGGTGTGCAGCAGAGCACGGTGGCCCCGTAGCGAGCCATCATTTCGAGCCGTGCCTGGCTGGAGAGTCCACCGGCGGGAAGGACCATGTAGTCCTTGGAAGCAGCCTCAAAGGCGGTCCAGAAGCCGAGGAAGGGGCCAAAGGAGAAGGCGAAGCAGATGCGGTCACGGCCTTTGACGAGGCCAGCCCCTTCGAAAACCTTGCGCCAGCAGACGAGCATGGCTTCCCAACTCTCCGGGGTATCGATCCAAGCCATCGGCTTGCCGGTGGAGGTGCCGCTGGTCTGGCAAAAGCGGGTGTACTGCGTGATGGCGCGGGTCAAATTCGTGCCAAAGGGCGGATTCGCATCCCGATCCGCCTGGATCTCAGCCTTGGTGGTGAAGGGCACCAGCTTGGCGAAGTCTTCGAGGCGGTTCATGCCGCTGACGCGGACGCCGGTTTCACGGAAGCGTTTGCCGTAGAAGGTATCCAGCGTGCTGAGATTGAGGACGATGGATCGGAGCTTGCGCCACTGGTTGGAGCGCAAGCGCACCCGGTCTATCAGCGGCGCGTGGTGGTCAGACACGGGTGGATGAGTGGCGAGGGCGGAGGAAGGGGCAAGGAGGGAATGACGAAGGAATGAATTCCGAATGACGAAGCCCGGAGAAGCGTGGGGGGGAGAGATTGGGGCTTTTCAAAAGGAAGGATTCCCTCATCATCCGCGGATGGACGAGATTGATCTCTCAGCACACCCGAATGATGGCTATTTTAAAGCCGTGTTTTCCGATCCGAAGCACGCGGCGATGTTTTTCCAATCCCACCTGCCCGCAGAGATCGTGGCGCGGGCGGATTGGTCCACGCTGGCGCTGCTGCCGGGGTCGTTTGTGAAGCAAAGCCTCCAGCAGGCGCACTCGGACCTGCTTTTCACGGTGCGGATCGCCGGGCGGGAGACGCTGCTCTACCTGCTCTTCGAGCACCAGACGACGGTGGACCCGCTGATGCCGCTACGGGTGCTGGCCTATGTGCTGGAGATCGTGCAGACGCATCAAAAGCAGCACGGGCTGCCGCTGCCGCCGGTGCTGCCCTTTGTGCTGCACCAGGGGCCGGAGCGGTGGACGGTCTCGACGCAGTTCGCGGACCTTTTTGAACTGCCAGAGGAGCTGGCTGGGGCCTTGCTGCCGTATCTGCCGAAGTTTCAGCATGCTTTACTGGACCTCACGCAGGCCGATCCGGCTCAAGAGGAGACGCACGACGAGCTGCGGCTGGTGATGCAGCTTATGAAGCTGGCACGCACGAAGGATCTGGCGGCCTTTCTGGAGTGGTTTGGCAGCGAGGCAAAAAGGCGTGGCTGGCAGGTGGAGCAAAGCCTCATCCTGCTGAGCTACACCTATGTACTCCATGCGGATGCCACGATTGACGAAGCACAGATCGCCCGTAGTCTTGAACACACTCAACAACACAAGGAACCCATCATGTCACTCGCCCAAAGACTCATCGCCAGAGGCCGTCAGGAAGGCCGTCAGGAAGGCCGCCAGGAAGGTCAGCAGAAGGGCATCGTGATCGGCCAGATTCAGCTAATGGAGAAGTTTCTGAATAAGGAACCCAGCAGCAAAGAAGCGTTGGAGTTGTTGAGCCTAGCGGAGCTGGAGGCTCGTTTCGCGGAGCTGGAGGCGGAGTATGCCGCCCGGTTCAAAGGACGCTGAAGGTTAATGCCTGGCTCAGCGGCTCAAATCTTCCTGCTTGAGCACTTTGAAACCGGCTTTGGCGAGGACGCTGGAGGCAAAATCAGGCGAATCGAGATGAAGCACGAGGACGGGATTCTGGCCGGGGCGAATAAGCAGTGGGTAGCTGAAGGAGATATTGATCTCGGCACCGAGCAGGGCGGAAAGGGCCTGCGGGAGGGAGGTCTCGGTCTCTTTGAGTTCGATGACGGTGACGGGCAGAATCGTGTGCGGGATGCCGCGTTCGATGAAGACCATCTGCGCATCATCCGGGGCACTGAGGATGAGGCGCACGATGGCGAGCTCGGTACTGTCCTGAAGCGAAAGACCGAGCACGGCGATGTGGTTGTCACCCAGGAGCTTCACGAGGGACATGAGGGCACCGACGCGGTTTTGCAGGAAGACGGTGAGCTGGCGCACGGGCGACCCCTCGGCGGTATCCGGGGCGGCGCTGGACTTGGGCTGGGCGGTGGGTGTCATGACGGAGGCTTGTTTCTTCAACAATCAAAAATCCTTGTTCTTCAATCGTCAATCCAAGCGCCATCGGACGCGGTGAGAGCCTGCGGATTGAGGATGGAAGAACATTCGATTGTTGATTGTTGAAGTGCTTCGCTAGCCCGCAGGTCCCGTGGCTCCGCGAGAGCCATCGAACTGCGTGACGCGCAGCGGGATGGCGGCGATGGTTTTGCCCCGGTGATCGATGAACCAGCGGTAGAGGCCCTGACGCTCGAATTTCACGCGTTGGAGCGTGAAGACGATATTGCGCGAGACGAAGGGGATGAATGTGGAATTGAAAGCCACATCAACCTGGGCAGGCATCGGCGGCATGCAATCGGCCCCGGTGGGATCGACGCAGCGAACGGTGAACTCATGCTTCCCGGCATCCTCCGGTTGAAACACGAGGCGCACGGCGATGCTGCACTGTGGATGCACCACAGGAAAGGAGGAGGCGCAGAGGGTATCGAAGCAGCCAAGGACGCAGAGCTTTCCCTGGTAGTCAGAGGCGAAATCGGAGACGGTGGCGGACTGGAGAGTCATCGGGATGGGGTTCAGTGCCGCAAAGGCAAATCAATCGCGGCCAAAAAGTTTACGGAAGAAGCCGCCGATGCCTTTTTTCGGCGGCTCAGCAGGGCGGACCTCCTGCTGCACGCGGGGACGGCGCTCTTCTTCGACGGGCTTGCCTTCAGGAATGTCCTCCTCGTCCTCGGGACCGATTGGAGAGTTCTTGGGCACGTTTTGCATGGCGAGGAGCATCGGGTCATCCTTCGGCGTTTTCTCGAAGATCTTGGTGAAGACCTCACTCACGATGGGAGCGGCTTTGCGGCCACCGCTGACGTCTTCGCCGGGACGGCCCTCATACACGACGGCAAAGCTGAACATCGGTTTCTGTGCAGGAAGGAAACCAGCAAACCACGCGAGATTCTGATCCTTGGCGATCCTCCACTGAGCCGTGCCGGTTTTGCCAGCGATCTGAGCATGCTTGATGTCCGCCGCGTGGCCGGTACCACCATCGCCAGAGACGACGGCCACCATGCCCTTCACGATGGCATCGCGATGGAGAGGATTGAGGTTGATGGTTTTGCGGGGTTTTGGCTCGTAGGCCATGACGAGGTTGTCCTGATAGTCCTGGACCTGTTTCACGAGGCGGGCCTGGGGAAGGTAGGTGCCATTGGCGATGCCTGCCATGGACTGGGCCACCTGCAAAGGCGTGGCGAGCACCATGCCCTGGCCGATGGAAATGTTCGCGAGGTCGCCCGACATGATTTTCGTGCCGCGACGCTGAATCATGATGCTATTCGTGGGCAGGAAACCTTCTCCCTCGATGAGCGGGATGCCGGTGCGCTCCCCAAAACCCAGGCGGGAGCACATGCCGGTGACGGAATCCGCACCCGCCTCAATCGAGGCGGCATAGAACCAAGTATTGCAGGAGTATTTGAGGGCGTTGACGACGTTGATGGAGCCGAAATCGTTCTTCGACCAGTTATGGAAGACGCGATTGCCGATCTCCATGGCGGGCGGGCAGGCGAAGTAGGTTTTGGCGTCCACTTTGCCACTGTCGAGAATGCCGAGAGCCGTGGCAGCTTTGAAGGTGGAAGCGGGCGGATACTCACCACGGAAGGCGCGGGCGATGAGCGGGAGCTTCGGATCTTTGAGCAGGGCCTCATACTTCGGCCCGGTGATGCCGGGGATGAACATGTTGAGATCGAAAAACGGATAGGAGGCCATCGCGAGGATGTCACCGGTCTGGATGTCCATGATGACCATCGCGCCGCCATTGCGAGCGTGCTCCTGCAGCGCCTGCTCAGCAAACATCTGGAAGCTGGAATCAATCGAGAGCACCACATTGCGCCCTGGAACGGGGTAACGGCGCACGTCCTCAGCCAAGCGCTTGCCATCAGGAGCGAAGAGCACGTTCACGATGCCGGGCTGGCCTTTTAAATCGCTATCAAAGGCTTTTTCGATGTCGGCACGGCCTTCCATTTCCTCAAAGATCTGATCGCCATCCACGATGGGGCCGAGAGGCAGTGGGCGGCTTTTCCCCGTGTAGCCGATGAGGTGGGAGGCCCGCTCGTTCTGCGGATAGTGCCGCATGTAGGAGCCCTGGAGCACGAGATTCGCGCCGAGGATGGGTTCCAGCTTCTTTTCCATGGAGGCGGTGATCTCCTCGTTGATGCCATCGGTGGAGGAAAAGACCATCGGCAGCCAACGGCGGTTTTTGTAATGCGCCAGGATACGATCATCAGGCACGGTCCAGGCCTTGCCGAGAGCCTGATTGGCCACACCAATGGTCTGCTTCGCGAAGGCGAGGATCTTTTCATCCGATGCGCCATCCATGAAAGGCATCACGAGAGCCAGGTAATTCACCACGCGGTTCTGCGCGTAAGGGACGCCGTTGCGGTCCACGATCTGACCACGAGGTGCGGGCACCTGGAGAGTGAGCGAGCGGGCTTCACGCTGCGTCTTCCACGAGGCGTCGAGATCGGTGGGCGGCGCGGGCTTGACGAGGGCATTCGGATTTGTGTCCTCGACTGGCTGCGCCTTCGGCACCTCCTGGGCCACGGCAGGCAGGCCAAAGGCACCCGCGAGGCAGAGCGGGATCAAAAAGCGGCGAAAAGTCATGGCGTGCATCATGGAGGAAAAACCATCGCCGTGCCAGCCTCAGCCAGTCCCAGCGATTCCTTCTCAATCATGCGACCGGGCGGCTTACGCGTCAAGAAAGGCTTCGGTGGGCGGGTGAGAGGGAAAATTCCATTGCGCAAACGAGGCCGCTTTGCTGGAATCACCTGCTTTTTCCAGCACCAACCTTTTCTCCCGATTCACACATGAGCTCCTCCACCTCCGGCAAAGCCGATATGAAACTCTTTTGGGCCTGTTTCATCGCCCTCGTCGCCACCTCCTTCATCTTCGGCGTCCGGGCGAACACCATCGGCGAGCTCCAGGACAGTTTTAACCTCTCCGAACAGCAGAAAGGGAACATCAACGGCGCAGGCATGTGGCCCTTCGCCATCTCGATCATCTTCTTCAGCCTTGTGATCGATTACATCGGCTACAAAACCGTCGCCTGCTTTGCCATCGCCTGCCATTCGATCTCCCTGGTGCTCACCCTGCGAGCCAGCGGCTATCAGGATTTCTACTGGAGCACGCTGCTGGTCGCCGTGGCGAATGGCACCGTGGAATCCTTCATCAACCCCGTCGTGGCGACGGTCTTTAGCAAAGAAAAATCGAAATGGCTGAACATCCTCCACGCCGGCTGGCCGGCCGGTCTGGCGCTCGGTGCCCTCTTCTGCGGTCTGCTGCCGGATACCAAGCTCTTCTTCGGAGCCGTGTGGCAATTCCGCTTCGCGCTTTGCTTCATCCCGGTAATCGTCTATGCGCTGCTCATCCTGCCGCGTGCTTTCCCCGTGAATGAGCGAGTGGCCTCCGGCGTGAGCTACCGCGACATGCTGCGGGAGGTCGGCGGCGTAGGCTTCTTCATCATGGGCACGCTGTCCTATTTTGCTCTGGTACAGATGATGGGCAAAGAGGCTTCCCTGAGCACCTCGCTCATCGTGGGTGCTGTCATCGGCATCGGTGCGGGCCTTTACACCGGCTCGCTGGGCAACTGGCTCTTCCTCGTCGTCCTCATCACCATCGGACCACTTGCCACCACGGAGCTCGGCACGGATGGCTGGATGCCCGAACTGCTCAAGCTGAGCGGCCCCAAGGACCTACCCGCCTTTGCCACCTGGATCTTCGTCTATGTCTCCGTCATCATGACCGTGCTGCGCTTCTTTGCCGGTCCCATCGTGCATCGTTTCTCGCCCATCGGGCTGCTCGTCATCAGCGCCGTCATCGCCATCATCGGCCTCATGCTCCTTTCCAATGCCACCGGCTGGACGATCCTCGCCGCCGCCTCGGTTTACGCCCTCGGCAAGACCTTCCTGTGGTCCACCACGCTTGGTCTCACCTCCGAGCAGTTCCCCAAAGGCGGTGCCCTCACCCTCAATGGCGTCTCCGCCGTCGGCGTGCTCTTCCTCGGCGTGCTCGGCAGCCCCTACATCGGCTTCAAGCAGGATGGCGACCTCGAAAAACGCCTCAACAACCCCGAGCATGCCGCCCTTTATGCCACTGTGAAAGGCGAGCCAAAGCCCAGCCTCTTCGGTGCCAGCCCCACGCTCGATCAGGCCAAGATCAAAGCCCTGCCGGAAGCGCAGGCCAAGGAACTCGAAGAGGTGCAAGCCGCCAGCAAGCGCAGCGTCTTCACCACCATCGCCATTTTGCCCACCTTCATGCTCATCTGCTACCTCGGCCTCTTCTTCTACTTCCGCAGCCAAGGCGGCTACAAGCCCGTGGACCTCGCCGCAGGCCATTGATGCGCTTGTCGTTCGGCCTTCAGGCCGTGTTTGGACGCTCCCGGAACGGGCTGAAGCCCGAACTACGAACAGCTTTCCGAAGAGCGGGCTACGCGGCAGCTTCCTCGACGCTGATGCAGGAGCAGATGAGGTGGCGGTCGCCGTGGACGTTATCGATGCGGGACACCGGGGGCCAGTACTTGGAGTCTTTGACCCAGGCGAGCGGGAAGGCGGCGTGCTCACGGGTGTAGGCGTGGGTCCAATCGCTGGTCACGACGACCTCGGCAGTGTGCGGAGCGTGCTTCAAAGCATTGTCAGCGGCATCAAGACGTCCGTCCTCGATGGCGGCGATCTCGGCGTAGATGGATTCGAGAGCTTCGCAGAAGCGGTCGATCTCGGCTTTGCTTTCGCTCTCGGTGGGCTCGATCATGAGCGTGCCACCAACAGGCCAGCTCATGGTGGGAGCGTGATAGCCGAAGTCCATCAAACGCTTCGCCACATCCTCGACGGTGACTTTTTTGAAGTGACGGAGGTTGATGATGCATTCGTGAGCGACGAAGCCTTCACGGCCTTTGTAGAGCGTGGGGAAGCTCGACTGGAGTTTTTTGGCGATGTAGTTCGCATTGAGGATGGCGAGCTTGGTGGCATCGAGGACACGCGGGCCCATCATCGCGAGGTACATCCAGGAGATGGTGCAGATGCTGGCACTGCCCCACGGTGCGGAGCAGACGGTTCCCTTCCTGAGATCCGTCCAAGTGTGGTGGCCGGGCAAATGCGGGCGCAGATGCGCACCGACGCCGATGGGGCCGACTCCAGGGCCGCCACCGCCATGCGGGATGCAGAAGGTCTTGTGCAAATTGAGGTGGCAGACATCGGCACCGATGCGTCCCGGTGAGGTGAGGCCCACCTGGGCATTCATGTTCGCCCCATCCATGTACACCTGACCGCCAGCGTCATGCGTGAGGCGACAGATTTCGATGATGGACTCCTCAAAAACACCGTGCGTGGAAGGATAGGTGACCATCAAAGCGGCCACTTTGCCTTCATTCGCGGCGATTTTGGCCTTCAGGTCTTCGACGGAGATATTTCCCTGATCATCGCAGGTGACGGCGACGACTTTGAAGCCGCACATGACGGCGCTGGCGGGATTCGTGCCATGCGCGGAGGTGGGGATGAGGCAGACATCGCGGTGATGGTCGCCATGCGCTTCGTGGAAGCGCTTGATGGCGAGGAGTCCAGCGTACTCGCCCTGCGAGCCAGCATTGGGCTGGAGCGAGACGGCGTCGAAGCCCGTGCATTCAGCCAGCCATGCCTCGAGCTCGGCAAACATGCTGCGGTAACCTTCGCTCTGATCGGCGGGGGCATAAGGATGAAGATTGCCCACCTCTGGCCAGCTCAGCGGCATCATTTCAGCGGCCGCGTTGAGCTTCATCGTGCAGGAGCCGAGCGGGATCATGCTGCGATTGAGAGCCACGTCCTTGGCTTCGAGACGATGCAGATAGCGCATCATCTCGGTCTCGGAGTGGTACGAATTGAAAACGGGATGCGTGAGGATGGCTCCGCTGCGGTGGTGCAAAGCAGAGCAGTTCAGCGCATGGTCGTCATCGAGCACCGGGGCCTGTTTCGGCTTTGAAATGCCAAACGCGGTGAGGAGGTGGAGTAGCTCCTCCTCACGGACACGTTCATCGAGGGCCACGCTAACGGTGCGGGCGTCGATTTTGCGGAGGTTGATGCCGAACAGCAGGGCGCTCTTCAACACATCATCGGCGCTGCGAACGCGGACGGTGATGGTGTCGAAGAAATCATCGCTCACGACATCGCAGCCGCCTTGCATGAGTTCGCCAGCGAGCCACACAGCAGCCCCGTGGACAAGCTGGGCGATCTTTTTGAGCCCCTCGGGACCGTGGTAAACGGCATACATCGAGGCCATGACGGCCAGGAGCACCTGCGCGGTGCAGATGTTGCTCGTGGCTTTTTCGCGGCGGATGTGCTGCTCACGGGTTTGAAGACTCAAACGATAGGCTGGACGGCCTGAGGCATCTTTGGAAACACCAACGAGCCTGCCGGGCATTTTGCGCTTCAACGCGTCTTTCACTGCCATGAAGGCCGCGTGAGGTCCGCCAAAGCCGAGCGGCACGCCGAAGCGCTGGCTATTGCCCACGCAGATATCGACGCCGAACTCGCCCGGCGGCCGCAGCACGGTGAGAGCGAGTAAATCAGCGCTGACGACGAACAACGCGCCTGCCTCATGCGTCTCGCGAGCGAGATCCGCGTAGTCGTGGAGCACGCCCGTGGTATCTGGATACTGCGCGAGGACGGCAGCGAGGCCTTTCGCTCCATCGTGTTTCCACGCGAGCAAATCGGCGACCTCGACACGGATGCCGAGCGCCTCCATGCGAGTCTTCACGACTTCGATGGCATGGGGGTGACATTTGTCCGAAACGATCACCCGCGAAGCAGCCGCCACATGCGCCACAGCCAAACCAAGCGCCTCAGCACAAGCGGTGCCTTCATCAAGCAGCGAGGCATTCGAGACATCGAGGCCGGTGAGATCGCAGATCATCGTCTGGAAGTTCAGCAGGGCTTCGAGACGGCCCTGGGCGATCTCCGCCTGATACGGCGTGTAGGCGGTGTACCAGCCGGGGTTCTCGAAGATGTTCCGCTGAATGACTGGCGGCGTGAAGGTGTCGTGAAAGCCGAGACCAATGAAGCTGCGCACGACTTTGTTGCGGCCCATGACCTGCTTGAGCCGGCGCAGTGCCTGCTCCTCGCTGAGCGGCGCAGGCAAATTCAGCGTCTCGCGGCTTCGAATGCGCTCCGGGACCACTTTCCCAACCAGTTCATCGAGCGATGCGCATCCGAGCGATTGCAGCATCGCCTGCGTTTCCGCAGGCGAGGGACCGATGTGGCGGCGGGAGAAGTTTGCGGGCATTTTTAGGGTTATGAATTCGTTTTTTCTTCGAGGGCGGCGAGCTTACGTTCGAGTTCGCGGACGCGTTCGATGATGTCGGGAATCTTGGCGGGCAGAGCGAGCATGCGGCGACCTTCGATGAGTGGCTTGGCAGGAAAGCCGGTGTAGGCTCCCGGCTCCGTGAGGCTTTTGGTGACGCCGGATTTGGCAAAGAGCATGACCTGGCTGGCGATTTCGAGATGCCCCGCCACGCCGACCTGGCCACCCATGGTGACATAATCTCCGAGACGCGTGCTGCCGGAGATACCGGTCTGCGAGACGATGATGCAATGTTTGCCGATGATGCAGTTGTGGCCAATTTGGACGAGGTTGTCGATCTTGGTGCCTTCACCGATCCAAGTGCGGCCAAAGCGGGCACGGTCGATGGTGGTGCATGCGCCGATTTCCACATCGTCATCGAGCTGCACGATGCCCACCTGATCGATTTTCAGGTGGCGGTCTTTGACGAGCTCATAGCCAAATCCATCCGCACCGATCACGCAGCCGCTGTGAACCATCACACGGTTACCGAGCAGGCAACGCTCATGGATGGTGACGTTCGGATGCAGCACGCAGTCCTCACCGATCCGCGTCCCATGCCCCACAAAAGCCCCGGCATGGATGACGGTACCATCACCGATGCGGACATCGTCCTCGATGACCGCGCAAGGACCGATGCAGACCTTCTGTGCATCGAAAACCGCTTTGGAAGAGACCGAGGCAGATGCATCGACACCTCGCATGCCTTCTCGAAGCGGTGGCCCGAAGTGCCTGATCACACTGGAAAAAGCCAGCGTGGGATTTTCCACGCGGATGAGAGCCAGCGTCTCTGGAATCTCCGTCAAAACACTCGAATCGAGCGCGATGAGGGCCGCCGAGGCTTGAGTCGTCTTCAAAGAAGGCAAGTAGCGAGGGTTCCCCAAAAAGGTAATCTCGCCTTGCTGGGCCTGATTGATCGAGTTGAGGCCTGTGATAGCCAACGAAGGCTCACCATGCACGATCTGCCCGCCGACGAGGTCGCTGAGGTGCTGGAGGGTGGTGCTCATGGAGATGATTGAATGACGGCAACAGGTTCAAAAAGAGCGAGGCACGCCGCAGGGGATGCAGGCGTGCCTCGGAAAACGACGCCCGCAGGACGGGCTGGAGATTATTTTTTCGTATCGCTGGCGGCAGGAGCAGCTCCAGCAGCGGGAGCGTTCTTGTTTAGCTCGACGACCACCTGGCTGGTGATGTCGGTGGCGGCCGTTTCCTTGACGAAGATGAGGATCGGCACGGTGGAGAGAGAGACGCCGGTCTTGTCGAAGACCATGTCGTAACCGTTTTTCAGAGCGTGGTCACGAACGACGGTGGAGATTTCTTCATAGAGCGTCTGACGGATTTTCATGTCCTCCTGCTTGAGCTGGCCAATGCGGCGTTCAGCGAACTCCTGCATCTCGGCTTCGAGAGCACGGGCCTCTTTCATCTTCTCATTGAGCTCGGCCACAGCCTTTTGGCGTTGGTCGGGCGTGAGGATGGTGTCACGCGCCTTTTTATCGAGCTGCTGCATGTCGCTGGTGAGCTTCTTGTAGGCATCCTGGCGCTCGCGCATTTCACCGGCGGCTTTGTTGTAGTTTCCCTTGTAGGTCTCAGCGGCCTCTTGGGTCTTGTGGAAGTCCTCAAAGGCCTTCTTCATATCAATGACGGCCATTTTGAGATCAGCGGCAGAAGAAAGGGCCGTGGAGAGGACGAGGGCGAGAGCAACTAGCGTGCGACGGTTCATGAGGTGGGGAATGGAGGCGGCGAAGTGAGGGAAAGGGGCCTTGAAGGCAAGTAAAACGTTCGTGACAACCCGATGGCAGGTTTAGAACTTGTAACCCATGTTGAACTGGAAGCGGCCAGAGTCGCCGGTGAAATTATCACCCTGCTGCGGGATGGCGTAGTCGATACGGATCGGTCCCATCGGCAGAAAGAGGCGGACGCCGATACCATAGTCCGAGTAGATGTCCCCGCCCACATCGAAAGAGCTGGCGCTCACCGAACCCACATCATAGAAGGCGGCGATACGGAATTTCTCGATCACTGGGAAGCTGACCTCCGCGGAACCGAAGATGGAGGTCTTGCCACCGAGAGGTTCGCCGATGGCATCTTTCGGACCAGCTTGGCGGAAATTGAAGCCACGCAGGTTGTTCGCACCACCGAGGAAGAGACGTTCATAGATCGGCACATTGTTGCCGCCCCAATTTTCCACCGTTGAAAAGGCACCTTCAAAGGAAAGGATCGTATCACCGGGCAAGTTGAAATACTGCTGACCAGCCGCATTGATGCCGTAGATTTGAGCATCACCGCCGAGGCCGGATATCAGACCGCCCAGTTCGACCTTGTGGCCGCCACGCGTGATGTAGATGCTATCACGGGTGTCATGCACCCAGCGTCCGTCGATCTTACTTTGAATAAAGGAACCTTCTTCAGCACGAATTTGGGCCGAGGCTAGGGAATCAAGATTATCGATGGAGACCTGCTGCAAGGTATACGTGCCTTCCCAGTAGGCGTGCTCGCCCATGCGCTTACGCAGACCGACGGAAGCGCCAACGTTAGTCTGGTCAAAGCGATCGGAGATAAAGAACATGTTCCGGTAGAAGATATCCACGGTGAGAGCCAGCGGCTGGTCACGGAACCATGGCTCGGTCCAAGTGAGACTAAAGTCACGACGAAGGAGACCCACGCGAGCGTTGGCATTGAAGCGCTGACCGGCTCCGCGGAAGTCACTCCAGTCACGAATATCGAAGTTCGTCTGCGTGACGCCCACAAAGGCGGAGAGACTGTCGATGGAACTGAAACCCGCACCGAAATTCACCGTGCCGGTGGACTGTTCGGTCACGTTGATGTCGATGTCTTTACGGTCTGGCATCGAAGTGGGGTTCGTGCGAACGTCCACGGAGCTAAAGTAGTTAAGCTGCTCCAGGCGGGTTCGGCTGGTGTTGAGCTTCACAGTGTTGAGTTCCTCACCAGGAGCCACGATGATTTCACGACGAATCACTTTGTCCTCGGTGGCATTGTTACCGGCGATATTGATGCGGTTGACGAAGAACTTCGTGCCTTCGGTAACTCCATAAACGACCTTCACGCGGCCTGCTCCAGCATTGAGGATGGTGGTATCTACCCGGGCATCGGCATAGCCACGGGAACCGTAATACTCCTGAATCATCTTTTCATCGGCACGCACATCGCTGCCAGAATAAGTGAAGTTTGGCTCAACGCTGATGCCGGGGATGAGTTCTTCAGTGGTGAAGACGGTGTTCCCCTGCACCTGGACGGAATCCACATCGTATTTTTCGCCTTCTACGCAGACGAAGATGATATCCACCGACTTGCTGCCTACCGGCTCGCGGCGCACTTCGACGACCTTGGCATACACATGGCCGTGGTCCTGCATGGCCTGCTCTACGGTGCGCACATCTTCCTGAAGCTCCTGATTGTTAAGCTTGCCAGCCTTGCCCCAGATGCGCCAGAAGGTCTTCTCCTTCGATTTCAGCTTGGCTTTGACGGTGCGGCCCTTCACACAGGTGAGGCCTTCAAAACGGATGTCGTGGATCAGGCCACGAGCACCTTCATCGATCTTGAAAACCACGGCCGTGAAGCCCTCACGGCTCGATGGGGTGCTCTCGTAGCTCACGGCCACGTCGGCATAGCCCTTCTTCTCATACATTTCGCGAATATCCGTTTGAGCTGAGGCCAGCTTGATCTCGTCCACGGGATCCCCCACCTTCACCTTGATCTCACGGCGGAGCTTATCGGCATCAAAGACGGTGTTTCCCATGAAATGGATGTCGCCGATGGCACCGCGACCCGTGATGGCTACCACGACGCGGACGCCGCCGGCTACGTTTTGGGCTTGGATATCGAGGTTCTCGACGGCTCCTGTGGCATAAAGGGTACGGATGTCACGCTCCACCGTTTCATCGAGAAAGGGCTGGCCTACGCGGGTAGCCATCTGGCTCTTCACGCGAGCCTCATCCATCGTCGCAGCACCTTTGAAGACCACCTGCACGTCACGCACGATTGGGGCGTTTGTCGGGTTTTGACGGATGCCCAGATCCTGAGCGGCCACTGGAGTGATGGAGACGGTAGAAAGACCGGCCACAAGCAAACACCCGATGGTAAGACGAGGAAGACAGAAGAGCGAATGAAGCATGACGAAGGACAAAAAGTTCGGGAGAAGAAAAAACGGGAGAACCAACCCAACAATTGAAAAGTAAGGCAGCCAGTAATGCTTTCCCGCCCCCTTCGCGTCAAGATGTAAGTTCATCGTGAGGACGAACCGCAAGAGATGGTGGCAGCCCCATTACGGAAGCATGCCAATCCATCCACCTCAATCAGCTCACCAAATGCACCTGCGGGAAGGGCACCACGAACTGCCCTCCACGAGCGAGGAACTCTTTTTCCCGCGTCTTGAACTCTGGCATGAAATGCCAGGGCAAAACAAGGTAGTAGTCCGGCTTCGCAGCACGAGATTCGTCTTCGGAGATGATCTTCACTCGGCTGCCGATGGTGAAGCTGCCCCACTTGCGCGGGTTACGGTCGGCGATGGCTGGGAGGATGTCGCCATTGATGCCACAGTATTGGAGGGTGGTATTCCCCTTCGTAGAGGCACCGTAGCCGTGAACGAGCTTGCCCTCTGCCTTGGCCTTTTTCAGGAAGGCCTGGAGCTCGTTTTTGATGCGGCGAATATTGGCGCGGAACTCCGCGTAGGGCGTGTCGGTATCGAGAGCGAGTTCGAACTCGCTCACGCGCAGCTCCTGCACGCGAATGGCGGCCTCGCGGGAGGGTTTGACACGGCCCTGATGAGCCACGCACAGGCGGAAGCTGCCGCCATTCACGTCGTTGAGATGCACATCGACGACTTCCAAGCCGCATTCGCCAAACAAACGCTCCAAAACGGCCAGCGAGTAGTATTCAAGATGCTCGTGGCAGATGGTGTCAAAGCTGTTCACGGCCAGCATGGAGGGCAGATAGCTCTGCTCGAGGATCCAGATGCCGTCGTCCGCGAGCACACTGGCGATGTCCTCCACGAAGGCGCGGGGGCTTTCGAGGTCATAAAACATCGAGATACTCGTCACGACACGTGCTTTTTCCTGCGGATGCACGCGGCGGAAGGCATCGGCGGAGTAGAAATCGTTCACGACCTCGAAACCACGCTCACGGGCCTTGAGGGCCACGTCAGATGGGTCGATGCCGATGTGACGGAGGCCTTGCGTTTGGTAGCTGGCGAGCAGCGTCCCGTCGTTGCAGCCGATGTCGAGCACGATGTCCCCTGGGTTGAGCTTCACCGTCTCCTCGGCGAGGGCGGAGATGCCAGCGAGGTTGTCCCGCATGGATTGGTTGATGCCGGACTCGTAGTAGTAGCGGTGATACAAGACTTTCGGCGGCACGCTGTGGCGCATCTGCACGAGACCACAGGCGTTTTCGTCGAGAGCGGGATCGCAGCGGACGAGGTCGAGCGGGATCTGGCGCTTGATGGTGCCACTGCCGTCTTCACTGACGATGAGGCCGCCGATGTATTGATCCCCGAGGGCGATCACATCGGTGAAACTGCGGCAGCCACAGATGCGGCAGGTGGTACGGGTGGTCAGGAGCGGTCGGTAAGCAGGCGAGGCCATCCTTTGAAATGGCATCCCGTGCCTACCTTGTCCAGCCAGAAGGCAGGATTAACTTCCCTCCAGGATCACTTGGGCCATCGCATGCTCCTTGATGTGCGAGAGCGAGAGATGCGCCCGGAGGCCCGAGGTGAGCTTGGCGGCATTTTGATGGAAAAGAAGGCCGGGGCGGCCGGATTCGGCACGAGTGACCTCGATGTCCGTCCAGTTCACCCCGGCCTCGGACCACAAACCAGTGCCGAGAGCCTTCGCAGCGGCTTCTTTGGCGGCAAAACGAGCGGCGTAATGCATCGCCGGATCGGCGCAGGCATCGCAGTAGGCGATCTCGCCTGCGGTGAAGGTGCGCTGCTTGAAGCGCTCGGCATGCCGCTCCAGCAGCTCACGGATGCGAGCCACCTCGACGAGGTCGATGCCAGTGCCGGTGATCATTTCGCAGGATAGGTAGCCATGACGGCGAGCATTTCCTTCACCGCCGCTTCGAGACCGATGAAAATAGCTCGCGAGACGATGTGGTGACCAATATTCAACTCCACCAGGTGCGGCACGGGCCACAGGTCCGGCAGATTCGAGGTGGTCAAACCGTGACCGGCATTGATTTGAAGGCCTAGGGACTTTCCGAGCGCTGCGGCAGCCTGGAGACGCGCCACCTCCGAGGCACGCTCGACCCCGACGTGGTTCGCGAAGGTGCCCGTGTGCAGCTCAATCATACTGGCACCGATCTCCGCACTTGCCAGCACCTGAGCCGGATCTGGGTCGATGAACATGCTGACGCGGGTTCCATTGGCTTCGAGAGCGCGTACCGTGGTCTTGAGGGCTTCTCGCTGCCCTGCCACATCCAGCCCGCCCTCGGTGGTGACCTCTTCGCGGTTCTCCGGCACCATGCAGACGAAGTCAGGCTTTGCTTTCAAGGCGATCTCGAGAATCTCGGCAGTATTGCCCATCTCGAGGTTCATCTTCGTTTGGATCTCCTGACGCAGTAAAAACACATCCGCGTCCTGGATGTGACGGCGATCCGCCCGCAGGTGGATGGTGATCGAATGCGCCCCGGCCTGCTCGGCGAGCAAGGCGGCGGCAAGCACGGAGGGCTCCGCGTTCGGCGATTCGAGCATCTGCCGGTAACGGGCCTGACGCAGGGTGACGACGTGATCAACATTCACGCCCAGAAGGAGGTTGGATGGCATGGGAGCCGCTCATTTAGCGCATCGCGCCGAACTTGACGGAAAATTTTCAGGCAAAATGTAACGTTCGCCCCAAGAATCCGAATGCACTAAACGTCCTCGCGTCACAGCGTGCTCTCGATCCCCACCTCAGAAACCTCCCGATCATGAAATCCCTCTTCATCACCCTCCTTGTCCTCGGCGGAGCCTTTGCAGCCTACGATTATTTCCTCGCTCCCCCCGGCTCAAAGATCATCTTCACGGAGCTAAATCCGCCACCTAAACCAACAACCATCGTCGAGGCTGCGCCTGAAACCGAAAAGCCAGCTGAGGCCCCGCCACCCGCCCCCGAACCGGAGGCACCCAAGCCCGTCGAAGCTCCCAAAACGGTCGAAACCGCTCCCGCCACTCCTGCGGCACCAAGAGCAGGTTCTATTGAGGTTTTGACGAGTAACTGGACGAACATCCCACCCACTGCCTTCCCCCGCGAAATCACTCTTTTAAAGGACGCCGAGTTCAAAATGGCTGTCGGCGGCTCCAAAGTCACCGCTGGGCGCAAAGTCCAGGCCATCGCCTTCAAGCAAGGCATGCTCGCCCTCATCCCCGCAGCTGGCTCCCCTGCCAAAGCCATCGTCTCCATCGACGATACCGACCTCAAACAGGTGCTCACCGGCATTTATGAAAAGTGGAAGGTAGCCCGTGCCGAATATCTCAGCAAAAACGCCGCGCAGCGACAGGAGGTAGCCTCCGCCGTACGTGCCGAAAGCAGCACCGCGAACAACAACCGTGCCGAGGCAGACGAGACAGGCAAACCCATCCGCAGTGATGACCGCAGCTACCCGCTGCTGCTTTCCAGCATCCGCCGCGGCCAGGTGACGGACATCAAACCGGATAAGATCATCTCCTGGGGCGAGCCAAATCCCACCAAGGTCCAGGGCAAGGACGGCTGGGCCATCAAGGTCGAGTATCAGGCCGAAACCATCTTCGGCCTCCAAGCCGTGGAAGTTCAGGCCCTCGTCGTCAACGGCCGTGTGCAGGGCTGGTTTTATACCGGCAGCGGCGAAGAAGTGCCGTAACAAGCCGCTCAGAGCGAGAGCGTCGGCGCATCAATCAGGGAATAAACCTCGACGGGATCCGGCTGACCTTTGACGGGGTGGATACCGGCGTTTTGAAAGAGGCTGAGGCCCTCCGCCCAGCCTTCGAGGAAGGGGGCACCTGCGAGCACGGGGACCTGGAGCTTCCGGGTGAGGCTCTCGATACGGAAGGTGACATTCACCGCCTCGCCGACGGCGGTGGTCATGCCACGGCCCATGGCTCCGAGAGCCACATCACCAATGTGCAGGCCGATGTGGCAAAAGACTTCGAGATTCATGTTTTCCTTGAGCCACTTGCGCTTCGGCGAGTTGGCGGCCTCGGCAGCACTCAGGATTTTGGCGGCCTCGGTGGCCTTTGCCCGAATGTCCGGCGCATCGCCATGCCAGTAGGCAAAGACGCCATCGCCGATGAATTTGTCGATCACGGCCCCACGGCTTTTCAGCACCAGCTCGCACTGCGCATACCATTCACGCAGCATGGCGGCCACTTCCTCGGCACTGAGCTGGGCGGAGATGGCCGTGAAATTTCTCAAATCACCCACGAGCAGTGTGGCCTTCACCGTCTTCACCGGAAGGGCGATCGTGTGCAGCGCCTGAGTGGAGGAGGCTACCGTGAAGCCGCTGCCGCCTTCCTCGTCGTTGTCGAAAACAAAACTGCTCGTGCCGAATTGCACGCGGTCACCATGACGCAGGGCTCGGGCGGTGCTCACCGCCACGTCGTTCACAAAGCTGCCATTGGCACTGCCTAGATCGGAAATCCAGAACAGCGAGCCATCCCGGCGGATGGTGGCGTGCTGGCGTGACACACCGCCGTCCAGCAGCCGGATGGTCGAATCCGGGCTGCGTCCGATCATGTTGTAGTCCTCGAGAGCGATCTCGAGTTCCTTCTCCAGTGATGTTAGTTTAGCAGGCATGGGCGGGGTGAATTACGCGGTATCCTTCAAGCAACTCGCACGCCGGAAGTCAAGCCCCCTCCCATTCATTTTGGAGAACAGCCTCGAAACAAAGCTCAAATTGCACCCTCGCATCTCCCACGGCAGGATCTGCCAATGCCTTTGCGCCTCTTTTTCGCCTTGATCGCCCTTTCCGGCCTGCTGCGCGCCCACAACGTGCCCAGCATGACCATCGAAACGCGTTTCAAACAGAACGGAAACTTCGATCTCACGATCAATTTCGATCCCCGCACCTTTCTGGCCGCTGATCCACGCACGCTCCCGCCCGTGGCCGGCTCCTGGTTTTCTGATCAATCCCCCGAGCAAGCCGCCGCCACCCTCGAAAAAGCCCGCGATTACCTCCGCCAATCCGTGGGCTTCATTTTCAATGGTCGTCCCATCCCGCTGCCCGAACTCACCCTCCAGCCCATCGACGGCGCGGACAACACCCCGCTCAAGCCGGATACGCAGGAACTTCACCTGCTCGCTAAATGCGCCGCTCCCGTGCCGGATGGAGCCACCGAGTTCCAAATCGCCTTCGCCAAAGCCGCCGCCATCGACCTTATCCTACTCAACGCCCTCGAAAGTGCCGCCGAGCGTCGCCCCCAGGTACTCTTCCCCGGCGAAACGAGCCGCCCCTTCGTCTTCCGCCCCGCCCCGCCACCTCCGCCCGTAGCCGCCGCCGCTCCCGAACGCTCCACGACCTCCATCATCCTCTTCTTCATCACCGCCACCGCCGTCTTCATCGGCTGGCGATTGCTCAGTAAATACCGCCACTTTCACCGAGGCCATAAAAAGCCGAGGAATCGAAAACCTGAGTAAAGATGCCGGTTTGACACCTCGTCACCCGGAAGGCATCGTGGGCGGCATGCCCCCTACCAAGACCACCTCCACGCCGCCCTCGAGTGGCTCCGGCGAATGGACGCCGGAGCGGGTGGAACGCATGCGCAGGCAGGATCAGGCGAGTTCGCGAATCCGTCGTCAATTCGGCCAGATCGTGACGGGGCCAGATCACTGGAGGCGTTCGCTCGCCAATGTGGCTGCATCCTCGACTACGGTTGGCTGATCTCGCTTGATCAGCGAGATGGTGGCCAGCAACACGAGACTTATGTCGATCTGAATGCCCCTTCGTGGCGCATCAAGATCACCGGCCCCAATTTAGTTCTCATCAGTGGACGGCGGCGCATCCCAGAGATCACCGCGCTCGAATACCTTCAAAGCTGCCACCTCGCGAACCTCGTCTTTGGCGATCACATCGAGTTCCTTGGCGTCATTCCCACCGAGGAAGGTCCGCGCCTCGTCATCCGCCAGCCGGAAGTCGAGGCCGCCGATGTCGAAAATCCACATCCGATGAAGCCCGCCATCAATCGCTGGCTCCGCAGCGTCGGCTTTGAATACGACGAAGGTGCCTGAACACGCGAAAGCGATCTCGTGGTCGTCTCCGATGAGCATGAGGGCAATTTCATCCTCGCAGAGGAAGGCATCCGCCCCATCGACCTCCATCTCAGCCGCCTCGCCTGGGCCAGCGGCGAAGTCATTCCATGGGAGCAAAATCCAGCCAATCCGCACCGGGCTTCCGCCTTGTGAAAAACTCCTGCTATCCCTCCCCGCCGTACTCGCTAAAACTGGCAGACCCGCCCGAAAATTCGTCCTTCGGATTTCGTCATTCGTCTTTCCCCTCATGTCTTCCTCCTTCGTTCATCTCCATCTGCACTCCGAATACTCGCTGCTCGACGGCGCGGTGCGGATCGAGCAGTTGATGAAGCAGGCGCAGAAGTTCGGCATGCCGGCCGTGGGCCTCACCGATCACGGGAACCTCTTTGGAGCCATCGACTTCTACATGGCGGCGGGCAAAACGAAGCCCAAGCTCAAAAAGGGCGAAGAAGCCACGCCGGAGCAGCTCGCCAAAATCGTGAAGCCCATCCTCGGCTGCGAGATCTACCTCGCGCCAGGCTCCATGCACGAGAAGCAAGAGGTGCCAGGCCGCAAACGAGCTTCCCACCTCACCCTGCTGGCCGCCACGAACGAGGGCTTCGACAATCTGAGCAAACTCGTCACCAAAGGCCACCTCGACGGCCAATGGTACAAGCCCCGCGTCGATAAAGACGTGCTCCGCGAGCATTCAAAGGGCATCATCTGCCTCAGCGGCTGCATCAATGGCGAAATCAATGAGTTCCTGCTCTCCGACCGCAAGGACGAGGCGGAAAGGAGCCTCCAGGACTTCCGCGACATCTACGGACCGGAGAATTTTTTCCTCGAAATCCAGGATCACAACACCGAGGCGCAGCGCAAAAGCGCCCGTCAGATGATCGAATGGGGCAAGCAATATGGCCTGCGCACCGTCGCCACCAATGACGTGCACTTTTTGAACCGCGAGGACCATGAGTCGCACGACATCATGATCTGCATCGGCACCGGAGCCAGCATCTACGACCAGAGTCGCATGACCTACTCTCCGGAGGTCTATTTCAAAAGTGCGGAAGAGATGCGTGCCCTCTTCGCCGAGGTGCCGGATGCCTGCGATGCCACGCTCGATATCGCCGAGCGCTGCGAGGTGAAAATCCATCTCGATTCCACCTCCATCGACCGCTATCCGCAGTATCCCATGCCCGATGGTGGCGACCGCGCCGAATACCTGCGCCGCCTCACCCTGGAAGGCCTGGAGCGCCGCTACGGCCGCGACCGCGCATTGAATGACGAGGCGCTGCATCAGCGCATGGAGGTGGAGCTGGCCTTGCTCAATGAAAAGAACTTCACCAGCTACTTCCTCATCGTCTGGGACTTCATCAACTGGGCACGCGAGCACGACATCCCCGTCGGCCCCGGTCGTGGTTCCGCTGCTGGATCACTCGTCGCCTTCTGCCTCGGCATCACGGACATCGATCCGCTGCGCTTTGAGCTCGTGTTCGAGCGATTCCTCAATCCTGAGCGTGTGTCGCCTCCCGATATCGACATCGACTTCTGCCAGACACGCCGCCCGGAGGTCATCCAATACGTCCGCGAAAAATACGGCGACCTCAGCGTCTGCCACATCATCACCTTTGGCACCATGGGCGCCAAATCCGTCATCCGCGATGTCGGCCGCGTGCTCGGCTGGAGCTATGGCGATAGCGATGCGCTATCGAAGATGATCCCGAACGAGCTCAACATCGACCTCGAAGAGTCGGTGAAGAAAAACCCCGAGCTCGCCGCGAAACTCGAAGCCGATGGCAATGCGCAGGAGCTTTGGCGTCACGCCACCTTCCTCGAAGGCCTTACACGCGGCACCGGCGTCCACGCCGCCGGCGTCGTCATCGGAGATCGCAGGCTCGACAACTTCATCGCCCTCACGCGAGACAAGGAAGAAGCCATCCTCTCGCAATACGCGATGAAGCCGCTCACCGAGCTGGGCATGCTCAAGATGGACTTCCTCGGCCTCAAAACGCTGACGGTCATCCACGAGGCCGAGTACTGGATCAGCAAACGCATCTATGGGTTCAAAGTGTCCGAAGCGCCGCTCGACGACCTCAAGACCTTCGAACTCATCAAGCGTGGCGAAACCGTCGCCGTCTTCCAGATGGAATCTGGCGGCATGGTGAATACCTGCAAACAGCTCGGGCCGGACACCATCGAGGAAATCATCGCTATTCTCGCCCTGTATCGTCCGGGGCCGATGCAGTTCATTCCCGACTACATCAAACGCAAAAAGGGCGAGGAGAAGGTCGAATACCCACATCCGCTGCTCGAAAAGATCGCCAAGGAGACCTACGGCATCTTGGTTTATCAGGAGCAGGTCATGCAGGCCGCGAACGTGCTCGCGGGCTTCTCCCTCGGCGGCGCTGACATGCTGCGCCGCGCCATGGGGAAGAAGGACGCCGCCGAAATGGCCCGCCAGCGACTCATCTTCGTCGAAGGCTGCCTCAAAACGAACGGCATCGCCGAAAAGCAGGCCAACGCCGTCTTCGACTTGCTCGAAAAATTCGCCCAATACGGCTTCAACAAGTCGCACTCCGCCGCTTACGGGATCGTCACCTACCGCACGGCGTATTTGAAGGCCAATTTCCCCGTCGAATTCATGGCGGGCGTGCTCAGCTACGAAATCAGCAATCCCGACAAGATCGCCAATTTCGTCAGCGAGTGCTTCGAAATGGGCATCAAGGTGCTGCCGCCGGACATCAACAAGTCTGCACTGAAGTTCGCCCCCGAACGTTTCGAAACCGATGGCATCCATCCCAACGCCATTCGTTACGGCCTCAGCGCCGTCAAAAACGTCGGCGAAGGGGCGATGGAAGCCGCGATCGCCGAACGGGAGAAAAACGGCCCCTTCACCAGCCTCGAAGATTTCGCCGCCCGGCTCGACAACCGCGCCGTGAACAAAAAGCTCATGGAAGCGCTGGTGAAAGCGGGAGCCTTCGACTTCACCGGCGAGCTTCGCGCCGTCATGTTTGCCAAACTGGAGCAGGTCCTCGCTTCGGCGGCCTCCATGCAAAAAGACAAAAAGGCAGGCCAGGGTGGCCTCTTTGACGATTTCGACCTCGGGAAACCCAAAGCGAAGAAAAACGAGGCTTCGGTTCCCTCACTCGTCTGGACCACCGATGAAGTCCTCGCTTTTGAAAAGGAGCTTTTGGGCTTCTACGTCAGCGGTCACCCGCTCGACAGCTACCGCGGCCATTTCGACAGCGTCAAGCTCACCAAGATCGCCGCCATCGAGGAGATCGATACGAAGGAAAAAGCCTCCACGATCACCATCGCCGGCATTTTGAGCCAGCTCGAGGTGCGCTACTCCAAAAAAGACAATCGCCCCTTCGCTACCTTCAAGGTGGAAGACTTCACCGGCGTGCAGGAAATGATGTGCTGGAGCGACGACTACGAAAAGCTCAAGGAAGTGCTCGCCAACGGTGCAGTCATGGCTTTTCGCGTCCGCGTCAGCAAGGATCAAAAGACCGATGGCAACCGCGTCACCTGCAACAACGCCTCCATCCTCAAACCCAAAGCCGCCAAACCCCGCCACGCTGGCGATCCTGATCCTTCTCTACCGCCTCCACCCAAGCCCCCTGCCCCGCCCAAACCCATCGTGTTGAAGCTCAACACCCGCCAGCACGATGAAACCGACCTCGAACGCATCCAGGAAGTTCTCGCCCAGTTCCCCGGCACGCTGCCCGTCTTCCTCGAAATCTCCCAAAACGGCCACAAAGCCCGCCTCGAACTCGATCCATCTTTCCACGTCACCCCAGGCCCCGATTTGCGCCGTGCGCTGACTGTTTGGACGTGACCCTTCTTCTCATGAAAATCATCTTCGCCACCCTGCTTGCCTTCACGCTTGTTGCTTCCGCTCGTGACAAGACGCTCGACATTTACTGGATCGATTCCGAAGGCGGTGGCTCGACGCTGATGGTCACGCCAGCGGGTGAATCGGTGCTCGTGGATACGGGCAATCCAGGCGGGCGTGATCCACAGCGCATTCATCGCGTGGCTACAGAGATGGCAGGCCTGAAAAGCATCGACCACGTCGTCATCACGCACTTTCATGGCGACCACTTCGGCGGCCTGGCGGAACTCGCCGCGCTGCTGCCCATCGGAGCGATCTATGACAAAGGCGTTCCGGAAGGCAGTCCCGATGGCAAGCCGCAGGATGCCCGATGGGCTTTGATGAAGCGTCCCTATCTCGATGCCAAGGCAGGCCGCCGCGTGACGCTGGCCGCAGGCGATGAAGTGCCGCTCAAGCAAGCTGAAGGCAGCCCGAAGATCGTTTTGCGCTGCCTCGGAGCGAATCAGACATTCATCTCGCCACCCGCTGGCGCTCCCGCGAACCCATTGAACGGCTCCGTGCCGCCCAAAGCACCTGATCCTACCGACAACGCCAACAGCGTCGTGCTGCTGCTGGAGTTCGGCGGCTTCCGTTTCTTCGATGGCGGCGATCTGAGCTGGAATGTGGAGGAGAAGCTCGTCTCGCCGGTCAATCTCGTCGGCAGTGTAGACCTTTATCAGGTGAACCACCATGGCCTCGACGTGAGCAACAACCCCATCCTCATCCGCAGCCTCGAACCCACCGTCTCCGTGATGAACAACGGACCCAAAAAGGGCACCAGCAAGTCCGCCATGGACGCCTTGAAATCGACCCCGACGGTTCAGGCGATGTATCAGGTGCATGAAAACATCCGCGAGGATGCCGAGAACACCGCCGACAAGACCATGATCGCCAACCACGGCGACCTCGGCGAGGGCTGTGCGGCCCATCCGGTGCATTGCATCGTCGCCGCCGATGCCAAGAGCTACACCCTCGAAGTGCCGTCACAGAAGCATTCGCGCACGTTTCAGACGCGGGTGAGATAGTCGGCGGCATGCGGGCGTTATTTGCGCCGCATGAAACGACTTCTTCTCAGCCTGCTCCTCACCACCTCCGCTTGGTCACAAAATGCCGCTTTGAAGGCCGGAGCGGTCGCAGTGGACATCACGCCGCAAGTTTTCCCGCTCAACATGCCCGGCGGCTTCAGCGCCAACCTGGCGGAGAAAGCCCACGATCCACTCCACTCGCGGGCGCTGGTGCTTTCGGACGGTCAGACGACTCTCGCCATGGTCGTCGTGGATAATCTCGGAGCAGGGCCTGATGTGCTCGATGAGGTCAAAAGCCTCGCCGCAGGCAAAACAGGCATTCCGACCGAAAAGATGCTCATTTGCTCCACGCACACGCACAGCGGCTCCAGCCTCAACACCCGCACGGAGGCCGCCGCGGCCTACCGAAAGCTCTTTGTCGAAGGCGTGGCGGATTCCATCGTGCAGGCCCATGCCGCGTTGAAGCCCGCCAGCATTGGCGCGGCCGCCCATCCGCTGCCGGACGAGGTTTTCAACCGCCGCTGGCACCTGAAGCCGGGCCAGATGCCGCTGAATCCGTTTGGAAAGCTCGACGCCGTCAAAATGAACCCTGGCACCAGTCCCGACGTGCTCGACCATCCCGCAGGCCCCACCGATCCAGACATCATGGTAATCTCCGTGCAGGATACAAAGCGCATGCAGATGGCCATCTTCGCGAATTACTCCCTGCACTACGTCGGCGGAGCACCCGCAGGCGAAATTTCAGCGGATTACTACGGCGAGTATGCCCGGCTGATGCCCTCGCGCTTGCGAAGCAATAGCAAGGTGGTCGCCATGATGTCGAATGGCACCTCGGGTGACATCAACAACATCCCCTTCACCGTCACCCGCCCTCCACGCGAGCCCTTTGAGCAGATCCGCATCGTGGCGCAAAAGGCCGCCGACGCGACGTGGTTCGCCATGAAGAAGATCGGCAAGCATCGCGCCGATGCACCGCTCGGCATGCTGCAGCGGGAGGTGACCTTGAAGTATCGCCGCCCTTCCGACGAGGAGGTGCAGGCCGCGAAGACGGTGCGTGCGGTGAAGGACAAGGCGGAGATCGAGAAGCTGCCGCGTCTGGCACAAAACTACGCTGGTAGCGTCATCAGCGCCGCCGAGCGGCCGGAGGAAAGCATCACCGTGAAGATCCAGGCCATCCGCATCGGTGACATCGCCGTGTGCGCCATCCCTTTCGAGACCTTTGTCGAGATCGGCCTCGATCTCAAAAAGCGCAGTCCCCTGCCGCAGACCATGGTCATCGGCCTCGCCAATGGCCGCCACGGCTACCTCCCTACCCCCGAGCAACACCGCCTCGGCGGCTACGAAACCTGGATCGGCACCAACGTGGTGCAGGAAGACGCCAGCGTCATCCTCACCACGCAACTCCTTGAGATGCTGGCGGAGTTGAAGAAGGCCCCGTGAGGCTTGACGGGCTGCTTTCCTGCCCGTAACCAGCGCCATGACCGACGCTGAAATCCAGTCTGCCATTCTCGATATGGGCCGCCGCGCCCGCGCTGCCTCGCGGGCGCTTGTGAACCTCACGAGCGACCAGAAAAACGCCATCCTGCATGCGATGGCGGATGAGATCATGACACGGCAGGACGCCATCCTCGCGGCGAATTCGCTCGATTTGGGCCGGGCGGAACAAAACGGCCTCTCGAAGGCCATGATTGATCGCCTCACGCTCGATCCGAAGCGCCTCAAAGCCGTCGCCGATGCCGTTCGCGAAGTCGCGACGCTGCCAGATCCCGTCGGTGAGCTTTTGACCGAGTGGACGCGTCCGAACGGCCTGCACATCCGAAAGCTACGCGTGCCCATTGGCGTGATCGGCATCATCTTCGAGTCGCGGCCGAATGTGACCACGGATGCGGCCTCGCTGTGCTTCAAGACGAGCAATGCCACCATCCTCCGCGGCGGCTCGGAAGCCATCGACAGCAATCGCGCCCTCGCTGCCGCCCTCCAGGCCGGAGGTGAGCGTGCCGGACTGCCTGCCGATAGTATCCAGCTCATCCCGTTCACGGATCGCAGTAGCGTGGAGCACATGGCACGAATGGATCAATTCATCGACCTCATCATTCCTCGCGGAGGCAAAGGCCTCATCGAGAAGGTCGTGTCCACCGCCCGCATGCCGGTGATCAAGCACTACGACGGCGTCTGCCACGTCTATGTGCATGCCGATGCCGATTTCGACATGGCGGCGAACATCATCGTGAACTCGAAGTGCCAGAAGCCCGGCGTGTGCAACGCTCTGGAGACCATCCTCGTGCACCGCGATGCCGCAGCAGCCTTTTATCCCCTCGTCGGCAAACGTCTCGCCGAAGCCAAGGTGGAGGTGCGTGGGGATGAGGAGGCCCTCGCGCATCTCGGCGTGCCTGCCCAAGCGGCCACGGAGGAGGATTGGAGCACCGAGTATCTCGACCTCATCCTCTCCGCGAAGACCGTTTCCGGTCTCGACGAGGCCATCGCGCACATCAATCACTACGGCAGCCATCACACGGACAGCATCATCACCCGCGATGCCAATGCCGCCGCCCGCTTCCAACATGAGGTGGACAGTGCCGTGGTGCTCCACAACGCCAGCACCCGTTTCAATGATGGCGGCGAGTTCGGCTTCGGCGCCGAGATCGGCATTTCCACCGATAAACTCCACGCCCGCGGCCCCATGGGCCTCGCGGAGCTTTGCAGCTACAAATATCTCATCGCTGGAGACGGGCAGTTGAGAGGCTGAATGATGCTAGGAGAGCGGTGAATCCTGCCTGCTCGAAGTGATGATCGCCAGTCAGCGCCTCAATCAGGCCCTCATCAGCCATCACAAGGAAGGAAATGCAATCGGTGAGGGACCAGCCCTTATCGGGTCTTTCTACGTAAAGGGTGAGTCCGCGTTGAAACAGCGTTTCCGAAGCCGGAACGACGCTGGTTTCCGCCGCCGCATCGAGATCTCGCATGAAGGCGGCACATCGCGTGCGTGCTTTGGAGGTGGAAAGCATGTTCGCCACTTCCATGAGCACCCAGCGGGTGGTAATGATACCGATGATGCTCTCGTCCGTGCATACCTCCAGCGCCTTTTGATGACCTGCGTCGTTCGGATCGAGCAGGGCGATGTAAAACCAAGCATCGGCAAACACGCGGCGCATCACGGTTTAGCGTTTGGGAGTTCCGTAAAGGTAGTGGTCGTGCTGGGCGGAGGCGTCCGCAGGCAGATCGTCCGCGATGCCGGCATATTTCAGCATCCAGGATGTGCCGGTTCTCTTTGGGGCGGCTTCATCCATGATGTGGACCGTCACCATCGTGCCGTCCGCGATGGGTGCATCGGCGGGAAGAGTGATGGTGCGGTTTTGCACTCGTGCGGTGATCGTCATGGCCGAATTATGCCCGGACTCTGACAAAGTCACAAGATCAATGATTTACCTCAAGCCGCCGGGAGCAACCTCGCCGCGATGCCACGGGCGGTTTCGGTGAGGCGGTTTTTCTCCTCAGCGCTAAACTCGTAGGGCGTGAGCTTGCCGATGCCGAGCGTGCCACAGAGGCGGGCACCTTCATCAAGGACGGGCACGGCGAGCGAACCCTGCACCTGCGTCTGCTTGGCACCGGGCTTGGCCACGCCGGAGGTATCGGTTTGCAGATTGCACAGTTCGACGGGCTCTTTGCGCTGGGCGGCCGCCCCGGCGATGCCCTTACCCACAGGGATGCTCTGAATCACCGGCATGAGTGCCTCGGGAATGCCGCGATGGGCGACGAGCTTCAGATGGCCGTCTGCAGGATCCAGCCGGTGCAGGGTGCCGGTGGTGCAGCCGAAGGACGAGATCGTTTGATCGAGAAAATCGCTCCACGAAAATGGAGAAGCTTGGTTAATGGGCATGGCGCGCGTTATTTGAAGGTAGGAATTTTCGTTGAGGCAGGAATACGAGACCTGTATTCTAGCCTATACTGCCTCATGAAAACAAATTCCTGCTCCGCCATTTTTGCGGTTCTCTTGCTTGCTGCTGCCTCCGCCAGCGCCGCCAATCCACCCAAGGCACGGCCCGGCATCATCGCAAAGTCCCACTACCACGATGACAAGTCCCACACCGAGAGCGTGCATGACATGAACGTCCGCGAGCTGGAAGAGAAGACTTTCGATGCGAACGGCGTGCTCACCATGCGCAAGCACTACCTAGTGAATGAAATGGGCCAGCCCACGCAGGGCAATCTCTACGATGGCAAGAACAACCTCGTGGCCCGCTCCATGGTGATCTTTGATGCCTACAACCGGGTCAAGGAGATGCGCACCGCCAATCTCCAGGGAGAAGTCTTCCAGCAGGTGCTTTACGAGTATGACGCTGCCGGCAAGCAATTGAAGCCCAAGGTGATCAACTTCGAAACCAAGGCTCCCACCTTCAAAGCGGCCACGATTGATTTCACCAAGACCATGCCTGCCCCCGATCAGCCGCAGGCCGTGCCACAGGGTGGTGCGGTGCAGCAGGGCGCTCCGATCTATGCCCCCGGTGCTGCTCCCCAGGGGACTCCTGAGGAACCCAAGAAAAAATCCTTCTGGAAGCGTCTCTTCGGCGGCAAGGACAAGCAGGAGTAACACCGCTCACTCCATCCAGAGCACATTCAGCTTGAGCCTTGCGGCCACGGCGCGGCCTTTTTCAGGCCCAAGCACGAGCAAGGCGGTGGCATAACCATCCGCGAGAGCGGCGGAGGCATGCTTCACACTCACGGAGCGCAGCGCATGGGCCACAGGTCTGCCGGTGCGTGGATCGAGCACATGAGGATAGCTTTTCCCTTCATGCTCAAAGTGCTGCCGATAGGTGCCACTGGTGGCGAGGCAGGCGTTTTCGAGCCTCAAGGCTTGCATCGGCTCATGCGTAGAAGCCTCCGGCATTTGCACACCGACGAGCCATGGCAGGCCATCGGGACCGCGACCACGGGCGACCACCTCGCCGCCGAGTTCGAGGAGGTATTCATGGGCTCCACGGGCTTCGAGACGCTTCGCGAGCCGGTCGAGCGCCCAGCCTTCGGCGATGGCCGAGAGGTTCAGCTGCAGCAGTGGATGCTTTTTGCGCAAAGCAGGAGGTTCATCGCGGATTTCGAGCAAAGGCCAGCCACAGTGCTGGCGGGCGTTTTCGATCTCCGCATCGCTAGGAGGCACTTGGCGTAATCCTTTTGGCCCAAAGCCCCAGAGGTTGATCAGGGGGGCGAGAGTGATATCGAGAGCGCCCTCGGAATCATCGGCGATGCGTTTGGCGAGCCAGACGAGCTCGATGATCTCCACCGGCATGCTTTGCCATTCAGTGCTGGTGGATTCGTTAAAGCGTGAAAGGGCGGAATCAGCCCGCCAGTGCGAGATGATAGCCTCCCAGCGGTCAAGATCGGTTTGCAGCAGCGTTTGAACCTGATCTGCCGAGGAGGCTTTTAAAGTCCAGGAGGTGCCAAAAGCCTTCCCAGAGGTTTCCCGCGATTCTTCGCAGCTCGCGAGCAGCAGCGTCCCGCACAAAAAAAGGGCGTGGATCGCTGAGGGTGGCTGCATGAAGGCAAGTCTAGGCCACGTTCCAGCCGCCTCCATGAAAAACTCCGCATCGCTCACCCGTCGTCGTGCATTGAAGACGCTGTTTTGCTCCAGCGCCGCCCTCGCTCTGAATGTGCGCACTCAGGCCACCGCCGCTCCGGCGGCTGGAGAGCTGAATTTCCTCTGCATCGGCGATTTCGGCACCGGCGGAGCCGATCAGAAGAAGGTTTCCGCCGCGATGCAGGGCTTCGTTTCCAAGGCTGGCATCAAGCCCGATGCGATCTGGATGCTGGGTGATAACTTTTACAGCAAAGACAAGTCGCCCGAGGGCTTCACCACGAACTCACCACGTTGGAAAAACGAGATCGAGGACATGTATCCCGCCGCTGTCTTCCCCGGCCCGATGCATGCCGTGCTCGGCAACCACGACTACCATGACAACGCAGGCGGGCAGGATGTGCAGCTCACCTATGCGAAAAAGCCCGGCGTGCGCTGGCACCTGCC